>OBLK01000152.1_pt1 | contig 23179 bp, 19 predicted proteins | sample 1518871 | NCBI WGS metagenome assembly OBLK01 (sample SAMEA2464837, study PRJEB22497) | soil metagenome | biome: Grassland; feature: Farmland; material: Clay | place: Australia | collected 2013-02-01 | depth 0.8 m
TTTTGCAATCATAGGACGGCTTTTTTTTTTAGCAAGCAAATGGTGGAATCGGATATGGCTTTTAGTCTCGGGTCCTCGGGCTTCTTACAAAGCGAGGCCCGCGGGAGCGGCCCGACGAGCCGCTCGAGCGGGGCCAGCGGCGGCCTCAGGGCCTCCACTTCGACCCGCCGCAGCTGCCCCAGCGGCGTATCGGCGCCGGAGCGGAATTCCGTCTCGTCCAGGGCGATTTCCCCGGCGTCCTCCGCCTGCAGGGGATTGCGGACGGCGAAGCGCTCGCGGGCGGTGTGGACCACGAACAACGGCTTGAGCGGCACGTTCCCCGCCAGCCGCCGTACCCGGCTTCCCACCGGACCCGGGGCATCCCTGACCCACGGCCGCGGCTCGGACAGGGCTTCGGTGATCTCCCTCCGGTCTGCGACGTCCTCGCGGGCGGAGCTCAGGCTCTTGAGCGTGGCTTCGGCGCCCTCCGGCGACTCACGCAGTCGCAGCGCAAAACCCCCGCGGAAGATGCGCCAGTCGCCCGTGTCCAGGTAGGTATCGCGCAGGAGCCGCCTGGGGCGGGGCAGGATGAGCAGTGCCCCGACCCGCTTGTGCTCGAGGAGCCAGCGACGCAGCGCCTCGAGGTCCGCTACGGCCATCTGCCACTCGATTTCGCGGATATCGGTGCTTGAGGGGGGCGAAGCGGCGTGTTCCGGGGATGGCATGGCTGCGGTCGACTCCTGCCGAAGAAGAAGTCTAGCATCGGCCCCGCGGCGCGCCCCTGCCATTCTGGAAATCAAAAATTGACGCTGGCACCGGCGGTTCCGTATCATTCGCGCCCCCGTGCGGCAGGTCCGTCGGCAGGGCACGGACGCCGATGTGCGGGCGATTGGGCGATGCATCCGCGTGCCCGTAGCTCAGTTGGATAGAGCACCGGCCTTCTAAGCCGGTGGTCGCAGGTTCGAGTCCTGCCGGGCACGCCAGCCGCACAGCGGCGGAATGCTCGCGGGGGCGGGTTCGACGACGGTGGACGTAGCTCAGCTGGTAGAGTCCCGGGTTGTGATCCCGGTTGTCGTGGGTTCGAGTCCCATCGTCCACCCCAGATCCGGCGGAAGGCGCCCAGGGCGGCTTTCGCGACACAATATGGGCCGTTAGCTCAGCTGGTAGAGCAGGAGACTCTTAATCTCTTGGTCGTAGGTTCGATCCCTACACGGCCCACCAATCAACCAGAGGCTTTTAGGCCGACCAGGCCGCCTCAGGCCCTCCAGGCGGCACTCTGAGCCGTACTTCGCATCGGAAGCGGCCCTCTCTCTCGTCAAACAGAGCCGCCTCGGATTCGAGGCCATGCAGGCATGTGTGCCTTACACATACGCCCATCCCCCATCCGGTCTCAACGCCACGGAACGAGTTCTATCTCAGCCGGACACCGTTGGCGCCGTTAGATGAGCGCCTCGATTCGACGGCGGAGAAATTTCCGTACACCGTCACTCGACCGAGTAAAACGCACGGAAAGATGTTGCCGAACTGTCCACCGCCGTTGAACTTCATAGCCGTGAGCCGCCATCAATTGGCCTAGCGAGGCCTCGATCGTCGCGATCACGCCCGGCGACAATTCGCGCCGCCAGCCATCGACTTCGCCACGGCGGAAGAATGCCCGCGGTTCGCTCGAGAGTGGCCACGGCGAGGCCGCGTCCTCTCCGCGTAGCTTATCGATTGCGTAGTTTTCAATGATCGATTCGCACTCGCCGTCCGTCCGGTCGATGCCGAAGAATGAGAAGATTCCGCGAAGCGTCGCGGGCTCACGCAGATCCTCGTATCGCACCTCGTGGTAACGTCCAGTGGCTTTCGCCTGGGTCGCCGACGTTACGTGCTTTCTCCAGAGTTCGCACTTGCGCGTGATTGTTTTCGGAATCCAACTGCCGCGCGCCCACTCCCGCCTGGCGGCGCACAGCGAAGCCACCACTGCGCGTGGGTCGCGCACGATGTGGAGAAACATCGCCTCCGGGAAAACCCGCGCGATGTCTCGCCAGACGAGTGCGTTGTGCGGGGTTTTCTCGAGAATCACGCTAGCGCCCGGTTTTCTGGCGGCGATCACGGAAAGGACCTGGCTGGCAAAATCGCGCACGAAGGAGAAATACTGATCCTCCGAGACCAGGTGATGAAGGCCTATGTTGCGCGATGAGTTACGGAGGCGGTCCCACCCTCGAAAGAGCTGCGGCATGTAATTCGAGAACAAGTGAGTCTCGTTGCCGATGCGACTTCGGGGGTGCTTGCGAGCATGAGTTGCAGCCAGGTCGTGCCACTGCGTGGCGCACCGATGAGGAATACCAGGCGTTTGCCGGCCAGCAAATCAGGTCTACTTTCAATCGCTTCTCTCATGCTCTGAAACTCGCGTCATTTGGTATCGCACGTGTGGACTGAGTGACGAGTCGGCTGTAATGCCGGTCCGGCGGTCGGTTGACGCCCGCCGTGGGGTGGTCATGGCGACAGTTGACGTTGTTCTGATCGAAGATCGCCGGGGTCCGGCTGATCACCGCGTGACGATGCCGGGCGAGAGACCGGCCGTTGGCCGAGCCCCGGTTCTGCGAGGCATCCGCCGGCGGATCATGCCGCGCGTGATAACCGGGGAGCCACTCCGGAAACACTAATGTGAGCGCTCCCGGCGTCACCGGGATGTGCAGGGTCGGGGCCGCAAATCCCTGCCGGGCGGTAGTGGCGCCGATCACCAGGATCTCGGGTTGGCCCGAGTGGTGCAGGGTGCCGCATCGGCGTTGGGCTCGGGAACAGTCCCGGCCCGCGCCGCGCACGGCGCAAGTGAGGCGCGCCCCATGAAGGAAAGGGTCAGCAGGCGCTTCACGGATGAAGCGTCGATCGGATCTTTCATACATTCGGCCGGCACGGTTCCGAGGCCAGCAAGCCCTTCCGGCATCGTGGCGCGCCGGCTGATGCCGGGTCCGCGCCGCTGTCCCTGATGACAAACAGCCTCGTCACGGGAACCGTTCGCGCCGACGATCGACCAAAGGCGGTTCCGCCTGGCATTGCCAGGTGGTTGCGGGAGTGGTGTACTGATCGGGTGGTTGATTGCCCTGGAAGGTTCGCCATGAACAAGTTGACGCTCGGTGACCGCCTGGCTGTCGCGACCGTGTTGGTCTTTGCCGGTGCAGGCTGCTGGAGCCGGCAAGCCGCCGCGGCCCCGCCGAGCGGTACCGCAGGGATTTATTCCGGCTCGATCACGTACTACCGATATCCCGGCCCGGTCGCCTCGACACCCGGGCGGCTTTTCGGCGCCGTGGGAAAAGATGGGACCGGCTATTTCATTTCGGTGTCTCCGGTGCGCGGTGAGATTCAGGTGTTCCGGCATCTCGCGGGCTCCGGTGAGATCACCAGTCCCCAGTACGAAGTGCCCACCGAAGGACAGGCGGTGGCGCGCGGTGTCCAGAAGTGGAAATTCGAGATCAGGCCGGGTGCCGTGGGCGGGAGCTCTCACCGGCTGCTGGGGAAGTTCAACCGCGTCGATGGCTATGCGGCCTTGGAGCTTCGGGAGCTGTCGCTTACGGACGGCCCTATATCGCCCCCAAGGCTCAGCGGGGCATATGAAGGTTTCGATATCAACCGCGGCACCAAGGTCGACATCACCCTGCATCCCGACGGCGGACTCAGCGGAACCGACGCTTTCGGGTGCCGATTCTCGGGGAGGCTCACGCGCGTCGCGAGCCTCGGCGTGTTCGATGCGCGTTTGACGTTTGCCGGATCAGCGGCCTGCCGCACGTTGGCCATGGGGGTCGCTTTTTTCGACACGCGCGATCGGACGGGCCGATTCTCCGGGGCCGGCTCATATCTATACCTGATCGGAGCGGACAGGAGCTTCAGTCGCGGAGTTGCGATGGTGCTCAGGCATCGGAGTCATTGAAATGAGGGGCCAGGAGGGACGGCTCGCATAGTGCCGAAGCCTGCCACCCGCCAAGAGGCAGCCCTCCGGCTGCCGAATGCGGCTTTACATAACGCGGCGCCCAGCCGCACGGCCAGCCCGGTGTCGATTGCCATCCCTTGGCTCGCATGGGAATTTCCCGCGGGCGGTTTGTCTCGGACGTCCTCTCGATCGCCTTCATTTCCAAAGGCCGTATTTCCTCGGGGTTTGGTGAGATCCTGTCTAATTCTTTGATATCGCATGAATTCCTGGGCACGCATGCGTAGATCCTTCGTCCTCGCGCCCGGATGCTGCCAAGGGTGCCAACAGGCGGGAAAAAGTGCTATACCTAGCCCTAAGGTATAGACAGGGAGATGCTCTTACAGTGCGAAGCCGGGCAGTGAGAACCCGGCACCTGCACCGGTCTTTCGCCACCGGTGCCGGCGCAGTGATCGAGTATCCGGGTTGCATGCGCGGAAAGTCGGATGCACTCGCCGAAGAGGTGTGGCTCGGCCGCATCACGGCGAGCGCCATTCCGGCCCATCACAACGATTAAAGAGAGCGACGCTATGAGACTCATGAGATTCCCCGCCGGCCTCCTGGCCGGGCTTTCATTGACGGTATTGTCGGGTGCCGCTGTCGCGGCGCAGCCCGGTACGGTGACTGTGGACTCGGCCGGTGTCGTCAGGTACATCGAAAAAGGCCAGCCGCCGGTCGTCATCCATCTGACTGTCGAGCAGGCGCAGAGTCGGCGTGCAGCGCAAGGAAATCACGGGAGCCACGGCAAGCCGGGCGGCGGCAGCCAGACGAACGATCTGATCTACAACGGTGGCACCGGCGGCGTCGGTGTCGAGACCGCCCCGGCGATCTACCTCGTGCTCTGGGGCTCGCAGTGGAACAACAACGATCCCAGCGGCGAGGCGGGTATTCTGGAATCGTTCCTGGGCTCGATGGGCGGCAGCAAGTGGCTGAACACCGTGACCCAGTACTGCCAGAAAGTGTCCAGCGGCACGATCTACTGCAACGGTGCGGGCACGCCTGCCGGCAACCAGTCGGGTATGTTGGTCAATTTCTGGTACGACAACGGTTCGGCCGCGCCGGCCAGGCCGAAACAGTCGGATTTTGCCGCCGAGGCGGTGCGTGCGGCGTCTCACTTCGGCAACACGGCCGCCGGCAGCAACGATAGCACGCAGTACGTGATTGCGACCGCCACCGGTAACAACTCCAGCGGCTTCGGAAGACAATACTGCGCATATCATAGCTACACGACTTCGAGTTACGGCGACGTCGCCTATACCAACCTGCCGTATATCACCGACGCGGGTGCAAGCTGCGGGGCCAACTTCAACGGGCTGGGCGCCGATGCCGGCATCACCATCGTCGAGGGGCACGAGGCGGCCGAGACGATCACCGATCAGTTCCCGAGCGGCGGCTGGCTCGATTCCGGCGGTTCCGAGATCGGTGACAAGTGCGCGTGGATCTCCTCGGGTCAGGGCGCTTCGGCTGATGTGTCTTTGGGCGGGAACACCTACCCGGTGCAGTCTCTGTGGAGCAATGCCTTCAACGGCGGCGCCGGCGGCTGCGTTCTGTCTTACTGATAAGCGCGACAGACGGATAGTCCCATGCAAGCGACGGCGGTGCCGCGCGCACCGTCGTCGCTTCACGCACACTTGCACTGCGCGGGTCTGCGTTCCTGACGGCGACCCCGTGGGGTGGCGGCCCGGAACCGGCAAGACGTGCCACCGATGCCGCACGGCGCCCCCGGTGCGCCGGAAGCAGAACACTTGGTACTTCCCGGGGCGCATCCTTGGCGGGCCGCGGGAAATTCGTGCTACCGTCGGTACGGCATGAGGACAGTTACCGATATTGCCGCCCCGCACGACATGATTTAATGGGGACGACACACTCGGGGAGCTGCTGCTCGATACGTCATCTGCGTTTTGTCATCGAACGCCTCCGGGAGTTGGATCACTCGCGGGCTAAATACAAACTGATGCGTATACCCCAATGAATGCAGACGATTCCTCCGGTCAGGGCAAATCCAGCGGCGCGCCCCGGCGGCCCGCGCCGGACATCGCAAGCACACCGCCCGCGGCACCCCAGAGCGGCGCCGGACCACAACCGTCACCGTCCGCTGAAGCCGAATCCTCCAGCGCGGCACCCGCGCCCTCCGGCGCAGCGCGGCCGCCGGCGGCGAGCCGAAGCTCGCAGCACAGAATCGTCATCGTCGGCGGGGGAGCCGCCGGCCTGGAGCTGGCCACCCGGCTCGGCAACAAGTTCGGCAAAGGAGGCAGGGTGCGTGTGCAGCTCATCGACGCGAACCGCACGCATCTGTGGAAGCCGCTTCTACACGAGGTCGCGGCGGGCAGTATGGATCTCGGATTGAACGAGCTGAGCTTCCTCGCGCAGTCGCATTGGCACCGTTTCCGCTTTCGCCTGGGCGAGATGGTCGCTCTCGACCGCGAGCGGCGCGAGGTGCATGTCGCGCCGGTCGTGGATGAGGCCGGCCTGGAGGTCACCGGGGAGCGCGTGTACGGGTACGATACGTTGATCATCGCCGTGGGCAGCCTGACCAACGACTTCGGCACTCCGGGCGTAAAGGAACACGCCATCGCGCTGGAAACCTCCGCCGCGGCCGCGCGGTTTCATCGTCGCCTGGTCGATTCACTCCTGCGTGCGCACCACCAACGCACGCCACTGCGGCCGGAACAGCTTCAGGTTGCAATCATCGGTGCGGGCGCCACCGGCGTCGAGCTGGCCGCGGAGCTGCACAACACGACCCGGGATCTGGTCTCCTTCGGCCTGGACCGGATCGACCCCGATGAGGACATCAAGCTCAATCTGATCGAAGCCTCCGACCGGATCCTGCCGGCGCTTCCGGAAAGACTGTCCGACGCGGCGACCACGCTGCTGCGCAATCTCGGCGTGCGGGTCCATACTTCGGCGCGTGTGTCCGAGGTCTTGAAGGACGGTGTGAAACTCTCGGACGGGAAGATCATTCCGGCGGAGCTCGTGGTATGGGCCGCCGGAGTCAAGGCTCCGGACTTTCTGAAGGATCTCGATGGACTCGAGTCCAACCGGCTGAACCAACTGGTCGTACGTCAGACGCTGCAGACGACGCGGGACGAGAACATCTTTGCCATCGGCGACTGCGCCGCCTGCCCGTGGCCGGGAAGGGACGGCAACGTGCCTCCGCGGGCACAGGCGGCTCACCAGCAGGCAAGTCTCATGGTCAAGCAGATTCAGCGGCGGTTCGCCGGCAAGCCGCTGTTGTCGTACCGCTACCGCGACTTCGGCTCCCTCGTGTCTCTCGGACGGCACAGCACGGTGGGCAACCTGATGGGCGCGCTCGTCGGGCGGAACCTGATGCTCGAGGGGTACTTCGCGCGCCTGATGTACACCTGGCTGCGCAAGATGCACGATCTGGCCCTGCATGGTCCGACCAAGGTCGCCCTGGATACCCTGGCGAGGCTCATCACCCGCCGCACGGAGCCGCACGTCAAACTGCATTGACGTGCTCCAGCGAGCTTGACCTCGCGCGCCAAACGAATACCCGCCGTCCGCCGCGTTGATGGCCAGGCAGGGCAGGGGCTGTTGACGCGCACGCGTACCGCCGGGCGCACAGGCGACGTCAGATCATCCCTGGCGCAAATACGTGAAGCCGCCTTCCTTGAGGTAGAGCTCGCAGCCTTCGGGTGTCTTCGGGGTGTGCCGAAACCCGGGCGGCAGGCGCAGCCAGGTGTGCTCGCCATACCGGCCGTGCTCATCCTCGAACGACCCCTCGAGGACGAGCAGCTCGGCGCCGAGCGGATAAGTCCGCTCGACAGGCGGCGCACCCGGCTTCCAGCGCTCCAGGCAGGTGCGGTCCGTGTATCCCTCCTGGGAATAAAGCCGCTTGATCTCCCGTCCCTCATTCGCGGTCCATGGCATCGGACCGGTGTCGATCGCCACGTGCCTGCGGTGCCGGCCGGGGAACTGTCTGAGCTTCACGAACAGCAGACACCCCTCGCGCGAGAACGGCGCGTGGCGGAACCCTTCCGGGTTCAGCAGGTAGGTGCCCGCGGGCCAGTCCCCATGCTCGTCCGAAAACACCCCGTCCAGAACGAGGATCTCTTCCCCGTCCGGGTGATCGTGCATCGGGAATGTCGAGCCGGCCTCGAAGCGCACGAGCGAGGTGACCTGGCCGGATTCCTGGGGGCCGACATGATGCAGGCGCCGGCGCCAGACGCTTCCGCTGGGGCTCGCCTTCCACGGCAGGAACTTCGCATCGACGGCCACGCGGGCGTCGAGATCGCCGTTCAGTGGCTCGGACGTGGTCGTGGCGCTGGTCTGCAAGCGTGCTCTCGCAGGGATGGAGTGTGCCTGCAGGCATTGTACAGGCATTGGGCGTCGTACAGGCCGAGGAGGGCGCGTTCCTCAATTCGCGGTTGCCGCCGGCACGTTGGAGCGCAGCGTCTCGAGGCTGGGCGGCCTTGCGCAATCACGATGCCGGCGCCGGGGCGCGCGGGCCTGAAGCGAATCGCGATGGCGCGACCCGGCCGGCATCGAATCCGGCAAGCGACTCGGGAAATTCCCCGCCCCGGACCAGCGCCGCGGCGAGCGCCGCCGCGGCGGGCGCGGTCTGAATCCCGTAGCCGCCTTGCCCGGCGAGCCAGAAGAAATTCGGCGCGTGGACGTCGAACCCGATGGCCGGCGACCGGTCGGGAGCGAACGATCGCAAGCCCGCCCAGGCGCGCCGCACCCGTTCGATCGTCAAGCGGGTCGCTTTCTCGACCCGATCCACGGCGATTGCCACGTCGATGTCCTCCGGCTGCGCATCGCAGGGATCGACGGGCGTCTCATCCGCCGGGGATATGAGCAACAAGCCCGCATCGGGCTTGAAGTAGAACGACTCGTCGATTTCGATGGTCATCGGGCAGCTCGCCAGGGCCGCCTGATCCGGAATCTGCACGAGTGCGGCGGTTCTGCGGCAGGGCTGGATTCCCAACGGTGGAATAGCCGCAAGCCCGGCGACGTGGTCGGCCCAGGCTCCGGCGGCGTTGACGAGAATGGGCGTCCGGAACTCACCCGATGTGCTCGTCACGAGCCATTCGGCACCGATGCGTTCAATGCCTGTCACCAGCGCGCGGGTGACCAGCACGCCTGCGCGCTCCCGAAACAGCCGAAGGTAGCCGGTGTGCAGCGCGTGGACGTCGATGTCCGCTGCGTCCCTCTCGTAAATTCCTCCTGCGGCGACGGCGTCCGGCCGCAGAAGCGGACAGAGCTCGAGCGCTTCGTCCATGCCGACCCGGCGGACCCGGTCCGGGACGCCACGTTGAAGCAGGAACCGCTCGAGCGCCGGCGCCTGGTGCGCGGCGGCGACGTGCAGCGCGCCACGCCGCCGGACGAGAGGATGCGCGGCGAGCCCCTCCGGGGGAGCGAACAGGAATCCCCGGCTCGCTCTGGCAAGTGCCCGCACCGGGGCATTGCCATAAGTCTCGGAGAACAGCGCGGCGGAGCGACCGGTCGAATGATATCCGGGGGCGTCCTCGCCCTCGAGCAGCACGACCCGGTGTGTGCGCGCCAGCTCCGCGGCCGCTGACGCGCCTGCGATGCCCGCGCCGATGAATATGACTTCCGCGGTCGAACAGCTCATGCAGTCGGTTCTCACGCTTCAGCAGTGCGCCGGCACATCGGTGCGGGCGCGTCTCAGCCGGACTGACCCGAGCGCCCCGGTCAATCGAGACTCGGGCTCACCGGGACAATCCCATTGGCGGCGGCAAACCGCGCGAGCTGCGCGCTGTTCCTGGCGCCGAGCTTCTCGCGGATGGCCGACTGGTGGTTGGCGACGGTCTTCTCCGAGAGTCCGAGTCTCTCGCCGATGCTCCTGACCGTCTCGCCCTGCACGAGCAGGCGCAGCACTTCGAATTCGCGCGGCGTCAGCGCCGCGATCTCGCAATTCCCGGGCTGCGCCGAGCGGCGCAGGTTCGCCGCCACATCCGCGCTCATGTAGGACTCGCCCCGGAAGAGCGCATAGATCGCCTCCACCAGCACTTCCGGAGCGCTCGCCTTGCTCAGGTAGCCCAGCGCGCCGGCCTGCAGCGCGCGGTGCGCGTATATCGCGTCGTCGTACATGCTGAACATCAGGATGCGCAGGCCGGGCTGATCCCTGAGCATGCGGCGCGTCGCCTCGATGCCGCTGGTGCCCGGCAGGGCGATATCCATGATCACCACGTCCGGACCGAGCGCGAGAGCCCGCTCACAGGCCTGCTCGGCATCGGCGGCGTCACCGACCACTTCGATGCTGGGCTCGCCCTGCAAGAGCCGCCGGTAGCCCTCGCGCACGATGGCATGATCGTCGACCAGAAGAACCTTGATCACGGCCGTCATGAGTCGCCCTCGGAGGCTCCCTGCACCGGAATGCGGGCCGTCAGCCGCAACCCCTGTCCGGGTGCGCTCCGGATCGACAGCTCCCCGCGCAGCGCCATCACCCGCTCGCGCATGCCGATCAGGCCGAGGCCCCGGCTCGCCAGCCCGGGCTCGGTGCCGACTCCATCATCCTCGACAGCCACGGTGACCGTGTCGCCGGGCAGTCCGCGCGAGCCCGTGCGATCGAGATGGACCATCACGCGGCGCGCGGCCGAGTGCTTTGCCACGTTCGTCAGCGCCTCCTGAACGAGGCGGTATGCGGTGACCGCAATACCCTCCGGCAGCTCCTCCAGGTCTCCCGTGACGGACAGCCGCAGCGCCACCTCGGGCAGGCGCGTGCGCCATGTCTGGACGCAGTGTTCCAGGGCGGCGGCCAGTCCCAGCTCGTCCAGGCCGGCCGGGCGCAGCTCGCGGATCAGACTCGCCAGAGTGCCGTGGATGTGATCGCAGTTGTCCACGATGGCGCTGGCGCGCTCGTGCGCCGCCCGCGGTTCCGCCCTGCGATCGTCGCGGATCCTCACGGCGTCGATTTTGATGACGTTCAGATACTGCCCGAGCTCATCGTGCAGCTCGCGCGCGAGCGCTTTGCGCTCGGTCTCGCTGAGCTCGACGTACTGCTGCGCCAGGCGACGGTTATCGGTCAGCGCCACCGCGAGTTGCGCCTCGGCCGATTTCCTGCGAGCGATTTCCTGCCGGGCTTCGCCGTATCGGCGCGCGGCGAACCAGGTCAGACCCAGGCCCAGAACGAGCAGCACCGACGGCAGCTCATCGAGCTGGTAGCGCTCATAGGGCGCGCTGAAGCGGCGCAGCAATTCCGTGACGTTGAACAGTCCGCACAACATCCAGGCGGCAAGGCTTACCGCGGCGACGAGGACGGCATCGCGCCGGTACGCGCTGCGAGCCCGATCTCCTGGACGCGCGGCCACCGGAGCGGGCGCGCGCCCGGCCGGGCGGGCGGCACGCAGGGCGGGACTGGAGCTGGCAGGATGGAGTTTGGCCCACATCAGCGAAATTCCCGGGGGATCGCGCTTCGGCGCGAAATACACCGCCGCAGCCGGTGCGATCCTGAGCGCGCAGTCTACTCCGCGGGCGCCGCGCGCGCAGGCAGGCCTCCGGCGCCGTTCCACCGGCGGCGCAGCCGCTTCGCGTGGCCGGACCGGGGGAAATCGGGAAAAACTCCCTTGTGAAGCCGGACTGCGCCGTGGAAGAGTGTCGCCCGCAGGGGCGTGGAGCCTCGATTACCGGAGGCTCAAGTCAAGCATGCCGATTCGCACACGGTCCCGCCCCACCATCCGCATGCTGTCCGCCTTGAGTATCGCGGGACTTGCGCAGGCGCTCGTGGCGAGCGCCCACGCCGCCTCAGCGGCCGCGGCGCCCCCGGCAATTCCGCCCGTGCACCTGGCGCTTCAGCAGGTGGTGATCACCGCTCCGCTCGGCGGCAGCCGGGTGCCGCTCAACGAGGTTCCGGCCAATATCCAGCAGATCTCGATGAGCTCGATCCGCCGGCTCGCCTCGCCCGCCCTCACCGGGTCGCTCAACCAGCTCGCCGGCGGCGTCAACCTCAACAACACCCAGGGAAACCCGTTCCAGCAGGATCTGAACTTCCGCGGCTTCACGGCCTCGCCGGTGCTCGGCACGCCCGAGGGCGTCTCGGTGTACGTGGACGGTGTGCGGGTGAACGAGGCGTTCGGCGACGTGGTCAACTGGGACCTCGTTCCGCAGGGGGCGATCTCCAGCCTCGAGGTCATCCCGGGCTCGAACCCGATCTTCGGATTCAACACCCTGGGGGGGGCGCTGAATATCACGACCAAGCGGGGCTTCACCGACCCGGGCACGAGCATCAAAGTCTACGGCGGATCCTTCGGCCGGCACGTCGGGCAGCTCGACACCGGCGGGCACGGCCGCCACTTCGACTACTATCTCGGCGGCACGCTGTTCGGCGAGCGCGGCTGGGGCCATCAGAACCCGAGCCTGGTGCGCCAGGGCTACGGCGAGATCGGCTATCGCGACAGGCGCAACGATGTCTCGCTCAACCTGACTTACGCCGACAACCGGCTGCAGGGCAATCAGACGCTGCCGCCGTCGCTTCTGCCGGATCCCTACCAGAGCTATACCTGGCCCGACATTCAGACGAACCAGATGGTGTTCCTGAACCTGGACGCGCGCCACCGGCTCGCGGACCAGTGGATCCTGACGGGCAAAGCCTACTTCCGCAGGGTGAGCACCGACGTCTTCAACAGCAACGTCAACGGTAACTTCGATCCGAGCGTACCCGTGGGGCCCGGCAACGAGCCGATGGGCAACGCCATCGAGGGCATCGACCAGTACCGGCCGGGCGGGGCGCTGCAGATTTCCGGCCACAGCCTGCCGGCCGGCCACCGCAATACGCTCATCGTGGGGGTCAGCTATGACCCGGCGTGGACCGACTATCGGCAGTTCAACCAGGAGGCGGGCTCCACCCGCGCCACGTACTCGACCCGGCCGGCGGTGCTCGGCACGCTGCTGCATGCGGTCAATAACTACTCGGGCGTCTACCTGTCGGACACCCTGGGCCTCACGCACGAGATCTTTCTCAACGTGGGCGGCCGCTACAACCACGCCAGCGTGACGCTCCGGGACCGCCTGGGTACCGCGCTCGACGGCCACGATGTCTACAGCGGCTTCGATCCGTCCGTGGGGCTCACGTTTAATCCGACGAACAGACTCACGGTGTACGCGAACTACGACGAGGGTACGCGGGTGCCGACACCCATGGAGCTCACCTGCGCCGATCCGAATGCGCCCTGCAACCTTCCGAACGCCTTCTCCTCCGATCCGCCCCTGAAGGCGGTGACGGCCAGGAACATCGAGATCGGCGCCCGCGGGCAGCTCGGCTCCTACCTGTCGTTCACGGCATCAGCGTTCCGCACGAATCTCGACAACGACATCCAGTTCGTCGCCGCCGGCGGCGGGGCCGTCAGCTCCGGCTACTTCGTGAACGTCGGGCAGACGCGCCGGCAGGGAATCTCCCTGGGCCTGATCGGCCAGGCGGGCGCCTTCGCGTTCAGCGCACACTACTCCTTCGTCGATGCGACCTTCCGGACGCCGCTGACTCTCAACAGCCCGAACAATTCGACCGCGCGGCCGGCCCCCGGCTGTCCCGCGTGCACGGACATCCACGTGGCGCCCGGCGACCGGATTCCCGGCGTCCCGCGCAACATCGTCAAGCTCCATGGACAGTACACCGTCGGCAGGCTCACCGCCGGAGTCGATGTGGTCGGCGAGACCGATATCTACGCGCGGGGCGACGAGAACAACCGCGACGTCAACGGCCCGATCCCTGGGTATGTCGTGGTCAACGTCAACGCGCGCTACACGCTCTCGTCCCGCTGGCGCGTATTCGCCCGCATCGACAATGCCCTCGACAGCCGCTATTACTCCTTCGGCGTTCTGGGGGAGAACGAGCTGACCGGCCCGGGCAATACGTTCGACACCACCGGAACGACCTGGCGCAACGCGCAGTTTCGAACGGTCGCCGCGCCCATCGGCGCATGGATCGGAGTCGAGTACGACGTCGGCGGCCGCGGTGGAGCGGAGTTCTGACGGTCAGCCCTTCTCGTCGTCTTTTTTCTTTTTCTCGGCTTCTTGCGGCTCGCGCAGCAGCAGCACCGGCATCCGGGTGTGGCGCAGGACGTACTCCGCATCGCTGCCCATGACCAGGCGCCGTACGCCGCGGCGCCCGTGAGTGCCGCACACGATCAGATCCGCCGGCCAGTCCTCGGCGTGTTTCAGGATGACGGCGCCGACCGGCATGCCGATCTGCTCGAGCAGCACGGTGTTGGGGATGAGCCCGCCGGCGCGGGCGCGGGCCTCCGCCTCGTCGAGCACCGCATTGCCGCTCTCGCGCAGCCCTTCGGCGAGTGCGCCCGTATCGCTGCCGGTGGCATCCGGTGAGACGGCGAGCCATTCGTTGATCACGTGGAGGAGGCGAAGCTCGGCATCCTGATCCTTGGCGAGCTTGATCGCCTCGTCGAGGCCACGGATGGAGGCGGGACTGCCGTCGACGGGAACGAGGATCTTGTTGTACATGCGGCCGCCTTTGGTTGCTGAATCGACCTCGGCCCGCGCAGACGCATTGCGCGGGGCTGCCGGCAAGAATTGCCGTCGGGTCGTACTGTCTTCAATACGTACTTGCCTCCGTGCAAGAGCGGCAGGCAGGCCGCGTCAAAGCGCGTGCGCATGTCCACAACTACGTATTGGCGCGCTGCGATCCTCGCGTACATTGATCAGCCTCCGGGCCCTAACGGCGGGAGGGATTTCGATGCGCGTACGAATCGTGGTGGCGGATCAGGCGGAGGCACATTTTTACGACGCCGAGCCGCCCGATCCGGCGTTTCATCCAGCGGGCCGGCTGTCGGAGCCTCGAGCTCGGCTTCACGACCGGGATCTGGTTTCAGACCGGCCGGGCCGGCAGTCCGAGCGCGCCGCGCCAGCCACCGGCCGACGCGGCGCGGTGGCGCATCATGGGACCGAAGGTGAGGGAGACCGGCGGCCGCGCCGGCACGTGGCCGCACTCTTTGCCCGCCGTATCGCCGAGGCGCTGGCGCTCGAGCAGCGTCAGGGTCGCTTCGATCGGATCGTACTGATGGCCGAGCCGAAGTTTCTCGGCATGATTCGCCAGGCGTTGCCGCCGGGCCTCGAGGCGAGCGTCGCGGCGGAGGTTCCCAAGGATCTGGTGCATCAGGCCGAAGCGGTGGTCCGGGCCCATGTGCCGCCGCAAGCCCTGAGATGAGCCAGGCGCACCCCGAGGCGCCGGCGGAGCAATCACCGCGGTCCGGCATCGCGCCCTGCCTGATGGGAGCGCGGCGGATCGGAGGGGGCATCGTGCTCGACGAGTTCCTGAATCTGCCTCGGGTGGCGTATTTCTCCATGGAGATCGCCCTGCGCAACGAGATCCCGACCTATGCGGGAGGGCTCGGTGTGCTGGCCGGCGACACGCTGTGCTCGGTCGCGGACCTGCGCCTGCCCCTGGTGGGCGTGACGCTGGTCAGCCGCTCGGGATACTTCCGCCAGGAGATCGACTCCGGCGGCCATCAGATCGAGCGTCCGGCAACATGGGACCCGTCCCGCTGGGCGCAGCGGCTCGATGCCAAGGTGGCCGTGCGCATCGAAGACCGCCCCGTCTGGGTGAGCGTGTGGCTGTATGTCATCGAGGGCAGCATGGGCGGCAACGCCCCGGTGCTGCTGCTCGATACCGACCTGCCGGAGAACCGCGCGGACGACCGGCAGATCACCCACTACCTCTACGGCGGCGACGAAGTCTACCGGCTCAAGCAGGAGATGGTGCTCGGCCTGGGCGGAGTGCGCATCCTGCGCGCGCTGGGGTTCGCGATCAGCGCCTATCACATGAACGAGGGCCACTCGGCGCTGCTCGGCGTGGAGCTGCTGCGCGGTTTCGCCTATCCGGCCGAGGACGTGCGCCCGGGGGAGGCCCGCTACGATCTGCCGAGGGTGCGGGACCTGTGCCGCTTCACCACCCATACGCCGGTCGAGGCCGGACACGACCGCTATTCGTACGATCTGGTCAAGCGGCTGTTCGCGAGCAGCGTCTACGGCTATGACGACCGCGAGCCGCCCAAACCCGGGCAGCCGGGCACCGAGCACGGGCCGATCGATTTCTCCGTGCTGACCTCGCTAGGCGGCGCCAAAGAGCTCAACATGACGCGGCTCGCCCTCAATGTCAGCGACTTCGTCAACGGCGTGGCCAAGCGTCACGCCGAAGTCTCATCCAAGATGTATCCGGGCTACCAGGTGCGGGCCATCACCAACGGCGTGCATCCGTACAGGTGGAGCGCGCCGAGCTTCCGCGAGCTGTACGATCGCTACGTGCCCGGCTGGTGTCACGAGCCGGAGCAGCTCGGCCGGGTGCACGGCATTCCCGACGCGTTGGTGCTCGCGGCGCATGTCAGGGCGAAGCAGGCGCTCATCGACAAGGTGCGTGCGCTGACCGGGACCGTGCTGCAGGCCAAAGTGGCGACGCTGGGGTTCGCGCGCCGCATGACCGCCTACAAGCGTCCGGATCTGCTGTTCACCGACATCGCCCGATTGCGCTCGATCGCCCGCGAGCGTCCCCTGCAGATCGTGCTCGCCGGCAAGGCGCACCCGCACGATGCGGAGGGCAAGCGCCTGATCGTGCGGCTGCACGAGCATGCCCGCGAGCTCGCGGGCGCGATCACCGTGGTGTATCTGCCGGACCATGACCTGGATCTGGCGCTGCTTCTGGTCTCCGGCGCCGACATCTGGCTCAACACGCCGCTGCCGCCGCTGGAGGCTTCCGGCACCAGCGGCATGAAGGCGGCCCTGAACGGAGTGCCGAGCCTTTCGCAGATGGACGGCTGGTGGGTCGAGGGCTGCATCGAGGGAGTCACCGGCTGGGCGATCGAGGATGCCGCCTCGCTGTACGACAAGCTCGAGCACACCGTGCTGCCGCTTTACTACGGTTACAGCGGCGATGAGCGCGGTTGGGCGAGGATGATGAAAGCGACCATCGGCACCAATGCGGCGTATTTCAACAGTCATCGCATGATGCGCAGGTACGCCACCGAGGCATACCTGCGCTGAGGGCGCAGGTCGGGGGCGGATGCGCGGGTGCGCTCGGGTCTCAGGCGCTCAGCAGGGCCTGCAATATGTCGATCAGCTTCTCGGCCTGGATGGGCTTGGCGACGAGGCGAAGCCGCGGGTCGTCCTCGAGCCGGTCTGCCACGCTCGGGTCGCCCGTCACGAGCACGGTCTTCAGCCCGGGGCCGAGCAGCGCGCGCAGGGCGTTGATGGCCTGAACGCCGGTCTCGCCGCCGCCCAGATGATAGTCGGCGATGAGCAGCTCTATGTCATGCTCGCGGGCGATCTGCAGCGCCTCGCGCAGCGTGGCGGCGGCGAGCACGCGGTAGCCGTGCACTTTCAGCAGCAGCCGGGTTGCGCCGCGGACCGCCGGGTCGTCCTCCAGAACCAGCACGCCGGGCGGGTCGGCGGGGACGGACGGGCGCCGCGGCTCCTCTGGCCGGGCCGGCATCGCGTGGCTGCGCCGGCCGGGCAGCGTCAATGAGAACACCGAGCCGCGTCCGACCGTCGAGCGCGCCTCGATCGTCAGATCGAGCAGCTTAACGAGCCTCTGCACGATGCTCAGACCCAGCCCGCTGCCCCGGTGCGCTCCGCGGTGGGTGCCTTCGATCCGATGGAACTCCTCGTAGATGCGGGGCAAATCCTCCGGGGGGATGCCGATGCCGGTGTCCTCGACGTCGATGCGCACCCGGTCGGAGTCGCTTTCGGCGCTCACGCGCACGCGCCCGGCCGGCGTGCACTGGATCGCGTTCGTGATCAGGTGGTGCAGGATCTGCCGGACCAGTGCCCGATCGCTGCGCACGATGTGTGCCGAAGGCGCGATCTCGAGCTCCAGCCCCTTGGCGGCGGCGGGCTCGGAGAACTCCCTGCGCACCGCGAGGAACAGCTCCGCGACCGGGAAGTCCGCCGGGCTCGGCTTGATCGCGCCGGATTCGAGCCGGCTGATGTCGAGCAGGGCGCCGAGCAGCCGCGACATCACCTCGATCGCCTCGTCCTGGCGCGACAGGGCGGTGAGCCCGTTACCCTCTTTGATGAGCTGGCGCAGCGTGCCGTTGAGCAGCGCGAGCGACTGGAGGGGCTGGCGCAGATCGTGACTCGCGGTCGCCAGGAAGCGATTCTTGGCCTCATTGGCGCGGTCGGCCGCCTCGCGTGCCTCGTTGGCGTTGCGGCGCGCCGTCTCGGCCGCTTCGCGGGCGGCGATGAGCTCGGCCTGTACCCGCCGGCGGTCGGTTACGTCGCGGATCGCGGCCACGGTGAGCTCCCGCTCACCGTGGCGGATGGGGCTCAAGCTGATCTCCACCGGAATCTCCGCACCGTCCCGGCGGCAGGCCAGCAGCGTCAGGCCGCTTCCCATGGAGCGGCTGCGCTGCTCCGCGGCGAAGTTGGCGCGGTAGGCGGCATGCTGCGAGCGGAAACGCTCGGGCAGCAGATTCTCGATGGAACGGCCGGTCAGCTCGTGTGCCTCGTAGCCGAGCAGCGCGCAGGCCTGGCGGCTGGCGAAGAGGATCGTGCCCGCCGCGTCGGCGATGAGCATCGCGTCCGGCGCGCGGTCGAGCACATGCGGGAGCACCCGCGGCGGCATGGGACTGCTCCAGTGCATGGTATAGCTTGACCGCGGCGGCGCGGCCCCAGGTATACGCGAAAGTACCTATGGCAATCAGGGGATTCACGGAGGTTTCATAGCGCCTCACCGGGTCGGTGCGGGGCGAGCCGCGCGGGCCGGCGCGCTGGAAAGCGGCTACGAGGTTGGTGAGAGTGCGGATGGAACCGTGCGGTGATCTGTGAGAGCGTAAGGCTGTGATGTGTCCGGCTGCGGCCGGAACGAGGCTGCGGATGGGGCGCGGGCGATGGAGAAAGTGAAGTCCATTCTGGTCGTTGCGGGCCGCTGCGAGGTCGATCCTCTGCTGATGGTGAAGGCCGCGCGCCTGGCGCGAGCGCTCGATATGGGACTCGAGCTGTTCGTGTGCGACGCCGAGCAGGCCTACGAGCTGAAGCACGCGTATCAAACGACCGGCTTCGAGAAGAAGGTCCTGCAGGACTGCGTCAAGCGGGCCAAGGAATACCATCTGCGGCACAAGGACCTGCTCGGCCTCGGGGAAATTCCCTTCTCGGTGGATGCGAGCTGCGAGAGCCCGTTGTACGAGGGCATCCTGCGCAAGGTGCAACGGAGCAGGCCGGCGCTGGTCATCAAGGCCGCCGGCGGCGGCCGGCCGAGCCACAGCGCATTCGACGCCAACGACTGGCAGTTGATGCGCACCTGCCCGTCGACGCTCATGCTGGTGCGGGGCAGGCACTGGAGCAAGGAGATGCGGATCGCCACCGCGATCGACGTGTCGGAAGAGCAGGAGACCAAGGGCCTGGCCGATACCATCCTGAAGGTTGCAAGAGACCTGGCGGAGGCGACCGGCGCCGATCTGGACGTCGCCTATGCGGAGCGGGCTGCGTCGGATGAGCCCGTGAGCCAGGCACGGGCGCGCAAGCTCCACGAGCTCGCGCAGGAGGCGGGCATCGAGCCCGATCACGTGCACATCCTCGCGGGCCACCCCGAGAGGGAGCTGTCAGGGTTCGCCGCGGGGCGCGACTACGACGTCATGGTCCTCGGTGCGTTGACTCACCGGCCGAGCGGGGTGAGCCTGGTGGGCACGCTGACCTCGGTCCTCGTCGAAAACCTCGTGTGCGACTTCGCGCTGGTCAAGCCCGGCTCGTACCACTACGGGGTGCGTCCGGCGACGGGATTGGCCGCGGCCGCGCCGGCCTGAGCCGCCGGACAGTCCGGTCGGCGGCCGATCTGCGTCTGTCGGATCCTGAGACGACTGCGCTCCATTCACCGTACCGGTCCCCGTTTCCGCGCGCCGTAGAGCTGTTCGGGAACGGAAGGGGGAAGGGGTTTGGCGGGGAAGCGGCACTATCGGAAGCGTGAGCCCCCGTTTGCGACCTGGTCTTCACGGAACGAGGCCGCGATCGGGGCGAGCGCGGATGAGCTCGACCGCTCTGCGGGCGCAACCGCGGCATCCACGGCCCTCGCGCACGATCGCGAGCCACTCGCGCGCCCGTTGCTCGGCGTGATTGCATCGCGCCACGCGGCCGCGGGACCATCGGGCGGCAGCGAGCCCGAGGTTGACAGTAGTATAGGGACTTGGCAATATCGCAATATGACTATCTATCTCGAGGCGGCCCTGAAAGCACTCGCCAACGACAAGCGACTCCAGATTCTGGATTGGCTGAAAGATCCGGTCGCTCATTTCCGTCCACAGACCGACGGCGACCTGGTCAAGGATGGTGTCTGCGGGGTGCTGATTACGGAGAAGCTGGGAGTGTCACAGCCGACGGCATCGGAGCATCTTCGCGTGTTATCGGATGCCGGCTTCCTGGTGGGAAAGCGGATCAAGCAGTGGGTCTTTTATCGGCGGGATGAAAAACGAATCGCCGAGTTCAAAGCGCTAGTCAAGAAGAACATATAGGCGGCGGGGAGCGCATGGGGCAAACAGTGCAGGCATCGTTGCTGGATACTTTGCGGTCCACGACGGATGACATCCATAAAGCCGTTAGGACGGTTGCGCGCGAGACCCCGCTTCTTGGTTCGCCGGCACTCGATGAGCTCGCGGGTCGTCAGCTGTTCATTAAGGCCGAGTCGCTGCAGCACACAGGTTCCTTCAAGCTGCGTGGAGCATTCTACCGGCTTAGCAACCTGAAACTGCGGCAACGGGAGAAAGGCGTCGTGGCCTTCTCGTCCGGGAACTTTGCCCAGGGGCTGGCTCGGGCCGGCCAGCTCCTTGGGGTGTCGGTAACGATTGTCATGCCGAAAGATGTGCCTGAACTGAAGGTGCTGGGAACGAGGCGGTATGGCGCCGCCGTGGTTTTCGCCCGGCCTGATGGAAGACCACGCGAGGTCGTGTCCGCTGAGCTTGCCGCCGGCATTGCCGATGCCGAGCAGCGTGTTCTCCTTCACCCGTTCGACGATGCCGATGTCGTGCTGGGACACTCCAGTCTCGGGACCGAACTGCTGCGGCAGCTCGAGGAAATGGGAGAAGACCTTCCGCTGAGCAGCTTGCTCGTGCCGGCGGGCGGCGGCGGGCTGGTCGCGGGGATATCGGTGGCTTTGCGATCACATGGCTCGCCCACGCGCCTCATCGCGGTGGAGCCGGAAGGGTACGATGATCTCGCGCGCTCACTGTCGGCGGGTCGGCGGGAGCGAAATGGCGCGCCCAGGCCGACGCTGTGCGATGCTCTGCAAGCGGTCTCCCCGGGGGCCGTACCCTTTTCGGTCCTGCAAGAAGCCCTGCACGGCGCGCTAAGCGTTACGGATGACGAGGTTCGGTTCGCCATGAGAGCCGCGGCGGAGCATCTCAAGCTCGTGCTCGAGCCCAGTGGCGCCAGCGCGTTGGCCGCGACGCTGGCGGCGCGGTCTCGTGGCTTTGAGCTGGGTGATCGGGTTGGGGTGATATGCTCCGGTGGCAACATCTCTCCGGATCAGTTCGCAACGCTCTTGGCGGAGCATTCGCGTCACTAGTCTCTATTGGAGGCAATATGACTTCCGAACCCGGTCTCGCGGGCTCTTCCTATCCGTACGCCACGTATCTTAACATTCTGTTCCCTCATCTCGAGAAAGTCGATGTTCCTGCCGTTGTGGCAGCGGTGAATGATCAATGGTTCAACCAAACCCTGTGTCGGGTGAATGGATCCGTCGTGCGCCTCGGCGTGATGCAAGGCGAATATCATTGGCACAAACACGACAATGACGACGAATTCTTTTTCGTTCTCGAAGGAACGCTTTTTGTTGACTTGCAGGATCGTGTAGTCGAGTTAAAGCACTGGGAGGGCTTCACCGTCCCCAAAGGGGTTGTGCACCGTACCCGGGCGCCACAACGCGCGGTAATCCTCATGATGGAGAACGCCGGTATAGTTCCAACCGGAGATTGAGGTTTGGCACGCGGATTCGTCCCGGGCTGCAACGGAAAGTGCCCGGCCAAAATCTGGCCGAACGTGGAAAACGCGAGGCCGTCGTCTCTCAGATACTGAAGGACGTTACACAGGGCGGCACTGCGCCTTCTGCAGCGCCTCGGCCAGAATGCCCTGAATCGCCCGCAGCGCCGCCAGGCGTCCCTTGCCCGGCCGCAGCCGCTCGGGGGAGAAGAACTCCGCCGTGCCGATCACGTCCCCGCCGCGGATCACCGGCACCCAGAACCCCGAGCGGATGCCGCCCGCCAGGGCGGTGTCGGCTCGCGGAAAGTCTCCGGTGCAGGTCACATCCTCGACGAACACGAAATCGCGCCGCTGCCAGGCGAGTCCGGCCAGGCCCTCGCCGCGCCTGAATCGCGCACGGGCGGTCGCTTCGTGGAACGCGTCGGGCACCTCGCCGCAGTCCAGGGCGAATTCCAGCACGGGCTCGCCCGTCCCGGGGCGCACGACCCTGAAGTAACTCGCATAAACCCACCCGAAGCTGACTCGCACCGTCTCGAGCGTGGCGCGCACCAGCTCCTTGTGCGTCCGGGCGCGACGGGTCGCCTCGAACACATGGAACATCGCGGCGCGGTTCTCGTGGTCGCGGTCGAGCTCGGGAGCGGCGAAGATCGGCGCACGCTCACCCGAAGTCATCACGGTCGACATCGTTGACTACCTGTGTTGGCCCGGTTGGCGGACTTGATGCAAACCGCGTGCCGGACGTTGCCCGGGCCCGCCACGGCGGAAAATGCGCTCCGGAACACGGTTTGACGCAAGGTATGAGGCCGATGGCGGGACGCGCGCGCACCAACTTCGTGCGTGTGGCGGGCGAGTGTTCCGATATGGACACGGCCGTGCCCAGCGTGCTCCGGCGGCCATGGCGCACGGGTGCGGGCCGCGCGAAGGTACTCAGGCGCCGCTGGCGCCCGCCCGCGCCTCGAGCGCTTCCCAGCGGGCATACTTGGCGGCGAGCTCGGACTCGATGTCCTCGAGGCGCCGGGTGTCGGCGCGGATCCGCTCGGGGCCCCGGGTGTGGTAGGCCGGATCGCTCATTCGCAGGGAGAGGTCGGCCTGCTCGCGCTCCAGCGCTTCGATTTCGCCCGGCAGCGCCGCCAGCTCGCGGCCCTCCATGTAGCCGAGCCGGGCGCGTTTCGCGGGCCTTGTTCCCGCCGGCGGCGCGGCGCCCCCCCCGTCCGCGGCCGGGGCCTCCCGCCCGTCCCGGGGGGCGCCCCTTCGGGGAGGCGGCTCCGCGCGCTGGCGGAGCCAGGTGGGGTAAGCGCCCCCCTCGGCCGCGCAGAGGCCGGCCCCCCCCGGCACCCGGGGCCGGGTCGCGGCTTCGGCTGTGGA
>OBLK01000153.1_pt1 | contig 23013 bp, 19 predicted proteins | sample 1518871 | NCBI WGS metagenome assembly OBLK01 (sample SAMEA2464837, study PRJEB22497) | soil metagenome | biome: Grassland; feature: Farmland; material: Clay | place: Australia | collected 2013-02-01 | depth 0.8 m
CCTGCGGGATCAGCATGGTTATGGGCTGGCCGAGCATCGCGGCCTCGGCCTCGATTCCGCCCACGCCCCAGCCGAGCACGCCGAGGCCGTTGATCATCGTCGTGTGCGAGTCGGTGCCGACCAGCGTGTCGGGGTAGGCGCTGTGCGCTCCGTCGCGCTCGGCATCGAACACCACGCGGCCGAGATACTCCAGGTTGACCTGGTGCACGATGCCGGTGCTGGGCGGCACCGCGGCGAAATTGCGGAATGCCGACTGGCCCCAGCGCAGGAACGCGTAGCGCTCGGCGTTGCGCGAGAACTCGATGCGGGTGTTGGCGGCGAGCGCCCCGGGCGTGCCGTACTCGTCCACCTGGACGGAATGGTCGATGACCAGCTCCACCGGGGCGAGCGGGTTGACACGCTCGGCATCGCCGCCCAGGCGCACGATGGCTTCGCGCATGGCGGCGAGGTCCACCACGCACGGCACGCCGGTGAAGTCCTGCAGGATCACGCGCGAGGGCGTAAAGGCGATCTCGTGGGCCGGGGCGGCCCCGGGGTCCCAGGCGAGCAGCGCCTCGATGTCCGCACGGGTTACGTTGACGCCGTCTTCGAAGCGCAGCAGGTTCTCGAGCAGGATTTTCAGGGAATAGGGCAGTCGTTGGACCTTCTCGCGCGGCAGGGCCGCGAGGCTGAAGATCTCATAGGAACGATCGCCTACCGGGAGGGTGGTGCGCGCCTTGAAGCTGTTCGTCATGAGTGGGACTCTCCGGGAGGGGCGGGGAAACGGCGCGGATTATAGTCGGTCTTTGGGGTGTTCGCTCCGTGTCGTGCGCGTGCCGGACTGCGTGATCGCCGCAATTATCAATACAAATCAAGGTAACCCGGCATGGGAGAGGCAACCTGGAGCGGGGGCGCGGGTCTCGATGCTCTCGATCACCGCCCCTCCGAGGCAGCGCTCGCCTTCATACACGACGGCGTACTGCCCGGGCGTCACCGCCCGCTGCGGCCGTTCGAACACGATTCGGGCCGCTTCGCCGGGGAGCGGCTCGAGCGAGGCCGGCTGGTCGGCCTGGCGGTAGCGGACCTTGACGGAGCAGGGGAAGGGCTCGTGGCGCGGGCGCGCCAACCAGTGCACGGGGCCGGTCGCGAGCGCCGAGCTGAGCAGCAGGGGATGATCGTGTCCCTGCACGACGACGAGCGTGTTGCGCGCGGCGTCCTTGGCGGCCACGTACCAGGGAAGCTCCGGCCGGCCGTGGCGCCCGCCGATGTTGAGCCCGGCGCGCTGGCCGAGGGTGTGGAAGGTGAGCCCCCGGTGCTCGCCGAGCCTCTCGCCGTCGGCCGACTCGATCGGGCCGGGACGATCCTCGAGAAAGCGGCCGAGGAATTCACGAAACGGGCGCTCGCCGACGAAGCAGATACCGGTGCTGTCGGGCTTGTCGAACACCGGCAGGCCCGCTTCCCGGGCCCGCGCGCGCACCTCGGCCTTCTGCAGATCCCCGAGCGGCATCAGCGTGCGGGCGAGCTCTTCGGGCTTCACGGCGTGCAGGAAATAACTCTGGTCCTTGGTCCGGTCGCGCGCCTTGTGCAATTCGATCCCGCCACCGCCGCGCACGAGGCGCGCGTAGTGCCCGGTTGCAAACACGTCGGCGCCGAGACGCTCGGCGTAACGCAGCGCCACGCCGAACTTGATCTCACGGTTGCAGAGCACGTCCGGGTTGGGAGTGCGGCCGGCGCCGTACTCCGACAGGAAGTGTCGGAACACCCGCTCGCGGTACTCGGCCGCGAAGCTCACCCGGTGAAGCACGATGCCGAGCTCGGCGGCCACCGCGCGCGCATCCTGGAAGTCCCGGGCGGCGGTGCAGTAGGCATCGTCGTCATCCTCCTCCCAGTTGCTCATGAACAGCCCGTGGACCTCCCAGCCGTCCCGCCTCAGCAGCAGCGCCGCCACCGCCGAGTCCACCCCGCCGGAGAGGCCGACGACGACACGGCTCATATTTCAACGGCCGGCGCCGATGGCGCCGAGTCCAGATCGAGCCGGGCCACCGCCGCGAGCGGCGCGCGCGTGCCCGCGAGGTAGTCATCGATGCAACGCAGCACCAGGGGACTGCGCAGCGTCGTTTCGCGCGAGCGGATCTCATCGGGGGTGAGCCAGCGTGTGCCGACGATGCCCTCATCGAGCGGCTGCCCGGGGCGATGGTCGCTGACCGGGCCGGTGAAGGTGAAGCGCTTGAACAGGCGGCCCGTGCGCGGATGACGCCACAGGTACACGCCGACGAGTCCGCTGACGAGCAGGCGCCACGCGGTTTCCTCCCGCACTTCGCGCACGACGGCCTGCTCCAGGGTCTCGCCGCGCTCGAGGTGGCCGGCGGGCTGGTTGAGCACCAGCCGCCCGTCGATGCGCTCTTCGACGAGCAGGAAGCGTCCGTCGCGCTCGGTCACGGCGGCGACGGTGATCTCGAGGGTGGACATGCCGGCGATTATAGCCGGACAGCGGCTGGGAGCCCGGCCGGCTCCTAGCGCCGGGCGATGCGCAGGCCGCGCTCGGGCGCGCAGGCTTCCCAGAGGTGATCGAACTCGTGCAGGTAGAGCTTGGCGACCGGCGGGTTGTCGATGTCGGCGATGCCGTCCCAGACGTCCGAGCGCAGCCGATACACGAGGGCGCGGTTATCGGCGATGAGGTAGGCGCAGTGCCGCTCGCGGGGCCGCATCGAGGGTGTACGCATCTCGATGCAACCCGAGAGCCGCCGCGCCATGGCCATGAAGCGGTGGCCGTCGGCCATCACCCGGCCGGGCTCGGACAGCAGGACCCGCACTTTGGCGAAGGGGCGTGCCAGCACGAAGCACTTGATGACCTCGAGGAAGGCGCTCTGATCGTACAGCTCGGGCTCGAGATCGGCGGTGTAGATGGAGATGAGCCGCTGTGCGGAGGCGGCCACCTGGTTCACCGCCGAGCGCACCTCCGCCACCGTGGTGAGTACGGTCAGCGCCTCGACGCTGACGGCCTGATCGTCCTGCTCGGACTCCGGCGAATAGCGCGCGTGAGCGAGTCTCGCCAGCACGTTGTTGTCGTCATGCGTGAGGTTGAACACGGGCCAGGATCGGCATCGCCTGTTCGGCAGGAAGCCCATCTTAGATAGTCCGCCGGCGCGGCGTTGCCGAGCCAGTCACAGTTCGGGCTCGGCGCCCGCCGACACCGGCGTTGCACAGGGCGTGTATTTGTCATATTCCGCGGGCGAGGCGCGCGGCGATGCCGGTATAGGCTGCGGGCGTGAGCGCCTTCAGGCGGCGCTTTTCCTCCGCCGGCAGGGGCAGCGCCTCGATGAACTCGGCCAGCGAGCGCGCATCGATGGCCCGTCCGCGCGTGAAGGCCTTGAGCTTCTCGTAGCCATCGGGCACGCCCGCGGCGCGCAACACCGTCTGCACCGCCTCGCCGAGCACTTCCCACGCGTCCTCGAGATCGGCGCCCATCCGCGCCGCATCGGCGTCGATCTTGCCCAGCCCACGCCCAAGGGCCCGCCAGGCGATGAGCGTGTGCCCGAGCGCCACGCCCACGTTGCGCAGCACCGTCGAGTCGGTGAGATCGCGCTGCCAGCGTGACACGGGCAGCTTGTCGGCGAAGTGGCGCAGCAGCGCGTTGGCGATGCCGAGGTTGCCTTCGGCATTCTCGAAGTCGATGGGGTTGACCTTGTGCGGCATGGTCGAGGAGCCGACCTCGCCCGAGGCGGCGCGCTGGCGCAGATAGCCGAGGGAGATATAACCCCAGAAATCCCGGCACAGGTCGAGCAGCACCACGTTGATGGCGCACAGCGCGTCGCAGTACTCGCCGATCCAGTCGTGCGGCTCGATCTGCGTGGTGTAGGCGTTGCGGCTGAGGCCCTGCGATTCGATGAACGAGGCGCTGACGGCGGCCCAGTCCACCCCGGGGAGCGCCGCCTGATGGGCGTTGAAATTGCCGACGGCGCCGTTCCATTTGCCGAGGATCTCCACCGCGCGCCAGCGCCGCTGCGCGCGCCGCAGCCGGCCGACGAAGTTGGCTATTTCCTTGCCGAGCGTGGTCGGGCTGGCCGGCTGACCGTGCGTGCGCGCGAGCATCGGCAGATCCGCGTAGCGGTGCGCGAGCCCGGCGAGGCCCTCGATGCGTTCGTCGAGCGTTTCCCCGATCAGTGTGCGCGCCTCGCGCAGCAGCCGCGCGTAGCTGATGTTGTTGATGTCCTCGGACGTGCAGCCGAAGTGCACCAGCTCGAGCGTCGCCGGGCCGGCGCCGGCGGCCGCGAGTTGCTCGCGCACGTAGTACTCCACCGCCTTGACGTCATGGTTGATCCGCGCCTCGATGGCCTTGACGGCGCTCGCGCAGTCGCGGCCGGGCTGCTCGGCGAGCTCGCGGGCGCGCTCGCGCACCGCCGCCGGCAGGGCGGCGCCGGGCAGTTGGCTCACCGCGCCCGCCAGGTGCGCGAGCCATGCCGCCTCGACGCGCACGCGCTCGAGGATCAAGCCCGCTTCGGACATGAGGCGGCGCAGGGGCTCGGTCGCCGCGCGATAGCGGCCGTCGACCGGCGAAAGGGCGAGAACGGCGGGAAGTGCGTCGCGGGGGGTGTCGGTCATGCGCTTAATGGCAGGGCAAAGTGCTAGGATTCGCATCATAACGCATACCGTGTCGCGGCAGCAGGCGGGCCCCCGCGCGGCACGGGCGCGGCAGCGGGCGGGCCACGGAGCCATTTGAATGACGAATTCCTTCCGAATCGAGCGCGACAGCATGGGCGAGCTCCAGGTGCCCCTGGATGCGCTCTGGGGCGCGCAGACCCAGCGCGCCGTGCAGAACTTTCCGGTGAGCGGCCACCCGATGCCGCGGGCGTTCATCGGTGCGCTGGCACGCGTCAAGCAGGCGGCCGCGCGAGCCAACAGCCGCCTGGGGCTGCTCGAGGCCGCCGCCGCCGGGGCCATCGAGGCGGCCGCCGGCGAGGTGGCCGACGGGCGCCACGACGCGCACTTCCCGATCGACGTGTTTCAGACCGGCTCGGGCACGAGCACGAACATGAACGCCAACGAGGTGATCGCCGCGCTCGCCACGCGCCGCCTCGGCAAGCCCGTCCATCCCAACGATCACGTCAACATGGGGCAGAGCAGCAACGACGTGATTCCGACCACCATCCACGTGAGCGCCGCGCTCGCGGTGCGGGACGATCTGGCGCCGGCGCTTGGGTATCTGCGCGATGCGCTCGCCGCCAAGGAGGCGGAGGTCGGCGCGGTGGTCAAGACCGGGCGCACCCATTTGATGGATGCCATGCCGGTGACCCTGGGGCAGGAGCTGTCCGGCTGGCGCACGCAGATCGAGGGCGCGCTCGAGCGGTTGAGCGCCGTCGAGCCGCGGCTTCACAGCCTGGCGCAGGGCGGCACCGCCGTCGGCACGGGCATCAATGCGCATCCGAAGTTCGCCGCCGGCTTCTGCGAGGCGCTCGCCGAGCTCACCGGCTTAGGCTTCCGGCCGGCGCGCAACTATTTCGAGGCGCTGTCCTGCCAGGACACCGCCGTGGAGCTCTCCGGACAGCTCAAGGTGATCGCGGTCAGCCTGATGAAAATCGCCAACGATCTGCGCTGGATGAACAGCGGGCCGCTGGCCGGTCTCGGGGAGATCGCGCTGCCGGCGCTTCAGCCCGGCAGCAGCATCATGCCCGGCAAGGTCAATCCGGTCATCCCGGAGGCCACCGCCATGGTGTGCGCGCAGGTGATCGGGCACGACGCCACCGTCACGGTGGCCGGCCAGTCGGGCAACTTCCAGCTCAACGTGATGCTGCCGGTCATCGCCTACAACCTGCTCGAGAGCATCCGCCTGCTCGCCAATGTCTCCCGGCTGCTCGCGGACCGGGCGATCTCGGGGTTCAAGGTCAACCCGGGGCGCCTTGCCGAAGCGCTCGAGCGCAACCCCATCCTGGTGACGGCGCTGAACCCGGTGATCGGCTACGAGAAGGGCGCGGCGATCGCCAAGAAGGCCTATGCCGAGGGACGGCCCATTCGGGAAGTGGCCGGGAAAATGACCGATCTGTCGCCCGGGGAGCTCGCGAAACTGCTCGACCCGGCCGAGCTCGCCAAGGGGGGCATCAAGGGCGGCACCGGTAGCGGTGGCTGAGGGCGGCCCCATGGGGCCCGCGGCATCGGCCGGCCGCGGCCCGCCGCCGGCCGTCACGCTGGCGCAGATCGAGCGCCGGCTCGCCGGCAGCGCTCCCCGCCACGCGCCCGATGAGTGGCTCGTTCCGAACCAGACGCTCGAGGCCAGCCGCCGGTTGCGCCGCTACTTTCCCGCGGATCCCGTGCCCGCGGCGGTGCTCATCGCTCTGGTGGCGCACCCGGAGCCGACCGTGCTGTTGACCCGCCGGGCGCAGGCGCTGCGCAACCACGGCGGTCAGGTGAGCTTCCCCGGCGGTCAGATCGAGGCCGGGGACGGCGGCCCGGTCGAGGCGGCGCTGCGCGAGGCGCGCGAGGAGATCGGGCTCGAGGATCGCTTCGTGTCGGTGCTCGGCTTTCTGCCCGATCACGTGGTGGTCAGCGGCTTTCGCGTCACGCCGGTGGTGGCGCGCGTCTCGCCCGGTTTCTCGCTGACCATCGACGAGGAGGTCGAGGAGGCTTTCGAGGTGCCGCTGTCGTTCGTGTTCGATCCGCGCAACCACCATCCGCGCCAGCACCGCTTCCGCGGCACGGATGTCGAGGTAGCGATGGTGGACATCCCCTATGGCGGGCACAATATCTGGGGCGCCACCGCCGGCATGCTGATGTCGCTGTACCGGATGTGCCTCGCCGAGAGTCCCGATGCGCCGTGATGAGGCAGGCGAGGCGCTCGCGGCGCTCCTTTCTCTCATGGAGCGCCTGCGTGACCCCGAGCGGGGCTGTCCCTGGGACCGCGAGCAGACCTTCGTCTCGATCGCCCCCTATACCATCGAGGAGGCCTACGAGGTCCGGGACGCCATCGAGCGCGGGCAGCCGGACGGTCTGCGCGAGGAGCTCGGCGATCTGCTCTTCCAGGTGGTCTTTCACGCGCGTCTGGCCGAGGAGCGCGGCTGGTTCGACTTCGCCGCCGTGGCGCGCTCGATTCACGAGAAACTCGTGCGCCGCCATCCGCACGTGTTCGGCGAGGGCGAGCCGCTCACCGATGCCACCCGGCAATCCGCGCAGTGGGACGAGCTCAAGGCGCACGAGCGCTCGCGGCGCGCGCGGGCAGGGGGCGGCGAGGACAGCGCCCTCGAGGATGTGCCGCTCGCCCTGCCGGCGCTCACGCGTTCGGCGAAGCTCGGGCGCCGGGCGGCGCGAGTCGGGTTCGACTGGGAGCACCCCGCGCAGGTGCGCGACAAGGTGCTCGAGGAGCTCGGCGAAATCGATGCGGCGCTGGCGGACGAGGCGCATTGCGCCGTGGCCGAGGAGATCGGCGACCTGCTGTTCGCGGTCGCGAACTGGAGCCTGCATCTTTCGGTCGATCCGGAAGAGGCTCTGCGCGCGGCCAATGCCAAGTTCGAGCGCCGGTTCCGGCGGATGGAGCGGCTGGCGAGCGAGCGGGGGACGGCGCTCGGAGCATTGAGCGCCGCCGAGTGGGACGGACTGTGGCGGGAGGCGAAGCGGCAGGGCTGACGCCGCGTCGATGTTCAGCGACGATTCACCGGCGGTGGGCTATCGTGCCGGCGGTCCTTCGGGCGGCCCAAGCGGCGCGCCCCCGGAGGTGGGACAGACTAGGTCGGCGCGTTCTAAAATGAATCTCGTGCGTGTGATGGTCGCCGTGGCCGCCCTGGTGCTCGCCGGGAGCTTCCCGGCCGCTCCGTGGGCCGGCGCCGCCGGCGCCGCGAGCGCAAACCCCTCCAAGTCCGCGTCCATGTCCCTGGACCAGGCGGTGCGGATGGTCGAGAAGCGATTCAAGGCGACCGTGGTGCGTGCCGACACCCAGACTCAGGGGGGGCGCACGGTCTACGTGATGCGCCTGTTGGATCGGCACGGCCGGGTGTTCACCGTGCGGGTCGACGCGGCGAGCGGCACGATTCTCTGAAACACACCGGGCGGGCATGGGGGAGGGCCGGATGCGGGTACTGGTGATCGAAGACGAGACCGCTCTGCGCGAGACGCTGAAGGCGCAGTTGAGCGAGGCGGGCTTCACCGTCGATGTGGCCCAGGATGGCGTGGAGGGCCTGTTCGCGGGCCTGGAATATCCGCTCGACGTGGCCATCGTCGACCTGGGACTGCCCAAGCTCACCGGTCTCGAGGTGATCGGCCGCCTGCGCGCGGCGGGCAAGACCTTCCCCATTCTCATTCTGACCGCCCGCGACAGTTGGCAGGACAAGGTCGAGGGCCTGCAGGCCGGTGCCGATGACTACGTCGCCAAGCCCTTCCACTTCGAGGAGGTGCTGGCGCGGCTTCAGGCGCTGCTGCGCCGCGCCGGCGGTTGGGCGAGTCCCGAGCTCAAGTGCGGCCCGGTGAGCCTCGATACGCGCGCCCAGACGGTCAAGGTGGGCGAGGCGCCCGTGGAGCTCACCACCTTCGAGTACCGCATTCTCGAGCACCTGATGCTGCGCGCCGGCGAGGTGATCTCCAAGGCCGAGCTCACCGAGCGGCTCTACGACCAGGACTACGAGCGCGACAGCAACGTCATCGAGGTGCTGATCGGCAGACTGCGCCGAAAGCTCGATCCCGAGGACAGCCTGCGGCCGATCGAGACGCTGCGAGGACGGGGCTACCGCTTCTCGCTCTCGCGCGATCCGGCCGGCTAGGCGCAAGGAGCCCGGGGGCCTAGCGTGCACTCGCTCAGCCAGCGGCTGCTGTTGTCGGTCGCCGTGCCGCTCGCGCTGTTCTTCGGCGTCATGACGCTGGTGCTCGACAGCGGCTTCCGCACGCTCTCGGCCGGACAGCTTCGCCAGCTGCTCGACTCGCAGATCATCACCCTGATCGCCTCCGCCGAGCCTGACCCCACCGGCGGATACAACGTGCCGCTGAAGGCTCTCGACTCGCGCTACGCCACGCCCCGATCGGGACTGTATGCGCGGATCGCCTCGGCCGAGCACGTGTGGCTCTCGCCCTCGACCGCCGGGGAGCCGGTGAACTTCGGCCCGCCGCTGACCCCCGGCCAGCGCACCTTTTCCTACACCCTGGTGGACCACCACCGTCTGGAGATCGAAAGCCGCGGCGTGTCTTTCGAGAGCGATCCCGAGCACAGCCAGCCGGTCACCTTCAGTGTGGCGGTGAGTCTGACGCCCTACGAGCAGCAGTTGTGGGAATTCCGCCGGCGCATGGTGCTGTGGTTCACCGGCCTGATGCTGCTGCTGCTGGCCTCGCTGGCCGTGCTGTTGCGCGCGGTGCTCGCCCCCGTGCGCCGGCTCGAGCGCGAGATCCACGAGGTGGAGGAGGGACGCGCCGAGGGGCTCGGCGGCGGCTATCCGCGCGAGTTGCGCGGCGTGGCGCGGCACCTGAACGCGCTGCTGGTCATCGAGCGCAAGCGCGTGGCCCGCTACCGCGATACGCTCGGGAACCTGGCGCACAGCCTGAAGACGCCGCTCGCCGTCATGCGCTCGGCGTTGCATCCCGCCGCCGCGCGGCCTGCGCGCGAGCCGGCTTCCAGCACGGCGATCGGCACCGAGATCGACCGTATGACCGACATCATCGAGCATCAGCTCAAGCGCGCCGCCGCTTCCGGCGGGGCGATCCTCGGCCAGGCGCCGGTGCCGGTGGCGCCGATCGCCGCCGAGCTGCGCCTGGCGCTGCTGAAGGTGTATGCGCAGAAGGACCTGTCCGTCGAGCTCGCCGTCCAGGCCGGCTGTCAGTTCGTTGGCGACCGGGGCGATTTTCTGGAGATGCTCGGCAATCTGCTCGACAACGCCTGCAAATGGTGCCGGCAACGGGTGAGGCTGACGGTCACGGTGGACCCGCTCGCCGAGGCGCGGGACAACATGACGCTGGAGGTCGAAGACGACGGCCCGGGCATCTCGGAGGACGACCGCGCACGCATCCTGGAGCGCGGCGTGCGCACGGACGAGACCATGCCCGGACACGGCCTGGGACTGGCCATGGTCCGCGATACGGTGGATCTGTACGGCGGCGCGCTCAGTGTGGAGACCTCGGCGCTCGGCGGCGCGAAATTCACCCTGCGCCTGCCCGGGCGCTGATCAGTCCGATGTGTCCGGTCCGGCGCGCCGGCGGCCCACGCGCGAGTGCGCGAACGCCGGTGTCTCGTGCGGCTCCTCGGCGAGCCGCCGCTTCAGGACGGCGAGCGCCGCTTCCGGGGTGCCGGCGAACTCAAACAGGTTGAGGTCTTCCGGGGCGATCATGCCGTGACGGCTCAGCGCCTCGAAGTCGACGATCTCGCGCCAGTAGTCCGGGCCGTACAGAATCACGGGTATGTCGCGCGAGAGCTTGCGCGTTTGCGCGAGCGTCAGGATCTCCAGCAGCTCATCCAGCGTGCCGAAGCCGCCGGGGAAGGCGATGAGCGCCCGCGCGAGGTGCGCGAACCAGAGCTTGCGCATGAAGAAATAGTGGAACTCGAACAGCAGCTCGCGCGAGATATAGGAGTTGGGACGCTGCTCGCGCGGCAGGCTGATGTTCAGTCCGATCGACTTGCCGCCGGCCTCGTGCGCGCCGCGGTTGGCCGCCTCCATGATGCCCCCGCCGCCGCCGGAGCACACCACGTAGCGATGCGGGTGCTCCGCGAGCGAGGCCGACCACTGCGTGATCAGGCGCGCGAGCTCGCGGGCCTCCTCGTAGTAGCGTCCGAGCGGGTCCGTGGGCGCAAGCCGCGCGGAGCCGAAGAACACGACGGTCGCGTGCACGCCGGATCGCCGGAAACGCTCGAGGGGCTCGAGATACTCGGCCAGGATGCGCAGCGGCCGCGCCGGGTCGCTTTCCAGGAATTCCCACTCCTCGTACGCGAGGGGTGGCACGTCGGAAGACTCTGTCATCAGTGTGCTCGCTCGAAATCGATGTGACCGCGCTCCACGTCCACGCGCAGCAGCCTGACACGCACGCGGTGACCTATGTCGGCGCTCTCGAAGCCGCGAACCAGCCGCCCCTCGACCGCCGGGCGGACGATGCGCACCCACGTGCCCTTGGCCGCCGCGCCGGTGACGAGCCCCTCGAACGTCTCGCCGATACGATGGGTGAGCAGCAGCGCGGCGGCGGACTTGGCCACCCGCCGCTCGACCTTGGCGGCATGGTCTTCCTGCCGCGTGCAGTGCTCGGCGAGAGACTCGAGCTCATCGCCGGTGTAAGGTGGGCGATGGCCGGCGAGGACCGCCTTGACGAGACGGTGGCTGAGCAGGTCGGGGAAGCGCCGGTTGGGCGCGGTCGAGTGCGTGTAGTCGCTGACGGCGAGGCCGAAGTGTCCCGGGGGACGTCCGCCCGGAGGCTCGGCCAGGTACTCGCCCCGGCCGAGCGATTTGACGACCGAGAGCGACAGGTCCGGGAAACGCTCCGGGTCGGCCTGGCGCCTGCGCGCGAGAAACGCGTTCAGCGCCCGGGCGTCGGCCACGGGCGGCAGACGCTCGCCGACCTCGGCGGCCAGCTCGACTATGCGCTCCCAACGCCTCGGAGTGCGCAACACCCGGCGGATCGAGGGGAAGCCGTGACGGTCGAGAAAGTGCGCCGCCGCCCCGTTGGCGGCGATCATCAGGTCCTCGATCAGCTCGTGGGCCCGGTTCTTGCGGTCCGGGAGCAGGTCATGGAGGGTGTCGCCGTCGAATACCGCATGTGTCCTCAGGGTCTCCAGGGTGAGCGCGCCGTGCACGTGGCGCTGCGCGCGCAGGGCCTGCGCCACCTCGTCCTGAAGCCGCACCTGGCGCTGAAGCGCCGGGTCGGACAGCCCCTGCGGCGGCCCCGCCTGCCCGTCGAGCCAGGCCGCGACCCCGGGATAGGCGAGCTTGGCCTGATTGCGCACCATGGCGAGGTACAGATCGGACTGCCCGATGCGCCCGTCGGAGCCGACACACAGGCCGGCGACGAGGGCGAGCCTATCCTCGTGCGCGTTGAGCGAGGTGAGGTCGGTGGACAGCCGCTCCGGCAACATCGGAAAGATCCGCGCGGCGGTGTAGACCGATGTCGTGTTGTGGCGCGCGTGGCGGTCCACGGGCGAGTCCATGCTCACGAGCGCATCGACGTCGGCGACCGCGACGCGCACCCGGGTCAGGCCGTCGGGCAGGGATTCGGCGACGGAAAGCTGATCGAGATCGCGGGAATCATCGTTGTCGATCGACACCCAGGGCAGCTCGCGCAGGTCCTGCGCCGGGGGTGTCTGCGGCGCCCGCGCGGGGTGCCCGAGCGCGCTCACCTGGCGCATGGCGGGGCCGGGGAATTCCGGCTCCAGGCCGCGCTCGATCATCGCCACTCGGGCGATGTGCCTCAGGATCTGCCGGCCCCCGTGCGAACCCGAGTGCATGCGCCGCCCCCGTTTGATGATGTTGGTATCGTAATGGCTGGCGTCACGAGGGTCAAATGCGCACACACCGCCCACTCTGCGGAAATTCCCTATTTACGCCGCGGGTCGCCGGAGGTTGCGATGTCGGCCGCGCCCCGCGCGGCGGCGGCCCGCTTGGAGGATACGCGATGAGCTCACAGCAGGACATGCCGCGGCCCGCCGAGGGGCGGCGGCCGTGATCATCCTGACGGTCAACAGCGGCAGCACCTCGATCAAGCTTGCCGCCTTCGAAGCGGATCCGCGCGCTCCGGCACAGGCGCCGGGCCTGCGCAGGCTCGCCGACGTGCGCCACGAAGGGGCGCACGTCGAGCCCGGGGCGCAGCTGCGCGATTTCCTCGAGCGGCTTGCAACACCCCCGGACGCGGTGGTGCACCGTGTGGTCCATGGCGGAACCCGCTTCAAACAGCCGGCCCTCATCGACGAGGGTGTGCGCGGGGCGATCGCCCACCTTTCAGAGCTCGCGCCGCTGCACAATCCGCTGGCGATCCGCTGGATCGACGCCGCGCGGCGGCTCTGCGGGCCGGACGTTGCGCAGGTTGCGGCATTCGACACGGCGTTCTTTGCCTCGCTGCCGCGCCTGGCGGGCGAATATGCCGTCCCCCCGGACCTGGGAGTCGATCTCGGGGTGCGCCGCTATGGCTTTCACGGCCTGGCCCATGAGGCCATGTGGCGCCGCTTCTGCGAGCTGGAGCCGCGCCTGCAGAGGGGTGGGCGGCTGATCACCGTGCAGCTCGGCGGGGGCTGCTCGATGACGGCGCTCGATCAGGGTCGCCCGCGGGATACGTCCATGGGGTTCTCGCCGCTCGAAGGTCTGGTGATGGCCACACGCTCGGGCGATGTGGATCCCGCGGCGGTGCCGTACCTGAGCGCCCGCCTCGGCCTGGACGCCGGGGAGGTGATCGAGCGGCTGAATCGCGAGGCGGGCCTGGCGGGGCTTTCGGGGATGGCCGGGGAGGAGGCCGGTCCCGCGAGGCTGCTCGCCTCGAGCTCGCAGCGGGCCCGGTTCGCCGTCGAGCTGTATTGCTACCGGGCGCGCAAGTACCTGGGAGCGTACCTGGCGGTGCTCGGCGGGTGCGACGGCATCGTCTTCGGCGGCGGCGTCGGCGAGCACGTGCCCGGGGTCCGCGAGCACATCCTCCGTGCGATGCAGTGGGCGGGCATCGAGCTCGATCCTCGCGCCAATGAGGCGGCGCGCGGCACGGAGGCGCGCATCAGCGCCCCCGGCGGCGCGGTCGCGGTGTGGGTGGTCTCAGTACAGGAGGAACCGCTGATGGCACGCCAGGCGTTGAGCGTGCTCCGGCAGGCGAGCTAGGCGCTCGAGCTCGGGCCGTCGCACGCGCGGTACATCCGGCGCAGCACGTGCAGCGCGAGCCAGGGCCGTCCCCAGGGTATCGCGCGCAGGCAGCCGTAGGCGTCGCGCAAGGGCAGGCGCCAAAAGGTCCGCCAAACCGACCCGCTGCGGTGGGCCCGCAGAAACCCTTCGAGAACCAACGATTCGACGCCCACGCGATGCCCTGAACGTGCGGCCACCGGTCGACCGGACAGCAATTCGGCGAACGCGCGGGATAGCGCCGCGCCGCAGCGTTCCGCCACCTCGAGAGCGGCCCAGGGCCGTACGTTGATCTCCAACAGGATCAGTTGTCCCGTCTCGTCCCGCACGTATTCGGCGCACGCCATTCCCGACCATTGCAGATGACGCATCAGCGCCGCCGTGTAGGCCTCCATCGTTTCGTCGCGCGCGGAGCGGACACGGATGGAGGGGCCCGTGGTGGGCGGATTGGATTCCATCGTCATCTGCGTGAAGCAGCGGAGCATCTCGCCGCGCTGGAAAACGCCGCCACAGAGCTGCCGCCGACCGGTCACGAACGCCTGTGCGAAGGGGGCGCCCGGCGAAACCGCCTTCAGCGCATCGGCGGCCGCATGCGCCTCGTCGAGTGAGTTGACGATGCGAACCTGTGTGCCGGCACAGCCGGACGTGCCACGCAATACCAGCGGGTATCCGAAGCGGCGGGCGGCCTGCGCAAGTCCCTCCGCGCCTTCGATGGTCATCCACGGCGCAATCGGCACACCGGAATCTGCGGCGAATTCATACAGCCGCCTGCGGTCCGTCACGATCCCGCGCTGCCACGGCTCGACGGGCGGGTAGACCGGTGCGGGGGGTGGATCGAGCGACCAGAGCATCTCCATCAGCGGTTCGCACAGCGGGATGATGATATCCGGCCGCGTTCGCGCGACGTGCTCGCGCAGGAAGCGCGCATATTCCGGTGACGTTGCCGGCGGACTTCGAACTTGCTCACAATAGCGGCCGAGTCCGCGACGGTCGGGAAGGCCGGTGCTCAGCAGCGTCGTTTGTATGCCCGCGGCGTGCAACGCGGCGATCAGATACCCGGTTTGCGGCCAGCCCAGATCGAGCAACATCACGCGCGAGAGCGGCGTGGCCCCGGGTCGCGCATCGGCGCGGACGGCCCGGTGTGCCCTTTCCCGAGGCGTGCGCCGCGCATGCTCGAGACGGTCATGGGCAATCTTCGGGGATTGGGCTGGGGTTTGATTCATGGCCGCGCGATCTTTGTGGCGCCGAAGGTAGGATGAGCGGGCACGCGGTGTCGTGAGGGATCTCACATATCGGTCAGCGTCAAACGAGCAGGGGGAGTGCCCTGCCTGCAACCTGCGACGTGATGTGCAGTCGCACGATCGCATGCCGCCGGGAGGGCGGGAAACAGCGGATGCGGCGGTCCGCGACGGATTCGCTTGAGATTATGTAAATGGTCCCCCGCGGCGGGTGCCGCGGGGGACATCGACCGCGATCAGAGCTCGAACTTGATTCCCTGCGCGAGCGGCAGCGCGCCGCTCCAGTTGATGGTGTTGGTCTGGCGGCGCATGTAGGCCTTCCAGGCATCCGAGCCCGACTCGCGTCCGCCGCCGGTGTCCTTCTCGCCGCCGAACGCTCCGCCGATCTCCGCCCCCGAAGTGCCGATGTTGACGTTGGCGATGCCGCAGTCGCTGCCGGCGTGCGAGAGGAAGCGCTCGGCGGCCGAGAGCCGCTCGGTGAACAGCGCCGAGGACAGGCCGTGCTGGCTGTCGTTCTGGCGGGCAATCGCCTCCTCGAGCGATTCCACGGGGATCACATAGAGAATTGGCGCGAAGGTCTCGGTCTGCACGATGGGCCACTCGTTGCGCGCCCGGATGAGCGTGGGCTGCACGAAGTGTCCGGGACCGGGCAGGGTCTGGCCGCCGTGGAGCAGCTTGCCGCCGGCGGCCTCGGCGGCGGCCACCGCGGCCTCGAACTGCTCGATCGCGCGCGCATCGATCAGCGGGCCCATGAGCGTGGCCGGATCGAGCGGGTCGCCGATCCTCACCTGGCGGTAGGCGTTCGCCAGGCGGCGCTCGAGCTCGGCGGCCACGGCCTTGTGCACGAACACCCGCCGCGTGCTGGTGCAGCGCTGCCCGGCGGTGCCGACCGCGCCGAAGAGGATCGCCGGAACGGCGAGCTCCAGGCTGGCGCTCTCATCGACGATGATGGCGTTGTTGCCGCCCAGCTCGAGCAGGCTTTTGCCGAGCCGCGCAGCCACGCGCTCGCCCACCTTGCGTCCGACGGCCGTCGAGCCGGTGAAGGAGACGAGCGCCACACGCCTGTCCTCGACAAGACGGGTGGCGAGCGTGGTGCCGGCGTCGATGAACAGCTGGAATGCGGGCGGCAGCTCATGCGCCCGCAGCACGCGCTCGACGAGCTTCTGCACGGCGATGGCCGTCAGAGGGGTCTTGTGCGAGGGCTTCCACACCGACACGTTGCCGCAGATCGCGGCCAGGAACGCGTTCCACGACCAGACCGCGACCGGGAAGTTGAATGCCGAGATGATGCCGACGACCCCCAGCGGGTGCCACTGCTCGTACATGCGGTGGCCGGGGCGCTCGGAGTGCATGGTCAGGCCGTAGAGCATGCGCGACTGGCCGACGGCGAAGTCGGCGATGTCGATCATCTCCTGTACCTCGCCCAGGCCTTCGGCCAGGATCTTGCCGTTCTCCAGCGACACGAGGCGGCCGAGGTCCTCCTTCACGCGGCGCAGCTCCTGGCCGATCAGGCGGACGACCTCGCCGCGCTTCGGCGCCGGGACGGAGCGCCACAGTGCGGCGGTCTGCACCGCGGAGGCCAGCACGTCCTCGTAGTCCTCGGCGGACGCCGGGCGCACCTGCGCGATGCGCTCGCCGGTCGCCGGATTGTGGACGTCGAGGAGTGCCGGATCGTGGCCTGCCCAACCGCGCGCGCCGGACCACGCCCCGGGGTTGACGGGCTCGAGATCCAGCCGAGAGAGCAGGGCGTTGATGTCGATGTTGACACCCATCGTTCATGCCGCCTTGTGGCTGCGCTGATGGCCGGTCTTGCCGGCGACGATTACCTCTCCGGAGACGTCCTTGCTGCCGCTGGTGGCATAGTAGCGCCCGAAGCGGTTGGAGAGGATATCGGTCAGGCGAAACTGCTCCTGCGCCACGAAGCCCTGGTAGCGCTTCGGGTTCTCCAGGACCAGGTCGACCACCGCGGTGATGCCGGCGGCCGTGGTGACCTGGATGGCCGACCAGAGCCTGCCGGCGATGAGCTGCGGATAGACCTTGTTGACGTAGTTCTCCTCACGCAGCTGACCGTCCTGGAAGCCGGTGACCGCGGCATATACGATGACGACGTCCTGCAGCGTCTGCGGCACGGCATTCTCCAGGATGCGCTTCAGCGTGCCACGGTCCTGGTTGAGCTTCAGGTCGTTCATGAGCAGACGCATCTGGTCACAGTGTCCCGGATAGCGAATGGTCTTGTAGTTCATCGATTCGGTGTTGGCGCCATGGGTCTCGGCGAGCGACCCGAGCCCGCCGGAGGTGTTGAAGGCCTCGTACAGCGTTCCGTCGATCTCGATTTCCTCCATGCCCTCGAGCGGCGCGACATCCACCGTCCGGCCCTCGACGACGGCCTGGCAGGGATTGCCGTATTCGTTGATGAGTCCCTCGGTCGACCAGGTGAGCGAGTACTTCAGGACGTTGTTCGGATGCTGCGGAAGCGCCCCTACGCGCAGCTTCACCGCGCGCAGCTTCTCGAAGTGGGTGATCAGCTCGGCGGCGGCGATGCTGATGAAGCCGGGCGCGAGCCCGCTCTGGGGTACGAAGGCACGCGTCGAGCCGCTGGCCACGGCGCGCACCGCGCGCGTCACGGCCACGTCCTCGGTCAGGTCGAAGTAGTGAATGCCGGCCTGGCGCGCCGCTTCGGCGACCGTGACGTTGCAGTAGAACGGCAGGCTGGAGACGACGGCATCGACCGGGTGGGCGGCCAGGTGCCGGTCGAGCGCTTCGCGGCTCTGCGCATCGAACGTGTGGGCGGTGATGCCTTCGAGTCCGTGCGCCTTGACGACGGCCTCAGCGACGGAGCCATCGACGTCGGCGAGTTGGACCTGGTAGGCGCCGGAGCTGGCGAGCAGTCCGGAAATCAGTGCGCCGATCTTGCCGGCGCCGAGAATCAGTACGCGGTGCATGGAGCCCTCGGGGCTAGGGTGGTGAAACCGCCGATTTTCCTCCTAAGGTCCGGTCCGCGCCAGTCCGTGATAGCATCGATGCACTATGCGCTCGCCCGAAATCACTTCCTGGCATCCGGCCAGCTGGCAAGGCAAGCCGGCGCTGCAGCAGCCGGTGTATGACGATCCGGCCGCTCTCGAGCAGGTGGTGGCCGAGCTCTCGCGGCTTCCGCCCATCGTGGTGTCGTGGGAGATCGAGGCGCTGCGCGAGCGCCTGGCGGCCGCGCAGCGCGGCCAGGCGTTCCTGCTTCAGGGCGGGGACTGCGCCGAGACCTTCGCCGATTGCGAATCGGACTCGATCGCCAAGAAGCTCAAGATCCTGCTTCAGATGAGCCTGGTGCTTCTCCAGGGGCTGAAGCGACCCATCATCCGCGTCGGCCGGATGGCGGGGCAGTACGCCAAGCCGCGCTCGGCCGACACCGAGACCCGCGGCGGGGTGACGCTGCCGAGCTTCCGCGGCGACCTGGTGAACCGGCAGGAATTCACCGCCGCGGCGCGCCGGCCCGACCCGCAGCTGCTGCTGCGCGGCTACGAGCGCGCGGCGCTGACCCTGAACTTCGTGCGCTCGCTGGTGGACGGGGGCTTCGCCGACCTGCACCACCCGGAGTACTGGGACTTGGGCTTCGTCAAGCACGCGCCCCTGAAGGACGCCTATCAGCGCATCGTTCAGTCGATCGGCGACGCGCTGGATTTCTTCGAAGGCATCAGCGGCACGGCGGTGCACGAGGCGACGCTGGTTGACTTCTACGCCAGCCACGAGGGATTGCATCTGCTGTATGAGCAGGCGCAGACCCGCTTCATTCCCCGGCAGAACCGCTGGTACAACCTCTCGACGCACATGCCCTGGATCGGCATGCGCACCGCCCGGCTCGACGGGGCGCATACCGAGTACTTCCGCGGCATCTCCAACCCCGTCGGGGTGAAGGTCTCCGCGGGCATGGATGCCGCCTGGCTTCAGGGCCTGATCTCGACCCTGAATCCCCAGAACCAGCCGGGGCGCCTGACGCTCATCCACCGCTTCGGGGCGAAGGACATCGCCGCGGCGCTGCCCAAGGCCATCGAGGCGGTGCGCCAGAGCGGACAGACGGTGCTGTGGGTGTGCGATCCCATGCATGGCAACACCGAGACCACCACGGGGGGCTTGAAGACCCGCCGCTTCGAGAACATCCTGAAGGAGCTCGATCTCGCCTTCACCATCCATGCCGAGATGGGCTCGCACCTGGGCGGCGTGCACATCGAGCTGACCGGCGACGATGTAACGGAATGCACCGGCGGGGCGAGGGGCCTCACCGACGCGGATCTGGCCAGGGCCTATCGCTCCACGGTCGATCCGCGCCTCAACCACGAGCAGGCGCTCGAGCTCGCCATGCTGATCGCCGAGCGGAGTCAGAACCGGCGGGTGGTGCGCGTCTGACAGCGCCGCCGGGCGGGGTATTCTGAAGGGTAATTCAGGATCGAGGCATCCGTTTGCCGGTACAATGGTCGGATGCGCTATGAACACATCACCGTCCCCTCCGAGGGACAGAAGATCCTCGTCAATCCGGATCATTCGCTGAGCGTCGCGGATTTTCCGATCATTCCCTACATCGAGGGGGATGGTATCGGCATCGATGTCACGCCGGCGATGCTGCGCGTGGTGAACGCCGCGGTGGACAAGGCCTACGGCGGCAGGCGGCGCATCTGCTGGATGGAGGTCTTCTGCGGCGAGAAGGCCAACACCGTCTACGGACAGTGGTTCCCCGAGGAGACGCTGCACGCGCTGCGCGATTTCGTGGTGTCGATCAAGGGACCGCTCGGCACGCCGGTGGGCGGCGGGATCCGCTCGATCAACGTCGCCATGCGCCAGAGCCTGGACCTTTACGCCTGCGTGCGCCCCATTCGCTACTTCCCCGGCGTCGCCAGCCCCATGGCCGATGCCAGCCTCACCGACATGGTGATCTTCCGCGAGAACACCGAGGACATCTACGCCGGCATCGAGTGGCCGGCGGGCTCGGCGGACGTGCACAAGCTGATCGCCTTCCTGCACAAGGAGTTCCACGTCACCGCCATCCGCTTCCCGGCCAGCTCCGCCATCGGCATCAAGCCGGTGTCCAAGGAAGGCAGCCAGCGCCTGATCCGCAAGGCGATCCAGTACGCCATCGACAACGATCGCGTGTCGGTGACGCTGGTGCACAAGGGCAACATCATGAAGTACACGGAAGGGGCCTTCCGCAACTGGGGTTACCAGCTCGCCCGCGAGGAGTTCGGCGCCGAGGAGATCGACGGCGGCCCGTGGCTGAAGTTCCGCAATCCCCTGACGGGCCACGATATCGTCATCAAGGACGTCATCGCCGACAATTTCCTGCAGCAGGTGCTGCTGCGGCCGGAGGACTACGATGTCATCGCCACGCTCAACCTGAACGGCGATTACGTCTCGGATGCGCTCGCCGCGCAGGTCGGCGGCATCGGCATCGCCCCGGGCGGCAACATCGGCGACGGGCTGGCGGTGTTCGAGGCCACCCACGGCACCGCGCCGGGCTTTGCCGGCAAGGACCGGGTCAATCCCGGCTCGCTCATCCTGTCGGCGGAGATGATGCTGCGCTACCTCGGCTGGACGGAGGCCGCGGACCTGATCGTCAAGGGCGTGGCCAACACCATCGCCGCCAAGGAGCTCACCTATGATCTGGCGCGGCTGCGCGAGGCGATCAAGATGCCGAAGCGCGAGCTCGCCGCCCGCAGGAGCGTCGAGGAGGACCTCCAGCGGCTCATTCCGGGCGCCAAGCTCATGAGCTGCTCGGGCTTCGCCACCGCCATCGTCAGTCACATGGATGACCGATAGGAAGCCTCCGGCACCGGCGGTCGGGCGCGACGAGACCTACGACCCCGGCTGCACCCGCTGCCCGCGGCTCGCCGCCTTCCTGCGCGAGATTCGAAAGCGCCACCCGGACTACTGGGCGCGTCCCGTGCCGTCCTTCGGAGTGGCCGACCCGCGCATCGTGATCGTGGGCCTCGCCCCGGGACTGCACGGCGCGAATCGCACGGGCCGGCCGTTCACGGGCGATTACGCGGGCATCCTGCTCTACCGGACGCTGTACGATGCCGGGCTCGCCACCCGGGCGCAGTCGGAGTCGGCGGACGATGCGCTCAGGCTGCGGCACGCCCGGATCGTCAACTCCGTCAAGTGCGTGCCGCCGGGCAACAAGCCGCTGCCGGAGGAGATCCGCACCTGCAATGGGTATCTCGCGGCCGAGCTCAAGGGGCTCAAGCACGTGCGGGTGGTGCTGGCGCTCGGGCGGATCGCCCATGACGCCTTCCTCAGGGCCACCGGGCGCAAGCTCAGCGCATTCCCGTTCGCCCACGGCCGCGAGCACCCCCTGGATGAGGGGGGATGCCTGATCGACTCCTACCACTGCAGCCGCTACAACACCTCGACCCGGCGCCTCACCCCGCCGATGTTCGAAAAGGTCATCGCGCGCGCCTGCGAGCTGGCGGGCGTCTAAAATAGGGCGATGAGCCCGACGTTCGACCGCAAGGCGTTCATCGCGGCGCTGCCGCGCCGCCCCGGCGTCTATCGCATGTTCGATGCCGGGCACGAGCTGCTCTACGTCGGCAAGGCGAGGAGCCTGAAGGACCGTGTCGGCAGCTACTTCAGCGCCGGAAACGTCAGCCCCAAGGTCCAGGCGCTGGTGCAGCAGATCGCCGACATCGAGGTCACGGTCACCAACTCCGAGACCGAGGCGCTGCTGCTCGAGTACAACCTCATCAAGGAGCACCGGCCGCGCTTCAACGTCGTGCTGCGCGACGACAAGAGCTTCCCCTACATCCATCTCACCGCGGCCCACCCCTTCCCGCGCCTGGCGTTCTACCGCGGCTCGCGCGCCGCTCCCGGGCGCTACTTCGGTCCGTTCCCGGGCGCCGGGGCGGTGCGCGACACCCTCAACCAGCTTCAGAAGCTGTTCCGCATCCGCAATTGCCGCGACAGCTTCTTCGAGAACCGCAGCCGCCCGTGCCTGCAGTATCAGATCGGCCGCTGCTCGGCGCCGTGCGTGGGACTGATCGGACGCGAGGCGTATGCACAGGACATCGACTCGGCCGTGAAGGTGCTCGAGGGACGCAGCGATGAGGTCAACGCCACCTTGCAGGCGCGCATGCAGGAGGCATCGGCCCGGCTGGAGTTCGAGCGCGCCGCCCAGGTCCGCGACCAACTGGCGGCGCTGAAGGCGATCCAGGCCCAGCAGGTGGTGACCGCCGGGGACGAGCGCGACGTGGACGTGGTCGATATCGTCGGGGAACCGGGCGAGTACGCCGTCAGTGTCATGCTGATTCGCGGCGGGCGCAATCTGGGCACCAGCAGCAGCTTTCCCCGCGCGGCACTGGCGGAGCCGGAAGAGGCGCTGTCGTCCTTTCTGATGCAGTACTACGCCGGCCACGAGCCGCCGCCCGAGGTGCTCGTGGGACGCCGGCTCGAGGATGCCGAGTCGCTGGAGCAGGCGCTCGCCGGTCGCGCCGGCCATGCCGTTCATGTGCGCCGCCCGGCGCGAGGGCTCGCGGCCCGGTGGGTGGAGCTGGCGCGGGAGAATGCGGCACAGGCGCTGCGCATGCGGCTCTCGCGCCGGCAGGGGATGGAGGAAATGCTCACGGCGCTGGCGGCAGAGCTGGAGCTGCCCGCGCCGCCCTCGCGCATGGAATGCTTCGACATCAGCCACACGGGCGGGGAGGGGACCGTCGCTTCCTGCGTGGTGTTCGGGACGGACGGTCCGCTCAAGAAGGAATACCGGCGCTTCAATATCACCGGCGTCACCCCCGGGGACGACTACGGCGCCCTCAAGCAGGCGCTGGAGCGCCGCTATACCCGCATCCGGCAGGAGGAGGTCCCGCCGCCCGATCTGCTGCTGATCGACGGCGGCCTGGGCCAGATCGATGGGGTGCACGAGGTGCTCACCCGGCTCGGGTTCGAAGGTCTCACCCTGGTCGGGGTGGCCAAGGGGCCCGACCGGCGGCCCGGACAGGAGCGGCTGTTCGTGTACGGGGAGTCGGTGCCGAGGGTCCCCGAGGCGCACTCGCCGGCCTCACGCC
>OBLK01000154.1_pt1 | contig 22964 bp, 22 predicted proteins | sample 1518871 | NCBI WGS metagenome assembly OBLK01 (sample SAMEA2464837, study PRJEB22497) | soil metagenome | biome: Grassland; feature: Farmland; material: Clay | place: Australia | collected 2013-02-01 | depth 0.8 m
GCGATGTCCTGCAGCATCGCCTTGCGGCGGTCGCCGAAGCCGGGGGCCTTGACGGCGACCGACTTGAACGTGCCGCGGATCTTGTTGACGACCAGGGTGGCCAGCGCCTCGCCCTCGACGTCCTCGGCGACGATCGCCAGCGGCTTGCCGGTCTGCATGACCTTCTCCAGCACCGGGAGCAGATCCTTGACCGAGGCGATCTTGCCGCTGTACAGCATGATGTACGGGTCGTCGAGAACGCACTCCATGCGCTCGGGGTCGGTGACGAAGTAGGCGGAGATGTAGCCCTTGTCGAAGCGCATGCCCTCGGTGAGCTCGAGCTCCAGACCCAGGGTGTTGCTCTCCTCGACGGTGATGACACCTTCCTTACCGACCTTGTCCATCGCCTCGGCGATCAGCTCGCCGATCTGGGGGTCGGCCGCGGAGATCGACGCGGTGGCCGCGATCTGCTCCTTGGTCTCGACCTCCTTGGCAACCGACAGCAGGTGCGAGGCGACGGCCTCGGTGGCCTTCTCGATGCCCCGCTTCAGAGCCATCGGGTTGGCGCCGGCGGCGACGTTGCGCAGGCCCTCGCGGACCAGCGCCTGGGCGAGCACGGTTGCGGTGGTGGTGCCGTCACCGGCGACATCGTCGGTCTTCTTCGCCACCTCCTTGACCAGCTCGGCCCCGATCTTCTCGTACGGGTCCTCGAGCTCGATCTCCTTGGCGATCGAGACGCCGTCGTTGGTGATGGTGGGCGCGCCCCACTTCTTCTCGAGCACGACATTGCGGCCCTTGGGGCCGAGCGTCACCTTGACGGCGTCGGCGAGGGTGTTCATGCCGCGCTCGAGACCGCGACGGGCTTCCTCGTCGAACGCAATCATCTTGGCCATTGCGGTGTGGTCCTCCGGTAGGGATGACACGTTGCTCGGCCAGGCTCGGTGCCCGCGACGGACGACCGCACTCCTGTGCGGCCTCACCTTCCCGACCTCAGCGCCGTCGAGGACGGCGCTGGCACTCGAAGGGGTCGAGTGCCAGTTTCGTGTTTAGCACTCGGCGGACGCGAGTGCAAGGTGACTGGCCGCCGCCTCCACCCGTCAGGGGCGATCTGGGGCGGTCACCGCCTGGTCGTCACGGTCGGCACGTTGGTCGGCAGCGTCCGGCTTTCGGACGGCAGGTTGATCGTCGGTGAGGTCGTCTGGCCCGGTCCGCCGCCGTCCTGTTCCCGCGTCACCGCCAGCAGCACCACGATGACGATCACCACCACGGCGGTCAGGCCGAGCAGGGCCGGGATGACCCACGAGCCGCCGCTGCCGGTCCTGGCGAAGGCTGTCGATTGCACGGGCAGCGGGTCCCGCAGCCGGATCGGCGCCTGGCTCGAAGGGTGCCCGGTCGGCGGGTAGGGGGGCGGGTAGACCCGGCTCGGCGGTTGTCCCTGCGCGGCCCAGCCGTTCGCGTGCTGACCGGGCGCCTGGTACGTGGGCAACCCGGCCGGGCCGAGACCCGGCTGGCCGTGCTGGCCCGGCTGGGCCGGTTGACCCTGGCCTGGTTGACCCGGCTGGTGCGTAGCGCCCGGCTGGTGCGCAAGGCCGGCTGCCGCCACCGGCGGCGGCGACCCGGTCACGAGCGGGTCGCCGCCGGGGGGTCGCGTTCCTGGCACCGGGGTGGACGCCAGCGCCGCCCTGGCCGCCGTGAGCAGCTCGCGGCAGCTGGCGTAGCGCTGCGCGGGTTCCTTGGCCATGCCGCGGCGCACGACGTCGTCGATCTGGGCCGGCAGCAGCGCGAGCTTGGTGACCGCGGGCGGCTCGGAGCCGAGGTGGCCGGCGATCACGTCGGGCACCTTGCCGGCGAACGGTGGCCGCCCGGTCAGGCAGGCGAACAGCACGCAGGTCAGCGAGTACTGGTCGGTGCGGCCGTCCACCGGCTCCCCGCGCAGGTGCTCGGGGGCGGCGTAGGTCGGCGAGCCGAGGAAGTCACCGCTACGCGTGCGGTGGCCGGTCGCGCCGCGCCTGGTGAGGCCGAAGTCGGCCAGGTAGACGTGCTCGGTGCCGGCGGACTCCTTGTGCGTCACCAGCACGTTGGCCGGCTTGACGTCCAGGTGCACCAGCCCGCGGCCGTGCAGCGCGTCCAGCGCGTCGGCGACCTGCCCGAGCAGCGTGAGGGTCCTGGTCGAGGAGATCGGGCCGTCCTTGATCAGGCTGGCCAGGTCGGAACCCTCGACGTAGCGCATCGCGATGTAGAGCCGGCCGTCGATCTCGTCGAAGTCGTACAGCGGCACCACGTGGGCGTGGTCGATCGCGGAGGTGTTGCGGGCCTCGTCGACGAACCGCTCGCGAAACTCGGGATCCGCGGCGAGCTGGTCGCCGATGACCTTTAGTGCGACCTTGCGTCCGAGGCGCATGTCGGTGGCGCGGTACATCACGCTCATGCCACCGCGGCCGATCACCCCATCGATGCGGTAGTGACCGAGCCGGCGCCCGGTGAGGTCATCCGACACGCCGGCAGCCTAGCGGCGCGCCACGCGGGCGACGCTGGGAGTTGTCAAGAGCACCGGACCCCCAGATGTGCAACTTGCGGAACTAATGTGAAAGTGGGCCGGCCCGAGCGTGCGACCGACCCACTTTCGTACCGAACGTCTGCTTCAGCCCGTTACCAAACGAACGGCGGAAGCCTGGTCGCGCCCATCTCGACCGGCCTGGACCTCGAACTCCACCCGCTGACCCTCTTCGAGGGTGCGGAAGCCGTCTGCCTGAATGGCGCTGTAGTGGACGAAGACGTCAGGGCCACCGTCGGTGGCAATGAAGCCGTAGCCCTTTTCCGAGTTGAACCATTTGACCGTGCCAAGAGCCACGGCGTGCCTCCTTGAAACCTTACTTGAAACGACGTCAGGTGCGCGTCGCAGCGGTCACGCTACCCGATGCTCCCGACGGCGGCAGACTGTTGAACGATCACGAGAATCAACTCACCACCTGGGCTCAGGCCCGGCTACCCAACCCGTTGGTACCGAGCCATCCGATCAGCCCACGCGGGCTGCGCGTCTGGGCGAGCACCTGGCCGGGACCGGCGAAGTCGAACACCAGCCCGTTGCCGGTCTTCATCGACTGCACGGCGCCCTGGCTGATCGGCCGCATCCTGGACTGCACCGTGTCGGTGTAGGCGACCAGGTGGCCGGTGTCGACCGTTACGAGCTCGCCGTGCTGCAGCGTCACCACGTCGAGCGCGCCGAAGCCGGAGATCACCACCGGGCCGTGCCCGCCGGCGTGCACGAGGAAGCCGCTCTCGCCGCCGAACAGGTTGCCGAACCCGCCCCAGCTGGTGTCCAGGTGCACGCCGGCGGCCGCCGCGAGCCAGCAGCCGCGGTTGACGCACCAGCCGCCCGACCCGTCGAGCTCGACCGTGTGCAGGTCGCCTGGCAGCTTGGGCGCCACGTCGACCCAACCGCCCTGCGGCGGCGCGGTGTAGGTGGTGGTGGCCATCGTGTCGCCACCGAGCGCCGTCCTGGCGAAGGACTTGAGCACGCCGCCGGGCGGCTTGGCCTCGACCAGGACGCCGTAGCTGGTGGCCAGCATGGCGTCCGGCGCCGCCTTCACCGGCTCACCGCCGGCCATCAGCAACCGTGCCGCCGCGTACGACGGCCCGTGCCTCAACTGCACCTGCACGCGCACAGGTTTGCACATGCACGTTCGGCGGTGATCGGCTTTCGCCGAGCGGGCGGCCTGGCCGGCACCAGCGACGCTTGCGAAGATGCCACCGTGCCGGATGCGGGACTGCCTGGGCTGCCTGGGCTGCGCGGGCTGCGCAGCGTCGACGACCACACCAAGGCGGTGGCGGCGCTGCTGGCGCCGACCGAGGTCCAGCAGCGGCCGCTCGCCGAGTGCCGCGGGCTGGCGCTGGCCGCCGACCTGCTCGCGGCGGTGTCGTTGCCGCCGTTCGACAACTCCGCGATGGACGGCTACGCCGTGCGCTCGGTGGACGTCGCCGCCGCCAGCCGCGACGAGCCGGTCGAGCTGGACGTCAGCGAGGACATCCCGGCCGGCCGCACCGACGCGCCGGTGCTGCAGCCGGGTACCGCGCACCGGATCATGACCGGGGCGCCGGTGCCGCCTGGCGCGGACGCCGTGCTGCCGGTCGAGAGCACCGATGGCGGCCTGGTCAGGGTCCAGCTGTACGGGGCCGTCGCGCCCGGCACCAACGTGCGGCGGGCCGGCGAGGACGTCCGGGTCGGCGACGTCGTGCTTCGCCGCGGCCAGCTACTCGGCGCCGCCCAGCTCGGCGCGGCGGCCGCGGTCGGCAGCGCGACGCTGCCCGTGCACCGCCCGCTGCGGGTGCTGGTGCTGTCCACCGGCTCGGAGCTGGTGGCGCCGGGCAACCCGCTCGAGCACGGTCAGATCTACGAGTCGAACGGTCCGATGCTGGCGGCCGCCGTCGAGGAGGCCGGCGGGGTCGCCGAGCTCGGCCGGTTCGTCGCCGACGATGTCGACGTGTTCGTCCGGGCCCTGCGGGCCCGGTTGGAGTCCGTGGACCTGGTGCTGACCTCGGGCGGCGTGAGCGCCGGCGCCTACGAGGTGGTCAAGGACGCCCTCGCCGAGCACGGCGTCGAGTTCGTCAAGGTCGCCATGCAGCCGGGCAAGCCGCAGGGCGCCGGCCGGTTCGACGGCGTCCCGGTCGTCACGCTGCCCGGCAACCCGGTCAGCGCCCTGGTGTCTTTCGAGATCTTCGTGCGGCCGGCGCTGCTGGCCGCGGCCGGGCACGCCGTGACGGCCAGGCCGCGGTTGACCGCCGCGCTCGCCGAGCCGCTGTCCTCCCCGGCCGAGCGCCGCCAGTACCGGCGTGGCGTGTACGCCGACGGCTCCGTGCGGCTCGTCGGCGGGCCGGGATCGCACCTGCTGGTGGCGCTGGCCGCGGCGAACTGCCTGGTCGAGATCCCGGAGCAGGTCACAGGCCTGCCGGCCGGCGCACCGGTCGAGGCGCTGCTCCTGGAGAGTTGATCAAGCAGAGCACGGTACGTTCAACGGTGTGGGACCGGTGGCATGGATCGTGTTCGGGGCGCTGGCGGGCTGGGCGGCCAACCTCGTGGTCGGGGGGCGGGACCGGCGGCCGCAGGGCTGCCTGGTCAGCGTGCTGGTCGGCATCGTCGGCGCGCTGCTCGGCGGGCTGGTGTACCGGCTGGTGACCGGGCGGGGCAAGGTGTTCGAGTTCGACTTCGCCAGCTTCGGCGTCGCGTTGCTCGGCGCGGTCGCACTACTGGCGGTCCTGCGAGCGCTGCGGGTGTACCGCGGTGGCTGATCGCTAGGGTTGCCGCCCGTGGCGATCGACCCGAGACACCTTGCCCAGCTGACCCGCAGCACCATTCCCGCGATGCATCCGGCCGGCCGGCCGTTCGTGCTCGGCCTGGCCGCGGCGGCCTTGGTCGGGCGGCGCGTGTGGCGGCCGCTCGGCCTCGTCCTCTTTATGGCCGCGGCCGCGTGCGCGCTGTTCTTCCGGAACCCGGCACGGGTGCCGCCGACCAGGACCGGCGCGATCGCGGCCGCCGCCGACGGGACGGTGAGCCTGGTGGACGAGGCCGCGCCGCCGGCCGAGCTCGGTCTCGGATCCGAGCCGCGGCCGCGGGTGAGCGTGTTCCTGTCGGTGTTCGACGTGCACGTGCAGCGCATCCCGGTGTCCGGCTCCGTCGAGGCGGTCGCCTACCGCCCGGGCAAGTTCCTGACCGCCGACCTGGACAAGGCCAGCGAGGACAACGAGCGCAACTCGGTGCTGCTGCGCACCGCCGGCGGCCACGAGGTGGCCGTCGTGCAGATCGCCGGCCTGGTCGCCAGGCGGATCGTGTGCCAGGTGCAGGCCGGCGACGACGTCGAGATCGGGCAGACGTACGGCCTGATCAGGTTCGGCTCCCGGGTCGACGTGTACCTGCCGCCCGGCAGCCGGCTGCTGGTGGCCCCCGGCCAGCGCACGGTCGGTGGCGAGACGGTCATCGGCATGCTGCCGCCAGCCGGCGAGAGCTGAGGGACGTGCGACCGGCCAAGCCCGGCGTACGGCTGCTGCCGAACGCGATCACGGTCCTGGCGCTGTGCTCGGGGCTCTCGGCGGTGCAGTACGCCCTGGCCGGGCGGTACGCGTTCGCGGTCGCCGCGATCGTCGTCGCGGCCGCGCTGGACGCCGCCGACGGCCGGATCGCCAGGCGCCTGGACGCCGCGAGCCGCACCGGTGCCGAGCTCGACTCGCTCGCCGACGCGATCTCGTTCGGGGTGGCGCCGGCCCTGGTGCTGTTCAGCTGGGGCCTCGACGGCGGCCGCGCCGGCTGGACCGTGGCGCTGATCTTCGTGGTCTGCGTGGTGCTGCGGCTGGCCCGGTTCAACACGCTGGTCGACGACACCACCCAGCCGCCGTTCACCAAGGAGTTCTTCGTCGGCGTGCCGTCGCCGGCCGGCGCCTTGCTGGCGCTTGCCCCGCTCGTGGTGACCCTGCAGGTCGGCGACGGCTGGTGGTCGACGCCGGCGGCGATCTCGGCGTGGACCGTGGCGATCGCCTTCCTGATGATCAGCCGGCTGCCGACGCTGTCGCTCAAGCGTGTTCACGTGCCGCAGCACTGGATCGTGCCGCTGCTGCTGCTGATCATGCTGGCGGCGATCGTCGTGGTGTCCTACCCGCTGGTGGCCCTGCTGCTGGCGATGGCCGGTTACCTGCTGCACCTGCCGTACGCGGCCTGGCGGTACCGGTGGCTGGCCCGGCACCCGGAGGCCTGGGAGGTGCACGGCCGGCAGCGGCGGGCGATCCGGCGGGCGCGCCGGCGGCGGCCGGCGCCGCGGCGCCCGGTGGCCAGGGCCCCGGCGGCCCTCCGCACGTCGACCGGCGACCCCCCCCCCCGCAACGGCGGGCCCGGTGACCCTCCACGGCCCCCCCGGGCGGGCCCCCGCCCGCCCCGCGGCCCCTGACGGACCCCGGCCGGCCCCGCAAACCTTTTGGGTCCGATCTCCGTCCTGGGGCCATGACACGCACCGTTCGCCTGGTAGCCCTCGCCGCGGCCGGGCTCGCTCTTGCCGGCTGCACCGGCTCGCCGGACGACGGCCGGCGGCCACCGCCCGGCCTCCCCTCGCTCGCCGATGTGCGGCTGGTCTCCTTCGACTCCTGCGACCAGGCGCTGACGGGCCTGCGCAAGGCGCTGGTCGGCCGCGTCGGCCCGTACGGCCTCGACGGCGGCGCCGTGGACCTGGCCGGCGGCCGGCCGCCGATGGCGGTGCCCGGCCAGGGCGACGCCGCAGCCGAGAGGGGCCAGGCTGCACCGGACCAGGCCGAGGCCTCCGCCCAGGACGCCCAGCCGGAGCACTCGACGACCAACGTCCACGAGGCCGGCGTCGACGAGCCCGACATGGTCAAGACCGACGGCAAGCGCATCGTGTCGGTCGTCGACGGCACGCTTCGGGTGGTCGACGCCGCCAGCCGCAGGGTCACCGGCTCGCTGCAGCTGTCGGGCGCACACGTGATGGGTGGCGGCGAGGCGAACCTGCTGCTGTCCGGCGACCGCGCGCTGGTCTTCCCGAACCAGAGGTTCAGCATCGCCGAGGACAAGGGCATGCCCCCGCCGACTCCGGACCAGCCGGACCAGCCCGACCAGCCTGGGCCCGGGATGCCGACTCCGGTGCCGCCGGTGCCGCCCATGCCGCCGCTGCCCGGGCCGGAGCTGATCCTGGTCGACCTGGCCGGGGCGCCCAAGGAGCTGGCGCGGTTCGCGATCGAGGGCCGCTACGTCGACGCCCGCATGGTCGGCGGCACGGTTCGGGTGGTCACCGCGTCCGCCCCGCAGTTCAACTTCGTCATGCCGAAGGGCCCCGGCGACGAGCAGAACGCCCTGCGGGCCAACCGCGAGATCGCCGCCAACGCCGGCATCGACGCGTGGCTGCCGCGCTACCGCACGCGCACCGAGCGGGGCGTGAGCGAGGGCCGGCTGGACTGCTCGGCGCTGATCGCGCCGGCGCGGTACTCGGCGACGTCGGCGCTGACGGTGCTGAGCTTCGACCTGGCCACGCCGAACCTCGGCACCGGCGACCCGGTGACGATCGTGGCCGACGGCGACATCGTCTACGGCACCGCCAACAGCCTCTACGTCGGCAACGACCTCGGCTGGGCGATCCCGGCCGCAGGCCCCGATCAGGCGGCGCAGCAGCCGCTGACCGAGCTGTACAAGTTCGACACCAGCGGTCCCGGCCGGCCCAGGCACGTCGGCTCCGGCGCCGTTCCCGGCCACCTGCTCAACCAGTACTCGCTGTCGGAGTACCAGGGCAAGCTTCGGGTGGCGACGACCGTGATGGGCGAGACCGGCACAGCCAACCGGTCCGCGCCGGCTGTGCCGGTTTCGGAGAGCACCGTGTACGTCCTCGAGCCGCAGGGCGACAAGCTGGCCGTCGTCGGGCAGGTCGGGGGGCTGGGCAAGAACGAGCAGATCTACGCCGTGCGGTTCGTCGGCCCGGTCGGCTACGTCGTGACGTTCCGGCGCACCGACCCGTTGTACACGCTCGACCTGCGCGACCCGAGTGCGCCGAAGGTGGCGGGCGAGCTGAAGATCACCGGCTACTCGGCGTACCTGCACCCGGCGGGCGACAACCGGATCATCGGGGTCGGCCAGGAGGCCACCGAGCAGGGCCGGACGACCGGCACCCAGGTGTCCCTGTTCGACGTCTCGGACCCGGCCAAGCCGACCAGGGTCGCGCAGTACCAGGTGCCCGGCGGGCAGTCCGAGGTCGAGTACGACCCGCACGCGTTCCTGTACTGGGCCAAGACCCAGACGGTGGTGCTGCCGACGATCGTCGACAACGACACAGCGAAGGTCGGCGCGCTCGTGCTCCGGCTCGGGGACGCGGCGCTCAACGAGGTCGGCGACGTCCGGCACCGTGACATCGGGTCCGGCTACGGCACCGGTGCGGTGCGCCGGTCGCTGGTCATCGGCGACGCGCTGTGGACGCTGTCGGCGTCCGGCCTGGCCGCAAACGACGTCGGTTCGCTCGCCGAGCGGGGCTGGGTGGCCTTCGGAGTCTGAAGCACGTTCACGAGCCGTCCTTCGGGGGCGCCGGGCAGCCTGTCCGGTCGCCCCCGGAGGCTGGCTACGCTGCCCGGCGTGACCGCGCAGATCACCCTGACCGCCCGGCTGTCCACCTCGGCCCTCGATGCGCGGCGTGGCGTGGTGCGCCTGCACCGCGAGGTGCTCGACGCCCTCGGCCTGCGGCAGTGGGACGCGGTCCGGCTGACCGGGTCGCGGGTCAGCGCCGCGCTGGCCGCGGCCGCCGACGACACCGCACCCGGGATCGCTCTGCTCGACGACGTCACGCTGTCCAACGTCGGCCTGGTCGAGGGCGCCGAGGTGGTCGTGACGCCGTGCGAGGTTCCGGCGGCGCGGTCGGTGACCGTGGCCGGCTCCCGCCTGGCCGGCACGTCGGTGGTGCCGGAGACGCTGCGTCTCGCGCTGATCGGCAAGGTACTCACCACGGGCGACGCGGTGTCCCTGCTGCCACAGGACCTCACCCCCGGCTCGGACGCCCGCCAGGTCCGCCAGCGGCTGTCCACGGCGATCGGCCTGACCTGGACCAACGAGCTGCTCACCGTGTCGGAGACGGACCCGCCCGGCCCGGTCGCGGTCGACACCTCCACGGTGGTCGGCTGGCGTGGCGGTCCCAGGACCGGAGACCCCGCGCCAACGCCCCAGGCCTCGGCGCCGCCCCGGGCCGCATTTCGACCTGATGCGCCATCCGGTCGACACGTGCCAACCGGTCGACACGTCGCGGCGCCGGCGCCTCCTGCCGCGCCGGGGACGCCGGCCGTCGTGGACCTGGTCGGCGCGCACGGGCAGGTCCGGCGGCTGGGCGAGTGGCTGGAGCTGACGTTCCGGCGCCCTGAGCTGCTCGAACGACTCGGTGCGGCGCCCCGGCTCGGGGTGCTGGTGTCCGGCCCGACCGGCGTGGGCAAGGCGACGCTCGTGCGCTCGGTCGGGCAGTCGGTCGGCGCCACGGTCGTGGAACTGGCCGGGCCGAGCGTGGCGGCGCTGGAGGCCGGCGCGGCGGCGCAGCGGCTGCACGACGCGGTCACCACGATGCGCGACCTGGCCCGGGGCGGGCAGCCGGCCGTGCTGCTGATCACCGACGTCGACGCGCTGCTGCCGGCGACCGACCCGCCGCCGCTGGCGTTCGTGGCGCTCGACCTGCTCGGGGAGGCGATCGCCGAGCCGGGGTGCGCGCTGGTCGTGACGACGTCGCACCCGGAGGCGGTGCACCCGCGGCTGCGCGACCCGCTGCTGGTCGACCGGGAGCTGTCGTTGCCGCTGCCGGACGGCCCGACCAGGGCGGAGCTGCTGCGGACGCTGCTTCGCGACGTGCCGCTGGCCGACGACGTCGACCTCGGCGAGGTGGCCGACCGGACGCCCGGCTTCGTGGCGGCCGACCTGATGGCGTTGAGGCGGGAGGCGGCGGTGCGAGCCGCGCTCGGCCACCAGAACGGCGAGCTGGTGATCGACTCGGCCGACCTGCTCGGCGCGCTCGAGGTCGTCCGGCCGATCTCGATGTCGACCTCGGACAACCTGGCCACGGGCGGGCTGACCCTCGACGAGGTCGGCGACATGGTCGAGACCAAGCGGTCGCTGACAGAGGCGGTGCTGTGGCCGTTGCAGTACCCGGACTCGTTCGCCCGGCTCGGCGTCGACCCGCCGCGCGGCCTCCTGCTGTTCGGGCCTCCCGGCTGCGGCAAGACGTTCCTGGTCCGGGCGCTCGCCGGGTCCGGCCGGCTCAACGTCCTGTCGGTCAAGGGCGCCGAACTGCTCGACAAGTGGGTCGGCGAATCCGAGCGCGCCGTTCGTGACCTGTTCCGCCGGGCCGCCGACGCCGCCCCAGCATTGATCTTCCTGGACGAGGTCGACTCCCTCGCCCCTCGCCGCGGTCAGTCCTCCGACTCAGGTGTCGGCGACCGCGTGGTGGCGGCCCTGCTCACCGAGCTGGACGGGGTCGAGCCACTTCGCGATGTGGTCGTGCTCGGCGCCACCAACCGCCCGGAGCTGATCGACCCGGCGCTGCTGCGCCCCGGACGGCTGGAGCGGCTGGTGTTCGTTCCGCCGCCGGACGCGCAGGCCCGCGCCGCGATCCTGGGGGCGACCGCGCGCAACACGCCGCTCGCCGACGACGTCGACATCGAAGCGCTCGCCGCCTCGCTCGACGGCTACTCGGCGGCGGACTGCGCCGCGCTGATCCGCGAGGCTGCGCTGACCGCCATGCGCGAGTCGTTGCAGGCCGCCGAGGTCACCGGTGCGCACTTCGAACAGGCCCGCGCGACCGTCCGGCCGTCGCTGGACCCGGTCCAGGTGGCCGCACTGGCCGCCTACGCCACGACCCGCACCTGACCGAACGCGCGACGAGGCGGCGGGCGGCCCTATTTGGTGCCGTAGTCGTTGGTGACGATGACGATCAAGCCGGGGCTCGCCTGCGCGATGCCGTCGAACCGCGGTTCGACGCGCAGGTCGAACTGGTTGCCGAGGGTCCGGGCCGCGGCCTCCTCGTTGGTGCCGGGGCGGTAGTAGACCGTGCTGGTCGGGATGGTCCCGCCCGAGTAGTTGCTGACCTCGACGACCAGCCAGCCGGCGCCGCGGAAGTCGTTGGCGGCCTTGTTCGCCAGCCCCTCGATCAGGCTGTTGTTGTAGACGCGCACCGGCGGCGGTGGCGCCGCGGGCGGGGCCTGCGTGCCCGGCGCGGGGGACGCGCTGGTCGGCGCCGGCGCGCCCGGCTGGGTGGTCGGCACGGCTCCCGGGTCCGACGTCGTGGGCGCGGCTGGGCCGGACGGGCTCGGGCCCGGGCTGTCCGACGGTCCCGCGGTCACCGAGGTGTCCGGCGGCTGGGCTGCGCCCCCGTCGCCGCCATCGCCACTGCCACCGCCGTCGATCCACACCGAGATCAGGCCGGCCGCGACGGCGATCACCGCTACGGCGACCAGCGTCAGGCCGGCAACGCGCAGCGGCCGCGGTTGGCCACCGGGCTCCGGGCTGCTCACGATTTCCGCCCTAGGTGACTCGTTGGTTCTGGAACCGGCCCGGATGCCGCTCGACGCCCAGCCGCTTGGCGGCCCGCGCACGCTGCCTCATCGACCGCAGCCGGCGCAGCCGCTTGATCAGCATCGGATCGGCGGCCAGCGCCTCCTGGCTGTCGATCAAGTTGTTGAGCAGCTGGTAGTACCTGGTCGACGACATGTCGAACAGCTCGCGGACGGCCTGCTCCTTGGCGCCGGCGTACCGCCACCACTGGCGCTCGAACGCCAGGATCTCGCGGTCGCGGCGGGACAGCCCGTCACCCTCCTGCGGGGTCGGCACGACCTCTGCGGCGTCCATCGAGCTCCTCGCGTCTGCTCAACGAGCGGGTGTTGCGGCTATCGGCGAATCACAGGGTTGTGATTCGGACGGAATCATTCAACCACGCGGCTACCGGATCGCCGGGTGGTCCACGCCCGGCGCGTCACTAGTGTTCCCGGTATGGCTGCAGTTCATCCCATCCGAATCGTCGGCGATCCCGTACTACATAAGCACACCCGACCGGTCACCGCCTTCGATGACGAGTTGCGTGCGCTCGTACAGGACCTGTTCGAGACGAACGCCGCGGCCAACGGGGTGGGCCTTGCCGCCAACCAGATCGGGGTGGACCTGCGGGTGTTCGTCTACGACTGCCCCGACGAGAGCACCAGGACGCGGCGCCGCGGGGTGGTCGTCAACCCGACGCTGACCACGTCGGAGATCCCCGAGACGATGCCCGACCCGGACGACGACTTCGAAGGTTGCCTCTCGGTGCCGGGCGAGACGTTCCCGACGGGACGGGCCGACTGGGCCAGGGTCGACGGCTTCGACACCGACGGTGCGCCGATCTCGGTCGAGGGTACGGGCTTCTTCGCCAGGTGCCTGCAGCACGAGACCGATCACCTCGACGGCAAGCTGTACCTGGAACGGCTCGTCGGCCGGCATTCTCGGGAGGCGAAGCGGATGCTCAAGCGCTCCGGCTGGGGCGTGCCGGGGCTGTCGTGGACGCCAGGCGAGGGGCCCGACCCGTTCGGCCACTAGCGAACGGCGCCCCTGCTCAAAAGCGGGAACGTAACCGGTAGCGCCGGCGTTGTTAGCCGTGCAACGGTGTAATCCCGGCGAGGCACGGGGGTGGTCGGCGTGGCTGACGAGCTGGATGCGTACTCCCGCACGGTGAGCGCGGTCGCGAAGGCGGTGACGCCGCACGTGGCGAGCCTTCGCATACGGCGCGGTAGCGGCTCCGCCGTGGTGTTCACCGACGACGGCCTGCTGCTGACCAACGCCCACGTGGTCGGGTCGTCACCCGGCGGCGTCGCGGCGTTCATCGACGGCACCGAGGTCAGGGTCGACGTCGTCGGCGCCGACCCGCTCTCGGACCTCGCGGTGCTGCGGGCCAGGTCGGGCACCCCGCCGGCGGCAACGCTCGGCGACGCCGACGAGCTCGTCGTCGGCCAGCTGGTGGTGGCGATCGGCAACCCGCTCGGCCTGGCCGGTTCGGTCACGGCCGGCGTGGTGAGCGCGCTGGGCCGGGCGCTGCCGGTGCGCGCCGGGCGGACCGGGCGGGTCATCGAGGACGTCATCCAGACCGACGCCGCGCTCAACCCGGGCAACTCCGGCGGCGCCCTCGCCGACGCCAACGGCAACGTGGTCGGGGTCAACACGGCGGTCGCCGGCATCGGGCTCGGGCTGGCGGTGCCGATGAACGCCACCACCAGGCGGATCATCGCGACGCTGCTCGCCGACGGCCGGGTGCGCCGGGCCTACCTCGGCGTGGTCGGGGTGCCGGCGCCGGTCCCCGCCCAGGTCGCCGAGCGGGCCGGGCAGCGGGAGGGCCTGCGCCTGGTCGAGGTCGTGGCGGGCAGCCCGGCAGCCAAGGCCGGCCTGCGCAACGGCGACCTGGTGCTCACAGTCGGCCGCAAACCCATCACCGACGCCCAGAGCATCCAGCGCCAGCTGTTCGGCGAGGCCATCGGCGCCGCGCTGCCGATCACGGCGCTGCGCAACGGGGCCATGGTCGACGTGATCGCGATCCCGGCCGAGCTGGTCGACGCCTAGCAGGCTGGGCACGTTCGAGTTCTGGCTCGGCACGGTCGGGTCGCTGCTGGTGGCGGTCGCGGTGTGGATCGGTGGTAGCCCGGCGGTCGGCCCGCCGACCGAGTTCCCGTTCCACATGCTGTGGCACATCGGCGCCGCCGTGTTCATCGTCGCCTACTTCTACTACCTGCGCTCGGAGCAGGCGCGGGCTAGGGTCAGGAGCGCATAGCTTCATCCGACGCGGGAGCTCGCACCAGGCGGGCTGAGAGGGCGGCTTTCGATCATGGTGCCGCCGACCGTACGAACCTGACCGGGTAATGCCGGCGTAGGGAGGAGTCGCCTTGACAGCGCTCGCCGATCGCTCGATCACACCCGAGGTCACCACCGGACCGATCACCGGCTCGACCAAGATCTACGACGAGGTGGACGGCCTGCGCGTGCCGGCCCGCCGCGTCCACCTCACCGGCGGTGGGCACGTCGACCTGTACGACACGTCCGGGCCCTACACCGACCCGGATGCCGACATCGACGTCCAAAATGGACTGCCGCGGCTGCGGGCAGACTGGATAGCCGAGCGCGAACCGGTCGGCGGCGCGGTGACCCAGCTGGCCTATGCCAAGGCCGGCATGATCACGCGTGAGATGCGGTTCGCGGCCGCCCGCGAGGGCGTCGACCCCGAACTGGTGCGCAGCGAGGTGGCGATCGGCCGGGCCGTCGTGCCGGCCAACCGCTGCCACCCGGAGTCCGAGCCGATGGTCATCGGCAAGCGGTTCCTGGTGAAGATCAACGCCAACATCGGCAACTCCGCGGTGACCTCCTCGATCGAGGAGGAGGTCGACAAGATGGTGTGGGCGACGCGTTGGGGCGCCGACACCGTCATGGACCTGTCCACCGGCAAGCGCATCCACGAGACCAGGGAGTGGATCCTGCGCAACTCGCCGGTCCCGATCGGCACCGTGCCGATCTACCAGGCGCTGGAGAAGGTCAACGGCGACCCGGCGAAGCTGTCCTGGGAGGTCTACCGCGACACCGTGATCGAGCAGTGCGAGCAGGGTGTCGACTACATGACCGTGCACGCCGGCGTGCTGCTCCGCTACGTCCCGCTCACCGCGCGGCGGGTCACCGGCATCGTGTCCCGCGGCGGTTCGATCATGGCCGCGTGGTGCCTGGCGCACCACCGCGAGTCGTTCCTCTACACGCACTTCGAAGAGCTGTGCGAGATCCTGCGCGGCTACGACGTGACGTTCTCGCTCGGCGACGGCCTGCGGCCCGGCTCCATCGCCGACGCCAACGACGAGGCGCAGTTCGCCGAGCTCCGCACGCTCGGCGAACTGACCCACGTCGCCCGCGCGCACGACGTCCAGGTCATGATCGAAGGCCCTGGTCACGTGCCCATGCACAAGATCGCCGAGAACGTGCGGCTCGAGGAGGAATGGTGCGGGGAGGCTCCGTTCTACACGCTCGGGCCGCTGGCCACCGACATCGCGCCAGGCTACGACCACATCACCTCGGCTATCGGCGCCGCCATGATCGCCCAGGCCGGCACCGCGATGCTCTGCTACGTGACGCCGAAGGAGCACCTCGGGCTGCCCAACCGCGACGACGTGAAGACCGGCGTGATCACCTACAAGATCGCCGCCCACAGCGCCGACCTGGCCAAGGGCCACCCGCGCGCCCAGCAGCGGGACGACGCGCTTTCCCACGCGCGGTTCGACTTCCGCTGGAACGACCAGTTCAACCTGGCGCTCGACCCGGACACCGCGCGCTCGTTCCACGACGAGACGCTGCCGGCCGAGCCGGCCAAGACCGCGCACTTCTGCTCGATGTGCGGGCCGAAGTTCTGCTCGATGAAGATCACGCAGGACGTCCGGCGCTACGCCGAGGAGCACGGGCTGTCCACGGTCGAGGCCATCGACGCCGGCCTCGCCGCCAAGGCGCACGAGTTCGTCGACCGCGGCTCGCGGATCAACCTCCCGGTCACGGACGCGAGATGAGCACGCCGCCCGTCGCGCTGACCATCGCCGGGTCCGACTCCGGCGGCGGCGCCGGGCTGCAGGCCGACCTGCGCACGTTCACCACCTGCGGCGTGCACGGCTGCGTCGCCGTCACCGCGGTCACCGTGCAGAACTCGGTCGGCGTCACCGGGTTCGTCGAACTGCCGCCGGAGACCGTCGCAGCCCAGGTCGAGGCCGTCGTCACCGACATCGGCGTGCAGGCGGCCAAGACGGGAATGCTGGCCTCCGCGGCGATCATCGAGGCCGTCGGCAAGGTGTGCGAGCAGGTCGGCATCGGGCAGGCCGGGACGGTGCCGTTCGTCGTCGACCCGGTCTCGGCGTCCATGCACGGCGACCCGCTGCTGCGCGACGACGCGCTCGACGCCCTGCGCACCAGGCTGTTCCCGATGGCCACGCTCGTCACGCCGAACACCGACGAGGTCAGGCTCCTGGTCGGGGTCGAGGTCACCGGCCGGGACAGCCAGTACGACGCCGCCCGCGCGCTGCACGCCCTCGGCCCGGCGTTCGTCCTGGTCAAGGGCGGCCACCTGCGCCACGAGCCGATCTGCGTCGACGTCCTCTTCGACGGACAGTCCTTTACCGAGTTCCCCGCGCCGCGCGTCGACACCCCGCACACCCACGGCGGCGGCGACACCATGGCCTCGGCCATCACCGCCGCCCTGGCCCGCGGCGCCACCGTCCCCGACGCCGTCGCCTACGGCAAGCGCTACGTCACCAACGCCGTCCGCCACGCCTACCCCCTCGGCGCCGGCGTCGGCCCCGTCTCCCCCTTCTGGCGCATCAACCCCGACCCCGTGTAGCCCCGGCTCAGGCGGCGCGCCAACCGGTGTTGATCAGGACTGTGGGTCGATGTCGGGTGAGGAGGCTCTGGCCCAGTAGCGCTGCGGGATGCGGCCGGCGAGCTTGGCCTGCCGGCCGGCCTCGACGGCGAGCCGCATGGCGTGGGCCATCCGCTCGGGGTCGTTGGCGCGGGTCACGGAGGTGGCGAGCAGCACGGCGGCGCAGCCGAGCTCCATCGCCAGGGCGGCGTCGGAGGCGGTGCCGATGCCGGCGTCGAGCACGACCGGCACCCCGGCTGCGGCCACGATCATCTCCAGGTTGTGCGGGTTGCGGATGCCCAGCCCGGTACCGATCGGAGAGCCGAGCGGCATGACCACGGCGCAGCCGGCCTGCTCGAGCTTGGCCGAGAGCACCGGGTCGTCGTTGGTGTACGGCAGCACCGTGAAGCCGTCGTCGACGAGTTGCTCCGCGGCGTCGAGCAGCTCGATCGGGTCGGGCAGCAGCGTGCGCTCGTCGGCGATCACCTCGAGCTTGACCCAGGACGTCTGCAGCGCCTCCCTGGCCAGCCGGGCGGTGCGCACGGCCTCGGCGGCGGTGCGGCAGCCGGCGGTGTTGGGCAGCGCCTCGATTCCCAGGCGCCGCAGCAGGTCGAGCACGCCGGGGCCACCGGAGGCGTCCAGCCGGCGCATCGCGACCGTGGTCAGCTCGGTGCCGGAGGCGACAAGCGCGCGCTCCAGCACGGCGAGGTTCGGGGCGCCGCCGGTGCCGGTGATCAGGCGCGAGCCGAACGTCCGGCCGGCGATCACGAGCGGGTCGTCAGCCACCTTGCACCGCCGTCAACACCTCGACCCGGACGCCGTCTCGCAGCGGGTAGCCCGCCCAGCCGGCTCGCGGCACGACGTCGTCGTCGACCGCCACGGCGACCCCGGCGGCCGGCAGGTCGAGGGTGGCCAGGGCATCGGCCAGCGAGGCGCCGTCCGGCAGCTCGCGTTCGGCCCCGTTGAGCCAGAGTCTCATCGGCTCTCTCCGTCCTTCCTCAGGTCAGGGATGGCTTCCGGTACCGCCTCGCCGCGTACGAGCGCGACCACGGCGTCGGCGGTGATCGGAGCGAGCAGGATGCCGTTGCGGCCGTGGCCGGTGGCTGCGAGCACACCCGGTTCGAGCTCGCCGACCATCGGCAGGTTGTCCTCGCTCACCGGCCGCAGCCCGGCCGACACCTCCTCGATGGCGTACTCGGCGATGCCCGGCAGCACCCGCTCGGCGTCGAGCAGCAGGTCACGCACCCCCGCCACGGTGACGTCGACGTCGAAGCCGGCCTCGTACTGGGTCGCGCCGAGCACAAGCCTGTCGCCGCCGCGCGGGACCAGGTACACCGGCCGCCCGGACACCAGCCCACGCACCGTCCGGTCCGGGGGAGGCAGCGCGGACGCCCGCGCCCGCAGCCGCACGATCTCGCCCTTCACCGGGCGCAGGCGGCCGGCCAGCGCCGGGTGCAGCTCACCGGACCAGGCCCCGGCTGCGATCACCACCACGTCGGCCTCGACCGCCGACCCGTCGGCCAACCGCACCGATCCGGGCGTAACGGCACGGGCCGCCGCGGTGACGAACTTCACCTGGTCGGCGGCCGCCCGAAGGGCCGCCAGCAGCGCCCGGTTGTCGACCGACAGGTCGCCCGGCACCGAGAGGCCGCCACGCACGGCGGGCCCGAGCGAGGGCTCGAGCCGGCGCAGCTGCCGCCCGGTCATGACGTCCACCTCGCGCCCGAGCCGGTGCAGGTGGGCGGCGAGGTTGTCCAGTTCCTGGCGGTCGGCGGAGTCGACGGCGGCGACCACGGTGCCCTCGGTGCGCAGCCCGGCGTCCAGGCCGGCCGCCTCCGACAGCCGCGCCGCGAACTCGGGCCATCGCCGCAGCGAGGCGCTGCCCAGCTCGAGCAGCCGCTCCTCGCCCGGCCACGCCTCGGTGACCGGTGCCAGCATGCCGCCGGCCACCCACGACGCGCCCGAACCGGGCTCGGGGTCGACCAGCGTGACGTCGGCGCCGGCCGCGGCGAGGCGCCACGCGCACGACATGCCGATCACGCCGCCGCCAACGACGGTGATCCTTGCCTTGTCATCCATAGACTCGCTCCCTGCGCCGGCATGACCCGGATCAGGTTCGACGGTCGAAGCCGGCAGGCTCCCTCTCAGTCCGGTCCATCCCGGACTCCCGTGCGTAACCACCCTCCACGGTACCCGTATGGCGGTACGTGACACATTGAACGCATGAACGTGGTTCGGCAGCGCCTCGCCGACGCCAGGCTCTACCTGTGCACCGACGCGCGGCGGGAACGTGAGGATCTGGCCGAATTCGTCGACGCCGCCCTGGCCGGCGGGGTCGACATCGTGCAGCTTCGCGACAAAGGCCCGAACGGCCCGCTGGAGGCGCGCGACGAACTGGCAGCGCTGGAGATCATCGCCGAGGCCTGCCGGCGGCACGGAGCGCTGCTCGCCGTCAACGACCGCGCCGACATCGCTCTCGCGGCCGGAGCCGACATCCTGCACCTCGGGCAGGACGACCTGCCGGTCAGCTGGGCCCGGCAGATCGTCGGCGAGGAGGTCGCGATCGGCCGGTCGACCCACGACGTGAGCCAGGCCTGCGCCGCGCTCGAGGAGGACGGCGTCGACTACCTGTGCGCCGGGCCGTGCTGGCCGACGCCGACCAAGCCGGGGCGTCCGGCGCCAGGGCTGTCCCTCGTCGAGCACATGGCCGGGATCGCCCCGCGGCGGCCGTGGTTCGCGATCGGGGGCATCGGCCTGGACCGGGTGGAAGAGGTGCTGGCCGCCGGTGCACGCCGGATCGTGGTCGTGCGGGCGATCACCGAGGCGGACGACCCGCGCGCCGCGGCTGCGGCGCTGACCGCCCGGCTGCTCGCGACCGACCTCTCACCCTCGTAACGGTGGACGCCCACCCGGCGCAGTGCCGGGCGGGCGTCCACGGTCGAAGTGTCGTCAGCCGGTGTAGAGGGTGAGACCCCACCCGCTGAGTGCCCTCGTGACGGGCTCGAAATAGGTGATGCCGCCGGAGCTGCAGTTGCCCGAGCCACCGGAGGTCATGCCCTGGGCCTGGACCCTGGCACCGCTGCCGCCGCTGGTGACCAGCGAGCCGCCGGAGTCACCAGGCTCGGCGCACACGTTGGTGCGGATCAGGCCGTAGACGCAACCCTGCGAGTAGCACACCGTCGAGTTGCGGGCCAGGATCGAACCGCACCGCCAGCCGGTCGTCGAGCCGGACCGGCACACGGTCGCGCCGACAGGCGCCGCGGAGGCGCCGCCCACGATCACCGTGCCGCCGCTGGAGTAGCGCGACACGGTGGCCGTCGACACGGCCGACGACGACGAGACCCGAACCAGGCCACGGTCCTGGCTGGGGAACACCCTCGCGTAGCCGGGGCCGATCGTCCCGCCGACGCCCGAGAACGTGCCGGTGCTGGACACGCAGTGTCCGGCAGTGATCACGAACCGGGTGCCGGAGGAGTTGCGGGCGTTGAAGCCGATCGAGCAGCGGCCGCCGCCAGGCAGGTACAGCGCCTGCCCGCCGACGAGGTTCCACAGCGGCTTCGGGGCCGCGGTGGTTTGCTGGATCCGGACAGCGGAGCCGGCGGTGGCTGCCCACGCAGTTGCGGCCGGATCATTGCCGAGCACGGAAACCACGACTGAGTTCGTCGCCGCGTCGACGTACCACTCGGTCACCGACAGCGGCCGACTGAGCAGGCTCGAGTCGAGCTTGGTGACGGCCGAGTCGAGCGCAGCGGCGCTGTGCTTGACGACGCGCGGCACCGCGCCGGCGGCGCGGATCGCGTCGATCGTCGAGGCGTCGGTCGTGCCGACGGTCAGCTTGCCCGTCGTCGCGTCGAACCACGAGCTACCGAACGCGCCGCCGAGCCGGTCGCTCAGCGAGCTCTCGACCGACGCGAGCACTGTGGTGTCCGTCGACCGGTCGAGCGTGGGAGCCGCCTGGCCCGCATCGGCGGGCAGGGCGAGCGCAGTGCCGAGTGCGGCGGCACTTATCGCAGTCAGGAGTACACGGATGGGAGTTCGGCTCACGGACCGCCTCCTTGTTGAATGTCCGGAAGTAACGCCGGTAACAGGCGAGGTACGCCCAACGGGCGACGTTATGCCATTTCCGACTGTTACCGATAGCGCCCGTTAGGACGCAATCCGTGAGGACGTTCCGCGTAAGATCATCACCAACAGTGATAGCCGAGGGCGTTTCTGGCTTGGTCATCTTTCCTGGCCAGAGTTGCCGCCCGATCGGTGGCGGCGCCGGGCTACGGGCCTGACGGCGGACCTTGGTCACTGATCGTGGTCGGCGCCGGGGTCGACGAAATGCCCGGGGAAGGCGTTCCGGTCGTCGTCGGCGAAAGCGTCGTCGTAAGTGGCGGCACGGTGGTGGTCGACGCCGGCCCTGTGGTCGTTGTCGGCGGCGTCGACGAGGTTGCGGGAGGCGCCTGCGGCTGCGGGACCGGCGAGCGGGCAGCGCCGTCGAGCACCCGGCCGACCGTGGTCCCGCCACCGCCTGAGAGCGGCTCGCCGCGAAACGCCTCGATCCCGGTGACCGCGACCAGCGACAGCACGAACGCGGCCAGCACCCCGACGGCCAGCGCTATCCGCCGCCTGCCGCTGGCGCCGGCGACCGGCACCTGGCCAGGCTGCTCGTGCGCCGGCTCCCCGCCGGGGCGGTGCGCCTGGGTCAACGCCCGCGCAGTCGCCCGGCTTCGCTCCACGGAGTGCTGGTAGAGCGCGGCGGCGACGCTCGTGGTGACGCTTCCGAGCGCGGCGCCGACGACGGTGCCGGCGACGCCGAGCTCCGAGCCGATCACGGCTGCGGCTGTCGCGGCGAAGGCGCCGGCTGAGATCTGGGTCAGGGTCAGGTTGAAGTTCTGTGGCTTCTCGTCGCTCATGTGCAACCGGGGTCTCGTAGCGTGCATTTCATCCGTTCCAACACGGCAGACGGCCGAAATCGTCCCCGGTTGGCCGAACGTGATCCACAACACTGTCCACTTTGGACAGTCAGCGTGGTGTCCTGATGCCGTGCCGGGCGGCCCGCATCTGGGTCGGCGGCCCGTCGAAGCCGCAGTACATGCACTCCGACTCTGCGCCAACCGGCACCGGCTTGACCTCGACCGGCGGCGCGGCCAGCACCCGGTTGTCCACGCCGAGCGCGATCATGCCGGCTGCGGCCGTCATCAGCGCCGCCACCAGCAGGGCGCTACGCCAGCCGGACGTCAGCGCCGCCGGATCGGTGTACTCGGTCCCGCTCAGGCCCGCGACCAGCGGCAACACCGCCACCGCGAGCAGGCTGCCGGTGCGGGCGATCGCGTTGTTCACCCCGGACGCCGCGCCGGCGTGCCGGTCCGGTGCCGAAGCCAGCGCGGTCGCGGTGATCGGCGCGACCAGGGCCGAGAGCCCCAGCCCGAACACGAGCACCGCCGGCAGCACCGCGTCCAGGTAGCCCGCGCCCGGCACGATGCGCCGCATCAGCAGCAACGAAAGGGTCAGCAGGAACGCCCCGAGCACCAGCTGGGTACGCGGCCCGATCTTCTGCGCGAGCCGGCCCGAGCGGGCCGACAGCAGCAGCATGAGCAGGGTGATCGGCAGCCCGGCCAGGCCGGCCTGCGTCGGCGTGTAGCCCAGCGAGTTCTGCAACTGCACGACGAGCAGCACGAACACCCCGCCGAGCACCGCGTAGACCATGAACGTGTACACGTTGGCCAGCACGAACGTCCGGTTCTGGAACATGTCGGCCGGCACGAGGGGGGTGTGCCCGCGGGTCTGGGTGAGGCCGAACGTCACCAGCGCGATCACGCCGACGACCCCGGCGATGACCACGATCGGGTCGTCGGGCCCGCGGACCGGCAGCTCGACCAGGGCGGCCGTCAGCCCGGCAAGGCCGATCGCCCCGACCGCGGCGCCGCCCCACGGCACCGACCGCGGCGCCGTCTCGTCCGCCGACTCCGGCACGAAGCGCAGCGTCAGCCAGATGCACAGCGCCGCGACCGGCAGGTTCACCAGGAACGCCAGTCGCCACGAGCCGGCCTGCACCAGCAGTCCACCCAGCGCCGGCCCGAGCGCCGCGGCCAGGCCGGA
>OBLK01000155.1_pt1 | contig 22962 bp, 10 predicted proteins | sample 1518871 | NCBI WGS metagenome assembly OBLK01 (sample SAMEA2464837, study PRJEB22497) | soil metagenome | biome: Grassland; feature: Farmland; material: Clay | place: Australia | collected 2013-02-01 | depth 0.8 m
GTCGCCAATCACGCTGCTCAGCGCATTCGATGTAACCGCGCACACCCGCTCGGGTCCTGGATGTCCTGTCCACGACCGCACGCTAACCACCGGCACCGACAAGCGAGACGGACCGAAGCACCGCACCGGCAGACGATGGCAAGCGGTCGATGCTGCGGAGACGATCAACCGCAGCGATCGAATGGGGTGCTGTCGCAAGTGCTGGCAACCGGGTCTACCTGGGGAGCGGGTCAGGGCCGATACGGTCTGGCTCATGGCAGGCACGGTGTACCGGGACGCGGCGCTGGCTGACGGCCGGTCGGCGCGGTTGCGGCTCGGGGTGAGCGTCCTGGTCGAAGGCGGGCGGATCAGCTGGATCCGGCCGACGGGCGAGGAGGGGGCGCTGCCGGAGGGGTGTGAGGTGGTCGACGCCGGCGGCTCGACGATGGTGCCCGGGATGGTGGACGGGCACAGCCACCTGACCCTGCCGGGGGGCTCGCACTGGATCGAGCGGGGCGCCGACCCGACCGAGACGCTGCTGGCGGTGGCCGAGGTGAACGGTGAGCTGCTGCACCGGTCCGGGGTGCGGTGGGCCCGTGACGTGGGTGCGCCGCGCCGCGTCGACGGCGGTCGGGAGCGGGCGCTGAGCCTGGGAGTGCGGGATCGGTGGCGCGGGCGCCGGGACCGGCCGTACGTGCGGGCGGCCGGCACGTGGATCGCGGTGTCCGGGTTGACCACCGACGAGCTCATGGTCGAGGCCGCGGACGCCGACGAGTTGCTGACCAAGGCGTTGGGTGAGCTCGATGACGGCGCCGACCTGGTGAAGCTCTACCTGGACGGGCCGGATCCGCAGACCGCGCCGTGGACGGCCGACGAGCTGGAACAGGTGGTACAGGCGGTACACGAGCGGGGCGCGAAGGTGGCCGCGCACGCTACCCGGCTGTCCGGGGCCAGGGTCTGCGCGCAGGCGGGCGTCGACTCGATCGAGCACGGGTTCGAGTTGGACGCCGACGTGGCCCGGCAGATGGCCCAGCGCGGCGTCGCGCTGGTCACGACGATGACGGTGCTGCGGTCGTGGCAGAGCTTCGCGACGACGACGACCCTGCCGAGGTTCACCGGCGAGGAGAACCGGGCGGCGATCCAAGCGCGGCTTGAGCGGGCGTTGGACAGCGCCCGGTTGGCCCACGCGGCCGGGGTGTCGATCGTCGGCGGCACCGACTTCGGCGGCGGCTCGGCCCGCGCCAACCAGCTGCCGTGGGAGGTCCAGTGCCTGGTCGAGGCAGGCCTGGAACCGTGGGAGGCGCTCGGCTGCGTCACCTGGCGTGGCGGCGAGCTGCTGGGCGAGCCAGACGCCGGCGTCATCCGCGAGGGCGGCCCGGCCGACTTCTCACTCGTCCACGGCGACCCGCACACCGACCCGACCGCACTGTGGCGGGTGTGGCGAGTGGCCTGACGCGACGACGCGCACAGCCGCACCGTAGGCGATCGGGGCGGACCGGCGTGAGCGGCGGTGGCCGCCCGTACCCGGACCGAACGCGGGCACCGGATCAGCCCAGCCGCGGCACGCCGAGGTCTGGTCCCGACGGACCTGACAGCCCTTCCGCCATGAGTCGGTGGTCAGGCGGACCCCTTACCCTCGGCGAGGCGAGCTGCCGGTCGACAAGCTACGGAGGTTCAACTCGCTGCTGCACCAGTACCGGATCCGGCCTACCTGAGGTCGAACGAGGCGGGTCGCTCCGGCCGGGGCGAGTGCGGGTGCCGGCCCCATCCGGAACGGATGTCCCGACCGCGCAGGCTCGTCGTACTCCCACGTCGCACTCGCGCCCGCCAGCCTCAGTGGCCCGGCCGGCCACGTACTCGGAGAAATCTCACCGAGTACGCGTCGAACGCTCGGGCCCCCTCAGCCTCGTAGGATCCGTCGGACCTGGTGGGTGTACACATCCCAGGGCGCGGCCGTGTTGATGACGGTCGGCGACCCGCTCGACATGTCGAGGAAGAACACCCCGGTCCGTTCCTGCTGGACGGGGAAGGCCCAGGTGCCGCCGGGGAGCGTCGGCTGCGGCCCCCGAGCCACCACGGTGTGGCCGGCCAGTTCGCCCTTGAGCACCTCGATCGGCTCCAGCGTTCCGGCTCCGGCCCAGTCGAGCCGCGGCGTGTGCAGTTCGACACGGCCGGCGTCGCCTGTCGCGGCGGCGAACACGATGACGTCCGACCTGGCCACCCAGTCCGACAGTTCCTCGTCGGTCGGCGGCGGAAGCTTGGCAGGAAGGCCGGCAAGCGCACGGTCGAACCACTGCGGCGCGAACTCATGGTCATGGACACCGACATAGCCGAAGAGCGTTGGTGTGTCACCGGTGTCCCGCAGCACGAAGATGCCGCTGGATCGGGCCTTCCTGTCGTTTCGTGGATCCGAGGCCTCGACGAGAACGTAGGCCGACTCCGGCTTGGCGATGGTCAGCTTCCCCGGCTCGGCGTCGCCCTTCAGGGTGGCCTCGACCGCGATCGTCGCGGTCTGCGGGTCGAACATCGGCGCGTCGGTGGCGTCGATGGACGGTTCGACCTCGACGACCGAGCCCCTCACGATCAGATCGGCGTCCGCGACCAACTCCTTGATGGGTTCGGCAGGGTCGGTCGCCTCGTCGCGGCCTCCTCCCGGCTGCTCAGCCGTGGTGGTATCGGGCCGCATCGGCTGCTCCTTCTGATCCGTGCAGGCACAAGCCGCGATCGCCACCAGGATCGCCACCACGGCCCCTGCCCGCTTCACTAATCCCAGTCCTCTACGTAGCGAACCTTGTAAAACTCCTCGGAGAAGTCGTCGATGTTCATGACGATCCTCCCGTCGGGATAGGCCTGGCCACCGGCCGCCTGGACACCATCGATGATGTCGGCGCTGTTCGAGGCGTGCGGATTCATGATCTCGACGTACTGCACGCCGTCGCGCTCGTACACGTCGGTCACCATCAGCGCGTGGCCTCCGTCGATACCGATTCTCCCGTTCACGCTCGCGGTGACCGGTCGACCGTCGTCGAGCGCCTCCCTCATCACGTTGTACGAGTCACCCGGTGACTTGTTGTCCCCGAAGATCCAGTCGCCGCTGGAGTCGGGGTCGAAGTTCCCGGTGTCGGCGCCGAACAGGGCCTCGTAGGCGTGATCGGGGTAACCACCCTCGATCTCCTCGTATCTGCCGCCTTCGCGCTCGGCGTACGCCGTCTCGACGACCGCCACCCACTTGCCCTGGTCCGCGCCCTGGTCCAGCAGCGCATCGTCGCTGACCGTGACATCGCCGTCCTCGAAATGGACGGTGTAGGTGCCATCGCCGTTGTCGGTGATGAGGTCCTTGATCCGCTGCGGGTCCATGAGTGCCGTCGAGCCCAGCGCCGCCAGCAACCAGCAGTCGCCGAAGTTGCCCTGATCGATGTCCTCGAGGCTCGGGTCCCCGTTGGGATAGAGCGGGTCGTTGGAGCGATCCTCGGTGCTGTGATCGGACGGCGGACCGTCCGGGTTCATGTCGCCTTCGGACAGACCCCCGAAGGCGCTGCTGATCGCCTCGGCGGCCCCGGCGTCCTCGGCCGCCATGCCCGCGAGGTTCCGTTTGATCGACGCCTCGTACAGGCGCGCCGTCTCGTCCAGGGCATGTTGTGCCGCCACCACCTGCCCGGGGTCGGCGTCACCACGGACATACAGCAAGGCCGACGGCGCCCTCACCGAGCCGTCCTCGGCGACCGAGAAGTGCTCGGCCTCCGCCTGCAGGATGTGCTCGCGCGCGATCCGCTGATATCCCTCGATGCCGTCGGCGCCCGCGTCGGCGGCATCGGCGGCGTCGGAATGCGCGTCGGCGATCCTGCGGACCTGCTGCTCGGCCCGGCCCATGGACTCGGTCGCAGCGTTCGCGGCATCGCCGAACCAACCGGCCAGCAGGTCACCGAGCGCGCGGACCGCGACTCCGTTCCCGTCCTGCAGCAGCCTGCCGTTGGCGCGGAACTCCGCGGCCTGCGCCCGCAGCGCGCCCACATCGCCTTCCAGCGCCTGCGTCTTGCCGATCGCCATGGTCATACCACCAAGCCCGAGCCGGCGCTGCGGATCACGGACTCGTTGCTCGCGTCGACCTGCTCGTACCGTGCCGCGCCGCCCGCTGCGGCGGCCGACCACGCCCGCCACGACCTGACGACTCCCGAGCACGCCCTGCCCGACGCCGTGCTCGCCGACTCGCACGCCTGGACCACCGCGAACCCGGCCAGGCCGGCACTCACCCGCGCGGCGGCATCCGACCTGCGCCCAGACTCGACCTGCCGGCAGCAACCCTCGACCGACGCGGCCGCCCTCCGCAGCTGACCAGGCTCCACCTCAAAGGCGTCCGGCATCGACCCCTCCATGCCTCACTGGGCGACCGGCTCACGGTGCCGCCCACGCTATCCCTGGCGGCCGACCGAACTGGCCGGAACGGCCAAGATCGGCCGCTATGCTGCACCGGTGTCCGACGCCATCCACTCGAGACTGACAGACCTCCAGGCGTCTCTCACCGCGTCATACTCGGCCGTCTCACCCGACGGCACCGTCCGCGCCGAAGCGAGCGCGAAACGGCAGATCGCCCTCCAGCTCGCCCCCGCCGCGATGCGCAACCGGCCAGACGACCTCGCCGCCCTGATCCTCGCCACGCAACAAGAAGCCCAGGGCAGGGCCGAAGCGGCGCTCACCGAGCGGCTCGACGCCTTCCGCGGCGACCCCCGCGTGGCCGCTGCCCTCGGCAACCTCCGTGACACCCAGGCCAGCCCCCCGCCACCACAGCCCCGCCCGGCGGCCGCCCCGGTCGACGAGGATCACGACGCGCACTTCGTCGACTCCATTTACGGCAGGCACTAGCGCCGTTCGGGCTACCCGGTATCGCAGGCTTAGGTGAGCGGCGGAAGACGGGCTTGACGGACCGGCCGCTCCTCCAGCAATCAGGTCCTCGGCGTGGAGCGCCTTGCGGTAGACGTCGACTGTGCGGTCGATGACCCGCTCGGCGACGCCCAGGCTGAGAACCACCTCCCGGACACCGGCCGCCAGGCGGTCCCCGAGCGCGTACAGCCGAGCGGTGACGCCGCCTGACCGCGATCCGGGCCGCGGTGCCTCGCTGCGATCAGATCGGTGAGCCGCGTGCTGGCCGGTTCGGAGTGGACGGCCGTCCTGCCAGCTAGACAATTGTCAGCTTCCGGCTACTACATCAGAACCTCACAATCATCGTCAGGACACACCAATGCGATGGCGGAATCGTTCTTCGCGGTCTTGAAAACCAAGTGGACCGATCGTATGATCTTCGCGACACGGCCCAGGCTCGGCAGGCCATTGTCAGCTACATCGAAGGGTTCTACAATCGGCGGCGGCTGCACTCCGGGCTCGACTACAAGACCCCACGTGAAGTCCACGACGCGTTCACAACTCTACAGAAAGCCGCATGACAGAGGCCAAAAAAACCTGTCCGGGGAAACGCGGAGCAGCCCATCCCTCGCGGCTGCCCCTCCAGGATCTTCACCGCTTCCATACCAGGGCTTTCGACGCTGGGCTCCGACCCGACCCGTTTCCAGACCAAGCCGCCAGCCTGCTACCGGGCCTCCTGGCAGCTACCCGGACCGGACTCACACCGGCAAGCAACGACGAGCTTAAGACCAAGACACAACCGCTGGACGATCACCTCCTGATCACTGGACGCACCGGTTGGAGTACTAGGCCGGTGGGGCGGCGGTGCCTTTTCTGAAGTTCTGACGATGGCCGTCGGGCTTGTAGTCGTTCTCGATGTTGCCGGCCGCGTCCACCGAGAACCAGTGGATCCTGGTCCCGGCGGGCATGGTCAGGGTCTGCCCGCCTTCGCGAAGACCCGCGGCGGCGTAAAGGGTGGACGCATAGGTGGGCCTGCTGCCGTCCAGCGTGTAGAAGACCGCTGCCGGCTCGCTGACCTCGAACATCACGTCCACCATTCCCGGCGTCGAGCTGGCGGTGACCGACAGTTCGCTTCGTGGCCGAGTCCTGTCCTTGTCGAAGTCGTACGCGACGCGCATGAGCTCGACAAGGCCGTTGGCGAACTCCATGGTCTCGTCGTGCGCCTCAGGCCATTCGGGTTGGAACGAGGCGCCCACTTCGAAGTTCCAGGCGTAGACGCCGTACTTGTACCACAGCAGGTCGCTCGAGTTACCCGCGGCCGAGTACAGCACATCGGAGATCGGACCGGTCTGCGCCGGCGTGACGGCCATGTTTCGGTGCCGCTTGATCGAGGTCAGGATTCGCGAGGATGCGCCCCAGAAGAACGATTCCTCGGCGAGCGTCGGGTATGGTGCCGGGACCCGCCCCGGCAGTGCGTACGCGCCGGGAGACCACATGAAGTAGTTGCCGGAAGAGTGCAGGTTCATCGAGAACCGGATGTTGGGACGGGCGGCGAGCCAGTCGAGGTTCTTGTTCTCTGGCTCCGATAGCTCGCTCGGCCCCGCGTACAGGCCGCTGACGCAGTTCGTCGATGCTCCGAAGTAGCCGTCGAAAAGGCTGTACTCGGTGTAGTTGCGGTTGTTGTCGACGCCCCACGCGTGGCGAGCGTGGAGGTCGGCCGCTGCGGTGTGCGGGCAGTAGTTCGTCATGTTCTTGCGTTGCCACGCGTAGTCGTAGAACGAGTAGTGGCCGCCGTCCGGGTTGAGGGACGGCGCGATCCAGATGTCGAGGTTGTCGAGCAGCTGCCTGGTCCGGCGGTCGTGCGCGTAGTTGCGGAGCAGGCGCTCGGCCGTCTCGACGGTCACCAGCGGCGGTACCCATTCGCGCGCGTGTTCCTGCGCGTAGGCCAGCACGCCCACCTTCGACCCGTCGCGGTGCTTGCCGATCCGGATCGCGTACACCGGGTGCGGGTCGCGTGACACGGTGGCCGGCGCGCTGAGTTCGTCGGTGAGCAGCGTCGGTGGGGCGGCGGCGACCAGGCCGGTACCGGCGTTTCCACGGAAGGTGTACGCCCGGACCAGCGACCCCGCGTTCGCGTTCAGTGCGGCGACGACCTGGGCCGCGGTGCTCGCTAGTGCACCGACGGGGTCGGTCGCCAGGCTCACCTTGACCGCGTTGCCGGCCACGTTCACCGACAGCGGCCGGCCGGCGGCACCGGGATCGGCCAGCTCGACGGTTACGGCGTTGCCGCCCTCGTGGCCCCAGGCCACGGAGTCGACCCCAAGCGCCTGGTGCTCTCCCGCCTGGACACCGACCCGGCCGGCGTCCACGGTGGCGAACACCGCCTGGGCCTTGCGCCGGTAGCCATTGGTCCGGTGTGGCAGCTCGACGATCTCCGCCAACTCCGGATAGTCGGCGGCCAGTTGGCGGATCCGCCCGTACAGCTCGGTCGGCGTCAGATAGCTGGTGACGAAGTCCTTCTCGTAGCCAGGACCCTCCGGGTCGGTCTCCGGGATCGGTAACCACTCCTGAACCTTCGCGATGGTGGCGTCACCGGTCGGGCTCGTGATGCGAATGCGGTCGGGGCGGGTCGTGATCAGGGAGGCGCCGCGGTGGTAGAGGTAGACACCGGCGTCGGCAAAGCGGGTGATGACCTGCGTCCCGCCGGAGCCGAACGCCGTCCCTGGGCCGCTGTCACGCTCCACCACCAGGGCGTCGGGGGCGGTCGGGCCTTGCGCCCATTTGGCCTCGACGGACAGAACCTGGTCGGTTCCGGACGTGAAGTAGTCCGCGCGGATGATCTTGACGTCGGACGCCGTGGTGTCGATCGTCGCGGCGAACGTCCGGTTCTCCGCGACGTGCTCGGCGATCGTGGCCTCGCGCTGGTCGATGCGCTCCTTCGCGTCATCGGGGCGGTAGAGGACGTTGCCCAGCTTGAATCCCGCGGCCCGTAGGGACTCGGCCTGCCCCGCGGTGATCACCGCGTGCACCACCACACCGTCTTCGGTTCGTGAAGCGTGGTGGTCGAGGTCCACGCCCGTGGCGACCAGCTCATCCAGTTGGTCACTGCCAGTGAGCACGATCTCGACGACGCTCGCGTCCTCGCCGGCCACCGGGCCGAGCTCAACGGCCGGCGCGGTTGCCGCCGGCGGCAACGCCGAGGCCGGGTCGACGAACAGCAAGGTGGTCAGCACAGCGGCGATGACGATCAGGACGGAAACGCGGCGTGGCGACCGCGTACCGGTGGAGTGGGGCATCGGGTTGTCCGCCCTTCTGCGGCCAGCGAACTCTCATGGCGGGGGAGAGAAATCTTTGGGTAAAGCATCGACGTGAGAGACCACCAGAGCTGCGGATCGCGGATACGCAGATCTTGGGACGCACCCGACGTAGCTGTTCCGGTGGCTGTCGGCCTACTCCCCATCCTCTGCTTACGTTCTTCCAGGTGTCAATCCCCGGCATCATCGTTTGATCAGATATCGGCCTGGAAGATTGTTACGCGGAGTTCATGCCGCCGGTCCGTTCGGGTGATTGAATGATCGACATTGTCAGTACCAGTTGACGGTTCACGACGCGCTGGTAGCGTCTCGAAATCGCACGTAGAGGCCCTGGGCCGCATGCGATCTACGGCTGACCGAGACCGAACGAAGATCTATCTACGGATGAACGAGACCCCGAACAAAGATCTCCGAAACCGTCCGATCCGGAGCCGAACACGAGAACCCTGACCCGCATCGGCACGCCCTCGCGTGCCTGATCACCCGCTGACGAGTACCGCTGCGCAGACGTCCTCAGTCTTTCGTATGCGTCCTGGGAGAATACTTGATTCGCTTTGATCCTTCCGTTGTATTCGGCAGTGCCGACCCCTACCCGACCTACGCGCAGTTCCGGATCACGGATCCGGTGCATTGGGGTGTTTCCGGACTCGCCGGCTACCCCGGCGCGTGGTACGTGTTCAGCTACGCTGACGTCGCCACCGTCCTTCGCGACGCCCGGTTCGGCAAGGCTCGCCGGCAGGTCCGGTTCGGCACGCCGGCCGCGCCGAGTGCCGCGCCACCGGTGCCAGAGGCGGCGCAGCCGTTCTTCAACACGGCCCGGCAGTGGATCGTGCACCGCGACCCGCCCGATCACACCCGGTTACGAGGCGTGCTCCGCGCCGCGTTCTCGCAGGCGGCGGTAGACCGGTTCCGCCCGCGGATCACCGAGATCGCCGACGAGCTGCTGGACCAAGTGGAGCCCGACGGCGGCATGGACGTGATCGCCGACTACGCGTTCCCGCTGCCGGTCGCCGTGATCGCCGACCTGCTCGGCGTGCCGGACGCCGACGGCCGCACGTTGCTCGCCGAGTGCTCCCGGCACCTCCAGGCGGTCGACCTGCTCACAACGGAGGAGACCTGGAGCCGGGCCGGCGAGGCGATCCTGCAAGCGCTGGAGTACCTGGGCGGCCTGGTCGCGGACCGGCGCCGCAGCCCGCGCGACGACCTGACCAGCCTGATGGTGGAGGCCCGCGAGGCCGGCACGGTGGTCTCCGACGACGAGCTCGTGGCCAACCTGCTGTTCCTGTTCGTGGCCGGCGCCGGTTTCCAGACCACCACCGGGCTCATCGGCAGCGGCGTCCACGCGTTGCTCACGCACCCGGACCAGCGGGACCGGCTGGTCGCCGACCCAGCGCTGATCGGCAGCGCGGTCGAGGAGTTCCTCCGCTTCGAGCCGCCGATCCAGATGACCAACCGGACCGCGGCGGCCGATATCGAGATACGTGGGCGGACTATCCACGACGGGGATTCGGTGATCGCCGTACTCGCCGCCGCGAACCGCGACAGCGACGTCTTCCCTGACCCGGATCTGCTCGACATCGCCCGCCACCACGGCAAGCAGCACCGCGCGTTCGGACTCGGCATTCACACCTGCCTCGGCGCCTCGCTCGCCGCCGCCGAGGGCCAGATCGCCATCGACGTGCTGCTGCGGCGCCACCCGAAACTACGCGGCACCGGGCCGGCCGAATGGCATCCGGCCGCCTCGATCCGGGTGCTCAGCACTCTGCCGGCCGCGTTTTGACGCCCCACTTGGGAAAAGGAGCCCGTGAATGCCCCAGGACAGCTTCGTCGCCTACCTCGACCACGCCATGGTCATGCTGCCCAGCGATGCCTACCGTGACGTGCTCGCGTCCGGCTTCCTGCGCGAGGACTTCGCCCGGATGAAGGAGAAGAACGGCGTGAGCTCGGTGCTCGGTCCGTTCAGCTCGGTCGGCGTGGCCGGTCAGAACACGCTCGTGCAGTTCTTCGACGCGGGTGCGCCGCACAAGCGCGACTTCTCGGGCGGCCTGGTCTTCGCGTTCGAGGCACCCGGCTACATCGACAGGGCCAACGAGCGGCTCGCCGAGCGCGGGGTGGAGGTCGAGTACGACCTCGGGCGCCGGCCGGAGCCGGGGCAGGCGGAGGAGGACGCGCCACCGCCGTACACGATGCTCTGGATCGACCCCGGCGAGGGCTGCCCGGTCACGCTCACGTTCGACGAGGCGTATCCTGAGTTCTTCGACCGGCTCGGCGCGCCCCTTGGCCCGGCCGGGGAGCTGTACCGCCGGCACTACCTGGACGCGGTGCTCGGGGCACGGCACGAGCCACACCACGCCTTCGGCGACATCACCGGCGTGACGCTGCGGCTGCGCCCGGCGCACGCCGAGGTGGCCATGACGGCCATGGAGGCGCTGGACTTCAAGGCGGCCCCTGGCCCGGACGGCACCACGACGATGCACGGCCCTGACCACGCCGTCCACCTCCAGGTCGACGAGGGTGACGAGCTGGAGGGCGTGGTCGCCCTCGAGATCGCGCTGACCCGGCCGGACCTGCCACCGGCCACCCACACCTTCGGGGACAGCAGCACGCTCACGATCCAGGAGGACGGCACCGCGCGGTGGACGTTCGCCCCGGTGTGCGCCGTCCCGGCGTCATAGCGTGCCGACGTTCGCCGAGTCGTTCCTTGCACAAGCCGCGCGAACTCCGGACGCGGTCGCCGTGGAGTACGGCGAGCCCAAGTACGGCGACCGCCGGCTGAGCTACCGGGATCTGGCCGGTGCCGCCACCGCCCTGGCCGCCCGCCTGCGTGCGCTCGGCGTGCGGACCGGTGACATTGTCGGGCTGGGCGTGGATCGCTCGCCGGACCTCGCGGTCGGCGTACTGGGGATCATGCTGGCCGGCGGCGGCTGGCTGCCGCTCGATCCCACCTACCCGCAGGAGCGGCTGGCCTACATGCTGCGCGACAGCGGGGCAGGTTGGCTGGTCGTCGACGAGCGCGGCGCGGCCGACCTGCCGGCGGTGCCGGGCATGCGGCGCATACCGGTACGGGCCGAGCCGCCTCCGGCCGGCGCCTCGGGGAAGCCGGTCCGGCTGGCGCCGGACGACCTGGCGTACGTGATCTACACGTCGGGTTCGACCGGGCGACCCAAGGGGGTGGCGCTCACCCACCGTGGCCTGGCCAACCTGGCCGAGGCCCAGGTTGAGCCGTTCCGGGCCGGCCCTGGTGGGCGGGTGCTCCAGTTCGCCCCGGCCAGCTTCGACGCCTCCGTGTTCGAGCTGACGATGGCCCTGGGCACCGGTGCCACGCTCGTGTTCGGGTCACGTGCGGCACTGCGACCCGGCCCGGCGCTGGTCGAGCTGCTCCGGCAGGCCCGGATCACCCACCTCACCGTGCCGCCGTCCGTGCTCGCCACGCTGCCGTACGAGCCCCTGCCCGAGCTGACGACGCTGATCTGCGCCGGCGAGGCGCTGCCGGGCCCGCTCGCCGACCGGTGGGGCGCGGGACGGCGGCTGTTCAACGCGTACGGCCCGACCGAGGCGACGGTGTGGGCGACGCTGGCGGAGGTCGAGCCGGGCGAGCGCCGTCCGCCGATCGGCCGGCCCATCCGCGGGGCGAGGGTGGTCCTGCTCGGGCCGGACCGCCGGCCGGTGGCGCCGGGTGCGGTGGGGGAGCTGGCGATCGGCGGCGCGGGTGTGGCACGCGGGTACCTCGGCCGGCCGGAGTTGACCGCGGAGCGGTTCGTCTCCGATCCAGAGCGGCCAGGCGGCCGCCTCTACCGCACCGGCGACCTGGCCCGCGAGCGGCCGGACGGCGCGCTGGAGTTCCTGGGTCGGCAGGATCACCAGGTCAAGGTCCGCGGTATCCGGGTGGAGCTCGACGAGGTCGCGGCGGTGCTGTGCGAACACCCTGACGTGCGCGACGCCGTCGTGGTCGTCGACGCGGCCACGCCGCGCCTGATCGGGTATGCGGTCACCGGCGCCGACGCCCGAGTGCTCCGCGCGTTCGCGGCCGAACGGCTGCCAGAGGCGATGGTGCCAGCGGCGATCGTGGCGCTGCCCGCCCTGCCGCTGTCGCCGAGCGGCAAGGTGGACCGCGCCGCGCTGCCTCAGCCCGACAGAGCGGCCATGGGTCTGCCCACGGCGGCCACGGCCCCGCATACCCCGACCGAACGGCTGCTCACCGGGATCGCCGGCGAGCTGCTCGGCACGCGGGTCGGCCGCGACGACGACCTGCTCGCGCTAGGCGCCCACTCCCTCGCTGTCGCGCAGCTCATCGCGCGCGTGCGCTCGGCGACCGGGAACGAGCTGACCCCGGTACAGGTCGATCGCGCGCGCACGGTCGCCACCCTGGCCGCCTTGATCGACTCGGGACCCCAGGAGCCGGTCGGGCCGCCGCTCCCGCCGTTGCGGCCCGCCGATCCCGGCCGGCCGGTTCCCCTGTCCCTGCCGCAGCAGCGGATCTGGTTCCTCGAAGAGCTGGCGCCTGGCAACCTCGCCTACCACGCGCAGGCCACGATCCAGCTGCGCGGTCCGCTGCTGGTCCCCGCCCTCGAGGCGGCGCTGTCCGAGCTGGTGCGCCGGCACGAGGTGCTGCGCACCAGGTTCGTCGAGGTCGACGGGACGCCGGTCCAGCAGCCACAGCCCGCCCAGTCCGTCTCGCTGCCCGTCGTGGACGTGCCGTACCCGCCGCCGGAGGACGTGGTGCAGGCCGTGCTGCGCCGGCCGATCGACGTCGCGCGCCCGCCGCTGATCCGCTGGACGCTGCTGCGTCACGGTCCTGACCACCACACGCTCGTCCAGGTCGAGCACCACCTCGTGCACGACGGATGGTCGTTCGCGGTGCTGCTGGACGAGCTGGCGACCCTCTACGCGGCGTACGCCGCCGGCCGGCCGTCGCCGCTGCCGGAGCCCGGGCTCAGGTACGCGGACTTCGCGGTCTGGCAGCGGAACTGGATGCGCGGCGAGACGCTCGCCAGGTACCTCGCGCACTGGACCCACGAGCTGGCCGGGGCACCACCGGTGCTCGAGCTGCCCACCGACCGGCCGCGCCCTGCGGTGCAGTCGTTCACCGGTGCGGCGCTGCGCGTGCCACTGCCCGCGGAGCTGTGCCATCGGCTGCGGGCGTTCGGCCGGGAGCACGGGGTCACGCTGTTCGCCACGATGCTGGCCGGCTTCGGTGCGCTGCTGCACCGCTACACCGGCCAGGCCGACCTGCTGGTCGGTACCGGAGCGGCCAACCGCCGGGTCGCCGAGCTCGAACGCCTGGTCGGCATGGTGGTGAACACGCTCGTCCTGCGCGTCGACGCCGGCGGCCGGCCCTCCTTCGCGGACCTGCTCCGCCGGGTCCACACCAGGGTCCTCGCCGCGCACGCCTGGTCCGACATGCCGGTGGAACGGCTGGTCGAGGAGCTCTCACCGCCGCGTGACCCGTCCCGCACCCCGCTGTTCCAGGTGATGTTCAGCTTCCACGACGCACCTGTGCCCGATATCGACGCTGGCGGGCTCACCGGGACCGTGGTCGAGCGGCACAACGGCTCGGCCAAGACCGACCTCAACATCGTCGTGGTGCCAAGGGGCGAGCAACGGATCGGCCGCGCGCCACGGGCCGAGGACGAGGACATCACGCTGATCTGGGAGTACCGCAGCGACCTGTTCTACGCGGCGACCATGCGCCGGATGGTGACGCAGTACCTGACGCTGCTCGCCGACGCGACGGCCCGCCCGGACACCGAGCTGGCCCGGCTGCGGATGGAGGACGCGCCGGCCGACCGGGACCCGACCGAGGTGCGGTGGCCGGCCGGGCCAAGCGTGACCGACCTCGTCGCGCGCCACGCCCGGACCAGGCCGGACGCGGTGGCGGTGTCCTGGCCGGACGGCTCGCTCACCTATCGGGAGCTGCACGAGCGGGCCGGCTGGGTGGCGGCCCGGCTGCGTTCCGCCGGCGTCGACGGGCACGCCCCGGTCGCGCTGCTGGCCGCGCGCTCGCCGGAGCTCGTCGTCGGGCACCTCGCCACCATGCTGGCCGGCGCGCCGTTCGTCCCGATCGACCCGACCTACCCGCCCCGGCGCATCGAGTACCTGCTGTCCGACTGCGCCGCGGCGGCGGTCCTGGCCCCGGCTGGCTCGGCCGGCGCTGCCGGCGCGGCTGGCTCGGCTGGCTCGGTTGGCTCGGCTAGCTCGGTTGGCTCGGCTGGCTCGGTGCCGGCGTTCGGCGGCGCGACGATTCCGCTTGACACCGGCCTGTACCCCGGGGAGCGGGCGCCCTGCGTGCCGGACCGGCACGACGACGACCTGGCGTACGTCATCTACACCTCCGGCTCCACCGGCCGGCCGAAGGGCGTGCAGATCACCCACCGCGGCCTGGCCAACCTGGTGCATTGGCACGTCGCCGAGTACGGCCTCGGTCCGGCGGATCGCGCCACGCTGGTGGCCAGCCCTGGGTTCGACGCGTCGGTGTGGGAGATCTGGCCGGCGCTGGCCGCCGGCGCCACGCTGTGCGTCCCGCCCGACGAGCTCCGGTCCGCCCCCGCGGAGCTCGTGCGGTGGTTGGTCGACGAGCAGATCACCGTCTGCTTCCTGCCGACGCCGCTGGCCGAGGCCGTCCTCGGCGAGCGCTGGCCGGCGCGCGGCGCGCTGCGGGTCCTGCTCACCGGTGGCGATCGGCTGCGCCGGCCACCACCGCCCGGTCTGCCGTTCCGGCTGGTCAACCACTACGGACCGACCGAGAACACCGTCGTGGCGACCGCCACACCGGTGCCGCCGGTCGGCGGGTCCTGCGTGCCCCCCATCGGCTGGCCGATCGCGAACGTCCGCGCCTACGTTGTGGTCGACGGCGAGCCGGCGCCGGTCGGCGTGCCCGGCGAGCTCTGTCTCGGCGGCGTCGCGCTGGCCCGCGGCTACCTCGGCGACCCGGCGCGCACTGCCGAGCGGTTCGTGCCCGATCCGTTCGCGCCCCGGCCCGGCGCGCGCATGTACCGCACCGGCGACCGGGTCCGCCGGCTGCCCGACGGGCAGCTCGACTTCCTCGGCCGGGCGGACGATCAGGTGAAGATCCGCGGCTTCCGGGTCGAGCCAGGTGAGGTGGCGGCCGCCCTGCGCGAGCACGACGCGGTCAGCGACGCCGTGGTCGTCGCCCGCGACGACGGACCGGGCGGGAAACGGCTCGTGGCGTACGCGGTGTCCGTGGAGGATCCCGGCCTGCTACGGGAGTTCCTCGCCACCCGCCTGCCGCCGGACCTGGTGCCGGCCGCGGTCGTGGTGCTGCCGGCGCTGCCCGTCGGGCCGCACGACAAGGTCGACACGGCGGCCCTGCCCGCGCCGGCCCGGGACGCCGGCCGTCCGGCCACCGCGGCGCGGACACCGACCGAGCGCCGCGTCGCCGAGCTGTGCGGCGGGCTGCTCGACCTCGACCCGGTGGACATCGCCGCCGACTTCTTCGCCCTCGGCGGCCACTCGCTGCTCGCCAGCCGGTTACTGGCGCAGGTCAACCGCTCGTTCGGTACAGCGGTGCCGCTGCGGCTGTTCCTCGCCGCACCCACCGTCGCCCGGCTGGCCGCCGCTGTGGACGAGGCCGTGACCGATTCCGCCGGCGGTCAGGGGGCCGCCGGGATCAGCCCGGTCCCCTGGCGGGCGGCCGGCCAGTTGCTGACCGATCTGGACCGGCTCACCGATGCCGAGGTGGAGGCGTTGCTCGGCGAGCTGGTCGACACCGAGGAGGAGCCTTCGTGACCGCGAGCGCCGACCGCCGGGCCCTGCTGACCAAGCTGCTCGAGCAGCGGGCCGCCGACCCGACGCACGAGCTGACCCACGCCCAGCAGCGGCTCTGGTTCCTCGACCAGCTCGCACCGGGCACGGCCGTCTACACGATCCCGCTCGGGTTCGACGTCCATGGGCCGCTCGATCAGGCCGCGCTTCGGCTCGCGCTCACCGAAGTGGTGCGGCGGCACGAGGTCCTGCGCAGCGTGTTCCCGGCCGGGGATGGAAGTCCGCGGCAGGTCGTGCGTCCGCCCGGCCCGGTCGACGTCGACCTGGTCGAGGTGCCCGGCCCTGACCGCCTCGAAGACCTCGCCCGGCAGGAGGCCCAGCGCCCGTTCGACCTCGCCTCGGAGCCCCCGCTGCGGGCGCTCCTGCTCCGGTCGGCGCCGGACGAGCACCGGCTCCTGCTGACCATCCACCACATCGCCTGCGACGGCTGGTCGGTCGGCGTGCTCTGCCGTGAGCTGTCCGAGCTCTACCGTGCGTTCCGCGCCGGCCAACCGGCTTCGCTTCCGAAGCTTCCAGTCCAGTACGGCGACTTCGCCCAGTGGCAGCTGAGTCAGGTGCGTGGCGGCGCGTTCGACGCGGACCGCGCGTACTGGACGCGGCACCTCGCGGGCCTGCCCGAGCTCGCCGGGCTGCCGGTCGACCACTCCAGGCCGGCCGTGCCTACCTACCGCGGCGCCGAGGTCACCGCCACGTTGCCCGCCGGGACCGCGGCACGCCTGCGCGGGGTCGCCAGGACCGGGCGCGCGACCCCGTTCGCGGTGGCGCTGGCCGCGTTCGCCGTGCTGCTCGGCCGGTACTGCGGCGCCACCGAGGTGGTGGTCGGCACGCCGGTGGCCGGCCGGAGCCGCCCCGAGGTCGCCGACCTCATCGGCTTCTTCACCAATACCCTGGTCCTGCGGATCGACCTGGCCGGCGATCCGGCGTTCGACGAGCTGGTGGACCGCGTGCGGGCCGAGATCCTCGCCGCGCTGGCCCACCAGGAGGTGCCGTTCGAGCAGGTCGTCGAGGACCTGCAGCCACAGCGGGACGTCTCCCGCAACCCGCTGTTCCAGGTGCTGTTCAACGCGTACGAGGACGACGCGGCCACGCTGGACCTGGCCGAGTGCGAGGTGGAGCCGCGACCAGGGAACACCGGCACGGCGAAGTTCGACCTGTCGATGAGCTTGTCCTGGTCGCGGGACGACCTCCGGACCCGGCTGGAGTACAGCTCCGACCTGTTCCACCCGGACACCGCGCACCGCCTCGCCGAGCAGTACCGCACGCTGCTGCTGGCGGCGGTCGCCGAGCCGGGTCGCCGCATCGGCGACCTGCCGGTGCTGTCCGAGTCCGAGCGGCACCGGCTGGCCGTGGAGTGGAACGGGCCGCCGACCGACTACCCGGAGCACGCGACGCTCGCCGACCTGTTCGCCAGGCAGGTCGCCGCCACACCGGCGGCGCCGGCGCTCACCGACGACGGCACGGAGCTCACCTACGCCGAACTCGACGAACAGGCGGACCAGCTCGCCCGGCGGCTGGCCGGGCTCGGGGTCGGCCCGGAGACCGTGGTCGGCGTGTACCTGGACCGGTCGGTAGAGATGGTCGTCGCGGTCCTCGGCATCCTCAAGGCGGGCGGTGCGTACCTGCCGTTGGATCCGGCCTACCCGGCCGCGCGGCTGGCCTACACGATCGCCGACTCCGGCGCGCCGCTCGTGGTCACCCGCACCCGGCAGGCCGGCCGCGCAGCCGCCCTCGGCGTACCGGTGGTTGCGGTGGACGCCATCGGTGAGGCCACGACAGCCACGGCGGCATCGGCGGTTCCGGCCGCTCCGGCCCCGGCCCGGCCGGACGACCTGGCATATGTCATCTACACCTCGGGCTCCACCGGGCAACCCAAGGGCGTGATGATCAGCCACCGCGCCGTCGCCAACCTCGTCGCCGGCCTCGACGCGGTCGTCGGCAACACCGGCAGCACCGGCACAGACACCTGGCTCGCCGTCACCAGCCTCTCGTTCGACATCTCGGTCGTGGAGCTGCTGTGGACGCTGTTCCGCGGCCACCGCGTGATCGTGCACCCGCAGCCGGTGGTGTCGGCCGGCTCGGCACCCACGCCGACCCGGCAGGTCGACTTCAGCCTGTTCTACTTCGGCAGCGACGTCGACGGCGGCGATCCGGCCAGCAGGTACCGCCTGCTGCTGGAGGGCGCGCGGTTCGCCGACCGGCACGGGTTCGCCGCGGTGTGGACCCCGGAGCGCCACTTCCACCGGTTCGGTGGGCTGTACCCGAACCCGTCGGTGATGGGCGCCGCGCTCGCCACGATCACCGAACGGGTCCGGATCCGGGCCGGCTCGGTGGTGCTGCCGCTGCACGACCCGCTGCGGGTGGCCGAGGAGTGGTCCGTCGTGGACAACCTCTCCGGCGGGCGGGTCGACGTCTCCTTCGCCTCCGGCTGGCACGCCAACGACTTCGTCCTCGCGCCCGACCGCTACGACGACCGCAAGCACGTCATGCTCGACGGCATCGACGAGGTCCGCCGGCTGTGGCGGGGGGGGCGGCTGGCGCGGCGCGGCGGGGGGGGGCGCGGGGGGGGGGGCGGGCACTTTCCGCCGCCCGGCCCGGCGGGGCGGCCGGGCCGGCTGGCCAACGCCCCGCACCCCGACACCCTCCCCTCGGGCGGCGAGCTCGGCGCCGGGGTGCTCACCCACATGCTCGGCCACAGCCTGGACCAGCTGGCGGAGAAGATCGAGCTGTACCGGCGGGCCTGGCGGGCCGCGGGGCACGGGCCTGGCGACGGCCGGGTCACCGTCATGCTGCACACGTTCATCGGCACCGACCTTGACGCGGTGCGCGAGACCGTCCGGGGACCGCTGTCCGACTACCTCAGGACCTCGTTCGACCTGCTGGCCAACCTCGGCCCTGCACTCGGCAGCGGCGCCGACCTCGCCAGCCTGCCGCCCCACGAGCTGGATGCCCTCGTGGACCGGGCCTTCGACCGGTTCTTCAGCACTGCCGGCCTGCTCGGCACGCCGGACACCGCGGCCGAGATGGTGGAGCGCCTGGCCGCTATCGGCGTCGACGAGGTGGCCTGCCTGGTCGACTTCGGCGTCCCCGAGGACGCGGCGCTCGGTGCCCTGCCCCACCTGCGCGAGGTAATGGAGGAGACGGCGGCCCGCCGGCAGGCGGCGGCCGTGTACACCCCGGTCGCCGACCAGCTCGCCCGGCACCCGATCAGCCACCTCCAGTGCACCCCGACGTTGGCCCAGCTCGAGCTCGCGGGTGCGCCGGCCGGGGAAGCGGCCGGGGAAGCACTGCGCCGGCTGCGGCTGCTGCTGGTCGGCGGCGAACCCCTGCCCGCGAGCCTCGGCGCCCAGCTCGCCGCGCTCGTCCCGGCCGTTCACAACATGTACGGGCCGACCGAGGCGACGGTGTGGGCGGCGACCCACCCGGTGCCCCGCGAACCCGCCGTCGCGACCGTGCCGATCGGCCGGCCGATGGCCAATGTCCGCGCGTACGTGGTCGACCGCGAGCTGAGGCTGGTGCCCACAGGGGCGCCCGGCGAGCTGCTGCTCGGCGGGCCAGGGGTGGCTCGCGGGTATCGCGGCCGGCCGGGCCTGACCGCCGAGCGGTTCGTACCCGACCCGTTCTCCGGCGAGCTCGGCGCCCGGCTGTACCGCACCGGCGACCAGGTCCGCTGGCGCGGTAGCGGCGAGCTGGAGTTCCTCGGTCGCCTCGACGAGCAGGTGAAGCTGCACGGCCACCGGATCGAGCTCGGCGAGATCGAGTCCACGTTGCTGCGGCAGCCGGGCGTCGCGGGCGCGGCGGTGGTGCTGCGCGGCCAGGACACCCAGCCGCGGATCGTCGCGTACTGCGTGCAGGCTGCCGGTCACGGCGCCGACCTCACCCCGGCGGCGTTGCGGGCGCATCTGGCCGCGTCCCTGCCGGAGTACATGGTGCCCGCTGCCTACGTGCTGCTGGACCGCCTCCCGCTGCTGCCCAACGGCAAGGTGGACCGCCGCGCGCTGCCCGAGCCGGATGCCGCCACCCCGCGGGCGCGGTCCCGGCCGCCCGCCAGCGAGCTGGAGCGGTCCATCGCCCGGATCTGGCACGAGGTGTTGCAGGTCGACCAGATCGGCGCCGACGACAACTTCTTCGAGGTCGGCGGCAACTCGCTACTCGTCGTGCAGGTCCGGGCGCGGCTGATCGCGGAGTTGGGTCGCGGACCGTCCCTAGTGGACATGTTCCGGTACCCATCGGTAGCGGCGCTCGCGACCGCGCTCGACGGAGCGCCCGCCGAACATTCCCGGCTGGCCGACCGGCGGCGTGAGGCGGCACAGCGGCGCGAGGCGATCCAGCAGCGCGGCGCGCTGGCGAGCCAGGCACCGCGCACCGGCCGGAGCCCGCAGTGACCGAAGGCCTCGAGCCGATCGCGGTCGTCGGCATGGCGGGACGGCTGCCCGGCGCGGACACCGTCGAGGAGTTCTGGCGGAACCAGCGTGACGGCGTGGAGTCGGTCACCCGGTTCACCGAGGCGGAGCTGCTGGCCGCTGGGGTCGACGCGGAGACGTTGCGGGACCCGGACTACGTGCGCGCCGCCGCGATCATCGAAGACGCCGACTGTTTCGACGCCGCGTTCTTCGGGTTCAGCCCGCGCGAAGCGGAGATCTTGGATCCGCAGCACCGGCTGTTCCTGGAGTGCGCCTGGGCCGCGCTCGAGGACAGCGGGCACGATCCGCTCGGGTTCGACGGGGCGATCGGGGTCTACGCCGGCTGCTTCATGAACAAGTACCTGCCGCTGAACCTCTACCGGAACCCGGAGTTCCTGCGCTCGGAGGCGGCGCTGGCCGCGCGGAACTTCAACGACAAGGACTTCCTCGCGACCCGGGCGTCCTACCTGCTCAACCTGCGGGGTCCGGCGGTGACCGTACAGACCGCCTGCTCGACCTCGCTGGTCGCCACCCACCTGGCCTGCCAGGCGCTGTGGAACTACGACTGCGACATGGCCCTGGTCGCAGGGGTGGCGCTGAACGTGCCGCTCAAGGCCGGTTATCCGACCATGGAGGGCGGCCTGCTCACGCCAGAGGCGCGCTGCCGGCCGTTCGACGCCAGGGCACTGGGGACCGTGCCCGGCTACGGCGCCGGCTTCGTCGTGCTGCGCCGGCTCGGCGGCGCGCTCGCCGACCGCGACCACATCCGGGCGCTGATCACCGGGACCGCGGCGAACAACGACGGCTCGCTCAAGGTCGGGTTCATGGCACCGAGCGTGGACGCGCAGGCCGAGGTGATCGTCGCGGCACAGGCGTTGGCCGGCGTGGACCCGGAGACCATCGGCTACGTCGAGGCCCACGGCACCGGCACCCCGATCGGCGACCCGATCGAGGTCGCCGCGCTCACCCAGGCCTTCCGCAGCGGCACCCACCGCACCGGCTTCTGCGCGATCGGCTCCGTCAAGGCGAACATCGGTCACCTCGACGCAGCGGCCGGCGTGGCCGGCCTCATGCGCGCGGTCCTCGCCCTGGAACACCGGACGATCCCGCCGCACATCAACTACGAGACACCCAACCCGGTGCTGCGCCTGGACGAGACCCCGTTCTACGTCCCAACGACCGCCCAGCCGTGGCCGGCGAACGGTGCGCTGCGCCGCGCCGCCGTCAGCTCGTTCGGAGTTGGCGGTACCAACGCCCACGTCGTCCTCGACGAGGCGCCGGCCACCGAACTGCCCGGACCGCCAGGCGCGCCCGCCCGCTCATGGCAGCTGCTACCGGTGTCCGCCCGCAGCCAGAGTGCGCTCGCAGCGGCCGGCAGCCGGCTCGCCGCCCACCTGCGGGCGCACCCGGAGCTGGACCTGACCGACGTGGCGTTCACGTTGCAGAACGGCCGGCGGGCGTTCCCGGTGCGCCGATACGTGGTGTCCGACAGCACCGCCGCCGCGAGCTCCATGCTGGACGAGGTCGGGCCGTCACCGGTGGCGCCGGAGTCGTCCGACGTCGCCTTCTCGTTCCCCGGCGGCGGCACCCAGCACCCCGACATGGGGCTGGACATCTACCGGGCCGAGCGGGTGTTCCGCACCGACGTGGACACCTGCGCCGAGCTGGTGCGTGACCGGCTCGGTTCGGACCTGCGGTGGTTCCTGTTCCCCTCGGCGGCGCCGCCAGACGGCCGGGACACCGTCGACCGCGAGCACCCGCCCACCGTGCTCGCCGGCATTTTCGCCCTGGAGTACGCACTCGCCAGACTCTGGATGTCGTGGGGCGTGCGGCCCGCCGCCATGGTCGGCCATAGCCTCGGGGAGTACGTCGCGGCGTGCCTGGCCGGCGTCTTCACCCTGCCGGACGCGCTGGAGATCACCATCCAGCGTGGCGAGCTGTTCCAGCGCATGCCGTCGGGGCGGATGCTCTCCGTCGCGCTGTCCGAGCGGGAGCTGGTCGACCTGCTTCCCGACCGGCTCTCCCTGGCCGCGGTCAACGCCCCTGGGCTCAGCCTGGTCTCCGGACCTCAGGCCGAGGTGGAGGCGCTGGCCAGGACGCTCGAGGAGCGCGGCGTGGACTGCCGCCAGGTGCGGATCGGAGTGGCCAGCCACTCCTGGATGGTCGAGCCGTACCTGGCCGGGTTCGCCAGCGCCGTGGGCCGGTGCCGGCTGTCCGAGCCGCGGCTGCCGTTCGTGTCCGGGGTGACGGGGACCTGGATCCGGCCGCAGGAGGCAACGGACGCCGGCTACTGGGCCCGGCACCTCCGCTCGCCGGTGCGCTTCGCCGACGCCGTGCGGACGCTCACCGCGACACCAGGGAGGCTGCTGCTCGAGGTCGGCCCGGGGAACTCACTGACCACGCTGGCCGCGGCGCAGCGGCTCGTACCCGCGCCGGTCGCGGTCTCCTCGATGCGCCACCCACAAGACCCGCAGCCGGACCTGGCCCACCTGCTCGGTGCGGTGGGGCGGGTGTGGGAGGACGGGGGCCCGGTCCATTGGCCCGCCCTGAACGACGACGCCAGGCCCCGGCGGGGGGCACCGTCGGGGTACACCACTGCACGCCCGCCGGACGTTGCTGGAGCCGCGGGG
>OBLK01000156.1_pt1 | contig 22894 bp, 16 predicted proteins | sample 1518871 | NCBI WGS metagenome assembly OBLK01 (sample SAMEA2464837, study PRJEB22497) | soil metagenome | biome: Grassland; feature: Farmland; material: Clay | place: Australia | collected 2013-02-01 | depth 0.8 m
GCGTCGTACCGCGCCACCGGGCTGCCGTGCCTGTTGCCGCTGGCCACCGCGCCGGGCCTGACCTCGGCGGCGCCCCGGCTGGTGCTGCGCTGGTGCGGCACCGACCAGGGCCAGGCCGTCGCGCTAGTGCGCGCGCTGGCCGCGGCCGGTCACCGGGAGGTCGGCGTGGTCACCGACGGCAGCGCACAGATGCGCGGCCTGGCCGGCCTGCTGCTGTCCACGCCGGTCGACGACGTCGCCCGGCGCGAGCTGGCCCAGGGGATGGCAGCCGGCGACGGTGCCGTGATCGTGGTCGCGGCGCACTACCGGGCCGCCGAGATCGCCCGGCAGCTTCGAGAGTCCGGGTTCCGCGGCCGGCTGGCGTTCGGCGACGACTGCGCCGTCGCCGAGTTCGCGCAGTTGGCCGGCGAGGCCGCAGCCGGGGCTCTTGTCGCCCAGCACGCCGGTGGCGCCGCCGCCCGGGTCGCGGCCGCGGTGTGGACGCTCGCCGAGGTGCTGTCCGCCGAACCGTCGTTGGCCGGGCGCCGCCTGGTCACCGCGATCCGCGGCGTCGCGCCGGTGGCGTTCACCCCGCTCGGTGAGCTCACCGCCGAGTCGAGCACCGCCTGGACCGTACGCCCGCTACCCGGGCAAGCCCTGGTTGCGGAACGACCGTGACCAGCTACGACGTGGTGGTGGTCGGCGCCGGCGTGGTCGGCGCCGCCGCTGCCGCGGCCCTCGCCGACGCCTCGCTGTCGGTCGCCGTCGTCACCGGTGGCGAGCGCGCGGCCGTGTCGGCCACGGCGGCCTCCGGTGGCCTGGTGCGCTGCTACGAGACCGACCCCGCGCAGCGCGCGCTCGCCTTGCGCAGCCACGAGCTGCTGTGGCGGCGCGCCCCCCCGCCCGAGTCCGCCGGCCACCACCGCACGGGATCGCCCGTGTGCCCGACCGCCCACGAGGCCGAGAAGGCCGACCTGGCGATCGCCGGACTCCAGGCCAACGACGCCCCGGCCCCGCTGCTCGAACCGGCACAGGTCGCCCGGCGGGGGCCGCACCCGCGCGCCGGCGGCTTCGTCGCCGCCGTCGGGGAGCCGCCCGGCGGCTACGCCGACCCGCCGCGAACGGCCGCGATGCTGCTCGACCGGGCCCGTCGCCACGGCGCCCACGTCCTGGACGACAGGGTCCTCGCGATCACCCTGGACGGCGCTCGGGTGCACGGCGTCTCCACCAGATCCGGTGACCTGGCCGCGCCGGCAGTGGTTCTCGCCGCCGGCAGCCGCAGCCCCGAACTACTGCCACCGGGCATCGCGTCGGGCCTGCGCACCAGGCGGGTGCGCTACGCGTTCGTCGGCTGGTCCGGCTGGCCGCTGCCGACCGTGATGGACCACGTCACCGGCATGTGGGGCCGCCCGCACGGCCCGGACCGGCTGCTGGTCGGCCGCCCGGTGGAAGAGTGGAACGTGGCCGCCCAGGTCGGCGGCACGATCACCGACGCGCAGCTGCGCCACATCCGCCGCGGCGGTGTCGCGCGCTGGCCGGCGCTCGCGACGGCCCCACTTCGCGGCGCCCGCTGGGGCACGGACCTGTACTCCCCCACCGGCCCGCTACTAGGACCGGTCGAGTCGCACCCTGGCCTCGTCCTGGCCACCGCCTGGTCCGGCGCGGGGTTCAAGACCGCCCCGGCAGCCGGCGAGGCCGTCGTCCAAGCAGTGATCGACTCACTGCGCTAGATCCGAACTCCATCGGCCGGCCGGCGGCCGCACCCTCAGTCGCGGCCCTGCCAGGTGCAGACGCAGGCCTCGTTGCCTTCGGCGTCGGCCAGTACCCAGAAGGCGGGAGCCGCGGCGTCCGAGACCAGGGTGCCGCCGGCGGCGAGCGTCGCCTGGACCCGGCCCGGCGCCGCGTCGTGCGGCACCGACACGTCGAAGTGGATGCGGTTTCGCTGCGGGCGCGGGGCGTCCATCTGCTGGAACCATACTTGCGGACCCTGAGCGAGCGGGTCGACGAGCCCGCCGGTCGTCGGCGAATCGCCGGGCTGGTCGACGTAGCCGAGCACGGCCTTCCAGAACGGCCGGACGGCTGGGATGTCGATCGCGTCGATCGCGATCTCGAGCTGCTGCACGGCTCGCGGCCGCGCCTCGGTGCCGGAACCCGGGCCCGGGTCCGGGTCCAGGTCCGGGTCCGGGTCCGGGTCCGGGTCCGGGTCCGGGTCGAGCCTCGAGCCGAGCCCGGCGCCGAGGCCGAACTCGGCCAGGTCGCCGGTGAGCCTGCGGACCAGCGCGACGCCCGGCTCCGGCGTCCCTGGTGGTAGCCGCACGCTCAGCAGCACGCGATCGCGCCTGACGTCGATCGACAGCATCGCGTCGGCACCGTCTCCGGCCGCGGCCGCCACCCGCGTGGCCAGGCTCGCCGACTCGCCGAGCGAACCGGCCGGGATCCAGGTGCACAGCACGCCCAACACGTAACGCCAGCCCAGCCCGGTGACGGCGGCGCTGATCTCCTGCTGACTCATCGGCATGGCAGGCATGATCACCCACCAGCGGCCAATTTCCCCAACGCCGTGCGCCGACGCGCTTGAATCTGACGGGTGAACGGGAGCGAGCGCGTGCGGGTGTCGAAGCGGCTCTCGCGCGTGCTGCGGCACAGCCCGGAGAAGATCGGGATCACGTTGGGCCCTGGCGGCTGGGTCGGCGTCGACGAATTGCTGACCGCGCTGGCCGCCGACGGCCTACCGCTGACCAGGCGCCAGCTCGACGAGATCGTGGTGTCCAGCGACAAGCAGCGGTTCGCCTTCGACGACACCGGCACCAGGATCCGGGCCAACCAGGGGCGCCCGGCGCGGCCGGCCGGTCGTGCTGGCCGTGGACGCGGCGGCCATGGTCGGGGCCGGTCACCAGTTCCGGGTCAGCGCCAACGGCGTCTGGCTCGCCGATCACGTGCCGCCGCGTTACCTCACCAGGGTGACCTGCGAGGTCGAGGAGGGCGCCAGGGAATGACCCGGCGGCGGCCGACGTTCGTCACGGCATGCGGATCGCGGTGTTGGGCAGCGGCAATGTCGGCCGGACGGTGGCCGCCGGGCTCGTCAAGGCCGGCCACGAGGTGGTGCTCGGAACCAGGGACCCGTCCCGGGGCGACCTGACCGAGTGGGCGGGCGGCGCCGGCGTCCGCCTGGCCGAACCGGCGACGGCGGCGCGGCACGGCGAGATCCTGGTCAACGCGACGCCGGGCGAGGCTGCCGAGCAGGCCCTCGCCGACGCGGGCGCCGGCGACCTGGACGGCGTCACCCTGGTCGACGTGGCCAACCCGCTGGACTTCTCCGGCGGCTTCCCGCCGTCGCTGTTCGTCTCGAACTCCGACAGCCTGGCCGAGCGGCTGCAACGGGCGTTTCCCCGCCTGCGGGTGGTGAAGACGCTCAACACCGTCAACGCCGGCATCATGGTCGACCCCGGCCAGCTCAGCGAACCGTCCGCGATCTTCGTGGCCGGCGACGACGCCGACGCCAAGGCGTCCGTGTCGGCGGTCCTGGCATCGCTGGGCTGGCAGCCGGACCAGATCTTCGACCTCGGCGGGGTCGCCGCGGCCCGCGGTGCCGAGGCCTACCTGCTGCTGTGGCTCAACCTCATGCAGGCGCTCGGCACCCCGCAGTTCAACATCCGCGTCGTCCGCTGATCCGGGCCTGCCGGGTCAGGTGGCGCCCTGCGCGGCGAGACGTTCGGGCTGGCGGCTGACCCGGAACTGCTGGAGGAACAGCGCCTCGGTCAGGGCCAGCCGCTCGATCTCCCCCGGGTCGACGCTCTCGTTCGGGGCGTGGATGAGCGCCGTCGGCTCCTCGACTCCCATCAGGATGATCTCGGCGTCTGGGAAGGTGCCGGCGAGCACGTTGCACAGCGGGATCGAGCCGCCCTGCCCGAGCATCGCCATCGGCCGGCCGTAGGCCTCCTGCATGGCGGCGGCCATGGTCTGGTAGGCCGGCCCGTCGGTCGTGGCCAGGAACGGCGACCCGGTCGCCTCCGGGTCGACCTGCACCTGCACGCCCCACGGCGCCGCCTGGCGCAGGTGCGCGACGAGCGCGGTCATCGCCTCGGCGGGCTTCGTCCCCGGCGGGATGCGCAGGTTGAGCCGCGCGCTGGCCTTCGGCGTGATCGCGGCCGACGAGCCGAGCACCGGTGAGCAGTCGATGCCGAGGATCGTGACCGCGGGCCTGGCCCACAGCATGTCCGACACGGTCCCCGACCCGAGCATCGAGGCGCCGTCGACCATCCCGGCGTCGGCGCGGAAGTCCTCCGGCGGGTACGGCGCTCCCTGCCAGACCTGGTTGTTGTCCAGCCCGTCGACGGTCGTGTTGCCGTCCTCGTCACGAAGCGAGGCGAGCATCGCCACCAGGGCCGCGAGGGCGTCCGGCGCGGGCCCGCCGAACATGCCCGAGTGGAGCTCGGATCGCAACGCCGTCACGTGCACGACCACGTTGGCCATCCCGCGCAGGCTCACCGTTACCGCGGGGTAGCCGACGGCGGCGTTGCCGGTGTCGCAGACCAGGATGGCGTCGGCCCGCAGAAGCTCGGCGTTCTTGGGCACGAAGTCCTCGAGGCCCCCGGTGCCCTGTTCCTCCGACCCCTCGACGACCAGTTTCAGGTTGACCGGCAGGTCGGCACCCAGCGCGCGAAGGGCGGTCAGGTGCATGACGATGTTGCCCTTGCAGTCGGCAGCGCCGCGCCCGTACCAGCGCCCGCCGACTTCGGTGAGCTCGAAGGGCGGCGTCCGCCAGGCCGCCTCGCCCAGCGGAGGCTGGACGTCGTAGTGGGCGTAGAGCAGCACGGTCGGCGCGTCGGGGTCACCGCACGACCGCGACCCGACCACGGCGTGGCTGCCGTCCGCGGTCAGCTCGAGGTGCGCGTCGGTGAACCCCTCCGCGGCGAAGGCGTCCAGCACCCACTGCGCGGCGCGGGCGCATTCCTGCGGCGGGTACTGGCGGGCATCGGCCACCGACGGGATCGCGACCAGTTCGGCCAGCTCGGTCTTCGCCCGGCCCATCAGCCCGGCGATGCGTTGGGACAGTTCCATCGGATCCATTGGCAACGCCTCACTCGTTGACGACGTCGGCGGTCTTCAGCTCGTTGACGAACGACTCGAACTCCTCCAGTTCGTCCGGACAATAGATCTGGACCACGAGCAGCTGACCCTTGAACACCAGGCTGTCGGCGATGACCGGCCTGGCTCCCGGCCCGCCGGCACCGTTGAAGAGCATGTTCCGCAGCGCCGAAGTGGTCAGCGCCCCGGCCGGATCGACGCAGAGGGCGCCGCCGTCGTCGCCGAGCACTCCGGCGATCCGGTCCCTGGACGGCGCCCGGTAGCCCGCGTCCTCGATCGCGGCGATGAGCTGGTCGGCCTTGGCCTCGGCCGACTCGGTGCGCTCGTGGCCCCGATAGGCGATGAGTCCGACGACGGCGAGCAGGCCAAGGACGATGGCCACCGTCACGTAGATGGTCGTGCGCTCCCGCTTGGTCGAGGTCTCGTCGATGGTGCTCATGCCGGTTCCACCTCCGCCACTTCTGGCTGCTTCCAGGACGGCTTGCGCAGCCGGTAGAACAGGTAAGGCACCAGCAGCCCGAGGCCGAGCGCACCGCCGGCCACGACGAGCACGTACAGGCCGGTGTTGCCGGAGGCGATCTGCGACGGTGGGATGAACCCGATCAGCAGGGCGGACAGGGACGCGAAGAACCCGACCCCGCACAGCGTCCCGAGCAGCGGCGCCCGGTAGCCCCGCGGGTGGTCGGGGTTCTTGCGCCGCAGCTGCACCGCCGCCACGAACATCAGCAGGTACATGATCAGGTAAACCTGGGTGGTGATCACCGAGAAGAGCCAGTAGGCGCTGGACACCGTCGGGATCAGCGCGTAGCCCAGCGCGATCACCGTCGTGACCGCGCCCTGGACGACCAGGATGTTCTGCTGCACGCCGTTCTTGTTCAGCTTTTGCAGGTACGGCGGAAGGTAGCCTTCCTGCCGCGAGATCAGCAGCAGGCCCTTGGACGGGCCGGCGAGCCAGGTCAGCATCCCGCCGAGCGAGGCGGTGACCAGCATGATGCCGAAGATCGGCGTCAGCCACTGGGACCCGAACTCCGCGAAGATCGCGTCGAAGGCCTGCATGATGCCGGCGGTGAGCGAAAGCTCCTCGGCCGGCACGATCCAGCTGATCGCCAGCGCGGGCAGGATGAAGATCAGCAGCACCAGTCCCATCGCGAGGAACATCGAGCGCGGGAACTCCTTGCCGGGGTTGCGCAGCGAACCGACGTGGACCGCGTTCATCTCCATGCCCGAGTAGGACAGGAAGTTGTTGACGATCAGCACCAGGCTGGCCAGCCCGGCCCACGCGGGCAGCAGGTGGTCGGCGTCCATCGGAGCGGCCGAGGGGTTGCCCTGCCCGAGGAACACGATCCCCAGGATGACCAGCACCGTACCGGGGATCAGCGTGCCGATGATCAACCCGCCGCTGGCCAGGCCGGCCACGCCCTTGGTACCCCGCGAGGAGACCCAGACGCCCGACCAGTAGACGACGACGATCACGATGGCGGTCCACACCCCGCTGCTGGCCAGTTCTGGGTTGATCACGTAGGCCAGCGTGCTGGCCACGAATCCGAGCAGGCTCGGGTAGTAGAAGATCGTCATCGCGAACTGGCACCACACCGCCAGGAAGCCCATCGGCTTGGAAATCCCGAGGGAGACCCAGTTGTAGACGCCTCCCTTCCAGCCGGAGGCCAGCTCCGCGGAGACCAGGGCGGTCGGCAGCAGGAACACGATGGCCGGGACCAGGTACAGGAAGATGCACGCCAGGCCGTACACGGCCATCGTCGGCGACGGCCGCAGGCTCGCGACCGAACTCGTGGTCATCAGGGCCAGGGCGATCCAGGAGATCCAGTGCATCGTCCGGGCGCGAGCGGCGGCCTGCTCGGCGCTGCGGGCAGGGATGCCGTCGGCCGGGATGTCCATCGCGCTCATCGCCGGACCCGACCCGGTCGGTGATCGCCTCGCCTGTCGATCGCCGGCGAGGTTGCTGCGGATTGCGCCTTGCATCTGTTGTGCGGCATGACGTCCCTCCTCGACCGCGATACCTGCGGCTCATAGGTTCGCCAGTCGGCATGTTCGCGGCATCATCCTTTCCGGGCGAACGATTGCGGCCGCCGCGAAGGCAGGCTTGATCCCGTGAGCGACCCACCGCACCGGGACCCGCCCGCCAGGGAGAACGGGTTCCGCCAGCTTCGTTCCGGAGTCCGGCGGGGTTGGTCCCGGATCGCCCAGCGCGCCGTGCAACGCCCGGTGCCGGCGGTGCCGGCCGCCGAGCCGGCCACCGAGCAGCCACCGGAGGCGGTCCTGCACCTGCTGCGCCACCTCGGCGTCGCGATGTGCCAGGCCGGCGATGCCGTCGATCGCGTCACGATGATCCTCGACGACGTGGCCGCCGCGTATGGCGCTCACGGCGTCCGGTTCATCGTGTTGCCGACCGGCGTGTTCGTCCGGATCGAGGCCGCGGCGGCCACCAGGGTCGACTTCGCCCCCGGCAGCAACGCCATGCTCCGGCTGGACCAGATCGACGAGCTCTACCGACTCATCGACGACATCCGGCTGCGGCGGATCGACGTCGAGATCGCCAACTCGCGGCTGGAGGCGCTGCTGGCGGCCAGCCCGCGGGCCGGTCCGGTCGTCAGGATCCTGGGCCACGGGATCCTCACCCTGGGGCTCGGGCTGGTCCTGAACCCGGCGCTGTCGGCGCTCCCGGCGTATCTAGTGCTCGGGCTGCTCGTCGGAGTGCTGCGCTGGTGGGCCGACCGGGACCATGTCGTGGAGCTGGTGCTGCCGGTGATGGCAGCGTTCCTCGTCAGCTGGGCATCCTTCGAGCTGGCCGGCCCACTGCTGGGCGTGCCGGCGCTCGACATCGTCATCCCGACCCTGGTCATCTTCCTGCCGGGCGCGGCGCTGACGATCGCCACCGTCGAGCTGTCGGCCAACTCCATGGTCTCCGGCTCGGCCCGGCTGATCTTCGGGCTCGAACGGCTGTTACTGCTCTCGTTCGGCATCGTCCTCGGCGTGCAGCTCGCGGGGATCCCACCGACGCCCCAGGCGTCGCCCATGGGCGACTGGGCGCCGTGGGTGGGCGTGCTGATCTTCGGGATCGGCCAGTACTTCGCGTCGTCGGCGCCGCGCCGCACCCTGCTCTGGCTGCTGGTCGTGCTGTACGTCGCCTACGCCGTGCAGGCCGGCACGGCGGTGTTCGTCGGGTCGCTGGCGGCGAGCTTCATCGCCGGGGCCGTGGTGCTGCCGGTCGCCTACGCGGTGCAGCACCGCCGCAGCGGCCCCCCGGTCCCGGTCACCTTCCTGCCGGCGTTCTGGCTGCTGGTGCCCGGCGCGCTCGGGCTCGAGGGGATCACCGAGATCGTCGGTGCCCAGCAGGCAGGTGGGCTCGGCGACTTCCTCAACGCGCTGCTCACCGTCGTCGCCATCGCGGTCGGCGTAGTCGTCGGCACCGGGTTGTCCCGGCGGATCGGGCGGGCGACCTCGACCTGGCGCGGGATCTAGCGGCTCTCCCCTGGACCGAGCTGACTCAGGCCACGACCTGCAGGGCGTGGTCGGTGTTGTTGAACGGCCGGACTCCGTCTCCGGTCACGGTGACGATGTCCTCGATCCGCACGCCGAACCGGCCGGCCAGGTAGATGCCGGGCTCGACCGAGAAGCACATGCCCGGCACCAGCGGTCGCTCCTCGCCCTCGACCATGTACGGCGGCTCGTGCGTGGTCACCCCGATGCCGTGACCGGTGCGGTGGAGGAACTGCTCGCCGTACCCGGCATCGGCGATCACCTTGCGGGCGGCGCGGTCGATCGCCTGGCAGCTGACTCCGGGCCGGACGGCATCGACCCCGGCCTGCTGGGCGAGCCGGACGATCTCGTGCACCTCCCTGATCTGCTGCGACGGCTCGCCGACACACACCGTCCTGGTGGTGTCCGACCCGTAGCCGTACATCAGACCACCGAAGTCGAGGACGACGGCGTCGCCGGGCTCGATGGTCCGGTCGCCGGCCTCGTGGTGCGGGTTGGCGCCGTTGGGACCCGAGCCCACCACGGTGAAGTCGACCTGCTCGTGACCGAACTCGCGCAGCAACCGGGCGAGGTCGGCGGCCACGTCGGTCTCCAGCCGGCCGGCGAACCGCACTGACAGGATCTGCTCGTACGTCGCGTCGCCGGCGGCGCCGGCGGCGGCCAACCGGGCCAACTCGTTCGCGTCCTTCACCGCGCGCAGCATCGGCAGGCTCTGCGTCATCGACAGGTAGCTCGACTCCGGCCAGACCTTCTGCAGTCCGAGCAGGTGCATGGCCCAGGCCGAGTCCGACATGGCGTAGGTCCCGTCCGGTCGCAGCAGCTGGCTGGCGGCGGCATAGGGGTCGGTGGCGTCGACCCAGTCCGTGATCGCCACGCTGGCCGCTCCGTCGGCGGCCTCGACGTCTGGCCGCTCCAGCCGCGGGACCAGCATCGTCGGCTGCTGATCGGGCAGCAGGACCAGCATCGTGAGCCGCTCGGTGATGGCCGTGGGCTGGTACCCCGTCAGCCACACCAGGTCCGGGCCTGGCGTGACGATGGCACCGGTCAGGCCGGCCTCCTGGGCCTGCGCCACTACCCTGGCCATCCGGGCTGTGTAGTCCTCGCTGGTGAACGGCACCGGTGCCGTCTGGGTGATCGTGGGCATCCGTCCTCCTACTTGACCTGCTGACGGCCTCCTGACTGGGTCGCGGTCGTCGGCAATGTGTGGATGTGCGCGGCCGCCGCCGCTGCGGCGTCGTCCAACGTGCCCTTGGCGAGCCGGTGCCGGCCCATCACCACGGCCATGAGGACCCCGGCGAAGCTGACCGCCGCCATCACCCACGACGCGACGGCCAGCCCCGACGCCAGCGCGTCGGCGGTCTGCTGCCCTTCGGCCACCTGGTTCTGCGTCACCGTGCCGTAGATGCTCGCGGCCAGCGCGGTGGCCACGGCGGCACCGACGTAGCGCGCCATGTTCGACACACCGGACGCCGACCCCACCTCGCGCTCGTCGACGCTCGCGGTCGCCGCCGAAGACGACGGGCCGTTGGACATGCCCATCCCGACGGCCACCGCGATCAGTGGGAGCACGAACACGGAGTAGCGCCACGAGCCGTCGACGAATCCGATCGCGGCGAACCCCACGGCGGTGAGCAGGAAGCCGAGCCCGATCACCTGGCGGGCACCGAACTTCGCGGCCAGGCGCGGCACCATCGGCGCCACCGCGACCAGGCCGGCCGTGGCCGGCAGGGTGGCCAGCCCGGCCTGCAGCGGGCTCAGTCCGAGCGTCGCCGGATTCTGGAAGTACAGGCTCAGCAGGTACATCAGCGCGTTGATGGTCCCGGCGCCGATCAGGATCGCGATGGTCGAACCGACCAGGATGCGGTTGCGCAGCAGGGCCAGGTCCAGCAGCGGCACCTTGACGCGGCCCTCGACGGCCACGAAGCCGAACCCGGCGGCGATCGAGATCGCCAGGCAGCCCAGCGTGGCCAGCGACGCCCAACCCCAGTCGCTGCCCTTGCTCAGCGCCAGGATCAGCGGCGCCAGCGTCAGCGCGATCAGCACCGTGCCCCCGTAGTCGATCGAGCGGGGACGGTTGGGGTCGCGGGACTCCGTCACCGTGGCGTAGGTCAGCACTATGCACAGCAGCGCGACCACCGCGTCCACCCAGAACAGGCCCTGCCAGCCGGTGACGCTGACCAGGAAGCCACCGAGCAGCGGTCCGGCCGCCGCGCCAACGGCCGCCGCCGCACCCCACAGCGAGACCGCACGCAGCTGCGCCGAACCGGTGGCGGCCACCGACAGCAGGCTCAGCCCGCAGGCCAGGATCGTCGATCCGGCGGCGCCCTGGATCATCCGCCCGGCGATCACCATGCCACCCGTGGTCGACAGCGCGATGAGCACGCAGGACGCCACGAACAGCAGCAGGCCCAGCTGGAAGACCCGCTTGCGGCCGAACACGTCCCCGAGCGAACCGGACGTCACGATCACCGCCGCGCCGACCAGCGAGTAGCCGGTGACCGCCCACTGCAGGTCGTCCACCGACATGCCGGTGTCCTCGCTGATCGCCGGCAGCAGGATGCTCACGGCCGAGGTGTTGGCGTTCACCACGAGCGTCGAGATGCAGGTCGCGGCGAGCACGCCGCCGGTCTTGGCGGTCGTGGGAGCGGCACTCATCATCGGGTCACTGCCGGGTGGTCGCGATCCGCATGCGGTCCTCCGGGGTGATCAGGTGCTCGGCGTGCCCGGCGTCGTCACCGAGGTCGATCCGGATCCGCCGGATGCGCCCGGTGAAGGTGCTGTCCTTGGCGCCGTAGTCGTCGCTGACCGGCGTCGCGGAGTCGGAGCCGACATCGGCGGTCTCATCGGCCGAGAAGAGCATTGGGACAGTGGCCTCCACCCGGCCGCTGCCGACCTTGTCGCCGTCGACGTACAGGTCGACGGTGCCGCCCTTGCCCAGGCCGCCGCCGTCGTAGTCGAACTCGACGCGCAGCTGGTGGTCGCCGGGCGGCACGGCCGCGTCGCCGTGGACGGTGAACCGGCGCAGCCCGAACAGGTTGTAGCAGTAGGCCGGCGCGCCCTTGTGCAGGTAGAGGCTCCAGCCACCGAACGCGCCGCCCTGCGCGATGACGACGCCTGACGCGCCGCCTTCCGGGATCCGGACGTCGGCGGTCACCGCGTGGGACTTGTTCTTGATGTTGACCACGCTGTGCTCCGACAGCCGTCCCATGCCGGCGTAAAGCACCTGGCTGTTCCCGCGGATGAGCGTCGGGCGCCCGGCGAGATGGGAGTTGAACCGCTCGACCCGCCGGTCGTCCAGCGGCAGCACGTTGTACCTGGCCGCCTCGATGAGGAACAGCCGCTTGAGGTCGCGCAGCCTTTCTGGCTGCTCGCCGGCGATGTCGCGGGCCTGGGTCCAGTCGTCGGGCGAGTACAGCTCCCACACGTCGTCGTCGAACGCAGGCATCGGCCTGGACGGGTCCCACGGCACGGAGTGCCGCGTCACGGCGGTCCAGCCCTGGTGGTAGATCCCGCGGTTGGTGAACATCTCGAAGTACTGGGTGAGGCGCCGGTCGGGGGCCTGCGCCTCGTCGAAGCTGTAGGCCATGCTGACACCCTCGATCGGGTGCTGCTGGATGCCGTGGACGAAGGTCGGCTCCGGCAGCCCGGCCACCTCGAGCACCGTCGGCGCAACATCGATGACGTGGTGGAACTGGTGCCGCGTCTGGCCGCTGGCCTGGATGCCGCCCGGCCAGTGCACGATCGTTCCGTTGCGGGTGCCGCCCCAGTGCGAGGCGACCTGCTTGGTCCACTGGTACGGCGTGTCCATCGCGTGCGCCCAGCCCACCGCGTAGTGGTTGTAGGCCGCCGGGGTGCCGAAGTCGTCGATCCGTGAAGCCATGAACTCGGTCGTCTGCAGGGCGCTCGCGCCGTTGAGGACCACCAGCTCGTTGAAGCAGCCGTGCAGGTCGCCCTCGGCCGAGGCACCGTTGTCGCCGATGATCACATAGATCAGCGTGTCGTCGAGGACCTCCATTTCGGCCAGCGCGTCGACCAGCCGCCCGACGTGGTGGTCGGTGTGCTCGAGGAACCCGGCGTAGACCTCCATCTGCCGCGAGAGCACGGGCTTGAGGTCGTCGGGCATGTCGTCCCAGGCCGGGATCTCCGCCGGCCGGGCCGTGAGCTCTGCGCCGGCCGGTACCACGCCGAGCTCCTTCTGCCTGGCTAAGGTCTCCTCGCGCAGCGCGTCCCAGCCCTGGTCGAACCGGCCACGGTAGCGATCGGACCACTCGGTCGGCACGTGGTGCGGGGCGTGCGTCGCGCCGGGGGCGTAGTAGACGAAGAACGGCTTGTCCGACATCAACGCTTTCTGTTGGCGCATCCAGTCGATCGCGTGGTCGGTCATGTCCTCGGTGAAGTGGTAGCCCTCCTCGGGCGTGCGGTCCGGTTCGACCGGCACGGTGTCGCGGTACAGGGCCGGCGCGTACTGGTTGGTCTCGCCGCCGATGAACCCGTAGAAGTGCTCGAAGCCCCCGCCCCCGCTCGGCCAGTTGTCGAACGGACCCATCGGGCTGGTCTGCCACACCGGCACCTCGTGGCACTTGCCGAACTGCGCCGTCGAGTAGCCGTTGAGCTTGAGCGTCTCGGCCAGCGGCGCGCAGCTGTCCGGCCGCATCGAGTTGTACCCGGGAGCCGACGTGGCGATCTCGGTGATGCCGCCCATGCCGACCGTGTGGTGGTTGCGCCCGGACAGCAGGGCCGCCCTGGTCGGCGAGCACAGCGCCGTGGTGTGGAACCGCGTGTACCGCAGCCCGGCGCCCGCCAGCCGGTCGAACGCCGGCGTACTGACGGGCCCGCCGAACGCACTGGAGGCGCCGAAGCCGCAGTCGTCGACCAGCACCACCAGCACGTTCGGCGCACCCTGCGGTGGCCGCAGCTGCTCGATCGGCGGGAACGCCGTGCCGGGGTCCTTGGCGTCGTAGGTCACCAGGCCCGCAACCACCCGGTTCGGGATCGGGAGCACGTCACGCCGGAACGAATCGCCCATAACCCCGCCTCCTCGTCCAATCCACCGCCGCGGAACGTAAGTCGCGGCGCGCTCAGGCCGCCTCGCCCGAAGCGGATGAGCCGTGACCCGGTAGGGGGACCTTCACCCGCACCGCCGACCGGCTGCCAGGACAAGCCGGCAGCTCATCCGCCTTGGGTGGTGCCGAGGCCTGGCCGGACAGGCACGCTTTCCGGCTGTCGGCGCGGCCTGCTCGACACAGCGAAAGGAGTCGGTGGCGGTCGCACTCGCCGCCCTCGTCGTACTCCCCGGCTTCGCCCTGCTCTACGTCCTGGACCCAGAAGGGACTGCTGCCGGAGGAGGGCGTCGATGACGGCGGGGACCGGGCCGGTCTGGAGCCGGCCACTCGGAAGGAGTCACACACGTGAAGCTGTCAAGGTCGCCATTCCCACCGATCGCCGACTACGCATTCCTGTCGAACTGCCACACCGGAGCGCTGGTGGGTCCGGACGGCTCGGTCGACTGGCTCTGCCTGCCGGCGTTCGACTCGCCGAGCGTGTTCGGGAACCTCCTGGACCGCGGGGCCGGGTCGTTCCGGCTGGGCCCGTACGGCATCAACCAACCGACGGCGCGGACGTACGTGCCGGGCACGAACGTCATGGCGACCACCTGGCACACGCCTGGCGGCTGGCTGCTGGTCCACGACGCCCTGACGATGGGACCGCGGCGGGGCCGGGACCTGATCACACCGCACACCAGGCCGCCCGCAGACGACGACGCCGAGCACCTGCTGGTGCGCACGGTCGAGTGCCTGGAGGGCCTGGTCGAGATCGAACTGGTCTGCGAGCCGGCCTTCGACTACGGCCGCGAGTCCGCGGTGTGGAAGCTCGTCGACGAGGACGGCCACGCCGCCGACGCCACCGGCGCAGGGCAGACCGTCCGGCTCAGCACCGACCTGTCGATCGGCATCGAAGGCGGTTCGGCCCGCGCCCGGCACGTGCTGTCGAAGGGCGAGCGGGCCTTCTGCGCGCTCTCCTGGGCCGACGGCCTCGCCTCACCGGCGGATACCGACGACGCCGCCGCGCGGATCGAGGCGACAGTCCGGTTCTGGCGCAGGTGGCTCGCCCGCGCCCGGATCCCCGACCACTCGCTGCGGCACCCGCTCGAGCGTTCGGCGCTGACGATCAAAGGCCTGACCTACATGCCGACGGGGGCGACGGTGGCGGCGTTGACGACCTCGCTTCCGGAGACGCCCGGCGGCGAGCGCAACTGGGACTACCGCTACACGTGGATGCGCGATGCCACGTTCACCCTCCAGGCGCTGCACTATCTGAACCTGGACTGGGAGGCCGACGAGTTCATACAGTTCATCGCCGACCTCGAGCCGAACGACGACGGCGGCCTGCAGATCATGTACGGGATCGACGGCCGGCGTGACCTCACCGAGTCGATCCGCGAGGACCTGTCCGGCTACGAGGGCGCTCGCCCCGTGCGGATCGGGAACGGCGCGTTCGACCAGCGCCAGAACGACGTGTTCGGGGCGGTTCTCGACTCGCTGCTGCTGCACACCCATCGAAGCAGGCGCCTGCCACGCCGGCTGTGGCCTCTGGTGCGGGCACAGGCCGAGTGCGCCACCGCAGCCTGGCGCAAGCCGGACCAGGGCATCTGGGAGGCCCGCGGGGCACCCCGCCACTACGTGTCGTCGAAGCTGATGGGCTGGGTCGCCCTGGATCGGGCGGCCAAGCTGGCCGGCATCCGCGGCGACGCCAAGCTCGAGCACGAGTGGGGCGAGACCGCCGAGGAGATCCGGGCGGACATCCTCGAGCACGGCGTGAGCAACCGCGGAGTGCTGCGGCAGCACTACGAGACCGATGCGCTCGACGCCTCGACGCTACTGGCAGCCCTGTTCGACTTCCTGCCAGGCAGCGACGAGCGGATGCGAAACACGGTGAAGGCCGTCGCCGGGGAGCTGAGCGAGAACGGTTTCGTGCTGCGCTACCGCACCGAAGAGACCGACGACGGCCTGGCCGGCAAGGAGGGAACGTTCCTGATCTGTTCCTACTGGCTGGTCTCCGCGCTGACCATCGTGGGCGAGATGCAACATGCGACCGACCTGATGGAACGCCTGCTGCGGGTCTCCTCGCCGCTCGGGCTCTACGCCGAGGAGTTCGAGGTCGAGCGCGCCCGCCACCTCGGCAACTTCCCGCAGGCCTTCTCGCACCTGGCGCTCATCGAGGCGGCCGGCCGGATCATCCTCGCGGATCGGCTCGAGGAGTATTCGATCTGACAGTTCCGCGGATCGTGTTCTGGTCCTAGGCGGCGGGTCCCTTCCGCTCGTCCGTAGAGCTAGCTCACCGGTGCCGTGTCCTGCGTTTGGTACCGGGCGAGGAGCTCGTCTTCCTGCTGCTTTCCCGGGAAGCGCAGCAGCACCAGAGCGGCGCCGATCAGGATCGCGACGATCCCGGCGAGGTAGGCCCAGTGGTCGCCGGCCAGGAACGACTCCTTCGCCGCGTCGGTGATCTGGTCGGAGTACTGCGGATACTGCTTCGCGATCGCTTCGGCGCCGTCGAAGGACTTCTGCAGCTGCGTCTCGGTGTTGGCCGTGACCTGGTCTCCATCCGGCGCGCCGGCGATCGCGGCCGCGATCGCCGCTGCATAGCCGGCCGTCAGCAGCGCACCGAAGATCGACTGCATGATCGCGCCGCCCAGGTCACGCTGCAGGTCGGCCGTGGCCGAAGCCATCCCGGCCCGGCGAACGGGCACGGAGCCGGTCAGGGAGTGCGAGGCCGGAGTGCCGGCGAAGCCGACGCCGATCCCGACCAGGGCGTACCCCAGCCCGACCTGCCAGTAGGGCGAGCCGTCCTTCCACAGCAGCAACATGGTGAGGAAACCGAGCAGGCAGAAGGCGTACCCGGCGAGCAGGGTGAACCGCGATCCGCGGGTGTCGACGAGCTTCGCCGAGAACGGCGCGACCAGCACCATGAAGACAGCAGCGGGCAGGATGGCCAGCCCCGCCTCCAAGGTCGAATAGGCAAGCACGTTCTGCAGGAACTGCTGGCCGATGAACATCGCCCCCATCAGCGACCCGAACACGATGATCCCGGCGACGGCGGCCACCCAGAAGATTCGCCGCGCGGCGACGTGCAGGTCGTAGAGCGGCGACGTCACGCGGCGCTGCCGGATGACGAACGCGGCGCCGGCGGCCACCGCGATTGCGGCCAGGCCCAGCGCCACCGCACCCATGTTCGGAACCGCGGCGAGGTTGATCGCGAGCACGACCGCCGCGACGCCGACCACCGACAGGAGACCGCCGAGATTGTCGACCGGGTCGGTGGCCTCGTTGACGTGACTCGGGACGAACAGCACCGCCAGGACGAAGGCCACGGCAGCCAGCGGCAACGTGATCAGGAAGACCGAACCCCACCAGAAGTACTGCAACAACCACCCGGACATCAGCGGGCCCAACGCGGCGATCGCCCCGCCGATGCCCGACCAGAGCGCGATCGCGCGGGTGCGCCCTGGCCCCGACCAGAGCGCGGTGATCAACGCCAAGGTGGTCGGGAAGGCCATTCCGGCCGAGAGCCCGCCGAGGATGCGAGCGAGCGCCAGCACCTCGTCGCCGGGCGCGTAGGCGGCGAGCAGGCACGCCGGAATCGACAGCCCAACCCCGAGCAGCAGCATCAGCTTGCGGCCGTAACGGTCGCCAAGCGCCCCCAGGTAGAGCACCGACGCGGCCAGGCCGAGTGAATAGCCGACCGCTATCAGGTTCAAGGTCGTCTGCGACGAGTCGAACGCCTGGCCGATCGACGGCAGCGCCACGTTCGCCACCGCCAGGTTCAGGTTCGCCACCGCCGCCACCAGGATCAGCGACAGCAGCACCAGACCCGCGCGTCGGGGCGTGTCCGTGACAGGTGCAGCGGCAGTACCGGTGCCCGCTGGTGTGTCCATCGTGCGCCATACCAGCAGCGCTGACCCGACCCGGAATCACCCCGACGGGGTGGATGCCGTCCCCCACACGTGCGCTAACCGACGAGCGATTCGATGGTGTAACGGACGCCGGTGAGCAGTTCGGAACGCTCCCACAACTGGGCGGCCACTCCAAGATCGCCGTTCGTGATACCCCACCGTGCACTCCGGACCGAATTGTGCACGCTGAAAGATCACTAACGGCGATCATCCGCGGCTGCCTAATTTGGGCGCCCTGCCGACCGCAGACATGATCGCCAGGATTGATACGTCAGGATTCGTTTCTGGGTCCGAGGTGAATCCTGGCGTATCACTATCAGCGATCTTCGCCACCCGCGGACGTCTGAGCCCGGATCCACCGATCGGCTTCCGGTGATCGCTTGTTGGTGGTTGGGGGCTTCGTTTGGTGAATTGGCTGGTTCTGGGTGTGGGTCGGCTGCCGGTGTGGCCGGCCTTTCCACTCTGGTGCTCCGGTTGGGGCCGTGTCGGGCGGTCGGTCAGGGTATGTGTTTGTGGTGTTCGGTGTTGATGCGGCGCCAGGTGGTCCAGGCCGGTTCCCAGGGCCAGCGTTGGGGTAGGTGCAGGATCAGGCGGCGCGCGGATCGGGCGATCCTGGCGGGGATGTTGATCAGGTGTGCGCGGATCGTGGCGGTGGTCGCGCGGGCATGGAAGGCCCCGGCCAGGGTGCCGGTGGCGCGGGTGAGGTTATGCGCGATCGCCCACAGGACGGTCCAGGCCGCGTTCGCGTGGAACGACCCGGACGGTAGGTGCGCTAACGCGCTGGCCGCGGCGTCGGCGATGACCTGCTCGACGATGGCGTGCCCGCGGTATTCGTATCACGTCGAACATCGCATTTCCGCCCTTCCGGTGCAGTGAGGCTTGTTCAAGCCTCCGCGACACGCGGCGTGACGCACGCTATGCCGATCGAGTACTCACCCGGAGGGCCGAAGGTCCTCCGCTCAGTCAAATAAGTCCCGTTCTTCGCTGTTGGTCCATTACGACGTTCCCAATGTGACCGGGTTGTGAACAGTACTGTTGATCACGCCTGCTCGCACGTAGGCTTGTCGACAGGCGGCCTGCGGTGAGAATCCTTCACCGCCACGTCGGCCGGAGGCCGATCCAGGGCGACGACGGCCGGCTTGGCGTACCGCGGTCGATTACTGCCGATACGGCGCCACGACCGCGAGGGCATGGGACCGACAGCGAGCGAAGTCGTTCTGGGGCCTTGCATGTGAATGTCGAGCGACAATCACGCTGTTCTGGTCGGGTGTCGGCTCCGGCCCATACCACCGACAAGCACACGCCTGCCGGATTCGCCTGCCCAGGGCTCGCAACCCAATCCCCGATTAGATCTGTCCAGAGGCTGGCGGACGCGCTGGGCAGCAAGGGGCACGAACATTGCTACACCCCCTGCTGCAGAACAGGCCCGGAGGGCATGCCTCCGGGCCTGTTCTCGCTGGTAGCGGGGGGATTTGAAACCCTCGACCTCCGGGATGGTGAACACCGTGGCCTCCCCGCAGAGCAGGCGTGCGACCCGTCACGCCGTGGCGGCCGGGACGACCGCGCTCATCACGCAGTTGCCCTTACCCTTCGATCGCCCGTAGCTGAACCCGAGCCGCTCGTACATGGTCCGGGTGGCGTTATAGAGGAACGATGCCGAGGTCTTCTTGCCCTCGGGCAGGTCGTGCGGGTACGCCTCGACGAGGCCGCCTCCCGCCGCGGCGATCAGCGCCAGCGCACCCCGCACGGCGACCGCGGCGATTCCCGCGCGACGGTAGGCGCGGTCGACGAACAGGCACGTGATCCGGTAGTCCGGCATCTGGGCGACGCCCTGCTCCCACTCCTTGCGGTGGTGGATGTTCGGTAGCTCTGGAACCGTCCCGAACTGGGCCCAGGCGACCGCGACGTCACCGTCGAACACCAGGGCGGCGTGCGCACGGCCGGCCTCGACCAGACGCCGCTTGAACTCGCGATGGCCAAGCGCCCGGCGCTCCTCCTCGGTATCCGGGTGCAGGTGGAAGTACGTACACCAGCAACCACCCCACACGCCGTTGTGCCGTTCGGCGAGATCCGCAAACGCGTCCCACGTCTGCATGGTCAGGGATTCGATCCGGTAGCCGTCCACCGTCAGGGTGCCCATCCGCAGACGGTATCGGGCATTCCGGACGACCGACGACCGGATCCACCGGCCGTCCTGCCTACTTCTGGTCGAGGGCGGGCTGCGGGGGTGAACGTCGCAACCGACGTATCAGGTGCGCAATCCGATGCGTGGGTTGCCTCCGAGGCCGCCGCCCTCAGCCCAAGTGCGCACATCTGCCGCTGTGCGCGCTCATAGCGGCGACGGCGACCGGACCGGCCCGATCTGCCCCGACTGCCAGTACTGGGCCGACGGCAACATCCCAGAACGCGCGGCTCCATGGTCGTGTCCGTCTCGCCCGCGGCCCTATCGACAATTCGTTGACATTGTCGCCCACACTCATGACGAGGCTGGGCCGTGATCGCCACGAGCGCGCACGGGAGGATGTGATCCACATGCGGCTGATCGGAACGGCGCTACGCCGTCCACCGGCTGCGGCAATGACCGGGCTGAACGCTCAATTCAAAGGAGGAAAGCGATGAGCGAGGTCATCGGCCGGGGCCCGCACCGTGCTGCTGGCGCTGGTACTCGCGTTGCCGGCGATCTTCCTGGTGCAATCGGCCGCCTTTCCCGCGATCGCCGACGCGCGTTGCGCCGGGGGCAGGCAATCGTTTCATGAGCACGCTCGAGCCGGCGAAGGTGTGGGCGTCCGAGGTTCCCCGGGCCGGGTACCTTTAGAACAATACCTATGAAAACGGTTTTCGGAGCCATATCAGCGGATGGCAGGCTAGCGTATGGATTCAGAACAACGGGTGTGGACTGGTTGCGCTGGCGGCTATGACACGGGTTGGTACAGCTACTCCTACCACGACAACAACTCGCACTCGCTGATCCGGTTTTGCATCAACAACACGTCAGGTACGTGGTACTGCGGTTTGGGGTGACACCGCCATCGGCACGTTCACCCATTGAGTTGTACGGCGTGCAGCACGGCTTCTGACGCTCGTTCAGCATCAATCTGTTCTACGGTAAGGAGTCAAAGTTGACCAACGCTATGAGAGCCCTCACCGTCATGCTCGCCCTCGCGCTGGCTCAGGTGTTGGCGCCGACGGCCCCGGCCGAAGCGTCCATCGTGAGCCTGGGATACCACTGCGAGGGTGCGCAAGCGGTGCGTTGTGCCTGGGTGAACCACGACACGACGAACAACCGGGTCCGTGGGTACGGATCCGTCAAGGATACGACCAGCGGCGCCGACGCCGTCCAAGTGTCCGTCACCCTGCTCCGCTGGAACTCGAGCTACGAAAGGTGGGAGGGCGTCAGTTCCGGCGGACCTGCCTCGGACTACGAGTACGTCCAGGTCGGCAGCGGCCTCGTCACGTGCGGCGACAACCAGATGTTCCGGGCCGACGTTGTCTGGCGGTGGAACGGCACGGACGCCGGCGTAGTGCGGTCTAAAACGGCGATCACCTACTTTTGCTGACTTCGCTCATCCGATCGTCCCGTCACCGCACGCACGCGGCCACGCAAACGCCCCTCGGCCGATCGCTGAGCGCGCCGCTTCCGCTGGTAGCGGGACAGTGTCGGGGTGGCGGTGTCAGGGTGGCGGCGTCGGGGCGGGATTTGAACCCGAGGCCGTCGGTTATGAGGTGCTAGCCCGGACTCTTCGTGATCCACGACTGTGTGTCTGGGGGTGAATAGATTGTAAGTGCCTGTCTGGCTTGGGAAACTGGGCTTGCCGAAGGTCCGTTTCGCCGGCCAGAGAGGCACTTTCAAAGTGCAGGCCGCCGCGATGCGACACCAGATGCTTCCGGCGGCAACGCACGCTGGCATTGGCCGGCTAGTTGACCTTGATGCTGTGGCGGTGGAGCTGATACGAGGTCTCTGGGCTCCGGGGCATCACCAGCGCATGTGAGGATGCTGAGGTGCCACCTCGCGCGCATGCCGTCGATCCTGGCCGGCTTGCCTGGTGGTGCATGGAGCATCTGGGCAGCCCGCCAGCGGATGAGATCTTCAGATCCGGGTACCTGTCCGCTGTCATCGGGCTGCGGCTGGCCGATGACCGCGAGGTCGTGGTCAAGGTTCGTCCGGACTCGCCGCGGGTGCCGGCCTGCGTCGAAGCGACGAGGCGGGGTGGGGAACGCGGTTCCCCATTCGCTGAACGGCTGGTGGTGCCGATGGCGATGGCGGCTAGTGGCTTGTCACGCAGCTTTGGCCGAGTAACTGCCTTCGCCGACCATGGTAGGAAGGAGCGATGGGGCACGATCACGGGTCGCACTTGTCCGACACCCAGCGGCGGGTGCGGGCGCTGGAGACGGTCCTCATCGAGAAGGGTTACGTGGACCCGGCGGCGCTCGACGCGCTGATCGAGACTTACGAGACGAAGATCGGACCGCGCAACGGCGCGCGGGTGGTGGCGAAGGCGTGGACCGATGCCGAGTACCGCGAGTGGCTGTTCGAGGACGGGAGCGCCGCGATCGCCTCACTGGGCTACACCGGCCGCCAGGGCGAGCATATGGTCGCGCTGGAGAACACGGCGGCCGTGCACAACATGGTGGTCTGCACGCTGTGCTCCTGCTACCCGTGGCCGGTGCTCGGGCTTCCGCCGGTCTGGTACAAGTCCGCGCCCTATCGCTCGCGGGCGGTCGCCGACCCGCGGGGTGTGCTGCGCGAGTTCGGCGTCGAGCTGCCCGAGGACACCCAGATCCGGGTCTGGGATTCGACGGCGGAGGTCCGCTACCTGGTCGTGCCGATGCGCCCGCAGGGTACCGACGGCTGGAGCGAGCAGGACCTGGCGGCGCTCGTCACGCGCGACTCGATGATCGGCACGGGGCTGCCCTCGCGATGAATGGCGCACACGACATGGGCGGGACGCAGGGCTTCGGGCCGATCGAGCGCGAGGCCGACGAGCCGGCGTTCCACGCGCAGTGGGAGCGCCGCGCGTTCGCGCTCACGCTGGCGATGGGCGCGACCGGCCAGTGGAGCATCGACGCCTCCCGCTTCGCCCGCGAGGACCGGCCGCCGCTGGACTACCTCTCGCGGACGTACTACGAGATCTGGGCGGCGGGGCTGGAGCGGCTGTGCGCGGAGCGCGGGCTGCTGACCGCCGAGGAGATCGAGGCCGGCCGCTCACTGCGCACCGCCCGCCCGATCGGCCGCACGCTGGCCGCTGCCGACGTGGAGCCGATGCTGACCCGCGGCGGCGGCGTGCGCCGCGAGCCGGATCGCCCGGCCCGTTTCGCGGTGGGCGACCGGGTCCGCGCGCGCAACCTCCACCCGCCTACGCACACGCGCCTTCCACGCTA
>OBLK01000157.1_pt1 | contig 22588 bp, 19 predicted proteins | sample 1518871 | NCBI WGS metagenome assembly OBLK01 (sample SAMEA2464837, study PRJEB22497) | soil metagenome | biome: Grassland; feature: Farmland; material: Clay | place: Australia | collected 2013-02-01 | depth 0.8 m
CGGGGAGGGGCGGGGGAGGGGGGGGGGGACGGGGGAAGCCGGCGTGGGGGCTGGGGCTGGGGGAGGTGGGGCGAGAGGCAGAGGGACCCGGGCCGGAGGCGGGGGGGGGCGGGGGTCCCCGACGGCGACGTGGTGCAGTGGCGGCGGCGGGTCGAGGTGCCGCCACCGCCGCTGTTCGACGACGTGGTCGACGCCATCGCCGAGTCGAACCCGGACAGCTACCGCCCGTGGACCAGGCAGACCGCGCGCGCCATCGGGCAGATAAGCGGCGGGCTGGCGCTGGTCACCGCGGCGGTCGCGCTGTTCATGGCCGGCCCGGCGCTGGCCCCGGCGATCACCGCCGGCGCGGGCGCGGTGCTGTGCGTGGCGCTCGGTGGTGTGCTGACCCGGATCTTCGGCGATCAGTCCACCGGCGTCGTCGTGGCCGCCTCCGGCGGGCTTTCGATGGCGTTCGTGTGCGGGCTGTTCGTGGTGCCGGGCGACCTGGACCGGCCGAACCTGCTGCTGGCCTTCGCGCTGGTCCTGGTGGTGGCGGCTGCGTCGATCATGGTCCTCGGCACCGGGGTCACGGTGTTCATCGCGGCCGGCTCGGCCGCGGCGCTCGGCGCCGGAGCTGCGCTGTTCGGCACGCTCGTCGCGCACCCGGCGGCCGGTATCGCAGCCGGGACGGCGGCGATCGCGCTGGCCATGCTGTCGGCGCTGCCGCGGCTGACGATCCAATTGGCCAGGCTGCCACTGCCGCAGGTGCCCGGCAGCGCCGAGGACCTCAAGGAGGACACCGGCTTCCCCGAGTACTCGGCGATCGAGCGGCGGGCCGGGCGGGCCCATGAGTACCTGACCGGGATGATCATCGGTTGCGGTGCTGCGGCCGCGGTGTGCGCGATCGTGGTGGCCATGCCGGGCACGATGTTCGGCATCGTGCTGGGCATCGTGATCACCCTGGTGATGCTGCTGCGGTCGCGGACCTACGCCAACGGCACGCAGGCGATCGCGCTGCTGTCGGCCGGCATGCTCGCGGCCGGCGGACTGGTGATCGGCTGGATGTCCACCTCGGAGCCGCTCGGGCTGAACATGTGGGTGTTCGGCTCGCTGCTGCTGCTGGCGGTGTCGGCGCTCGTACTCGGCGTCGTCGTGCCGAACCAGCGGTTCTCCCCGGTGATGCGCCGGCTGGTGGACATCTGCGAGGCGGTCCTGATCGTGGCGGTGCTGCCGCTGGCGCTGGCCGTGATGGACCTGTACGACACGGTTCGCCAGATCCCCGGGGGCTGAGGCGGTGCGCCGGTTCGTGGCCATTCGGCTGGTGGCCAGCCTGGTCGGCACGGTCTGCCTGGTCACGGGCGGCGCCAGCTGGCCGGCCTCGGCCCAGGACGACGACGCCCCGACGCCAGGGGTGCCGCCGCCGGTCAACCTGTCGCTGCTACCAGCACCGGCGGACAGCACTCCGCGCGAGTACGACGGCTCCATCGAGAACCTGCGCACCAGGATCGGATCGCCGGCGCTGGACACCAACCAGGCCTGCGTCGGCTCGGCCACGGTCGGCGAGCGACTCGTCGAGACTCGGCCTTGGGGGCAGTTGCGGCTGCGCTTCCCTCAGCTGTGGCAGTTCGCGCCGAACCGGGGCGCGGGCCAGCGGGTGGCAGTGATCGACACCGGGGTGAACCCGCATCCGCGGCTCGGTGAGCGGTTGATCGACGGCGGCGACTTCGTGCTCAACCAGACCGGCAAGTCGGACTGCGACGGGCACGGCACGCTGGTCGCGGGGATCATCGCCGCCGCCGAGCGGGAGGACACCGGGTTCGCCGGAATCGCGCCGAACGCGACGATCCTGAGCATCCGGCAGAGCAGCGAGCTGCTCAAGGCCAAGTACCGCAGCGAGGTGCCGCAGACCGCCGGTCAGGAGTTCACCGCGTTCAGCGGTGACACCAAGACCATGGCCAGGTCGATCAGGTACGCCGTCGACGTGCTCAAGGCAAACGTGATCAACATCTCGGAGGCGGCGTGCCTGTCCGACGCCTCCGGCAACCTGCCCGCGCCCGGTCAGGCCCAGGCGCCGGACCTGCAGGCCGCCGTCAGGTACGCCGCCGACAACAACGTCGTCGTGGTCGTGGCCGCCGGCAACACAGGCAACAACTGCCCGCAGAACGAGGGCGGCATCCAGTCGATCGCCTCGCCGGCCTGGTTCGACGACGACGTCCTCGCGGTCGCCGCGATGCAGGAGAACGGCGAACCGGCCGTCGAGTTCACGCTGGCCGGACCGTGGGTCGACGTCGGCGCGCCCGGCACCGAGATCACCTCGCTCGACCCGGCCAGCGACGGCCTCGCCAACCAGACCATCCGCAACAACCAGCGCGGCCTGATCCAGGGCACCAGCTTCGCCACGCCGTACGTCGCCGGGCTCGCCGCGCTGATCAAGGAGCGGTACCCGGAGCTGACCGCGCGCGAGATCATGCACCGCATCGAGAAGACCGCGCAGCGACCCGGCGGCAAGGGCGGCCGCAACGACCTGGCCGGCTTCGGGATGATCAACCCGGTGGCCGCGCTGACCGCGGTGATCCCGGAGGAGATGGGTGCGACGCCGGCCAAGCCCGGCCCCGGCCGGCTGGAGAACCTGATGCCGCCACCGCAAAAGGACCCGCTGCCCACCAGGGTCGCGCTGATCGGTTCCGGCGCCGGCCTCGGGCTGCTCGGCATCACGATGTTCGTCGTCTACACCATGCAGCGGTCCCGCCGCCGGACAGCCGCGCCCTAGCCCGAGCTCTAAGCCTCAGTCTTCGCCGATGACCGGCGGGGAGGTCTTGGTCGGCCGGCCGAACAGGTCGGTCGGGTCGGCGGTGACCCTGGACTTGCTGCGATGCTCGTTGTCCTGCCCGCCCATGCCGGCACCCATGCCCATCGGCATGAACGGCGCACCGCCAGCACCACGACCGCTGCCGGCACCGCTGCCGGAAGCGCCGCCGCCGGCAGCCGCGGCCGCCGGTTGGGTGTCGGCTCGCAACGGCTCGGCGGCCAGCGGGCGGACCGCCGGCTCGGGCGCCGCCACCCGCCCGGCACCGCCGCCACCACCGCCGAGGCCACCACCGCCGAAGCCACCGCCACCGAACCCACCACCACCACCGACACCGCCGGCACCTGCGCCGGTGACGGCAGCGGTTGCGTCGGTGCCGGCCGCCGGCACGTCGGGCACCGGCTGCGCGGCCGGCACGGCCTCCGGTGCCGCCGGCAGCTTCGGGTCGAACGACCAGGTCTGCTGCGGGAACGAGGCGGCCATCCGGACCTCGGCGAACGGCTGGCCGGCCTCCATGCCGTCGCACAGCTCGACAAACGCCTCGAGGGTCTCGCGCACAGCTTCGAACAACCGGCGGCTGTAGCCGCGCACCTCGGTGAGCTGCCGGCTCGCCAGCTGCTCGCCGGCCGCCGGGCTGATCATGGCGGTCGACCCCCGGTCGGCACCACCGGAGAGCAGCTCGATCAGGTCGGTGACCAGCTGCTCGACGGCCTCCGCGGTGCGGTCGAGGACCTCGCCCATTGCCGTCATGGCGTCCGAGACGCTCTTGCCGGCCGCGGCGACCTGCTTCATGTGCTCGACGAAGGAGTCGGCGACGGCGCCCTCCCACACCGCGTCGAGGCCACCGAGCGGCGTGCTCACCCGGTCGCCGAGCTCCTCGACCGCATGTGCCGCCCGGTGCCAGCACCGGGCCTGCTCGCGTAGGTCACGCCAGCGGCCGACGACCGGCCCGAAGTACTCCTGGACGGGGTCCGGGATGCCCAGGTGGCGGGCCGTCCTCGACAGGTAGTCCAGCGCCGGGCCGGCGCCGGTGGCGAGCCGCTGGACATCGGGGCCGAACGCCCCCGGCTGGCTTGGCACGCTGACTGTGGTGCGTGGCTGCACGGTGCTCTCCCCCGTCAGTCCAGGTCGGCCTTGCGTTCGAGGGTGCGGGCGGCGTCGGAGTCCTCGCCGCTGTAGTGCTCGGCGGCCTCACGCAGCGCCGCTGCCGCGGCGGCGAGCACGCGCTCGGCCTGCTTCAGCTGACCTTCCAGCCGGTCGGCGGCGCGCTGGTATGCCTGCGGAGTGCCCAGCGACCGTCCCAGCTCGCCGAACGCCTCTGGTTCGAGCCTGCGCCCCACCGCGCGCAGGGCGGCCTGGGCTTCGTCGGTGCGCCGGTCCAGGCCCTTGGCGTAGTCGAGCAGCTTGTCGACGTCGACCCTGACCGCGTCCACCGCGCGCTCCCTTCAGTCGGCCCGGCCATCCGACGGCCTCGGCGCTGTGCCAGTTCCTACGCAGCCAGTTCCTACGCAGCCATTTCCTACGCTGCCGGTTCCCGCGCTCAACCGCCGCCTTGCAGGGCGCCTCGGTTGTCACCGATGGGCAGCGGGGTGCAGCTGCCCTCGGCCGGGATCGAGTCGAAGGTGCACAGGGCGTCCTGCGGGTTCAGCTCGGCGCCCTCCGGAAGCAATCGAAGGATCTCCTCCGGAGCCGGGCTGAACCGGGCGAGGCCGAGCGCTGCGGCGATCTCGCCGTTCGGGATTCCGAACTTCACGCCCTGGTCGGTGACCAGGAACATGTTGCCCGTTCCGATCGGCTGGTCGGGCACGACGCCCTGCACCGCGGCGCCCTTCCCGCCCTGCATCACGACCTCGTCGAGCAGGTCGCCGTTGCCGTCGGCCTGGGCGAGCCTGGTGGCGAGCAGGTTGTTCGGCGCGAACATCGAGTCCGCCACCGTGACCGTGACGTCCTGCCGGTTGTCCTGGAACACCCAGTACAGGCAGGCCACCGTGGAGCGGCGGATCGGCACGATCTGCGGCGCGTCCTCCGGGAAGCCGTTGGTGTCCAGCCGCTCGACCTGCTTGGTGACCGCCGTCGCGGGCTTGGGCGGGATCTCGCTGTACCGGCCGGCCGTGAACAGCAGCAGGTCGGCCAGCGTGCGCGGGACCTTCTGCACACCGTCGCGCAGGATCACCCAGTACTCGTTGGTGCCGCCCTGCTGAGCCACCTCGACGCGGAACACGTCGCCGACGTTGAGATCGCCGAGGCCGGGCAGGGTAGACGGATCGCCGTTGCCGGGGATGGTCGGCGCCACCAGCTCGTCGCCCGGCGGGATCGCGTTGAGCAGACCGACGCTGACCAGCCGGTCGTCGGAGTTCACGGTCTCCGGGTGCGGCATCCGGAACGCCGCCTGGACCTTGTCGTCGGTCGCGTCGATCTTGTGGCTGTGCCCGTTGTAGACCAGGTGGTAGGTCGTCTCGTCCGGGGCGTCGTAGCGCAGCAGCAGCGCCTGCCGGTCGGTGAGCGGCCGGCCGGGCAGCCCCAGGCCGATCTGCACCGTGGTCGTGATCGCCGGCGTCTCGGTCGGGTCGCGGTCGGCCTCGTTGACCCTCGTGGTGTCGCACAGCGACCACTTCGGCTCGACCAGCTCGTTGGCGTTGGGGATGTCCTGCGGGGCTCCCGGGATGCCGGAAACCGGGAACCGGCTGATGTTCTGCAGCGCCGAGTCGTCGATCAGCTTCGGCTCGGCCGCCCCGGTGCCGGCGGTGGGCGCGCCGCCGCCCGCGGCCTGCTGGGCGAGCAGGATCAGCCTGGCCGACGCCAAGTTGGTGACCGGGATGAGACGCTTCTCGGGGTTGGTCACGAAGACGTACATGGCGCCAGACTGCTTGCCCACCACGATGCCGTCGGCGTCCAGGACGTTCTTCGGCTTGAACAGGCCCCAGACCAGGAAGCCGGCGACGACGATCACCGCGATGATCAGCCCGACCATCACCGATCGCAGGTGAGTGCGCATCGGGTCGTGCAGCATCACCGCGTCGCGTCGCACCAGCGCCGATTCCATGCGCTTGAGCACGAACCGGTACGCCTGTACCTGAGCCTTGCTGGTCGGTGTTTGAGCCATTGTTGGTCGGCAGCTCCCCGTCGCGCGGTACCGTTTCCGGAGGATAGCTGGCCCGCTGGCGGCCACGGACCGGGTTGGCGCAAGAGGTTCGGACAACGGCGCGAGGGGAACTGAGGCAAGGCATGATCGCCGACATGGAGGCACGGTCTTGACCGCGACGACGCCCCCACCCCCGGCCGTTCCGCCTGGCGTGCCGTCGCCCCGTTCGTCGAACGTGCCGCCCAGCGCCGGCCCGAAGACCGGACCCAACGCAAGGCCCGGCGCGGCGCCGAACACCGGCCCAAACGCCATGCCCACCACCGGCCCGGCTGGACCTCGAACCGGGCCGAACGCCATCCGGACCGGACCGCCCGGCTCGCCCACGGCGCTGGCCCCCGGTGGCCCGGCGCCGTCCGGCCCGCCCGCCGGCCCGCCGCCGCAGGCCGCGCCGCGCGCGACCATGAAGGCCCGCCGAAGGGCGCTCGGGCCGAGCCTGGGCGCGATGCCGGTGGCGAACCTGGTGGTCCTCGAGATCGGCGCTGCCATCGGGCTGCTGCTGCTGGCGATGGACCTGTCGATGCTGCCGGCCGCGATCGCGGTGGCCGCGGTCGCGCTGATCGTGTCGCTGCTGCGCTGGCGCGGGCGCTGGCTCACCCAGTGGATCGGCCTGACCGTGCGCTACCTGCTGCGCTCGCACACCAAGGTCGCGCGGCTGGCCGACCCGGCCGCGACGGTGAGCGCCGGCGAGGCAGGTGCCAGGATGACCGGCCCTGAGGACGCGCGGGTGTCGTTGCTGCGGCTGGCCGTGCCGGACCTCGTGGTCGCGCACGGCACCGACCACGAACGGCGCCCGGTCGGGCTGGCCTGGCACGAGGGCACGTGGACCGCCGTGCTGCTGGTCGAGCCGCCGCCGGCGCTCGTGCAGCAGGTGGTCGGCGTGCCGAACCTGCCGCTCGGGGCGCTCACCTCGACCCTCGAGGACCGCGGTGTCGTGCTCGACGCCATCAGGGTGATCTGGCACTGCTACCCGGGCAGCACAGCGCTGCCGCCGTCGGCGCCGGCGCTGACCTCGTACCTGGAGGTCCTCGGGCCGCTGCCGGTCGCGGCGCGGCGCACCACGTGGGTCGCCGTCCGGCTCGACCCGCGCCGCTGCCCCGCGGCGGTGCGCGAGCGCGGCGGCGGCGTCGTCGGTGCGCACCGGGCGCTGATCGGGGCGCTGTCCCGGGTGCGCAGCGCGCTGGAGGCCCGCGGCGTGCAGACCCGCCCGCTCGATGTCGACCAGCTGCTTCGGGCCGGCGTCTCGGCCGCCGAGCTGGCCTCCGTGGCCGGCTCGCCGAGCCCGGTCGGCCTTCGCGAGCGGTGGACCGGCGTGACCGCGGGCGGCGTCGGCCATGCCAGCTACGCGGTGACCGGCTGGCCGAGGGGCGCTCCGCACAGCCTGAACGTGCTGACCGGCGTGCGGGCGCTGTCCGCCACGGTGGCGCTGTCGATCTCGCCGAGCGGCGAGGAGGGCGAGGTCGGGGTGCGCGGCCTGGTCCGGGTGAGCGCGCGGACGCCGAGCGAGCTCGAGGCCGCCGACGAGCGCCTGCGCCTGCTCGGCCAGCGCCTCGGGATCACGCTGACCCCGCTGCGCGGCCTGCAGTTGGCCGGCCTGGCTGCGACGCTTCCGCTCGGTGGTGCCGCATGAGCCGCAGCCGGCTGACCGAGACCGTGACCAGGGGCGTCGCGCCCGAGTTCGTCGTGCGCCCGGCCGCCCTGGACGCCATCAGCCCGCCCGGCGCCAGCGGCGGAATGGTGCTCGGTTCCGGCCCCAACGGTGAGCCGCTGACCGTATCGGTGCTGCGCGCCGCCCCCACCAGGGTCGTCGTGGTCGGTGGCCTCTACCTGGCCAGGCAGGTCGCGCTGCGCGCGATGGCGACCGGCGCCTGGGTGATCATCGCCACCGGCCGCCCCGCCGCCTGGCAGGCGCTCGGCAAGGCCGCCGGCACCGGCAGCGACGGCCGGCCGGTGCCGCTCGTGCAGGTCCGCCGGCTCGCTCCGGTCGAACTGCCGAGGGCGTCGGAGGACGGGCCCCTGCTCGTCGTGCACGACGGGGGCGCCGTGCCGCAGGAGCTGTTCCCGCCACGGTCACCATGGCAGACCACCCTCTACGTGCTCCCCTACCTGCATCCGCAGGCCAGCGGCACCGCCAACAGCGCCGACCTGGTGCTCCTGCAACGCCTGCCGGTCGGCCAGGCCCAGCTCGCCGCGCGGATCTGGCGCCTCCCGCCGCCGATGACCCAGCAGCTCACCACGCTCGCCGACGACGTGGTGGTCGCCCTCGGCCGCAACCTCTGGCTGCCGATGCGCCTAGTCACCACCGGCAAGGAGCAACAAATCCTCGGCCCCGTCCGCCGCGGTGACTGACTCGAATTCGCCAACAGTGCCATTCGACCCAGTTGCTTCTCAGGCGAACAGCCCAACCCATTACGCAAAACAGGCCTGACCGTCTAGCTTTCGGCGGTCAGTAGCTTACTGCCAACGTCGCATTCCGTAGCCCGACGATTGTTTTCCGTGGCCGAGGCTCCTAATGTCCACCTCACGTTCGCGCGGACGTGCCCTAAAACTCTGCCATCCGGCTGCCCGGAACCACCCGGTCGGCCGGACGAAACCTGCACGAGGGAGAACCCTGACATGGCACAAGTTCGCGCAACCTGGAGCCGGCGCTTAGCCGGCCTGGGGATGGCCGCGGCAGCAGCGCTCGCGTTAGCCACCACGACCGCGTTGCCGTCGGCAGCCGAGGGAGAGATTCTCGGCACCGACAACCCGAATGCGATCAAGGACAGCTACATCGTCATCTTCACCGACAGCGCTGCCGGCACCCAGGGCGTGCAGGCCCTGGTCGAATCGATGGCCGAGCGGGCGAATGCCAAGGTGGATCACACCTACCAGCACGCGGTACGCGGCTTCGCCGGCACGATGAGCGAGCAGGCCGCCCGCAAGCTGGCCGGCGACCCCGCCGTGGCCTACGTGGAGCAGAACGGCACCGTCTCGCTGACCGCGACCCAGCCCAACCCGCCATCGTGGGGCCTGAACCGCATCGACCAGCGCGACCTGCCGCTGGACACCAGCTACACGTATCCCAACGACGGCGCGGGCGTCGAGGCGTACATCATCGACACCGGCATCCGGGTCACCCACCAGGACTTCGGTGGGCGCGCCGTCTGGGGCACCAACACCGTTGGTGACGGCAACAACACCGACTGCCACGGCCACGGCACGCACGTCGCCGGCACCGTCGGCGGCACCAACTACGGCGTGGCCAAGGGCGTCGCGCTGACCGCGGTCAAGGTCCTCAGCTGCTCCGGCTCCGGCTCCTTCGCCGGCATCGTCGCCGGCGTCGACTGGGTGACCGGCGACCACACCTCCGGCGGCGCCGTGGCCAACATGAGCCTCGGCGGCACAGGATCCAACGCGACGCTGGAGAACGCCGTCCGCGCCTCGATCAGCGACGGCACCGTCTACGCGATCGCGTCCGGCAACTCCAACTCCGACGCGTGCAACTTCACGCCGGCCCGCACCCCTGAGGCCATCACCGTGAACGCGTCGACCATCAACGACGCCAGGGCCTCGTTCTCCAACTTCGGCACCTGCACCGACATCTTCGCCCCCGGCGAGAACATCACCTCGGCGTGGAACACCAGCGACTCCGCGACCAACACCATCAGCGGCACGTCGATGGCCACCCCGCACGTCGCGGGCGGCGCGGCGATCATCCTGAACGCCAACCCGGGCATGGCGCCGCAGACGGTCGCCACCACCATGTACAACAACTCGACGCCCAACAAGATCACGAACCCCGGCACCGGCTCGCCGAACCGCCTGCTGTTCGTGAACACGGGCGGCGGCACGCCGGGCAACCCGGTCGTCGGCAACCCGGGCACCCGCACCGGCACGGTCGGCGTCGCGACCAGCCTGCAGATGTCCGCGTCCGGCGGCACCCCGCCGTACACCTGGTCGGCCACCGGCCTGCCGCCGGGTCTGTCGATCAATGCCTCGACCGGCCTGATCTCCGGCACGCCGACGACCGCCGGCACCTACACCGTGACCGTGACGGCCCGCGACACCGGCGGCCGTACCGGCAGCGCAACGTTCCAGTGGGTCATCAACCCGCCTGGTGGCGGCTGCTCGAGCCCGGGCCAGAAGCTGGTCAACCCCGGCTTCGAGAGCGGAACGACCGGCTGGGCCAACGCCACCTGGACGATCAACCGCTGGACCGGTGTGAACGCTCCGCGCACCGGTGTCTACAACTCGTGGATCAGCGGTTACGGCTACACCTACACCGAGACCCTGCAGCAGACCGTCTCCATCCCGGCCGGCTGCCGTGCCTCGCTGTCGTTCTACCTCAAGATCCACACCGCTGAGTACGAGCCCATCGTGTACGACCGCTTCACCGTGCGCGTCGGTACGACCACGCTGGCGACCTACTCCAACCTGAACCCGTCGGGCGGCGCGTACCTGCTGCGCACGTTCGACGTGAGTGCGTTCGCCGGCCAGACCGTGACGATCGCCTTCACAGGAGCCGAGGACTGGTCCTTGCAGACGTCGTTCGTCCTTGACGATCTGGCGCTGAATGTGAGCTGACCCTTCGGCACGCTTGCCCGGCGGTTACCGTTCCCTGAGACGGCAACCGCCGGGCAAGTCTTTCTTCACATTCAAAACAATTGGTTACGCAGCGCTATAACGGTTGGGTCTCGGTGCCGTTTGGAGCAATGCGACGTCCTGGATGTCGTAATCTGGTAAGGCTCGTTGTCTACGCTCCGCACGACACGCCGGTGGCGCGTCCTCTAAAGGCGGCAGGCGGCGCTCGATGATTGTGCTCTGCAGCACACCTAACCTATGTTTGACTCACGTTCGCGCGGACGTTCCTAACCCTTGCTGTCCAGCGGCCTGCCATCCGGGCCGTTGGACGACCCCTGCACAAGGAGAACCCTGATATGGGAGATGTTCGCGCACCCTGGACACGGCGCGTAGCCGGGCTGGGGTTGGCCGCCGTGGCGGCCCTCGCGGTAGCCAGCGTCACCGCACTGCCCGCAGCGGCCGAGGGCGAGATCCTGGGCGCCGGCCGCCCTGACGCCATCAAGGACAGCTACCTTGTGGTGATCAAGGACAGCGCTTCACCGCGGGCGGCAGCCAACGAGACGGCCCAGGCGCTGGTCGACCAGTACGGCGGCAAGGTCAACGTCGTGTGGCAAGACGCCGTGAACGGCTTCGGCGCGACGATGACCGAGCAGCAGGCCCGCCGGCTGGCCGCCGACCCGAGGATCGTCCACGTCGAGCAGGACGCGACCGTCCAGCTCGCCGGTGTGCAGCCCAGCCCGCCGTCGTGGGGGTTGGACCGCATCGACCAGCGGGACCTGCCGCTGAACAACAGCTACACCTACCCGGACGTCACCAACCAGGTGACCGCATACATCATCGACACCGGCATCCGTACCACGCACACCACCTTCGGCGGGCGCGCGGTCTGGGGTACTAATACGGTTGGTGACGGCAACAACACCGACTGCCACGGCCACGGCACCCACGTCGCCGGCACTGTCGGTGGCAGCCAGTACGGTGTCGCGAAGACGACCCGCCTGGTCGCTGTCAAGGTGCTGAACTGCTCCGGCTCCGGCTCGTTCACCGGCATCGTCAGCGGCGTGAACTACGTGACCTCCAACCACGTCTCCGGCCCGGCCGTGGCCAACATGTCCCTCGGCGGCACCGGATCCAACGCGACGCTGGAGAACGCCGTTCGCAGCTCGATCGCCGACGGCATCGTGTACGCGCTCGCGTCCGGCAACTCGAACTCCGACGCTTGCAACTTCACGCCGGCTCGTACCCCCGAGGCCATCACCGTCAACGCCAGCACCAACACCGACGCCAGGGCCTCGTTCTCCAACTTCGGCACCTGCACCGACATCTTCGCCCCCGGCCAGGGCATCACCTCGGCCTGGAACACCAGCGACACCGCAACGAGCACCATCAGCGGCACGTCGATGGCGGCCCCGCACGTGGCCGGTGCGGCGGCGCTGATCCTGGGCGCGAACCCGACGATGGCGCCGCAGACGGTGGCGTCCACGATGTACACCAACTCCACGCCCAACAAGATCACGAACCCCGGCACCGGCTCGCCGAACCGCCTGCTGTTCGTCGGCGCCGGTGGTCCTCCGCCGCCTGGTTGCCAGCCCGCGACCAACGGCACGAACGTGAACATCCCGGACTACCCGGGCGCGGCCGTGACCAGCTCGATCACGATCTCGGGCTGCACCGGCAACGCATCATCGGCCAGCACGATCGAGGTGCACATCATCCACACCTGGATCGGTGACCTGGTCGTCGACCTGCTGGCCCCGGACGGCAGCGTCTACAACCTGCACAACAGGACGGGCAGCAGCGCCGACAACATCCACACCACCTACTCCCGCAACCTTTCCGGCGAGGTAGCCAACGGCACCTGGCGGCTGAGGGCACGGGACGCGGCCGGCCTTGACGTCGGCTACATCGACAGCTGGACGCTCGACATCTAGACCTGTTTCCTCACTTGGGGAGCTTCAGTTCCACATCCGGAACTGAAGCTCCCCAAGTGCGTTCATTGGCGTGGGCGCCGGGTGCGGGTGGCGCGGGCGGCGAGCTGGTCGCCGGGCGGGTAGTCGACCCCGACCAGGGTCAGCCCGTGGGCGGGGGCGACGGTCACCTCGCTCGAACGCTCGGTGCACGCAAGCACCTCGGACGGCCAGCCGACCGGGCGCCGGCCCTCGCCGACCGCGATCAGCGCCCCGGCCAGGCTGCGCACCATGTTGTGGCAGAACGCGTCCGCGGTGACCAGCGCGGCGAGCACGCCGTCCCGCTCGCGGCGCCAGTGGAGGCACTGCAGCTCGCGCACGGTGCTGGCCCCCTCGCGGCGGCGGCAGTACGCCACGAAGTCGTGCTCGCCGAGCAGGCGTGACGCGGCGTAGTTCATGGCCGACTCGGCGAGCGGCCGCGGCCAGGCGAGCGTGTCGAGTCGGCGCAGCGGCTGCACGCCCCACGGCGCGTCGGCCACCCGGTAGACGTAGTGCCGGCGCAGCGCGCTGAACCGGGCGTCGAAGCCGGGCGGAGCCGGCGCAATCATCGGTACCCGCAGGTCGGCGGGCAGCAGCCGGGCCAACCGGTGCGCGAGCAACCCGAGGTCGGTGCCGGCGGGCACGTCGGCGTGTGCGACCTGACCGCTCGCGTGCACGCCGGCGTCGGTACGCCCGGCGACGGTGAGCGCAACCGAGCAGCGCAGCACGAGCGACAGCGCGTCAGTGAGCACACCCTGCACCGTGCGCCGGCCGGGCTGGCTGGCCCAGCCGGAGAACCCGGTGCCGTCGTAGGCGATCTGCAGCCAGATACGGGTGAGCCCGCCGCCCGTCTCCGGCGCGGCGGGCTCACTCATGATCATTTACTCGTCGCTCTGCGAGCCGGGCTTGGCGAAGCCGGCCGCCTCGGCGTCCTGCTCGGTCGCGAACCACACCTCGGCGATGGTCTGCCCGTAGTGCGGGCTGTCCGGCGTGTGGTACAGCTTCGAGTCCTCGTTGCCCTTGATCGGGAACCCGTCGGGCTGGTCGCCACTCTCGAGGGCGATATGGCTGCCGTCACCGTACGGCGCGTCCTCGGTCGAGGCGCTCTCCTCGACCTCGCCGGCGTCGACCACGGTGTCGACTGCCGAGGCGTCCTCGGCTGACTCGGCTGACTCGGCCGACTCCGCGGTCTCGGTCGACTCGGCTGGCTGGGCGGCCTTGCGGCTGAACCGGGCCCGCCTGGCCCGCTCGGCCTCGGCGGTGACGGTCTTCTGCTGGATCAGCTCGATGACCGCCATCGGTGCGTTGTCGCCCTTGCGCGGGAGCGTCTTGACGATCCGCGTGTAGCCGCCGTTGCGCTCGGCGAAGAACGGCCCGATCTCGGCGACCAGCTTGTGCACGATGTCCTTGTCCCGGATCACGCGCATGATCTCGCGACGGTTGTGCAGGTCGCCTCGCTTGGCCTTGGTGATCAGCCGCTCCGCGAACGGGCGCAGCTTGCGCGCCTTCGCGGCCGTCGTGGTGATCCGGCCGTGCTCGAACAGCGACGTGGCCAGGTTGGCCAGCATCAGCCGCTCGTGCGCCGGGGATCCGCCCAGACGGGCGCCCTTGGTTGGGCTGGGCACGGTAGTGCTCCCTTCAGATTGCGCTCGGCCCTAGTGGCCCGTCACAGTTGTTCGGTCTCGGCGTAGTCGTGGCCGTCGTCGGAGCTCAGGTCGGCCGTGTCGGCCCAGTGGTCGGCGGACTGGTAGTCCACCGCGGCGGCCGACGGGTCGAACCCGGGCGGGCTGTCCTTGAGCGCCAGGCCCAGGCCCACCAGCTTCATCTTGACCTCGTCGATCGACTTCGCGCCGAAGTTGCGGATGTCGAGCAGGTCGGCCTCGCTGCGCGAGACCAGCTCGCCGACGGTGTGGATGCCTTCCCGCTTGAGGCAGTTGTACGACCGCACGGTCAGGTCGAGGTCCTCGATCGGCATCGCGAATGCGGCGATGGTGTCGGCCTCGGCCGGCGACGGGCCGATCTCGACGCCCTCGGCGTCCAGGTTCAGCTCGCGGGCCAGGCCGAACAGCTCGACCAGGGTGCGCCCGGCCGAGGCAACCGCGTCCCGCGGGGTGATCGACGGCTTGGTCTCGACGTCGAGCACGAGCTTGTCGAAGTCGGTGCGCTGCTCGACACGGGTGGCCTCGACCTTGTACGTCACCTTGAGCACCGGTGAGTAGATCGAGTCGACGGGGATCCGGCCGATCTCGGCGCCGGCCTGCTTGTTCTGCATCGCCGGCACGTAGCCGCGGCCGCGCTCGACGACGAGCTCGATCTCGAGCTTGCCCTTGGAGTTCAGGCTCGCGATGTGCAGGTCGGGGTTGTGCACCGTGACGCCAGCCGGCGGGACGATGTCCCCGGCGGTGACGTCCCCGGGGCCCTGCTTGCGCAGGTACATGGTGACCGGCTCGTCCTCCTCGGAGCTGACCACGAGCTCCTTGAGGTTGAGGATGATGTCGGTGACGTCTTCCTTGACGCCGGGCACGGTGGTGAACTCGTGCAGCACACCGTCGATGCGGATGCTGGTGACGGCCGCCCCGGGAATCGACGAGAGCAGCGTGCGGCGAAGCGAGTTGCCCAGCGTGTAGCCGAAGCCGGGCTCGAGGGGCTCGATGACGAACCGGGAGCGTGTCGGGTCGACAGGCTCTTCGGTCAGCGTCGGTCGCTGTGAGATGAGCACTTGCGTTTCCTCCATTGCCGGCGCCCGCCATATGACGCCGAAAAGGATGGCGAACCGGCGGCACGCCTTCGTGCCGCCGGGGCTATCTAACTCGACATGTAATCCAACACAGTTTACTTCGAGTAGAGCTCGACGATCAGCTGCTCCTGCAGCGGGACGTCGATCTGTGCGCGCTCGGGCAGCTGGTGGACCAGCACCCGCAGGCTGTTGGGCACGACCTGCAGCCATGACGGCACCGGCCGGTCCCCGTAGGTCTCCTTGGCGATGATGATCGGCGTCGAGTTCCGCGACTGCGGCTTGACGTCGATGATGTCGTACTTCGACACCCGGAAGCTCGGCACGTTCACCCGCACGCCGTTGACCGTGAAGTGGCCGTGCGTGACCAACTGCCTCGCATGCCGGCGGGTCCGCGCGATGCCGGTGCGGTAGATCACGTTGTCCAGCCGGGACTCGAGGATCTGCAGCAGGTTCTCACCGGTCTTGCCCTGCCGGCGGACCGCCTCCTCGTAGTAGCGGCGGAACTGCTTCTCCAGGACGCCGTAGGTGAAGCGAGCCTTCTGCTTCTCCTGCATCTGCAGCAGGTACTCGCTCTCCTTGATGCGTGCCCTGCCGTGCTGACCGGGTGGGTACGGCCGGCGCTCGAAGGCGCGGTCGCCGCCGACCAGGTCGATCTTCAGCCGCCGCGACTTGCGAGTCGCGGGTCCGGTGTAGCGAGCCATGTTCGGTTACTCCTCCCCGCCTCAGACCCGGCGCCGCTTCGGCGGGCGGCAGCCGTTGTGCGGCTGCGGGGTCACGTCCTGGATGGTGCCGACCTCGAGGCCCGCCGCCTGCAGCGAACGGATCGCGGTCTCCCGGCCGGAGCCGGGACCCTTGACGAAGACGTCGACCTTGCGCATGCCGTGCTCGGCGGCCTTGCGGGCGGCGTTCTCGGCGGCCATCTGGGCGGCGAACGGCGTGGACTTGCGGGAACCCTTGAACCCGACGTGGCCGGCAGACGCCCAGCTGATCACGTTCCCCATCGGGTCGGTGATCGAGACGATGGTGTTGTTGAACGTGCTCTTGATGTGCGCGTGGCCGTGCGCGACGTTCTTCTTCTCCTTGCGCCGTACTTTCTTGACGGCGCCCGTGCGTGACTTCGGTGGCATGTCTTTGGCTGATCTCCTGAGTCGAGGGAAGGCGGTTGCTACTTCTTCCCGGCCTTCTTCTTGCCGGCGACGGTCTTCTTCGGGCCCTTGCGGGTGCGCGCGTTGGTCTTGGTCCGCTGCCCGTGCACCGGGAGCCCGCGGCGGTGCCGCAGCCCCTCGTAGCAGCCGATCTCGACCTTGCGGCGGATGTTGGCCTGGACCTCGCGGCGCAGGTCACCCTCGACCTGGTACGTGTTCTCGATGAAGTCCCTGAGCTTGGCGACGTCGTCGTCGGAAAGGTCCCTGGCCCGCAGGTCAGGGCTGACGCCGGTCGCGATCAGGATCTGCTTGGACCGAGTCTTGCCAATGCCGTAGATGTAGGTGAGCGCGATCTCCATGCGCTTCTCACGCGGGAGATCGACTCCGGCGAGCCGTGCCATTCGGCGGCGTTCTCCTTCGTCGTTGTCGTCAGGTCTGCTCCCCGACCGTCCCGGCGGCGATGTGACCGCGCGGGCCCCGGCCTGACTTCCGGGGGTGAACCGGATCATGACGGCGAGCCGTCCATCTCGTACTGCGATCCGGCAGGTTCGGGGAGGTCCTCGTTTCAGTTGTGCTGCGACGAGCCGGTGATCAGCCCTGGCGCTGCTTGTGGCGCAGGTTCTCGCAGATCACCATGACCCGCCCGTGCCGGCGGATCACCTTGCACTTGTCGCAGATCTTCTTGACGCTCGGCTGAACCTTCACTGGTCCTTGTCCCGTTACTTGTAGCGGTAGACGATGCGGCCGCGGGACAGGTCGTAGGGCGAGAGTTCCACGACCACCCGGTCCTCCGGCAGGATGCGGATGTAGTGCTGCCGCATCTTGCCGCTGATGTGCGCTAGCACCCGGTGTCCGTTCTCCAACTCGACTCTGAACATCGCGTTGGGGAGCGGCTCCACCACGCGGCCCTCGACCTCGATAGCCCCGTCCTTCTTGCCCATGTCCTCCGCGTTTCGTGAGGCGGTTCTTGACTGCACGCAGGCGCGACACACGACGATTCGCGAGCCTTGAGGTGCGGGAGGCACGGCAAGACAAGCGGCCGAGGGGCGCGCCAGACCACCAGTTTACGCCCACGCCCACAACCGCTCCAAACCGGTGCAGGTCAGGCGGCCCGGCGGCTGCGCTCGCCGAGCCAGCGGGCCAGCAGCACGGCGCCCCACGGGCCGGCGACCCAGATCCACCACGGGTAGACCCATTCCTGCGAGGCGATGCTGACGATCGCCCAGATCACCAGGTTCAGGACGCTGGCGAAGAACCACGCGCTGCCCACGATCCGCCAGGCCAGGTCGGCGCGGCGGCGCGCGGGTTCGGCCGGCTGCGTGCCGGCGACCGCAGCGCCGAGCGGACCAGCGGGCGTGCCGGGATCGTCGCGCAGACCACCCGACTCGGCAGGCAGGTCGCTGATCAGCGCGGCCAGCTCGGCGTAGGTCCTCGCTGCGTACGCGCTGCGCGTGCGCTCGTCGAACTCACCGAGGTCGAGCCGGCCTTCGTCGTGCGCCCGGCGCAGCCGTTCAACGACCGCCTGCCGGTCGGCGTCGGAGGCGCGCAGCCTGCTCTCGCCGACCTGTCCGGACGGCTGCTCGGGCACCGCGGGCTGGGACACCCCACCATGGTGCCACAACAGCGGAGGGTTTGGTAACTCTGTTATGAAACGGTGGCGAGCAGCGAGCCGTCCTCCGCGACCACCAGGCGGTAGCCGACTCCGCGCACCGACTCGATCGCCACCGAGCCCGTGACGTCCCTGATCTGCCGGCGCAGCCGTTTCACCGCGGACACCACCGCGTCGGTGTCACCGAGGTAGGCGCGGTTCCAGACCCTGGTGGTGAGCTCGGCGAACGTCCACACCCGGCCGGGGTCGAAGGCGAGCGCGAACAGCAGGTCGAACTCGCGCGCCGAGAGCGGGATCGGCTCACCCTGCCAGGTCGCTTCGCGCAGGTCGGCGTCGATCCGCAACTTGCCGCACTCAACCACCCGGTGCGCCGGCAGGTCGGCCTGCTCGTGGATCGCCGGTACGGGCTGCTCAGCCGGCTCGCCGGCCAGTAACCTGCGAACGCTCTCGGCGTCGGGCAGGTACAGCATCATCACCTGGCCGCCAGTGGCTTCCGCGACAGCGGAGAAATGCTCCGTGCTGGTGCCGACGCACAGCACCATCGGGCCGGCAAGGAGTTCCAACACGGAACGTGAGTGCACGTTACACCTCCCGGTCGACCCGGCACCTCACCCGATTGGATGCATGGTGGCAGACCGACCCGCCGCTGACCAGATCGAAACGTCGGTCTATGCGGGTATCGAGTCTCCAGCCGGAGTGTTACAGGGCAGCTCGCGGTCGATCTACCGTCCTGCCCGTCGTGCGTGACCAACAAACGGCCGGATACCGCTCTCCGGCAACCCTTCACCTGACCGGGTTGATGCAGAAGCGTCCCTGTCGTACCCCGCAGTCGTGATCTGACTACTTCTCGGGGTCGGCGGTTACATACCGCACATGATGGGAGGGATAAGTGTCATCAGTACCTCATGGCCGTTGGAGGGTCAGGTCGATGCTCGGCCTGCTCTCGGCGGTCCTGGCCGCACTGGGCGTGCTCGCCGCACCGGCGAGCGCGCAGCAGCCGGCCAGCGACCCGGCCAGCAAGATCGAAGGTGCGCTCACAGCGGCCCTTGACAGCAAGGGCTCGACCGACTTCATGGTCTACTTCGCTGACCAGGCCGACGTTTCCGGCGCCATGGAAATCAAGGACTGGGCCCAGCGCGGGCAGGCCGTCATGGACACGCTCCAGGCGACGGCGAACGCCAGCCAGGCCGGCGTCAAGGCCAGGCTCGACGGCGCAGGTGCGGACTACCGGTCGTACTGGATCGTCAACGCGATCTACGTCCGCAACGGCAACGCCGATCTGGTCAACGGCATCGCGGCTGACGCCGAGGTGAGCTCCGTTCGCACCCAGCACGTCTACGAGCTGCCGACGCCGACGGCGGGCCAGCTCGAGCAGACGATCAACGCTGTCGAGTGGGGCATCGCCGCGATCAACGCCGACGACGCCTGGGGCACGTTCGGCGCCCGCGGTGAAGGCGTCGTGGTGGCCAACGTCGACACCGGCGTCCAGTTCGACCACCCGGCACTGGTCCGCCAGTACCGCGGCAACCTGGGCGGCGGCGTCTTCAACCACAACTACAACTGGGACGACCCGTCGAACGTCTGCGGCAACCCGTCCCTGGCGCCGTGCGACAACAACAACCACGGCACGCACACGATGGGCACCATGGTCGGCGAGGACGCCAGCCAGACCAACCAGATCGGTGTCGCCCCGGCGGCCCGCTGGATCGCCGCCAAGGGCTGCGAGAGCAGCAGCTGCTCCGAGTCGGCGCTGCTGGGTGCCGGCCAGTGGGTGGCCGCCCCGACCGACCTGGCCGGCGCCAACCCGCGTCCGGACCTGCGGCCGAACATCGTGAACAACTCGTGGGGCGCCGGTAACGGCCCGATCGTCGACCCGTGGTACGAGGGCGTCGTCAACGCCTGGATCGCCGGCGGCATCTTCCCCGCGTTCTCCAACGGCAACTCGGGCCCGGGTTGCGACACCTCGGGGACGCCTGGTGACTACCAGGAGACCTACTCCTCCGGCGCGTTCGACATCAACGGCGTCATCGCCTCGTTCTCCAGCCGGGGTCCCGGCGAGGGTGGCGACGTCAAGCCGAACCTTGCCGCACCTGGTGTCAACGTCCGCTCCTCGATCGCGGGTGGCGGTTACGGCTCCTTCAACGGCACCTCGATGGCCTCGCCGCACACCGCGGGCACGGTCGCGCTGATGATGTCGGCGGCGCCGTCGCTCGTCGGTGACATCGACGCGGTCAGGGCGATCCTGGACGACACGGCCACCGACACGCCGAACGCCCAGTGTGGCGGCACCGACGACGACAACAACGTCTTCGGTGAAGGCAAGCTCAACGCCTTCGCCGCGGTCGACCAGTCGCCGCGCGGTCCTGTCGGCACGCTGGTCGGCACGGTCACCAACGCCAGCACCGGCGACCCCATCGCCGGCGCGCGCGTCGACGTGACCGGGCCGAGCAACCGCACCCTGACCACGGGTCCGGACGGCACCTACCGCACCACCCTGCCCACCGGTGACTACACGGTGACCGCGTCCGCGTTCGGCTTCCAGAGCGGCACGGCCAACGTCAGCATCACCGAGGGCGAGACCACGACGCAGAACTTCGCGCTCACGCCTGCGACGTCGTTCTCCGTCTCCGGCGTGGTCAGTGACGACAGCGGCAACCCGGTTGCCAACGCCACCGTCACGATCACGGGCACCCCGATCCCGCCGGCCACCACCGGTCCGGATGGGGCGTACTCGTTCGCCAACGTGCCGGCAGGCACGTACACGATCACCGCCACGGCGGGTGGGTGCTTCGGCTCCCAGTCCCAGTCGGTGGTCGTCGACGGCAACGAGACGGTCAACTTCACCCTTCCGGCACGCGGTGACAGCTACGGCTACACCTGTGTCGTGGAGGGTGCCGGTTACGTCGAGGGTGACACGCCGCTGGCTCTGACCGGCGACGACGCCGCCACCGCCGTCGACCTGCCGTTCGGGTTCTTCTACTACGGCAACACCTACAGCCGGGCGTTCGTGTCCACCAACGGCCACATCAACTTCCTGGCCGCGAACACGTCGTTCAGCAACGTGGCCATCCCGGCCGCGGGTGCGCCCAACGCGGCGATCTACCCGTTCTGGGACGACCTGCTGGTCGACGCCAGCACCGTGATGAGGACCAAGACGTCCGGCGTTGCGCCGAACCGCACGTTCCTCATCGAGTGGCGCAACGTCGCCTTCTTCGGCGCGACCACCCTCCGGGTGGACGTCGAGGCAGAGCTGTCGGAGAACGGGACGATCGCCTTCCGGTACCGCAACCTGGGTACCGACGGGCGTGAGCTGGGCAACTCGGCAACCGTCGGCATCGAGAACGCCGCCGGTAACGTCGCCCTGCAGTACTCGTTCAACACCGCGTCGCTGTCCAACACGCAGTCGATCAGGTTCCGGCCGCCGCCCACGGCGACGATCACCGGCATCGTGAGCGACTTCAACGACGGGCAGCCGATCGACGGCGCGCAGGTTCGGGTGCTGTCCGGTAGCACCGTGGTCGGCACGCTGACCACGGGCCCCGACGGCGCGTACAGCACGCGCCTGCGGCTGGGCACCTACACCGTCGAAGCCAGCAAGGCCCTGTACCGGACCGAGTCCGCCACGGTCGTGCTGGACGAGGCCAACGAGGTCGTGACGCAGAGCTTCGCCCTGCACACGCCTGGGGCCACGGTGGCGCCTGACTCGCTGTCGTTCTTCGCGGTCGCCGGTCAGCTGAGGTCGGCAACAGTCGTCCTGAGCAGCACCAGTGACCTGGACCTGACCTTCAGCGTGGCGAGCGACTCGTCATGGCTGTGGGCGGTTCCCGGCAGTGGCACCGTCGCGGCCGGCACGTCGCGGCCTCTGACCGTTCGGGTCGACCCGACCGGCCTCGAGCCCGGTGTGCACCGCGGCACGCTCACCCTCACCACCAACGCAGGCCGGACGCCGACGATCGAGATCCCGGTCTCGCTCGTGGTGCCCGCCTACTGGGTCGGCATCGACGCCGGAAGCACGACGGGCTCCACCGACCGGGCCGGCGACTTCTGGGTCGCTGACCGGGCATGGGCTCCTGGTGGCTACGGCTACGTCGGAGCCGGCTGGGTGAACAGCTCGCGTCAGGCCATCTCCGGTACCGACGACGACGCTCTCTACCAGACCCAGCGGGAGGGCACGGCCGGCTACCGGTTCGACGCCCTGCCGGCGGGTACCTACGATGTCGAGCTCAGCTTCGCCGAACTGCGTCGCGGTCTGCCCGTCGGCCGCCGCGTGTTCGACGTGAAGATCAATGGTGAGCTCGAGCTGTTCAACCACGACGTGGTGGCCGAGGTCGGTTCGCTGGCCGCTGACCGTCACGTCTTCACGGTGACCGTTGCCGAGGGTGGCTCGATCTACATCGAGTTGCTCGGCCAGCCGAATTACCTCCCGCAGATGATCAACGCGGTCCGGGTGACCCATCGCCCCGACCTGGGCTGATCTGACAGCTAGGAGATAGTCCGTCTGAACGAGAGGCGGGGTGGGTCGGGCGGGGGGGCCCCCCCCCCCCCCCCCCTTTTTCCCCCCGCTTCCCCCCACCAAAGGCTCCCCCCCCCCTCCACATCGGCCGCCGCGCGCAGCGAGGCAGGTGAGCGTGAGGTAGCCACCAACGGGGGGAGGGCGGGCCAGG
>OBLK01000158.1_pt1 | contig 22340 bp, 25 predicted proteins | sample 1518871 | NCBI WGS metagenome assembly OBLK01 (sample SAMEA2464837, study PRJEB22497) | soil metagenome | biome: Grassland; feature: Farmland; material: Clay | place: Australia | collected 2013-02-01 | depth 0.8 m
ATGTGCGGGATGAACTGATGGTCGGAAAGGACACGCCGTTCCAGACCACCGAAGAGTTCCTCGGCGCGCTCGACGAGAACCTCCAGAAGAAGATGGCCGGGGTTTGAGCCGGGTCTGAGCCCGGGTCTGAGCCGCTGAGCCGGATGGCGCAGCGTTCAACCGAGGCGAGCAACGAACCGTCACGTTAGGTGATTGCCCGTGCCGCCTCGGTTGCTGCACGTGGTGGTTACTCGACAGTTTCCATTCCGTTCCCGAGCGCGCTCACTTATACCTACCTGTGAGAGTGCGTCTCGAACTGACGTGGGCGGAGGACGAGCGCTGTGTTCGGACTGTCGAAACGGGCCGTGACGGTCATCGGCATCGCGGCTGGTGTGTTGGCTCTCTACCTGCTCGGCAACGGCAAGCACCCCAGCGACGCGGCCGAGCCGGCCGCCGGCGTCAGCCAGTGCCGGGTCACGGTCAACGCGGACGTGCTGAACGTCCGCGCGGCGCCGGCGCTGGACGCGCCGGTCATCGGCAAGTTCGTCAAGGACGCCGAGACCGAGGCGGACAAGGTCGTCGAGAACGGCTTCCGCAAGATCGACGAAAACCGGTGGGCGGCCAACGAGTACCTCACCCCGAAGCAGGGACACGACTGCGGAACTTGATCAAGAGCTGACCAGGGAGCTGACCAGGGACGGACGGACCAGGAGCGACGAGGACGCATAAGTCGACTGAGCCGAGCGGGTACCGAATACGGGGTATCTCGCCGAAAGTGCTTGCCCTGGGCCGAAGAATTCCCACAATCGTGCTATGACCACGCCCGAGTCGACTACGAGCAGTAAGAACCTGGGGCGCAAGTTGGGTTGGGCGTTGGTCGGGATCGTGATCGTCGGGCTGGCGGTGCTCTCCGGCCGGCCGAGCGCGTCGAGCGACCAGGACGGCACCGAGCCGGGCCCCGAGTCGTGCACGATCACGGTCACCGCGGACACGCTCAACGTGCGGGCCGGCCCCGGCACCGAGTACCCGACCGTCGACCAGCTGTCGCAAGGCACCGTCGTCCCGGCCGAGCCGGACACCAGTGGCGGCTTCCGCAAGCTGGCCGAGGGCCGCTGGGTGGCCGGCGAGTACGCCAACCCGTCGGCCGGCTGCGGCTAGCCGCGGGCGGCGACCAGCAACGGCCGGCGCCCGCTTAACCTTCGAGCGTGCTGACCGTCTCCACCGTCAACGTCAACGGACTGCGCGCGGCCGCCCGCAAGGGCTATCTGCAGTGGCTCACCTCGCGCGGGGCCGACGTGGTGTGCCTGCAGGAGATCAGGGCCGAGCCGGAGGTGCTGCCCGACGAGCTGCGCGAGCCGGCCGGCTGGCGGGCGGTGCACGCGGCGCCGCTCGCGGAGGAGCTGAAGGGGCGCTGCGGGGTCGCGATCCTGAGCAGGCAGGCACCGTCTGCGGTCCGGGTCGGCTTCGGCTCGGCCGAGTTCGACCGCGACGGGCGCTACGTCGAGATCGACCTGCCCGGCGTCACGATCGGCAGCCTCTACCTGGTCAACGGCACCGTCGGCAAGCCGAGCCAGGACGCCAAGGAGCGGTTCATGGCGCAGTTCCTGCCGTACCTGGTGACCCGCCGGGAGAAGGCCGCGATCGACGGCCGCGAGGTGCTGGTGTGCGGCGACTGGAACATCGCGCACCGCGAGGCGGACATCAAGAGCTGGAAGACCAACCGGCGCAACTCCGGGTTCCTGCCCAACGAGCGTGCCTGGCTCGACGACCTGTTCGGCGCGAGCGGCTACGTCGACGTGGTGCGCAGGCTGCACCCTGACCGCGACGGGCCGTACTCCTGGTGGTCGTACCGGGGCAGGGCCTTCGACAACGACGCCGGCTGGCGCATCGACTACCACGCCGCCACGCCGGCGCTGGCCGCTGCCGCCCGCTCGGCCACGGTCGACCGCGCCCCGGCCTGGGACGCCCGTTGGTCCGATCACGCCCCGGTGACCGTGACCTACGACTGTTCGGGTTGAGCCGCACACGGCTCGATCGGCGTGGGGCTCCGGCTGGCAGAATCCAGCGACCGTGACCCCCCGCGTGCTCTCCGGCATCCAGCCGACGGCCCACTCGTTCCACCTCGGCAACTACCTCGGCGCGTTGCGGCAGTGGGTGGCGATGCAGCAGACCCACGACACGTTCTACTGCGTCGTCGACCTGCACGCGATCACGATCGAGCACGACCCGAAGCAGCTGCGCGAGTTCACCAGGACGTCGGTGGCCCAACTGCTGGCGCTGGGCATCGACCCGCAGCGCTCGACGCTGTTCGTGCAGAGCCACGTGCCAGAGCACGCGGAGCTGAGCTGGGTGCTGAGCTGCCTGACCGGGTTCGGCGAGGCGAGCCGGATGACGCAGTTCAAGGACAAGGCCTCCCGGCAGGGCGCCGACCGCGCGACCGTGGGGCTGTTCACCTACCCGATCCTGCAGGCCGCAGACATCCTGCTGTACCAGGCCGACGCGGTGCCGGTCGGCGAGGACCAGCGCCAGCACCTCGAGCTGACCAGGGACCTGGCGCAGCGGTTCAACTCGCGGTTCGGCAAGACGTTCACCGTGCCCGAGGCGTACATCCCGCGCGAGACCGCCAAGATCTACGACCTGCAGACGCCGCAGAAGCAGATGAGCAAGAGCCTGGCCGGGCCGGGCTGCGTGTTCCTGCTCGACCCGCCGAACGCCTCGGCGAAGAAGATCCGTTCCGCGGTCACCGACACCGGGCGCGAGATCCACTACGACGTCGAGAACAAGCCGGGGGTGTCGAACCTGCTGGTGATCCACTCGGCGCTGTCCGGCCGGCCGATCGCCGACCTCGAGGCCGACTACGAGGGCAGGGGCTACGGCGACCTGAAGAAGGACGTCGCCGGCGTGCTCACCGACTTCCTGACGCCGGTGCAGGCCGCCGTCGCCGGCTACCTCGACGATCCCGCCGAGCTGGACAAGGTGCTGGCGGCCGGCGCCGAGCGGGCGCGCGCGGTCGCCGCGGAGACGCTGGCCACGGCCTACGACCGGATCGGCTTCCTCCCGGCACGCTGACCCGGGCCGGTGGGCCGGTTGCGGCCGCCCGTCGGCGAGACTGTCCAGTGTGGACAGGCTCGACCGGCTGCGGGCCCGGTACCGGTGGTTCGACCACCTGATCCGGGCCGGCCAGCGGTACCAGGACAGCAACGGCGACCACTACGCCGCCGCCGTCACCTACTTCAGCGGGCTGGCGCTCGCACCGCTGATGATGGTCGCGCTGGCCGCGGCCGGTTTCGTGCTGGCCGCGCAGCCGGAGCTGCTCGCCGAGCTGAAGACGCAGGTCGCCGCGTCGGTGCCGGGTGAGCTCGGCCAGACGATCAACGACGCGATCGACGAGGCGGTGGACTCGCGCGCCGCGGTCGGCCTGATCGGCCTGGCGATCGCGGCCTACTCGGCCCTGGGCTGGATGGGCAACCTGCGCGAGGCGCTGACCGCGCAGTGGTCGCTGCCGCACCGCAAGGTGTCGTTCGCGCGCACCAAGGGGGCCGACGTGCTCGCGCTGGCCGGGCTCGGCCTGGCGCTCGTGGTGTCGTTCACGCTCACCGCGGCCGGCAGCGCGTTCGCCACCGAGGTGCTCGAGCTGCTCGGGCTGGCCGGGCAGCGGTGGGCGCTCGTGCTGCTCGTGGCGGTGACCGTGCTGCTGGCGCTGCTGGGCAACTGGCTGGTGTTCGCCTGGGTGATCGCGAGGCTGCCCCGCGAGCCGGTGACGCTGCGCAGCGCCGCCAAGGCCGCGCTCGCCGGCGCGATCGGGTTCGAGGTGCTCAAGCAGCTCGGCACCGTGTACCTGCGGAGCCTGGGCGACTCGCCGGCCGCGGCCGTGTTCGGCCCGGTGCTGGGTCTGCTCGTGTTCGTGTACCTGGTGTCGCGGTTCTTGCTGTTCCTGGCCGCGTGGGCGGCCACAGCCAGGGAGAACGCGCAGCAGAACCGGGCGGGCGACGCCCCGCCCGCGCCGCCGCCGGCCATGATCCGGCCGAACATCACCGTGCGCGGTGGCCCCGGCCGGCGGACCACGGCCGGCCTGCTCGGCGCGGGCACGGTGATCGGGGCTGGCCTGGTCGCCCTAGCTCGCCGCCGGCGCCGCGGTTCGTGAGGCCTTAACCGCCGGACCGGCCGGGGTCGGGGCCGGTCAACCGGCGGTCAACCGGCGCTGTGCCGCCGGCGGCGCAGCAGCACGCTGGTGGCCACCGCGGCCACCAGCGCAAGCGCTGTCAGGGCGATGACCAGGGTTCGCGCCGGGCGCGCCGACCCGCCGGTCTCGCCGGCCGCCACGGAGCCGCGGGCCGCCGGCTTGGCCATCGGCGCCCCTGAGTCCGGCGACGGCGGGCTGGGGGAGGACTCGACCAGCTGGCCGACCGGCGAGCCGGCCGGCGCCGCGAAGCCGTAGTCGAGCAGGCGCGCGGCCTGCTCGGACATCCGGACCGGCTGCTGCTCGCCGCGCAGCAGCACCGCCACCAGGCGCCGGCCGTTGCGCTCTGCGGCGCCGATGTAGGTGTGCCTGGCGTCGTCGGTGAACCCGGTCTTGCCGCCGATCGCCCCCTGATACGTGGCGAGCAGCCGGTTGTCGTTGCTGAGCTTGAAGCCGGGCTTGCCGCCGAAGCCGGGGAAGTCGACCAGCGTGGTGCCCACGATCGTGGCGAACGCCTGCTCCCGCATGGCCAGCCGGAACAGCAGCGCCAGGTCGTAGGCCGAGATGCTGGTGCCGGGAGCGTCCAGCCCGCTCGGGGTGGTCACCCTGGTATCGAGGGCTCCGGACTGGTCGGCGAGCTCGTTCATCGCCGCCACGGTCGCCTCGACGCCGCCGAGCTGCATCGCGAGCGCGTGCGCGGCGTCGTTACCCGAGCTCAGCAGCAGCCCGTACAGCAGCTGGCCGACCGTGTACTGGCCGCCGGGGCCCATCCCGACCTTGCTGCCCTCCTGCTCGGCGTCGGCCTGGCTGCCGGTCACCACGGTCGCCAGGTCGAGCTTGCGCAGCGCGACGAGCGCGGTCAGCACCTTGATCGTGGACGCCGGCCGGTGCCGGCCGTGCGGGTCCTTCGCCGCCACGATCTGGCCGGAGTCGAGGTCGGCGAGCACCCAGCTGGTTGCGGTCAGGTCGGCCGGTAGCGGCGAGGCGCCGTCGGGCAGCAGCAGCCCGCAGCCGCCGAGCTGCTCGCCGCCGACCGGCTCGGCCGGCACCGGCACCGGCGCCGCGGCCGCCCGGCCGGGGGCCGGCGCCTCCGCGTGGCCGACCGGCGCGGGAGGCGCGAGCCCGTACGGGCCGGCCGAGGCGGCCGGCGCCTGGAAGGGTGCCGGCGGGCGCGGGGGGGGGGGCGGAGCCGGCCCGACCTGGGCCGGTGCGGCGGCAGCGAGGACCGCGCACAGCCCGGCGAGGAACGCACCGCGACGCTTCATCGTGCCTGAGCGTAGGTCCTCGTCTCGCCGGCCCCGCCGAAGGGACCGGCGGTCGTCGGCGATCATGGCCGGCACGCCATACTTTCCGGCCATGGAATTCCTGCATCAGGTGCTGCTGTTCCTCCACCTGCTGGGTATGGCGGTGCTGGTGGCCGCCGTCCTGCTGCAACGCCGCACCGCAGACGGCCCGCTCAACTCGGCCTGGCTGCACGGCGTGGGGCTGCAACTGATCACCGGCCTGGCGCTGGTCGGCGTCCTCGAGGTGCAACGTGACGAGGTCAACAACGCCAAGTTCGGCGTCAAGCTGCTGGTCGCGGTCGCGATCGGGACGCTCGCACTGATCTACCGCAAACGTGACCGGCTGCCCCCCTGGCTGGTCCCGACGCTGGCCGGTCTGGTCGTGCTCAACGTCGCCATCGCCGTGTTCTGGCAGTGATCCGGGCCGCTACCCGGCTGGCCTATTGACCCGGCGCGCGCGGCCCTGCGATGGTCGACTGAACCCGATCTAGCCCGTGTCCAGCCCAGATATCGCGTGCCGTTCGCCATGCGCATCGAGAGGGGCGATGGCTGTGGTCAATACTGCCGTGGGATCGGTCAATGGAAAGCCGTGGAACGCACCGAGCGGTCCGCAATTCGTCACACCGGCCGGCGGTCGCATAACAATTGACGCGCCCGGCTACGACCTGACCCAACCCTGGTTCGCCAGCTTCCGGATCAGGGTCGAACGGCCCTATTTGGGATCGCTGCACGGACTGCACAACCGCGGCCTCATGACCGGCCCGCGCGGCACGGTCGAGGGCCACGTTCACTACCTGCTCAAGGGCACCGTCACCGAGCGCCTCTCGGCCAGGTTCGGCGGCGAGTTCCTGATCGCCCGAAGTGACGTCGACGAGCGCGCGCTCGGCGCCTGGCAGGGGCCCTTCCACGAGGTCTACGGCTGGGTGAACGAGCCGACCGCGAACGGTGCGGAGGTCCTTCGCATGTTCGACCGGTTGACGTTCCTCGACGAGCCGGACGGCGTGCGGGTGCGCACCCAGCCGATCCCCCGCGAGACGCTTTACGGCGAACTGGTCGACAAGCACGTGCCCGGCGTGGGCTTCCTCGGGATCTACCGCGGCGCGGACGCCGCCGGGCTGGTGCCCGGGTGGGCCGGCGCCAAGGTGGCCACCGGCGAGGTGTGGCGCCAGACGATCGACACCCCCGGCGGCTCCAGCAAACCGGCGTTCGTGCACGCGTCACGCACGACCGTGTCGGTGCTCGAGGCCGATCCGCTCAGCCCCGACGACGAGGCCGGGCGGCTGCGGTTCCTGGAGTCACTGGTCGAGATCTCGTGGACGTGACCTTCGCCCTCGCGCTGCTGGTGCTGTGTACCGCCGGCAGCATCGTCCTGCTGGTCGCCGGCACGCGCCATGCCGCCGGCTACCACTCACTGGTCGACCTCCTTCGCCGGCAACGGCTGCTGCCGGCCGCTCCCGCGGTCGCCGGCGCGCTGGTGGCCGCCGAGCTGACAGTCGGCGCCGGCGCCATCGCCCTGTTCGTGCTGGCCGGAAGCACGATCGGCTTCGTGGCGCAGGCGATGTTGTACGCGGCGTTCGCCGGCTACCTGACCGTGTTGATCGCCGCGCGCCCCGGCACGGAGTGCGGCTGCTGGGTCGCCGACGGAGGGCCCGCCCGGCCGTGGGAGGTCGCGCTCGGCACGGCCATGGCCGCGGCGAGTCTCGGCGCCACTCTGGCCGGGCTGGGTACCTCGGTCGAGCCGCTGGCTACCCGGCTGCTGGTCGCCGTCGGTGCCGCCGGCATGGTGGCGGCCGCGACGCTGCTGGTCCAGGCCTGGCGGCCGGCGTTGCGGCCGACCCTGCAGCCAGCACTGCGCGCCAAGTCGGGGAGCGTCTGATGTCGGCGATGGCGGCCTTGCTCGGGCTGGCCTGGCTGGCGATCGTGGTGCTGGCGCTGGCCCTGGCCGGGACGCTCAAGCAACTGCGCGACGTGCAGGCCGCGCTGGTCGAGCTCGGTGGCCAGCTGGGCCGCCAGCATGTGCCCGAGTCGCTGCGGCCAGCAGGCGGCCAAGCCGGCGTTCAGGCGGACGGTCAGGGGACCGACTCGCTGGCGGTCGTGCTGCTGGTCGACCAGCTGTGCGTGTCGTGCGCCGAGGTCGTCGGTGAGTTCGTCGAGCTGGCCGCCGCCGGGCTGGACACCGACGCGATCGTGCTCACCCACTCCGACGACGAGCGCTGGGACGTCGTCCGGCATTCCCCCGCCCGGTTGGTGCTCGACCGGGCGACCTACCACCGGCTCGATCCCGGCTGGCGCCCCGCGGTGCTGGCCGTTGACGCCAACGGAACGGTCCGCTCGGCGGTTCCGGCCGGCTCGCGCGAGGCCCTGCGCGACGCCGTGCACGCGGTCGCCGGCAAGGTCACCGGGAGGAAATGATGGCTCTGACGGTTGCCGACATCCCGTCGGTCGATGAGCGGCCGGCCGGCGGCCACGAGCCGAGCGTGGTCGGGCAGGCGCTACGAAAGCACGCCTCGCGGCGCACGATGCTGCGTTTCGTCGGCGGCGCCGGAATGACGATAGGGCTGACCGCGATGAGCTGGCTGCCGCCGTTGCGAAAAGCCCGCGCGGATTTCTACAGCCGTTATCCGGAGCATCTCGGCTGCGCCGGCTATTACAACCCGGAGACTATTTGCACGCCGCCGAGCTGGTGGATAACGGCGGACGTGTGCAATGGCTTCAACTTCCATCGTGACGATTCCGTGTACGGCACCTGCTACACCTACGTGCACACGGTTTACAAGACCACCTGCGCCGGCCGTAACGCCTGGCGTTGGAACGACACCCGGTGCTCGGACGGCCACATCTTCTACCAGGACTGCGGCGGCGGATACCGCAACACCAGCAGCATCTGCCGCGGACCGGCCAACTAGTGGTGCACCCGGCGGCGCTGCGGCGCGCCTGGGCGCACCCGCTGGCGCCGGCGCCGGTGCTCGGCGCGCTCGGCCTCGCTGTCGGAGCTGTCGCTGCGACGGCGGCCGTGGCTGCGACGAGTTCGGCGCCGGCGCCACCGATCGTCCTGACGGCCTGGGTAGTGCTGGCGGTCAGCGCCGGGTACGCGGTCTCCGGCTCGGTTTGAAGTCGCAACTCGGCGATGTTGCTGAGCTCGTCGGTCTGGCGAGGGAACGCGCGGTGGTGGTTCGCCGGTGGCCTGCTGGCCGGCGGGATGGCCTGCGCGCTGGTGGCCGTCACGGTCGGCTCGCTGCTGCGACTGCTGCTGCCAGGCCCGGCCGTGCCGGCACTGGTCGCCGCGGTCGCGGTGGTGATCCTGCTCGGCGAGTTCGGCCTCTACCGGCTGCGGCTGCCGCAGAACGGCCGGCAGGTGCCCGAGTGGGTGATCGACGACGGTGGCCGCAACGGCGCCCTGCAGTTCGGGTTCGAGATGGGCACCGGCGTGCGCACCTACATGACCAGCGGGCTGCCGCACCTGCTGCTGGTCGTCGTGCTTCTGCTGGGTGGCCTCTGGACCGCCGTGATCGCCGGCCTCGGGTTCGGCGCCGGCCGGGCCTGGATGACGCTGTCGCGGCTCTGGTACGGCGACACCGGTCGCTGGGACACCGAGCTGGACCGCTGGCTGCGGCCGCTACGGGCGGTGCTGGCGGTGTCGGCTGCGGGTTGCTGCGCGGCCATCCTGATCACCGCGCTGGTCACCGTGTGAGTTAATCCGGCCAGGCGGCCACGAGCACAATTCGGTTACGCTCGTTCGCCCCTGTTGGCGGCGAGGTAATGTCTCTCGCTCGAACCCGGATAACCGGGTCGGTTCGACATGGGAGGAGAGACAGCGTGCGCCGTAGGCACGGGATCGCGCTGGTCGCCGTTGCGTTGACCAGCGCTTTGTCCCTGGTCGGTTGTGCGAAGGACTCCGGAAACAACGCCAACACCAACACTCCGGGCCAGAGCACCGAACAGGGCTGCCAGAAGAACAACCTGCCGACCGGGGCGCCAGCCGCATCCACCACCGCCGGTAGCGGTGAGAAGGTGGACGGTAGCGCTCTCAAGGTCGGGCTGGCCTATGACATCGGTGGCCGTGGTGACGCGTCGTTCAACGACTCCGCCGCCGCCGGCCTCGACAAGGCCAAGGCCGACCTGGGTGTCTCCCAGGTCAAGGAGCTCACCGCCGGCGTCAACGAGAGCGAGGCCGACAAGCAGACCCGGCTTCGCCAGCTCGCCGGCGAGGGCCACAACGTGGTGATCGGCGTCGGGTTCGCCTACTCCGAGGCGACCAAGGCCGTCGCGCCGGAGTTCCCGGACGTCAAGTTCGCCGTGGTGGACGGCTTCGTGGAGGGCGTCCCCAACGTCACCCCGCTGCTGTTCGCCGAGCACGAGGGCTCGTTCCTGGTCGGCGTCATCGCCGCCCTGAAGAGCAAGTCCTGCAAGATCGGCTTCGTCGGCGGCGTCAACATCCCGCTGATCCAGAAGTTCGAGGCCGGCTTCGTGGCCGGCGTCAAGGCCGTGGACGAGAACGCCACGATCGAGAAGACCTACCTGACCGAGGCCGGCGACTTCACCGGCTTCCAGGACGCCCCCAAGGGCGAGGTGGCCACCAGGGGTCTGATCGAGAAGGGTGTCGACGTGGTCTACCACGCGGCCGGCGCCTCCGGTAAGGGCGTGTTCGCCGCGGCCAAGGCCGGCAACGTCCAGGCGATCGGCGTCGACTCCGACCAGTACAACCAGCCCACCGTCGCCGAGTACAAGGACGTGATCATCTCGTCCATGCTCAAGCGGGTCGACGTCTCGGTGTTCGACTACCTCACCGCGGCCGCTCAGGGCGACCTGTCCAAGGTGCCGGGCGTGTTCGACCTCAAGGTCGAGGGCGTCGGATTCTCCACCTCCGGTGGCATGATCGACGACATCGAGGACACCGTTCTCGCCTACCAGGCGCAGATCATCGATGGCACGATCAAGGTGCCGCAGGAGCCGACAGACTAGGTTCTGGCATCGCAGTGGTGGGCCCGGAGGGGGAAGGTTCCCTTTCCGGGCCCACCCACACCTGAGCAGCCCTTAACGAGAGGGTGTGTGCCACCGATGACCGAGACCCCGGTCGCGACCGAGCCGGACAGCGCGCCAGCCAGCGGGCCGGACGCAGTCGACGTGGTCGTGCTGACCGGCATCACCAAGCGATTCCCGGGTGTGGTCGCCAACAGCGACGTCCACCTGTCCGTACGCCGTGGCGAGGTGCACGCGCTGTGCGGGGAGAACGGCGCCGGCAAGTCGACCCTGATGAAGATCCTCTACGGCATGCAGGCGCCGGACGAGGGCACGATCGAGGTCAACGGCGAGCCGGCGCGGTTCCGGTCGCCGGCGGACGCCATCCGGGCCGGCATCGGCATGGTCCACCAGCACTTCATGCTGGCCGACAACCTGACCGTGCTGGAGAACGTCGTGCTCGGCGCCGAGGCCATGCACGGCATCGGCCGCGCCGCCAAGGCCAGGGTCGGCGAGCTGGCCAGGCAGACGGGGCTCGACGTCGACCCGGGCGTGCTGGTCGAGCGGCTCGGGGTGGCCGACCGGCAGCGGGTGGAGATCCTCAAGGTGCTCTACCGCGGCGCGAAGATCGTCATCCTGGACGAGCCGACCGCCGTGCTGGTGCCGCAGGAGGTCGACGAGCTGTTCACCACGCTTCGGCGGATGAGGGCCGAGGGCTACACGTTCCTGTTCATCTCGCACAAGCTCGACGAGGTCCGCTCGATCGCGGACCGGGTCACGGTGATCCGGCGCGGCACCACGGTCGGCACCGTCGAGCCGCGCGAGGTGACCACCCGCCAGCTGGCCGAGATGATGGTCGGCAGCGAGCTGCCCAGCCCGGAGACCAGGGACTCGACGGTCACGGAGAAGGAGATGCTCCGGCTGGAAGGGCTGACCCTGCTCACCCCGGACGGCCGCCCGCTGTTGCACAGCGTGGACCTGGTGGTGCACGCCGGTGAGGTGCTCGGCATCGCCGGCGTCGAGGGCAACGGGCAGACCGAGCTGGTCGAGACGATCATGGGCATGCGCAAGGCCGCCACCGGCCGGGTGCTGGTCGGCGGCAAGGACGTCACCAAGGCCGGCACGCTGGAGCGGCGCGAGGCCGGCATCGGCTACATCCCGGAGGACCGGACCAGGTACGGGCTGCTGCAGCAGCAGCCGCTGTGGGCCAACCGGATCCTCGGCTACCAGACCAGGCGGCCGACGGCCAGGGGCCTGCTGCTGGACATCGCCGGGGCCAAGGCCGACACCGAGCGGATCGTCGAGGAGTTCGACGTCCGCACGCCCGGCATCGACGTCGCCGCGACCGCGCTGTCCGGCGGCAACCAGCAGAAGCTCGTGGTCGGCCGGGAGCTTTCCGGCGACCCGGTGCTGCTGATCGCCTCGCACCCGACCCGCGGTGTCGACGTCGGCGCGCAGGCCGCGATCTGGGACCACATCCGCAACGCCAGGGCCGGAGGCCTGGCCGTGCTGCTGGTCTCGGCGGACCTCGACGAGCTGATCGGGCTGTCGGACACCATCAAGGTCATGCTGCGCGGCCGGTTCGTCGCCGACGCCGATCCGAGCAGCGTCACCCCAGAGGACCTCGGCAGCGCGATGACCGGCGCCGCCGAGGTGGACGAGCGCGGTGTGCTCGTGGTCGACCGCACAGACCAGCCCGATCCGGCCGGAGGTCCCAAGTGATCGGCAGGCTCACCCGCTCCCTGATCGCGCCACTGCTGGCGATCGCGTTCTCCACGCTGCTGTGCGGGGTCACGCTGCTGATCTCCGGCGCCAACCCGTTCGAGGCCTTCGGCACCATGGTCGGCCAGATCGGCGAGGGCACGATCGGGGTCGACATCATCAACAGCGCCTCGATCTACTACCTGGCGGCGCTCGCGGTGGCGATCGGGTTCCAGATGAACCTGTTCAACATCGGTGTCGAGGGCCAGTACCGGGTCGGCGCGATCGTCGCCGCCATCGTCGGTGGGGCGATCGTGCTGCCACCGGTGATCCACACCGCCGTCATCCTGATCGTCGCGATGATCGCCGGCGGGTTGTGGGCGCTGCTGCCGGCGGTGCTCAAGGTGACCAGGGGCGTGCACGAGGTCATCTCCACGATCATGATGAACGCGATCGCGTTCGGGCTGGCCGCCTACCTCATGCGGCGGGACAACTTCGGCATCCTGATCGGCAACAACGTCAGCACCGAGCCGATCCCTGCGTCCGGCTGGGTGCCCGGCATCCCGCTCGGCGACAGCGGCACGATCTTCGGGCTGGTGCTGCTGTCGATCGCCGCCGGGATCGCCTACGCGTTCATGATGGGTCGCACCCGGTTCGGGTTCGAGCTCAAGGCCTCTGGTGAGTCGCCGACCGCTGCCGCTGCGGGCGGCGTGAACGCCAAGCGCATGATCGTGATCGCGCTGGTGCTCTCCGGCGCGGTCGCCGGGCTGGTCGCGATGCCCGAGATCCTCGGCCGCGACCACGCCTACACGCTCAACTTCACCCAGGGCTACGGCTTCGCCGGCATCGCGATCGCCCTGCTCGGGCGCAACAACCCGATCGGCATCGCGTTCGGCGCGCTGCTCTGGGCGTTCCTGGACAAGTCCGCGCTGGCGCTGGACAACATCGGCGTGCCGCGCGAGATCGCCACCATCATGCAGGGCACGATCGTGATCTCCGTCGTGATCGCGTACGAGATCGTCCGCCGGGTGGAGGTCGCCGCCGAGCAGCACCGGGTCGGCCGGGAGCTCGGTACCGCCGAACCTGTTGGGAGTGCGGCATGACGCTGGTCGAACTGCCCGGGTCGGCGGCCGGCACCGGCGCCGCGATGACCATGCCGCCGCCTCCGCCGCGGCGAGCGCTGCCCGGCTGGGCCATCTTCCTGATCGGTGTGGCGTCGGTCATCGGCGTGCTGGCCACCACGTCGTACCTGACCGGCATGCCCGCTCTGACCTCGTCGTCCACCATGCAGAACACCGTGGTGCTGACGCTGCCGATCCTGCTCGCCGGCCTCGGCGGCCTGTGGTCCGAACGCGCGGGCGTGGTCAACATCGGCCTCGAGGGCATGATGATCCTCGGCACCTGGGGCGCCGCCTGGGCGGGCCTGAACTGGGGGCCGTGGGCGGCGCTGCTCGGCGGCACGGTGTTCGGCGCGCTCGGCGGCCTGCTGCACGCTCTGGCGACGGTGACCTTCGGCGTCAACCACATCGTGTCCGGCGTCGCGATCAACCTGCTCGGCGCCGGCGTGACCAAGTACCTGTCGACGCTGGTGTTCTTCCCGGTGTCGCGCAATCCGCGCGAATCGCCGTCGATCGAGCGCTTCGAGACGTTCTCCGCGCAGCCGCTCGGCGACTGGCTCGCCGAACTGGAGGACCAGCAGCGGTTCCTGATCTCCGACATCGCCGGGCTGCTCGGCGGCCTGGTCACCGGGGTGTCGCCGATCATGCTGATCGCGCTGGCGCTGGTGGTAGGCACGTACTTCGTGCTCTGGCGCACCCGGTTCGGCCTGCGGCTGCGCTCATGCGGGGAGAACCCGGTGGCCGCCGAGTCGCTTGGTGTCGACGTCTACCTGCACAAGTACATCGCGGTCGTGGTCTCCGGCGGCCTGGCCGGGCTCGGCGGCGCCGCGCTCGTGCTCGGGTCGAGCCCCTCGATCTACTCGGAGGGCCAGACCGGCGGCCGCGGCTTCATCGGCCTGGCCGCGATGATCTTCGGCAACTGGATGCCCGGTGGGCTGCTGGCCGGCGCGGGCCTGTTCGGCTACGCCGACGGGCTGCGGCTGTCGGCCGGCGCCGAGACCGTGCACGCGCTGCTCTACGCGGCCACGATCGCGATCGCGCTCGCCGCGATGTACCAGGCGTACAAGCGGCGCTGGCTGTCGGCCGGGATCGCCGCGCTGTCGGCGATCGCGGTGTACGCCGTGTACTACTCCACCGACACGCTGCCTCGCGAGTTCCTGCCCTACACCCCGCACATCATCACGCTGATCGTGCTCGCGCTCGCGGCCCAACGGCTACGCATGCCGGCCGCCGACGGCGTCGTCTACCGGCGTGGCGAAGGCAGCTGACCGGCGATGGCCGCCGAGTTCGAGTGGGACGACCTGCGCACGGCCGCCGTGGCGGCTGCGGCCATGGCGTACTGCCCCTACTCGGGGTTGGCCGTGGGCGCGGCCGCCATCTGCGATGACGGCCGCCTCGTGGCCGGCTGCAACGTCGAGAACGCCTCGTACGGGCTGGGCCTGTGCGCCGAGTGCACGATGGCGGGGCAGCTGCAGCTGACCGGTGGCGGCCGGTTCGTCGCGGTCGCCTGCCGCTCGGTCGCCGGCCTGCTGCTGATGCCATGCGGCCGCTGCCGGCAGCTGCTCATGGAGCTCGGCGGCCCCGACTGCCTGCTCGACACCCCCAGCGGCATCCGCCAGGTCAGCGACATCCTCCCCGATGCGTTCGGCCCCGCGAACCTGCCAGGCACGGTCTGATTCCAGGGTCCGCGCCTAGGATCGGCGATCGTGGCTGATGCGTTCAGGGTCGAGGCGTTCAGTGCGGTCGACGTGATCAGGACCAAGCGCGACGGCGGGCGGCTGCCCGACGAGCAGATCGACTGGGTGGTGGACGCCTACACCAGGGGCGTGGTGGCCGACGAGCAGATGGCGGCGCTGGCGATGGCGATCCTGCTCAACGGGATGGATCGCGCCGAGACCGCCCGCTGGACCCAGGCGATGATCGACTCAGGGGACCGGCTCGACCTGAGCGCCGTCGGCCGCCCGCTGGCCGACAAGCACTCCACCGGCGGCGTCGGCGACAAGATCACGTTGCCACTCGCGCCGCTGGTCGCGGCGTGCGGGGCCGCGGTGCCGCAGCTGTCCGGCCGCGGTCTCGGCCACACCGGCGGCACCCTGGACAAGCTCGAGTCGATTCCCGGCTGGCGCGCCGAGCTCTCCGACGACGAGATCGTCGCGCAGCTGCGGTCGGTAGGCGCCGTGGTGTGCGCGACGACGCCCCGGCTCGCGCCGGCCGACCGCAAGCTCTACGCGCTGCGCGACGTGACCGCCACCGTCGAATCGGTGCCGCTGATCGCCTCGTCGATCATGAGCAAGAAGCTGGCCGAGGGCACCGACGCGCTGGTGCTCGACGTCAAGGCCGGGTCGGGGGCGTTCATGAAGACGCTCGACGACGCGCGCGAGCTGGCCGCGGCCCTGGTCGGGATCGGCGCCGAGCACGGGTTACGCACGAGCGCGCTGCTGACCGACATGTCCACGCCGCTCGGTCGCGCCGTCGGCAACGCCGTCGAGGTGGCGGAGTCGGTCGAGGTGCTGCGCGGCGGCGGCCCCGCGGATGTGGTCGAGCTGACCGTCGCGCTGGCCAGAGAGATGCTCTCGCTGGTCGGGCTCGCCGATGCCGACCCGGCCGCCGTCCTGGCCGCCGGCGACGCCTACGAGACCTGGTGCCGCATGATCGCCGCGCAGGGCGGTGACCCGGAGGCGCCGCTGCCGGTCGCCGCGCACGTGCACCACGTCGAGGCGACGGGGCACGGCGTCCTGACCCGGCTGGACGCCTACGCGGTCGGGGTGGCCGCGTGGCGCCTCGGCGCCGGCCGTAGCCGCAAGGAGGACCCGGTTCTGCACGCCGCCGGCGTCATCTGCCACGCCAAGCCGGGCGACGAGGTCAGCGCCGGGCAGCCCGTCCTCGAACTGCGCACCGACGACCCCGAGCTCATCCGCGCCGCCCTGGCCGCCCTGGAAGACGCCTTCTCCATCGCCGCCGAAGCCCCGGCCCGAACCCCCCTGGTCCTGGACACCGTCCAATCCCCGCCAGAAAGTTGATCACGAGGTTTCGTGCGATTCAGAGCGACAAGTACCTCGTGATCAACTCACGGAGTGGGGGCTAGGCGTCTTCGTCGGGGCCGGGTTTGGTCGTGGGGGGTTTGCGGGGGCGGCGCTGGGCGGGGCGCGGCGGTGGGGGCGGCGAGGTGGCCGGACCGCCGCCGAGGATCAGCTCGGCGAAGGTGGCCATCGCCTCGTCGAGCTGGCCGGCGTGGCGCTGCTCGGAATCGGCGTGGGCCGTGCGAACCAGCGACGCCAGCGAGTCGACGTCGGGCCGGTTGGCGAGCGTGCCGTCGAGCCGGTCGAGGCGCTCGGAGACCTCGCCTGCGATGCCACCGAGCCGCGTGTCCACATTGGACTCGACGGAGTCCAGCCGGCCGGCGACCTCGTCGAGCCGGCCGGCGAGCCGCTCCAACCGCCCGGCGAGGGCGTCGAGCTTGTCGGTCGGGTCGACGGCGGGCCGGGAAGCCAGCTCGTCGAGCCGGCCGTGCAGCCCGTTGCGGGTGTCGCCGACCAGCCGGTCGACGTTGACGTCGATCTCGACGAGCTTGCCGTGCAGGTGGTCCCTGGACTCGCCGACGAGCTTGTGCACGGTGTCGGTCGCCTCGCCGACCGTGCGCTGGACCTGCTCCCTGGTGCCGTCGAGATGCTCGTGCACGCCCTCGTCGACCTCGTCGAGGCGCCCGCGCAGGGCCTGCTCGGCGCTCTCGATGCGCTCGCGGACGGGGCCGTGCACGCTGCTGGGCAGCGTGTCGAGCCGGACGTCCTGCTTGTCGAGGTGGTGGTCGAGGTCGTCGATGCGCTTGTGCAGCCCGGCGATCCGGTCCTCCAGGCCGTCCATCCGCCCGGCGACCCCCTCGAAGCGGCCGGCCATGCCGTCGAGCCGGCCGTCCAGCTGGGCGAACGGCTTGGCGAGCCGGTCGACGATGGACTCGACGGAGCGACCGAGCCCGGCGATCGCACCGTCGAGCGAGTCGAGCTTGGCCAGCGCGCCGTCGAGGCGCTCGGCGAGCTGACCGACCTCGGTGCGGTCCGGGATGTCGGAGAGCCGCTTACGGACGGAGCCGAGGGTCTCCAGCGGGGAGAGCCTGGCGTGGATCTCGTCGAGTGCGTCGAAGATCTGCTGCTGTTCACTGTCTCGGATCTCCGCGGCGCGCATGAGCATGCTCCGCATTCGATCGAACGACATTGTCGATTGACTCTCGCTCACGGCGGGACGACCTTTGTTGCTCAGGGGGCTCAGGGCAGGGGCGCCCCGGACTCTAGTCACAGCGCAATACAGCCCGGGCCATGGGGGTCGGGCGATCACGCTTCGTAGTTGACCTTGACCGAGATCATCGGCGGGATGGCGCTAACGTCTAGACCGTGCCCACTTCGTCGAACACGACTGCGTTGAACACAGATACCGTCCGGACCGCGCCGAAGGTCCTTCTTCATGATCACCTGGACGGTGGGCTGCGGCCGGCGACGGTCGTCGAGCTGGCCGCCGAGTGCGGTCACCGGCTGCCGACGACCGACGCCGGAGAGCTCGCGACGTGGTTCCGCGAGTCCGCCAACTCGGGCTCGCTGGAGCGCTACCTGGAGACGTTCCAGCACACGGTCGGCGTGATGCAGACCAAGGAGTCGCTGGTCAGGGTGGCCGCCGAGTGCGCGGAGGACCTGGCTGCCGACGGCGTGGTCTACGCCGAGGTGCGCTACGCCCCCGAGCAGCACACCGAGCGGGACCTGCGGCTCGAACAGGTCGTCGAGGCCGTGCTCGAAGGGTTCGCCGAGGGCTCGGCCGGGCGTGAGACCAGGATCGGCGTGCTGCTGACCGCGATGCGGCACGCGGCGCGCTCGTCGGAGATCGCCGAGCTGGCCGTCGCCTACCGCGACGCCGGAGTGGTCGGCTTCGACATCGCCGGTGCCGAGGCCGGCTTCCCGCCGACCAGGCACCTCGACGCGTTCGAGTACCTGCGCAAGCAGAACGCGCACTTCACCATCCACGCCGGCGAGAGCTTCGGGTTGCCGTCGATCTGGGAGGCGCTGCAATGGTGCGGCGCCGACCGCCTCGGCCACGGCGTGCGCATCGTCGACGACATCAAGACCGCGGTCGACGGCTCGGTCCAGCTCGGCCGGCTGGCGGCCTACGTCCGCGACAAGCGCATCCCGCTGGAGATGTGCCCGACTTCCAACGTGCAGACCGGTGCCGCGCCGTCGATCGCCGAGCACCCCATCGGGCTGCTGTCCAAGCTGCGCTTCCGGGTCACGGTCAACACCGACAACCGGCTGATGAGCGACTGCTCCATGACCAGCGAGATGACCGCGCTGGTCGACGCGTTCGGCTACGGCTGGGCCGACCTGCAGTGGTTCACGGTGAACGCCATGAAGTCGGCGTTCATCGGCTTCGACGAGCGACTCGCGCTCATCAACGACGTCATCAAGCCGCGCTACGCGGCTCTGCAGGCCTAGCCCAGTTCAGGTGCTAGTTCAGGTGCAGCCGGTCGAGGAAGTCGTTGACGAGCTTGCGCCAGGACGCGACCTCGGCGTCGAACGGTGGGCTGGGCGCCAGCCGCGTCGGGTCCGGCCGTAGCACGAACGACACCAGCCAGCCCAGGCTCTCCGACGACAGCAGCGCGTCGCCGGCCGACTTGTCGCCGGCCCAGTCGGCGGCGTCGGTGATCAGCTCGACGGCGAGCTCGAGCTGGACCGGGTCGACGGCGCCCGGGCCACCCGCGAGGTCGTCGGCGAGGCCCGTCAGCACGTAGGTGTTGTCCGGGCTGACCTTGACCTTCAGCTCACCGGCGGTCGCCTTGGCGACCACGTCGGCCCACGTGCTGACCCCGGCCAGGTCGTGGTCACCGCCGTCCTCGTCGGCGATGAACTTGGTCAACGCGCGGAAGGACCTGAACGTCTCGATCGTGCCGTTCGAGCCGAGGAACAGCGGCTCGTCGTCGAGGTAGCAGCGCAGCGTGTACTGCTCGCCGGCTGAGCTGATGATGGCGATCGGGTCGATGCCGACCTCGTCCCAGAACCCGAGCGGGCCGGCCGGCCGCTCGCGCGGCCCGGGCACGACGGCCACGGCCTCGCGCTCGTCGGTGTCGAGCTCGGTCTCCAGGTCGGTGTCGTGTTCGCTGTCGAGGTCGTCGTTGCCGAGCTCGGCGTCGTCCTCGTCGTCCTCGTCCGCCGCGGTGGCGGCCTCGACCGCCGCGAGCTCGGCCTTGGCCTGCTCGAGCGCGGTGGCGTCGAGCTCGGGCGTGGTCACCAGCTCGTCGATCGCGTCGATCACCTCGTCCCAGCGCTCGACGATCACCGTGGACACCTCGTTCCACAGCTGCTCGCCGTCGCGACCGGTGAACACAGTGACGCCCTGGTCGAGCAGCTCGAAGCCGTCGGCGGCGTCGAGCACGTCGTGCACGTCCTCCAGGTCGCACACGTCGGCCAGGGAGCGGACCATCGAGATCACGTCGGCCAGGTCGCCGACCGTCCAGGTGTCCGGGTCCTCCGCGGCCATCTCGGGCACGCCCACCAGGTCGTAGGTGTTGGCCTCGTCTGGGATCAGCTCGTCGACAGAGAGCTGGGGGACGAGGTGCCAGGCCGGGTGGTCGGTCAGGTCGTGCTCGTCGGCTGTGCGCACGAACGCGGCGAGCTCGGCCGCGTCCGCGAACACGTAGAGGTTCTCCCCGTGGCCGAGGAAGGCCTCCCACTCCTCGCCGTCCTCCCGCCACATCGGCGCCCAGAGCGTGACCACGTCGCCCTGGGTCAGGCCGAGCCGGATCGGGACGATGTCCTGGGCCATCAGCAACCTCTCTTGCTCGCTGTTCCGCTCGCGCAGCTTAGGGGAGTGGGCTCGGCGCCCGGTCAGCGGTCGGAACGGAACACCGAGGCGTCGAACGACGCGAGGTCGTCGTCCTCCTCGGCCGGCGGTTGTGACGGCTGCTGCGGCTGGTAGGCGGCCGCCTCGACGGCCAGCGTCGCCTCGTCACCGAGCGCGAGCGCGAGCATCGTGTAGCCGCGCCGGGTGGCGTCGGCCTCGGCGTTGCGCGCGGCCTCGACGATCGCCGCACCGAGCCTGGTCGCGCCGAGCGCCGGCGCCGCAGGGTGGAACGCCAGGTCGACCAGCGCGCCGGTGCCGGACACGACCGCGCTGACCATCCGGTCGGCGTCGAAGCCGGTGCCGCGCACGCCGGCCAGCCGGCGCTGCACGTCGTCCGCGACCTCGGCGCGAAGGTAGGCGTCGCCGGTCACGGCCTGCCTCGCAGCAGCCAGCCGACGTCCCCGCCGCCGTCGACGTCTGGCTCGGCCGGGGCGGACAGCCCCACCCGGTCCAGCGTCCGGTTCGCCTCCGGGCCGATCTCGGTCGTCAGCCGGCCGCGCAGGCTCCCGGTGGCCCGCGCTCCGGCCAGCGCCGCGGTCTCCAGGATCTGTCTGGCCAGCACGTCCGGCCGCTGCTGCAGGGCGGCCGGTTCCAGCTTCACCTCGACCGGGATCCCACCCGGCGCGGCTCGCACGGTCACCGAGTGATCGTCCGAGGTGGCCCATTCGGCGATCATCGCCGCCTCCTTCACCGTTACCCGGTCGGGCGGTAGAAGCCGAGGAACTGCATGCCGCTGTTGCCGTTACGCAGCGGGCCGGTCTGCACCGGGTCGCCGGCCTCCACCAGCATGCCGCCCCCGATCACCATGGCGACGTGGCCGTTCCACACGATGAGGTCTCCCGGCATCAACTGGTCGGGCGGCACCATCGCGCCGACCGCCTGCGCCGCGGAGTGCCGCGGGAGCTCCAGGCCGGCCATCCCGTAGGCCCACCACGTCAGGCCACTGCAGTCGAAGCCCTGGCCGGGGCTGGCCGCCGCCCACACGTACGGCACGCCAAGCTGCGTCAACGCGTAGCGCACCGCGTTGGCCGCGATCTCGTTCGGTGCCTCGGCGGTCTCGCCGCCAGGCACCTGAAGTTGCACGCCGGCACCTGGTGGGATCGGCTGCACCATCGGCAGGTTGGGGCGCACGGCGAACTCGCCACCGCCACCGCCACCGCCGCCGGAGAAGCCGGCTCCGGGACCCGGCCCGGTGCCGGGCGGCGCAGCGCCGCCGGCCGTGCCGAGCTCGGGCGGCGAGGCCAGCGCGACCGACGGCGCCCCGGCCGGTGCGGTCGTGGCCGGCGTCGGCGCGGCCGCCTCGGTGAGCGGCCCGCCGAGGGCGCCGAGCCCGGCCGAGCTGCCGCCGGCCAGTTCGCGCAGCGTGCCGGCCAGCCCGGCCAGCTCGCCGTCGACCCGGCCCACCACGTCGCCGGCCCGCCCGGCGTACTCGTTGGCCCGCGCCCAGATTCCGGCGCCGATGCTCGGCCGCACGACCTCGGGCGCCTGCTGCATGATCGACACCTGGCCCGCGGCCCAGCCGGTGAACTCGTCGACCAGGTTCTGGATCTCGGTGCGCCCGGAACGGACCTGGCCGGCCGCGTTGCGCAGCGCGCCGAGCGCGGTGCCGGCGTCGTCGGCGATCGCACCGATCCGGCTGTGCAGTGTCGCGGCCCGGCTGTTGGCCTCGCCGGCGCCCGAGCCTTCCCACGACGCCATGACGGTCCGGGTCGCGGCGGTGTGCTGGAGGTGCAGGTCGGCGAGCTTGGCCTGCACGCCGTGCAGCCCGCTCTCGTTGGCTTCGATCGCGCCGTCGACCGGTTGCGCCGCCTCGCCGAGCCGGTGCAGCTGCTCGACGATCGGCTGGGCGTAGGCCTGCACGGTGCTGGCCTGCACGGTGCTGGCCTGCACGGTGCTCACCGGTCACACATTCTCGGCCCGCCGCAACGCGCTCGCGGCGTCCTCGTCGATGGTGAGCTTCTCCTCGCAGTACGTGCGCACCGCGATGGCCAGCCCGTCGAGCCCGTGCCCGACCGCCTCGACCCCGGTCAGCAGCCCCTGGGTGCACTCGGTGAACGCAGCCAGGAACCCGGACGAGTCGCCGACCTCGCCGAACACTCCGGTCGGCAGGTCGCGACCGCCGCGCAGGCCATTGCGCGCCTCGGTCGCCAGGCCGGTCAGCCGCGACGTCGACTCGGCGAACGTCACCAGTGCCGCCGGATCGAACCGGTATCCCTGCCCCTCGATCACGGTTACCTCCAAAGG
>OBLK01000159.1_pt1 | contig 21585 bp, 23 predicted proteins | sample 1518871 | NCBI WGS metagenome assembly OBLK01 (sample SAMEA2464837, study PRJEB22497) | soil metagenome | biome: Grassland; feature: Farmland; material: Clay | place: Australia | collected 2013-02-01 | depth 0.8 m
GCAGAAGCTTGCGGTCGGCAGCGGCCCCGACCAGGTCGCCATCGTCAACGCCGACAACCCGCAGACGCTGGAGGCCTTCCGCAGCGGCCAGATCGACGCGGCCTGGCTGCCCGAGCCGTGGTCCTCGCGGCTGGTGCTGGAGGCAGGCGCCGCCGTGCTCCTCGACGAAAAGGAGCTGTGGCCAGGCGGCCGGTTCCCGACCACCGTCGTGATCGTGCGGACCGAGTTCCTCGCCGCGCACCCGCAGACCGTGCAGGCGTTCCTGCGCGGCCTGGTGTCGGTCACCGACTGGGCCAACGCCAACCCGGCCGAGGCCCGCGCCACAGTCAACGCCGCCCTCGCCGAGCTGACCGGCAAGGCGCTGGCCGACGCGGTGATCGAGCGCGCGTTCGGCAACCTCACCTTCACCGTCGACCCGCTCGCCGTCACGTTCCCTCAGCTGGCCAAGGACTCCGTCACCGCAGGCATCGCAGCTTCCCAGCCTGACCTGGCCGGCCTGGTGGACCTTGACCCGCTCAACGCCGCGCTAACCGCCGCTGGCCGGCCCACCGTGGACGCAGCCGGCCTGGACCGATGAACGCCCGACCGGAAGGAACCGCGATGACAGCAACGCTCGAACAGGTCGACGCCGTCGCGGACGCCGACCTGCCGCCGGCCGTCGAACTCACCGCCGTCGGCAAGGTGTTCGGCCGCGGCCGAACCGCGGTGGTCGCCCTCGAAGGGGTCGACCTGCGCGCCGGTCCCGGCGAGTTCGTGTGCCTGCTCGGCGCCTCCGGCTGCGGCAAATCCACCCTGCTCAACCTGGTCGCCGGGCTGGACCGGCCGAGCGCCGGCAAGGTGACCGTCGGCTCGGCCAGGCCCGCCGTGATGTTCCAGGAAGCGGCGCTCATGCCGTGGCTGACCGCAGCGCGCAACGTCGAGCTTGCGCTGCGGCTGGCCGGCGTCGGGCGGGCCCGCCGCCGGGCCAAGGCCGAGGAACTGCTCGAGCTGGTGCGGCTGGGCGGCCAGGGCGGGCGCCGACCGCACGAGCTGTCCGGCGGCATGCGGCAGCGGGTCGCGCTGGCCCGCTCGCTCGCCACCACGCTCAGCGCCACCGGCGACGGGCCGGCCCTGCTGCTGATGGACGAGCCGTTCGCGTCGCTGGACGCCATCACCAGGGACCTGCTGCAGGGCGAGTTGCTGCGGGTGTGGCGCAGCACCGGCGCCGCCGTCCTGTTCGTCACCCACGACGTGCGGGAGGCGGTGCGGCTCGGGCAGCGCGTCGTGCTGCTGTCCTCGCGTCCCGGCCGGGTCGTCGACGAGTGGACCACCGCCGACCACGCGGCCGGTCCGCTCGTCGAGCAGATCAACATCCGGTTGCGGCAAGAGCTGTCCAGCCATGCCGCCGCCTAGCCTCCAGCTCGCCACCGCCGAGGCGGGACTCGACGCCCTCGACACCCCGATCCAGCAACCCCGGCGGTCGTGGGTCAGGCGGCTGGCCAACACGGTGCTGCCGCCGCTCGCCGCGCTCGCCCTCGGCATCGCCGTCTGGCAGGCCCTGTGGGCCTCGGCGCTGTGGCCGGAGTACAAGCTGCCGGCGCCGCTTGACGTCTGGCGGGTCGTCCTCGGCCTGATCCAGGACGGTGATGCCCTGGGCATCCTGTGGACCTCGGTGCACCGCGCTGTCCTCGGCTTCATCGCCGCCGTCCTGATCGCCACCCCGCTCGGCCTGCTCGTGGCGAAGGTGCCGTTCGTGCGCGCCGCGGTCGGACCGCTGCTGTCTGGCCTGCAGAGCCTGCCGTCGGTGGCCTGGGTCCCGGCCGCCGTGCTGTGGTTCGGCCTCACCGACTGGGCCATGTACACCGTCGTGCTGCTCGGCTCGATACCGTCGATCGCCAACGGCCTGGTCGCCGGCATCGACCAGGTCCCGCCGATCCTGCCAAGGGTCGGCAAGGTCCTCGGCGCCGGCCGGCTCGCCTCCGCCCGCTTCATCCTCATGCCGGCCGCCCTGCCCGGTTACCTCGCCGGCCTCAAGCAGGGCTGGGCCTTCTCCTGGCGTTCGCTCATGGCCGCCGAGTTGATCGCCACCTCGCCGCAGCTCGGCTTCGGCCTCGGCGCCTTCCTCGACAACGGCCGCGCGCTGTCGGACATGCCGATGGTGCTCGCCGCGATCTTCCTGATCCTCCTCGTCGGCATCGGCATCGAGCTGCTGGTCTTCCGGCCGATCGAGCGTTCGGTGCTGCGCGCCCGCGGCTTGTCCGGGTCGTTCGCATGACCGCCCTCGTCGCCGTCGCGCACGGCAGCCGCGACCCCCGCTCGGCGGCCAGCGCGGCCGCCCTGGTCGACGCCGTCCGTCACCTGCGCCCCGGGCTCGACGTCCGACTGGCGTTCCTCGACCTGTCGGCGCCCCGGCTACCAGAGGTCCTGCACGCCGTCGCCGACCAGGGCCACCGCAGCGCCGTCGTCGTGCCGCTGCTGCTGGGCCGCGCCTATCACGCTCGCGTCGACCTGCCCAGCGCCGTCACCCGCTCCCGCCTGCCTCGGCTGTCGGTGCACATCGCGGACGTCCTCGGGCCGGATCCGCGCCTGCCCTCCGCCGCCTTGCGCCGCCTCGCCGCCACCGGCGCGGCCATCGACGACCCTGACCTCGGCGTCGTCCTGGCCGCCGCCGGCTCCTCCCACCAACCGGCCAACCAGGCCGTGGCCGACGTCGCCGCCGGCTGGGCCGCCTGGGCCCCCTGGGTGGGTGTGCTCCCGGCGTTCGCCACCACCGCCGCCCCAGACGTGGCCGCCGCGATCACCGAGCTGCGCCGGCGTGGCGCTCGCCGGATCGCCGTCGCGTCGTGGTTCCTCGCCCCTGGGGTCCTTCCCGACAGGGTCGCCGTGACAGCCGTGGCCGCGGACGCCCAGGCCCTGGTGGCCGACCCGCTCGGCCCCGACCCGGAGCTGGCGGAGCTGGTCCTCGACCGCTACCACGCCGCGCTGCCCATCGGCGCCGTCCCCGTCCCCCGCCTGGCAACCTGCTGACCGGCGCCGGCAGGGACCGCCGGCACGGGCGACACGCGCACGACGCCTGGGCGTTGCTTCAAGCGCTGCGTCAGGGTGTCGCGACGAGGTGAGGAGTCGTGTCGTCGAACTGGGTCCGGTAGAGCTGGGCGTAGCGGCCGCCCGCGGCGAGGAGGTCCTCGTGGCGTCCGCGCTCGATGATCGCGCCGGCCTCGACGACGAGGATGAGGTCGGCAGCGCGGATGGTGGACAGCCGGTGGGCGATGACCAGCGAGGTCCGACCGCTGAGCGCCTCGACCAGCGCCTCCTGCACGGCGGCCTCGGACGCCGAGTCCAGGTGCGCGGTGGCCTCGTCGAGGATGACCACCTTGGGCTGGGCGATCAGCAGCCGGGCGATCGTCAGCCGCTGGCGTTCGCCGCCGGACAGGCGATAGCCGCGCTCCCCGACGACCGTCTGCAGCCCGTCGGCCAGCGATGCCACCAGGTCGGCGAGCCTGGCCCGGCGCAGCGCGTCCCACAGGTCCTCGTCGGTCGCGTCGGGCCTTGCCAGTCGCAGGTTCGACGCGATGCTCTCGTGGAACAGGTGACCGTCCTGGGTGACCATGCCGACCGTGTCCCTGATCGCGTCGAAGGTCAGGTCGCGGACGTCGATGCCGGACAGCCGCACCGCGCCGGAGTCGACGTCGTAGAGGCGGTTGGTCAGCGCCGCGATCGTCGACTTGCCGGCTCCCGACGAGCCGACCAGCGCGATCAGCTGCCCTGGCTCGGCGCGGAACGACACGCCGTGCAGGATCTCCACCCCGCCCCTGGTGTCGAGCACCGCGACGTCCTCGAGGGACGCGAGCGACACCTTGTCCGCGGACGGGTAGCTGAAGCGCACGTCGTCGAACTCGATCGAGACCGACCCGGCTGGCACCGTCCTGGCGTGCGGCGACTCGACGATCAGCGGTTTGAGATCGAGCACCTCGAACACCCGGTCGAAGCTGACCAGGGCGGTCATCACCTCTACCCGGGCGCTGGCCAGCGCGGTCAACGGCGCATAGAGCCTGGTCAGCAGCAGGGCGAGCGCGACGACTGTGCCGGGGTCGAGGCTGCCGGCCAGCGCGAAGTACCCGCCGAGGCCGTAGACCAGCGCCAGCGCGAGCGCGGACACCAGCGTCAGCGCGGTGACGAACACCCACTGCACGACCGCGGTACGCACGCCGATGTCTCGCACCCGGCCGGCCCGCGCGCCGAACTCGGCTGCCTCGTCGGACGGCCGCCCGTAGAGCTTGACCAGCGTCGCGCCTGGCGCCGAGAAGCGCTCGGTCATCTGGGACGTCATCGCCGAGTTGTGGTTGGCCGCCTCGCGCTCCATCGCCGCGATCCGGCGTCCCATCCGCCGCGCCGGCACCACGAACACCGGCAGCAGCACCAGCGCCAGCAACGTGACCTGCCAGGACAGCGACAGCATCACAGCGAGCGTCAGGACCAGCGCGACTGTGTTGCCGACGACGCCGGACAGCGTCTCGCTGAACGCGCGCTGCGCCGCGATGACGTCGTTGTTGAGCCGGCTGACCAGCGAGCCGGTGCGGGTCCTGGTGAAGAACGCGATCGGCATCCGTTGCACGTGGTCGAACACGGCGTTCCGCAGCTGCAGGATGAGCCCCTCACCGACCCTCGCCGACAGCCAGCGGCTCACGATGCCGAGGGCCGCCTCGGCGACAGCGATCACGGCTATCACGACGGCGAGGCCAATTACGACCGAGACGTCGCGACCCTGCACGATCGCGTCGACCACCCGGCCGGCCAGCAGCGGCGTGGCGACGGCGAGCACCGCGCCGACGACGCTGAGCCCGACGAACAGCGTGAGGTCACGCCGGTGCGGCCGGGCGAACCCGGCGATGCGCCGCAGCGTGGCGAGCGAGAACTTCCGCTTGTCCTCGTCCTGGTTCGCCGCGTGGTACAACGACATCCACGCGGCCATCTCCATGCTCATGGTGCGTACTCCCCCATCAAGTCGGTGCGTTCCGCAGGCTATTGCGTCGCACCGACAAATCCCACCGCCTTATCGCGCCCGGGGCCCGTGACTGGCCAATACAGTGCCGGGCTATGGCTGACGAACTGGTCCACCGCGAGGTGGCGAACGGCGTAGCGACGATCACCCTGGACTCGCCGCACAACCGCAACGCGCTGTCCGCCCAGCTGCGCCGCGAGCTGCGCGGCCACCTGAGCGCCGCCGCCGGCGACGAGGCCACCAGGGTAGTCGTGCTGACCCACACCGGACCCGTGTTCTGTGCCGGCATGGACCTCAAGGAATCCCGCGGTGCCGGCGCATCGGACCAGGGCGTGAACGAGTTCCCGCAGATCCTCGAGCTCATCTGGACGCACCCGAAGCCGGTCGTGGCCCGGCTGGCCGGCCCGGCCATGGCCGGCGGGGTCGGCATGGTGGCCGCGTGCGACATCGCGGTGGCCACCGACGAGGTCAGCTTCGCGTTCACCGAGGTCCGGATCGGCGTGGTGCCGGCGGTGATCTCGGTGACCGTGCTGCCGCGGCTGCTGCCGAGGGCGGCCGCGGAGCTCTTCCTGACCGGTGAGCGCTTCGACGCCACCCGCGCCGCCGAGATCGGGCTGATCAACTCCGCGGTGCCGGCCGCGGAGTTGGACGGCGAGGTGCGCCGCTATCTCGATCTGCTCGCACTGGGCGCGCCCGGCGCGCTGGCCGAGACCAAGGCCATGCTGCGTCGCGAACCGGCCGGTTCGATGGCCGCCGACTTCGCCGCCATGCTGGAGCTGTCGGCGCGGCGCTTCGCCAGCGCGGAGGCTCAGGAGGGGATGCGCGCGTTCGCCGAGAAGCGGCGGCCGTCGTGGGTGCCGGCCGGCTCCTGAGTCAGCGGCCCTGGTCGGTGCCACTGTCCAGGCGGCCGCTCTCCAGGTGGCCGCGGTCCAGGCGGCCCTTTCGGCGGCGCGAGACCATCGCGGACACCCGGTCGACCCCGATGTCGATCAACCTTGCCACCCACCAGCACGCCGGCAGCAGCAGCACGATGACCAGCAGGACCTGGAACGGGAACCACAGCTGGGTGACCCACAGCTCGAACCCGTCCCACAAGTCGGCCAGCCAGTCCACCCCGAAAGCCTAGTGCCGTGCCGTTGACCACCGTTGACCACCGGGGACGACCACTTCGGCCCGCCGGCTTGTAGCGTCCATGGTCATGTTCGCCGTATTCGCAGCCGAACCGAACGCCGCCGACCCGCTCGCCTCGCTGACCGTCGGTGAACGCCCCGATCCGTCACCGGCCGACGGCTGGGTCGAGGTCGACGTGCGGGCGGCGAGCCTGAACATGCACGACGTCTGGACGCTTCGTGGAGTGGGCATCAAGGCCGACCGGTTCCCGATGATCCTGGGCTGCGACGGCGCCGGCACGCTCGCCGACGGCAGCCCGGTCGTCATCCACTCGGTGATCGGTACTCCCGGCTGGACCGGCGACGAGGCGCTCGATCCGGGCCTGACCCTGCTGACCGAGAAGCACCAGGGCTCGTTCGCGGACAAGGTGATCGTCCCCGAGCGGAATGTGCTGCCCAAGCCCGAGTCGCTGTCGTTCACCGAGGCCGCGTGCCTCGGCACGGCGTGGCTCACGGCCTATCGGATGATCTTCACGAGGTCGGGCTTGCGACCTGGCCAGACGATGCTCGTGCAGGGCGCGTCCGGCGGCGTGTCCACCGCGCTGATCCAGCTCGGCAGCGCGGCCGGGATGCGGGTGTGGGTCACCGGGCGAAGCGAGGACAAGCGCGCGCTGGCCGGCCGGCTCGGCGCGCACCAGACGTTCGAGAGCGGCGCCCGGCTGCCCGAGCGCGTCGACGCCGTTTTCGAGACGGTCGGCGAGGCGACCTGGTCGCATTCGATGAGGTGCCTCAAGCGCGGTGGCGTGATCGTCTGCTCCGGAGCCACCACCGGCCCCAACCCTGGCGCCGAGCTGCAACGGCTGTTCTTCCTGCAGCTCTCGGTGGTCGGCTCGACGATGGGCACCCGCGAGGAGCTCGGCAACCTCATCTCGTTCCTCGATGTCACCGGCGTCCGGCCGCAGATCGGCCTCGAGCTGCCGATGGAGCAGGCCGCCGACGGCGTGCGCGCCATGCTCGACGGCGACACCGCCGGCAAGATCGTCTTCACCCGCTGACGTCACGACTTCGTAAGGCAAGCCGATCCGGGTGCCCGGGCGGCGCGTGGAAGGCTCTTGGACGTGCTCCGTTTCCGACTACCTGCGCGCCGGCTGCCGGCGCTGGCCCTCCTCGTCGTGGTGCTCGGTGGTTGCGCGGGCGGCGATCCCGCGGCCGGCCCGGCGGTCACGTCAGAGGTGACCTCCGATGTGACGGCCCCGCCGAGCGCGACTCAACCGGGCGCACCGACCAGCGCCGCCGCCGAGGTGCCCGAGCAGTTGCGCTTCACCGCCAAGACGCTCGACGGCCAGGACTTCGACGGCGCGAGCCTGGCCGGCAAGCCTGCGGTGCTGTGGTTCTGGGCGCCGTGGTGCCCGAACTGCCGGGCCGAGGCGGGCGATGTCGCCAAGATCGCGCAGGAGCACGCCGACCGCGTCAGGTTCGTCGGGGTGGCCGCGCAGGACCAGGTTCCGGCGATGCAACAGTTCGTCGACCAGTACGGCGTGGACTTCGCGCACCTCGCCGACACCGACGCCGCCGTCTGGCGGCGCTTCGGCGTCACTTACCAGCCGGCGTACGCGTTCATCGACAGCTCCGGCCGCGTCGAGGTCGTCAAGCAGCAGCTCGGCGGCGAGGAGCTGGCCAGCCGGGTCGCCGCGCTGACCTGACCGCACGCCCGTGATCGAGATCGTCACGTTCGCCTTCGCCGCCGGGCTGGTGGCCGCGCTCAACCCGTGCGGCTTCGCACTGCTGCCGGCCTACCTCGCGCTGGTCGTACTTGGCGACGAGCGCGACGGCCCGATCGGCACCGGCCGGGGTCTCGCGGTGGTGCGCGCGCTGGCCGCCACCGCCGCCATGACGCTCGGCTTCCTCGTCGTGTTCGTGGCGTTCGGGCTGGTCGTGGCTCCGCTCGCGGTGACGGCGCAGCGGTACCTGCCGGTCGTCACGATCGTGATGGGAGCGCTGCTGGTCGCGCTCGGCGGCTGGCTGCTCGCCGGCCGGCAGCTGCGGGTGCTGCTACCCAAGCCGGCCGGTGGCGCGCCGACCGGCCGCATCCGCTCGATGGTGCTCTACGGCGTCGGCTACGCGCTGGCGTCCCTGTCCTGCACGATCGCGCCCTTCCTGGCCGTCACCGCCGGCACGTTCCGGGCCGGTGACACGCTCGCCGGCATCGCGGGCTATGCCGCGTACGCACTGGGCATGGGCCTGTTGGTCGGCGTGCTCGCGGTGGCCGTCGCCCTCGCCCAGGACGCCGTCGCCGGCTGGCTGCGCCGCGCCCTGCCCTACGTGAGCCGGGTCAGCGGCGCGCTGCTCCTCGTGGTCGGCCTCTACGTCGCCTACTACGGCGTGTACGAACTGCGCCTGTTCAACTTCGGCGCCGCGCCTTCCGATCCGATCGTCGGCGCCGCCGGCCGTGTCCAGTCATGGCTGGTGTCCACGGTCGACGCGATCGGCTGGCTGCCGCTGCTCTCCGCCCTCGCGGTGATGCTCGCGCTCGGCGCCTTCGGTGCGTTCGGCGTGTTCGGTGCCGTCAGCCGGATCGCCGGTCGGCGGCCAGCCCGGCGGGACTGAACCGCACCGCGAACGGCAGGTCGGCGTCGAACACCTCGTCCCCGGACACGTGCGCGATCTCCCGGTACTCGCCGGTCTCGGTCAGCGCCAACGCGGTGACCGACGGCCGCTCCGCGTCGACGAGCCAGTAGGACGGCACGCCGAACCGGGCGTACGCGGCGCGCTTGAGGTTGGCGTCGACCAGCCGGGAGCTGGGCGAGAACACCTCGACGGCGAGGACCGGCGGCTTGGGCAGGAGCCGGTCGGTCAGGTCGGCACGCCTGGCAACCAGCACGTCTGGCTGCAGCTCGTTGGTGTCGTCGCGACGGACGGCGAACGGCGCGATGATCACTTCCAGGTCGTCCGGGCAGGCGTCGTCCAGCACCCTGTACAGCCGCCCGGCCACCCGCTGGTGCACCAGGCCAGGTGCGGGGCTCACCAAGAGCTCCCCGTCGACGAGTTCGTAACGCCGGCCGTCATCGGGCATCCCCTCCAGGTCGCGGACCGTGAAGGGACTGCTCGCCTCTAGCGTCATAGTTGACATGGTCCCCCCGTTCGTTGGTGCCGCCAACTTCCCAGAGGGGCCTGACAGAATCGGGTCAGCGGGACTGGAGGGCGTCGAGGGCGATGGCCATCGCGATGACGATGCGGCGGTCGAGGTTGGGGTCGGGGATGTCGACGATGTAACGGTCGCGCAGGCCCCACTGCTTGTCGACGGCGAACGCCGGGTGGCCGTTGACGGTGAAGTCGAAGTGGTAGGGCAGCCAGGACAGGCTCTCGGCGAACCTGCGCAGGACCGCGACGGCGGTGCTGCGCTCCTGGCCGATGATCGGCGGGATGCCCGGCTGCTCGAGGTGCCACGTCGAGCGCACCAGCGAGGTCCCGAAGTCCTTGCGGAACATGCCGATCGGGTTGCCGGCGGCATCGAGCACGTCGTAGCCGCTGCCCAGGTCGATCACCTTGCGGGCCTTGAAGCCGCCGAGCACCCACTGCTTGGACTCGTCGGTGTAGATGGTGACCTGTTCCTTGAAGGCCAGGCGCTTCTGCTCGGCGAACGCGACGACCGGGCCGTCGGAGAGGCCGTCCGGCCCCGCCAGGTGCACGACGTAGCGGTTCTGCATGAAGGTCAGCTTCTGGCGCACGATCAGCCGGCGCAGGCCCTGCAACTGCTGCGGGTTCACGGCGCGAAACCCTAACGGGTCAGCGCTTCTTGGACTTGTCGGATCCGTCCTCGGTCGACAGCGCCGCGACGAAGGCCTCCTGGGGCACCTCGAGCGGCCGGCAACCTGGCTTCTCCAGTTGACGGTGGAGCGCTGATCCGGCTACGGGTTCGCCGTAGCGGTTCGGCGACTCTGCGACGATCCGGCGCCGGCGACGCGATACAGCGGTGGAGGCTCACTGCGCTGGTTGCCGATCTTCAACGCGAGGCGAGGCAGGTGCTTCAGAGCCGCCGTAGGTCGGCTTCGCCCCGCTTCACACCCTCGACGAAGACAGCCCATTCCGCACCGGTGAAGCGGAGCACCGGCCCGTCCGGGTCCCTGGAGTTCCGCAGGCAGACAAGGCGCTCGTCGTCGGTGATCGCCCATTCGACACATGCCTCCGCCCCACTGAGACTGCTCTTCGTCCAGCGCAATTCCACGTGCTCGGCCATGCCGCCGCCCCTCCGCCTGACACACTCGACACGACGCGGATCACCGCCTGATCGCATCACATCGACCCGGATCAGAATACGGCTGCGGTAACGTGGTGGCTACGGATCCGATATGGACGGTGGCACGGCCCATCGTCTTAAGCCGAGCAGCGCAACTCTGTCGCGACTTGCCAACGAGCCTTGTGCGAGGCGGTGCCGAGCGAGAGACTTAATCACCAAACCTGGAGGGCGAACGTGGCCATGGGCTCGTCGAGGGCGGCGCCGGAGGCTTGGGTGCTGCGTGCGCGTCGGCCGATCGTTGTCGTCGCTGCCCTCTGGGCCTATGCCCTGACCTTTGGATTGCTGGCGCTGGCCGGCATCCAACTGTTGGACCTGCTGGTCGGGGCGTCGGGGCTGCGCACGGTCATGGAGGTAGCCATCATGGCCGCGGCCGCGCTGGCCGGGACATGGCTGTCGGTCCCGGCACTGAGGATAAGCCGACGATTCTGGATGAGAGAACTGGACTGGCATCCCAATCGGGTACCAGGCGCGCGCATGACAAATACGGATCGCTAAACTGAAGGTTCGTCACCCGAGCCGGGTTCTGGTGCACTTGCCGGAAGGTCGGCATTGTGATCCGAGTTCAGCTGCCCGGCCCTTCGCCTGCTGCTGTAGGCCAATGTTGCGACGCCGAGCGCAGTAGCCGTGCCGGTTGCGCCGACTATGATCACGTTGACGCCGAGATAAGCTAATCCGCCCACGAGTGCCATCACCACGACCACGGACACCAAGAGCCGTAGCCAGACTGCATTGCTGTTGATGATGTGGGCTAAGGTGCTCCGCTCGGGCGGCAGGTAGATGATCTTGCGAGTTCGTGGGTCCCACAAGACCCCGGGAGCGATCTCCTTTGGGATCGCCGGCTGGCCGCCGGACGCCTGGGGCGGCGGTGCACGCTCCACCCCAGGCACGAACGCGTTGAACGTTGTTAGCCCATCGGCAGGTTCGTCCGCAGCGGGAACCAGCTCGCGGGGTACCTGATCGGACATCCTCACTCCCCGTATGGTTCATCGTCACACCGGGCAAGATGACCTGGCAAATCGGCGTGCTGACAACAGGCTTCGCGCTCGGCAGCTCCATGTCGTGTGGCTTGAAGTATGATGTCGGCGTGTTCATAGGCTCTGATACACCTAGCGGCAGCATACTAGGCACTACTACGCATGTCACTGGTACTAGTATCGCTAGGACACTCAACTCGACGCCACTGCTCGTCGAGCAACTATACTCCGTGCTATGTAGCACGAAGCTATCCTGAGGGGTACGCGTTGACCAAGCCAGAGAAGAGTGGCACCGAGTCGCCGGAGGTCATGAAGCGGCGGTTGCGGCTGGCCCTCAGGCAGGCTCGCACGGACGCTGACATCAGCCAGAAGGCGGCAGCCAGCGAGCTGGTATGGAGCGTCAGCAAGATCGTTCGTATTGAGCAAGGCACCGTACCGGTCGCTCCGACCGATGTTCGAGCCATGTTGCACTTGTACAAGGTGACTGACGAGGCGCGCGTCGACGATCTGGTAGAGCTTGCCAAACAGGCCCGGGAAGACAAGGGCTGGGCCGAGTACGAGGACATCCTGCAGCCCGCCACGAGGGAACTCGTGGGCAGCGAGCCAGCCGCGAAGGTCGTCTACCAGTATGAGCCCGCAATCGTGCCGGGCTTGTTCCAGACCCAGGACTACGGCCGAGCGCTGCTCCACGTGCTGGGCCTATCCGAAGCCGATGTCGAGCGTCGACTCGAGGCACGGCTTAAGCGTCAACGGCTGCTGGAAGCGACGCTGAGGCCCGACTTCAACATCGTCATCGGGCAAGCTGCGCTGGTCCGACCCGTCGGCGGTAAGGACGTCATGATCGAGCAGATCTCCCGCCTGCTCGAGCTGAGCAAGGAGCCGGGAGTCAACCTGTGGTTGCTGCCGTTCTCAGCTGGCGCGCACCGGGCGATGGGTAGCGCCTTCACCATCCTGCAGTTCGAGGACCCCGAGCTTAAGGACCTCCTGTATCTGGAGAACGCCGAGCGCGTGAGCGTCAGCCGCGACGAGAAGCACGACATCAGCCAGTACCTGGAGTTGTACGTCGAGCTGCAGAAGCTGGCGGACGACGCCGGTTCGTTCGAGGATCTCGTCGCGAGCGTTGTCAGGCCCGTTTACGCTCCTCAGTCGAACTGAAGCCAGGACCGTCAGCGCCTGCCCTGGTCAACGCGCATAGCCGCACTGCGCCGGGTCAGCGCTTCTTGGACTTGTCGGATCCGTCCTCGGTCGACAGCGCCGCGACGAAGGCCTCCTGGGGCACCTCGACGCGGCCGACCATCTTCATCCGCCGCTTGCCTTCCTTCTGCTTCTCCAGCAGCTTGCGCTTGCGGGTGATGTCACCGCCGTAGCACTTGGCCAGGACGTCCTTGCGCATCGCGCGGATGGTCTCCCTGGCGATCACTCTGGCGCCGATCGCGGCCTGGATCGGCACCTCGAACTGCTGGCGCGGGATCAGCTCGCGCAGCTTGGCCGCCATCCGGGTGCCGTAGGCATAGGCGCCGTCCTTGTGCACGATCGCGGAGAACGCGTCGACCGGCTCGCCCTGCAGCAGGATGTCGACCTTGACCAGGTCCGACACCTGCGAGGCGGCCGGCTCGTAGTCCAGCGACGCGTAGCCGCGGGTGCGCGACTTCAGCGCGTCGAAGAAGTCGAAGATGATCTCCGACAGCGGCATGGTGTAGCGCAGCTCGACCCTGGTCTCGGACAGGTAGTCCATGCCGCCGAGCTGGCCGCGCCGGCCCTGGCACAGCTCCATGATCGTGCCGACGAACTCGGCCGGGGAGATGATCGTGCAGTTGGCGATCGGCTCGTGCACCTCGGCGATCTTGCCGTCGGGCCAGTCCGACGGGTTGGTCACGGTGAGCTCGGTGGTGTCGTCGAGGATCACCTGGTAGACGACGTTGGGCGCGGTCGAGATCAGGTCAAGGCCCGCCTCGCGCTCGAGCCGCTCGCGGACGATCTCCAGGTGCAGCAGGCCGAGGAAGCCGCAGCGGAAGCCGAAGCCCAGCGCCGCCGACGTCTCGGGTTCGAAGGTCAGCGCGGCGTCGTTGAGCCGCAGCTTGTCCAGCGCCTCGCGCAGCTCCGGGTAGTCGGAGCCGTCGACCGGGTAGAGCCCGGCGTACACCAAGGGCTTGGGGTCGCGGTAACCGCTGAGCGCGGTCTGCGCGCCCTTGCGCTCGAGCGTGACGGTGTCGCCGACACGCGACTGCCGGACGTCCTTCACGCCGGTGATCAGGTAGCCGACCTCGCCGACCCCGAGTCCGTCCGACGGCTTGGGCTCTGGCGAGATGATCCCGATCTCCAGCAGCTCGTGCGTGGTCCGGGTGGACATCATCTTGATCCGGTCTCGGGGCAGCAGCTTGCCGTCGATCATCCGGATGTAGGTGATCACGCCGCGGTAGGTGTCGTAGACCGAGTCGAAGATCAGCGCCCGGGCCGGGGCGTCGGCGTCGCCGGTCGGTGCCGGCACGGTGCGGACGATCTTGTCGAGCAGCTCGCGCACGCCATCGCCGGTCTTGGCCGACACCCTCAGTACGTCGCCGGGCTCGCAGCCGATGATGTGCGCCAGCTCGGCGGCGTAGCGCTCCGGCTCGGCGGCCGGCAGGTCGATCTTGTTGAGCACCGGGATGATCGCCAGGTCGTTCTCGAGCGCCATGTACAGGTTGGCCAGTGTCTGCGCCTCGATGCCCTGCGCGGCGTCGACGAGCAGCACGGCGCCCTCGCACGCGGCCAGCGACCGGGACACCTCGTAGCTGAAGTCCACGTGCCCAGGCGTGTCGATCAGGTGCAGGACGTGGTCATCGCCGTCGACGGTCCACGGCAGCCGCACGCACTGCGCCTTGATGGTGATCCCGCGTTCCCGCTCGATGTCCATCCGGTCCAGGTACTGGGCGCGCATCGAGCGGTCGTCGACGACACCGGTCAACTGCAGCATCCGGTCGGCCAGGGTCGACTTGCCGTGGTCGATGTGCGCGATGATGCAGAAGTTGCGGACCCGCGGTGGCGGCGTGAACGTGCGGTCGGCGAACGTGCTCACTCAGGCTTCCTCGCAGGGTGGCCGGGCTGCGGCGCTCCCGCATCGGCCCGGTTCGGACTCCTCCATGGTCCCATGCCGGCGGGCAGGACCCCGACCCAAGTTCCGGGTCGACCCTGATTTCGCGTCACCGGCGATGGTGTTGGCTGGTTCCATGATCTCAGTTGCGTATCAGGTCCTCGACCGGATGTTCGCCAGGCCACGCGGCGTGCTCGGCCGACTTGGCGGCCGGATGATGGCGCGGCTGAACGTCGACATCGAGCACCGGGTCGCCGACCTGGCGCAGCTGTCGCCAGGCCAGTCCGTGCTGGTGGTGGGCCCGGGTCCGGGCGTCGGTCTGGCGCTGGCCGCCGAACGCACCGGCCCGGAGGGGCGGGTGGCCGGCATCGAGCCGTCGGCGACGATGCGCGCGCAGGCCGCCACCCGGTGCGCCGGACTCGTCGAGGCCGGGCGGGTCGAGATTCGAGACGCGAACGTTGCCGCCACCGGCGCCGCGGACGGCTCGGTCGACGTCGTCATCAGTGTGAACAACGTCATGTTCTGGCCCGACCGGGACGCCGCCTTCGCCGAGCTGCACCGGGCGCTGCGGCCGGGCGGGCGGTTGGTGATCGCGACGCACGAACGTGGCCTGCGGTTCACCGGTATCGGCATCGAGCAGCTGCGCACCGAGATGGACCGGGCCGGGTTCACCGGCGTCACCGTCACCACCCAGGACCACGGCGGCACCGCCGGCGTCGGGGTCGAGTTGCTGGCGACCAGGTCTACCCTGCCGGCGTGACCGACCCGAGGCCACCACGCCGGTTCGCACGCTCCTCGACCGTCGACCCCGACGGGCTCTGCACGACCTACTCCCCCGATCCCGACGGCGCCGCCGATCCGGGCGAGGTGGTCTGGACCTGGGTGCCGTACGAGGAGAACCCGCGCCTCGGCAAGGACCGCCCGATGCTGGTCGTCGCCAGGCGGGGCGCCGTGCTGTACGGCCTGATGCTGTCGTCGAACCCGAGGCGCGCCCGCGACGAGCGCTGGCTCGAGCTCGGCGCCGGTGCCTGGGACGCTGAGCAGCGCGCCAGCTTCGTGCGGCTGGACCGGGTGCTCGAGCTCGCCGAGGACGGTATCCGGCGGGAGGGCTCGGTGCTTCGGCGTGACCGGTTCGACCTGGTCTCGGTCGCGCTGCGAGATGAGCACGGCTGGGGCTGACCCGGCTGTGCCATTGTTGGTCGTGTGACTGGGGTTGACAGGGAGACCGCCGCCGATCTGGCCAGGGCGCTCCGCTCGCTGCTCAAGGCCGCCGAGCACCGGCTGGCCAGCGACAGCGAGTCGCAGCTTGTGAACGCGATCACCGGGCACCTCGGTTGCACGGTGCCGGACATCCTCAACGTCCGCTCCCGGTGGGCGGACTGGGAGCACGTCAACCTGCAGCTCGCCGCGCAGGCCTACCTCGCCGAGTACTCGCCGCAGGCCTCCTGGTTCGGCGTCGCCGGCTTCGGACACGGCCACCACGAACTGGTCGACATGATCGCTATAGCTGCCCGGACGGAGGCGTTCGAGATCGGCGCGGTCGACTACGCCACCGTGGCCGTCGGCCCCGACCGCAGCATCGACGCCGTGCAGTTCGGCCTCGTGCCGACCTGGGCACCGGACGGCACCCCGGTGGTGCTGGCGATCAACGGCGCTCCGCCGCACAGCGAACCGCTGTGCCAGCTGCAGGTGCTGGCCGCAGACCGTGCCGCAGGCACCGCCACCCGGGAGCGGCTCGAGCAGCTCATGCGCGAGCACGACGCGTTCCGCGGGCAGGTGCTGACGTTCGGCTTCAGCGAGAACCGCGGCAACCGGCTGGTGAAGTTCCAGCCGCGGCCATCGCTCGCCGCGCACCAGGTGGTGCTGCCACCCGGCGTGCTGGAGGTCGTCGAGCAACACCTGGTGCTGCCCGGCGGGCGCGCCGCGGCGCTGCGGGCGGCCGGACAGCACCTCAAACGCGGGCTGCTGCTACACGGTCCGCCCGGCACCGGCAAGACGCACACCGTGCGCTACCTCATGTCACGGCTGGTCGACTCGACGGTCGTCGTGGTGTCCGGCCCCGCCCTGGCGATGATCGGCGAGGCCACCGCGCTGGCCAGGCGGCTGCAGCCGTCGGTCGTCGTGGTCGAGGACGTCGACCTGATCGCCCAGGACCGCGCTTACGGTCCGTCCGGGCAGCCGCTGCTGTTCCAGCTGCTCAACGAGATGGAGGGCGTCGGCTCGGACGCAGACGTCACGTTCGTGCTCACCACCAACCGGGTCGAGGTGCTCGAGCGGGCGCTGATCGACCGGCCGGGTCGGGTCGACCTCGCGGTGCGAATTCCACGGCCGGACGCCTCGTGCCGGCAGCGGCTGCTCGAGCTCTACGCCGGCGACGTCACGCTCGACCTGCCCGACCCGACGCGACTGATCGAGGCGACCGAGGGCGTCACCGCCTCGTTCATCCGCGAGCTCGTGCGCCGCGCGGTGCTGCGGACGCTCGACCGTGACGGCGCCGGACCGGTGCGGCTCGACGAGGCCGCGCTGCAGGCGGCACTGGACGATCTTGCCGGCGAGCGCAACGCGCTGACCCGCAGCATCCTCGGCGGGCGGCCTGCCGGTCCCGGGTCCGAAGGTGACCGGACGGACGGTGAGGAGGTCTCGCCCGGCGCGCCGTTCCCACCGTTCCCGCCGATCGCCCAGCCAGGGATCTTCATCGGGCCCGGGTGAGCCCGGCGCCGAATTGGGAAGCGCCTGAGCTGGCTGTTACCATGGGCAACCGTGCCAGCGGATCTTCCCGTTAGGCGCTGGCACCAATCCCTTCGACCAGACCCGAGGCTTTCGCGTGGCGAATATCAAGTCCCAGATCAAGCGGATCAAGACCAACGAGAAGGCGCGGCAGCGCAACAAGTCCGTCAAGTCCGGGCTGAAGACCGCGATCCGCAAGTTCCGCGAGGCCGCCAACTCCGGCGACAAGGACAAGGCCCTCGAGCTCGGCAAGGCCGCCAGCCGCGCGCTGGACAAGGCGGCCGGCAAGGGCGTCATCCACGCCAACCAGGCAGCCAACAAGAAGTCGGCGATCGCCGCCAGGTCCAACAAGATCTGATCATCGTCTTCACCGGCGCCGCCCATGGTCCCGCGGGCGGCGCCGTTTCGCGCGCTCCGCGGGAGTCGGTTCGGTTCAGCGCCCCTTGGCCGCGCAGATCCGCAGCACCGCCCGCTGCAACGCGTAGTCCGGGTCTGCTGCCACACCCTTGACGTCGGCGTTCACCTCGGCGACCACTGCCATCGCATCCGCCAGCCCGGCCGGTCGCCAACCGCGTGCCTGGCTCAGCGCCCTGCGGACCTTCCACGGCGGCATGCCCAGCTGCGCGGCCAGCCGCTCGGCGCTGTTGCCGCCGACCGCCGACACCCGCGCCACCGTGCGAACGGCGTCGGCCAGGGCGTCTGCCACCAGCACGTGCGGCACCCCCAGCTGCATCGCCCACTGCAACGCCTCGAGGGCCGCCGCGCGGTCCCCGGTGACCGCCTTCTCGGCCACCGCGAAACCGTTCACCTCGGCCTTGCCCCGGTGGTAGCGGCGGACCGCCGCCTCGTCGATCGAGCCGCCGGCGTCGGCCACCAGCTGGCTCGCCGACGAGGCCAGCTCCCGCAGGTCGGTGCCCACCGAGTCGATCAGCGCCGAGACCGCCGTCGAGTTGATCCGCCCCCCGGCCCGTCGCACCTCGTCGCGGACGAACGCCTCGCGTTCCGACGGCCGGCTCACCCGGCCGCACAGCCGGACGTTCGCACCGGCCTTGCGGGCCTCCTCCACGATTGGCTTCGCCTTCGGCCCGGCGTTGTGCACGATCACAAGCAGCAAGCCGTCGGCCGGCTGGCGCACGTAGTCGACGATCAGGTCGATCGTCTCCTTGTTGGCGTCGTGCGCACCCTCGAGCACCACCGCCCGCGCATCCGCGAACAGCGACGGGCTCAGGTGCCCCGCGAGGTCTGCCGCCGCGAGCCCGGCGACCGGCACGCGCCTGACCTCGATCCCCGGCTCAGCCGCCCTCGCTTCGTCAACCGCCGCCTGCACAGCGCGCTCGGCGAGCAGCTCCTCCTCGCCGATCACCAGCTCGATGCCGGACACGCCCCGAATGCTTTCACGCCGCACCGACATCAACGCTCCCGGCTCGCCTCCTGGGTTGCGCAGTGTTGGGACTTCGCTCCCAGATGCCGGGCTCGGCTGGCCACCTGTCGGGACGGCCCGGTACGGTCGAGCCACAACCGAATACGGCTCATCCAGAGGGGCAGAGGGAACGGCCCTGCGAAGCCCCGGCAACCGGCGTCGGCTTGTTCGTGCATTCTCGAGCTATCTCGTGCTCATTGCGTATCCGCGAGGCGACCGGCGACCACGGTGCCAATTCCGACCCACCGCGAGTGGGACAGATGAGGAGACCTCGCCATGACCGCTGACGCCCGCACCTCCGTCGACGCTCGTACGGCCGATAACACACGCCCGCCCGCCGACGCTCGTGCCACCGCCGACGCTCGTGCCGCCATCGACCTCGGCCCCGCCGAAGCGTTGTCCTGCCGCGAGTGCGGCAACCGGGTGCCGCTCGCGGCCGAGTTCGCCTGCACCGAGTGCTTCGGGCCGCTCGAGGTCGCCTACTCGTTCGGCGACGTCACTCACGCCAGCATCGAGGCCGGCCCGCCGTCGATCTGGCGCTACCGCGACCTGCTGCCCGTCCCGTCCAACGTCGAGGCCCACGCCAACACCGAACCCGGCTGCACCCGGCTCGTGCGCGCCGACCGCCTCGGCGCGGCGCTCGGCGTGCGTGACCTCTGGGTCAAGGACGACACCGGTAACCCGACGCACTCGTTCAAGGACCGCGTCGTCGCCGTCGCCCTCGCCGCCGCCCGCGAGCTCGGCTTCAAGGTGCTGGCGTGCCCATCGACCGGCAACCTCGCCAACGCCGTCGCCGCGGCCGCCGCCCGCGCCGGTTGGGACTCGGTCGTGCTCATCCCCTCCTCCCTGGAACGGGCCAAGATCCTCACCACCGCGGTCTACGACGGTTCGCTCATCGCCGTCGACGGCACCTACGACGACGTCAACCGCCTTGCCACCGAGCTGGCCGCCGACCACGAGGACTGGGCATTCGTCAACGTCAACGTCCGGCCCTACTACTCGGAGGGCTCCAAGACGCTCGGCTTCGAGGTCGCCGAGCAGCTCGGCTGGCGGCTGCCCGACCAGATCGTCGTGCCGGTTGCCTCCGGGTCACAGCTGACCAAGGTCGACAAGGGCTTCCGCGAGCTCGGTTCGCTCGGCCTCGTCGAGCCGACGCCCTACCGCGTCTTCGGCGCCCAGGCCACCGGCTGCGCCCCGGTGGCAACCGCGTTCAAGGCCGGTCATGACTTCGTCGCCCCGGTCCGGCCGGACACGATCGCCCGCTCGCTGGCCATCGGCGCCCCGGCCGACGGGCCGTACGTCCTCGACACCGTGCGCCGCACCGGCGGCGCCGTCGAGGACGTCTCCGACGACGAGGTCGTCGAGGGCATCCGCCTGCTGGCCCGCACCGAGGGCATCTTCGCCGAGACCGCCGGCGGGGTCACCGTCGCCTGCGCCCGCAAGCTCATCGAAACCGGCCAGCTCGACCCCGACGCCGAGACCGTCCTGCTCATCACAGGCGACGGCCTCAAGACCCTCGACGCCATCGCCGACCAGGTCGGACCCAAGGCCACCGTCGCGCCAACAACCAGCGCCGTCGGCGAGGCGCTGCAACGCTGACCTCGCCGCACGCTGACCTCGCCGCACGCTGACCTCGCCGCACGCTGACCTCGCCGCACGCCGACCACACCTCAGGCCGACCGCACCACACGCTGAACACTTCGACGACGGCGAGCGGCGCCGATGTCGATTCGTGTCCAGGCGTGCCGATCAGTGATCTTGACACGCATCACCCGACTGGGTGAACTACGTCGCACAGATCGAGCTGATCAACGGAGGCGGGCCCTTGCGACTGGGTGGGCTGCTGATCAAGACGGTGCTGTCTGCCTCCATGGTCATGGTTGCGGTGAGCGGCTGCGAGCACACCGACAGCTCGACGTCGACGCCGGCCTCCTACACGGTCCGGGACTCCGGGGTGGCCATGCGGACCGGCGGCTCGGCCTGCATGGCCGCCCCGGGGACCGGCAACTGCCCGCAGGTGCTGATCGGCTTGCAGCCGGGTCAGCGGCTGCACCCGATCTGTCAGCGGAGCGGTCAGACCGTCGGGCGCAATCCCTACTGGTTGTACGCGGCAGGTCCACGCGGCAAGCGCGGTTGGGTCGCCAGCTGGTACATCGACTATCCCTCCAACCTCCTTCCGGGTGTCGCCGACTGCACGGCGGCCCTGCTGAAGCCACCCCGCTGGGCGGCCTGACCCTTCCCGCGGCACGTTCGCCTCATGCCGGAGTCGTCGCGTTACCCGTTCCGAGCGCGGGCGCCTCGACCCGCCACCACCGGGTGCTCGCGGCTCCCGGCGATCACCACGTCGCCGTGCTGGTCGGTGCGCATGACCTTGACGCCCGCCGACGTGAGCGTGCCGAGGACATCGCGGTTGGGATGCCCGTAGCGGTTGCCGGCGCCGACGCTCACGACCGCGAGCCTTGGTCGAACGGCCGCCAGGAACCGCGGCGAGCTGTACCTGGATCCGTGGTGAGGCACCTTGAGCACGTCGGCCCCCACGTCCACTCCGGAGGCCATCAGCTCTGCCTGCCCGGCCAGTTCGAGGTCTCCGGTGAGCAGGATCCGGCCGGCCGTGGTGTCCGCCCGCAGCACCAACGAGGCATCGTTGACCGGTGTGCCGTCGTCGCCGGCGACAGGCGGCGGCGACCGGCTCGGCCCCAACACCTCGATGGTCAGCGCCGGCCAGGCCAGGCGCTGCCCGGCACGCAGCTCGACCAGCGGCACGGCCGCCTGCCCGGTCAGCCGGCGCACCTGGTCGAATGCCCACGCGGGCGACCGCAGCGGACCGATCGCCACCGCCCCGACGGCGCGGCCTGCCAGGACACCGGCGAGCCCGCCGACGTGGTCGGCATGCAGGTGGCTCAGCACCACGAGCGGCAGCCGTCGTACCCCGAGCCGGTCCAAGCAGCCGCCGATCAGCCCCGGATCCGGACCGGTGTCGACCAAGACGGACCGATCGGCCCCGCCA
>OBLK01000160.1_pt1 | contig 21542 bp, 21 predicted proteins | sample 1518871 | NCBI WGS metagenome assembly OBLK01 (sample SAMEA2464837, study PRJEB22497) | soil metagenome | biome: Grassland; feature: Farmland; material: Clay | place: Australia | collected 2013-02-01 | depth 0.8 m
GCGAGGTGGTTGGAGCACGACGACACCGGCTACGTCGAGGCGGCCCAGGCCTGTGGCCTGCACCTGGTGCGGGGAGCGCCGCGCCCGGGCGAGGCCACCAGCCGAGGCGTCGGCGAGCTGCTGGCGTCGGTGCGCGACGCCGGGCAGCGGCGCGCCGTGATCGGGCTCGGCGGCTCGGCCACGACGGACGGCGGCGCCGGGATGCTGGCGGCGCTTGGCGCGGTCCCCGTCGACGCGGCTGGTGTCGCATTGCCCGCCGGCGGGTTCGCGCTGGCCGGCTGCGCAGGGCTGGCCGGCAGCCCAGTGCTCGACCGGGTGACGCTGGTCGCGGCGACCGACGTGGACAACCCGCTGCTCGGGCCGGAGGGCGCCGCGGCGGTGTTCGGCCCGCAGAAGGGCGCGACAGCGGCCGACGTGGCGGCGCTGGACGCTGCGCTGGCGACCTTCGCCGGCGTGCTCGGCAGGGAACTCGGGCGCGACGTCCGCGACGAGCCCGGTGCGGGCGCGGCCGGCGGTCTCGGCGCGGCCCTGCTCGCGCTCGGCGCGGTCCGGCGCTCCGGCGCCGCGCTGGTGCGGGAGCTCACCGGCCTGGACGAGGCGCTCGACGGCGCCGCGATCGCGATCACGGGGGAGGGCAGCTTCGACTGGCAGTCGCTGCGCGGCAAGCTCGTCACCTCGGTCGCCGCCGGCGCCGCCGAGCGCGGCCTGCCGTGCCTGGTGCTGGCCGGCCAGGTCGCGGTCGGCCGGCGGGAAGCAGCCGCGGCCGGGGTCGACGCTGCCTACGCCGTCACCGAGCACGCCGGGTCGGTCGAGGCGTCGCTCGCAGACCCCGCCGGCACCCTCGAGGCGCTCGCCGCGTCTGTCGCCGCGCAGTGGGGAGGGCGATAAGAACCCGCAGGTTGTGTCACCATTGGAACAACGTGCCGGTTGCCCGCGTTGGCACCAATTGGCCCGCTGATCAGAACCAGGGAGAGTCATGACCGTCCAGGACGAGACCGCCATCCACGGCGTGACGCTGACCGACGCCGCGGCCGGGAAGGCCAAGGCGCTGCTGGACCAGGAAGGCCGCGACGACCTGAGGCTGCGCATCGCGGTCGAGCCAGGCGGCTGCGCAGGCCTGCGCTACCAGCTGTACTTCGACGAGCGAAGCCTCGACGGTGACCAGATCAAGGAGTTCAGCGGCCTGCAGCTCGTGGTCGACCGCAAGAGCGCGCCCTACCTGAGCGGTGCTGTGATCGATTTCACGGACACCATCCAGAAGCAGGGATTCACGATCGACAACCCCAACGCAGGCGGTTCGTGCGCCTGCGGCGACTCGTTCAACTAGGGCCGTACTCGTCCAGCCCGGCGACCTGCCGCGCGCAGTCGTCGCCGACGTCCCACGTCGCGATCGAGGTCGGAGGCTGTGACGACTCGGATGACTCGGATGACTCGGATGACTCGAGTGCCGGCCGGCGCCGGTACTCGAGCTTGACGCCCGGATCCTGCATCGCCTCCGGGAGCTGCGCGCAGTCCGCGATCAACTCGGCGAAGGTCGCTGGTTCGGTTACAACCACGTCACCGACAGTAGACGGTTGTGGAGATGGCAACAGCCCTACCGGCCGGTAGTCTCACTCGTTGGCCACCGGGTGGCCCCGTGAGCTGAGCCGACACGAGAGGAGACGAGCCGAAGTGCCCGTCGCCGTCACCGGAAGCATCGCCACCGACCACCTGATGCACTTCCCCGGCAGGTTCGCCGACCAGCTCGTGGCCGACCAGCTCGACCGGCTGTCGCTCAGCTTCCTGGTCGACGACCTCGTCGTCCGCCGCGGCGGGATCGCCGCCAACATCGCGTTCGGCATGGGTGTGCTCGGCTGCCGCCCGGTGCTGGTCGGATCGGTCGGTGCCGACTTCGCCGACTACCGCTCGTGGCTCGAACGCCACGGCGTCGACTGCTCCGGCGTGCGGGTCTCCGAGCTGGCGCACACCGCGCGGTTCGTCTGCACGACCGACGACGACATGTGCCAGATCGCCTCGTTCTACACCGGTGCGATGGCCGAGGCCAGGCACATCGAGCTGGAGCCGATCGCGGCCAGGTGCGGCGGCCTCGACCTGGTGCTGATCAGCCCGAACGACCCGGACGCCATGCTGCGGCACACCGAGGAGTGCCGCCAGCGCGGCTACCCGTTCGCCGCCGACATCTCCCAGCAGCTGGCCAGGATGAACGGCGACCAGATCCGCTCGTTGGTGGACGGCGCGCGGTTCCTGTTCAGCAACGACTACGAGCTGCAGCTGCTGCTGCGCAAGACCGGCTGGACCGAGGCCGACGTGCTGTCCAGGGTCGGCATGCGGGTCACCACGCTCGGCGCGAAGGGCGTGGAGATCGTCGGCCTCGAGACCGAGCCGCTGCAGGTCGCCGCCGTCCCGGAGACCGCCAAGGCCGACCCGACCGGCGTCGGCGACGGGTTCCGCGCTGGCTTCCTGGCCGCGGTCAGCGCCGGCCTGGGGACAGAGCACGCCGCCCAGCTCGGCTCGCTGGTCGCGGTGCACGTCCTGGAGTCGATCGGCACCCAGGAGTGGACCCTGGCGCGCGAGCAGGCCGCTGCCAGGCTCAGCGCCGCCTACGGCCCGGAGGCCGCCGAGCGGATCACCGCCATCCTGCCTACAGCTTGACCGGGTAGTGCGGCTCGGGGACGTCGACCCGGATGCGGCCCTCGACGAAGATGCCGTGCCAGATCATGAACACCAGCAGCGCCCACAGCCGCCTGCTGTGGTCGAGCGCGCCGTCCCGGTGATCGTCGAGCATCCGCAGCACGGCCGAGGTGTCCAGCAGGTCGCCGGTGCCGGCCTCGCTGATCACCGAGCGGGCCCAGTCGTACATCTCGGCGCGGAGCCAGTGCCGGATCGGCACCGGGAAGCCCAGCTTGCGGCGGTTCAGCACGTGCGGCGGGACGACCTGGGTCAGCGCCCGGCGCAGGGCGTGCTTGGTGGTGTCGCGGGTGATCTTCTCCTCGAGCGGGATGCGTGAGGCCACCCGGAAGACCTCCGGGTCCAGGAACGGCACCCGCAGCTCCAGCGAGTTCGCCATGGTCATCTTGTCGGCCTTGACCAGGATGTCGCCGCGCAACCAGGTGTACAGGTCGACGTGCTGCATGCGCGACACGGGGTCCCAGTCGGCCGACTCGGCGTAGGCCTGCGCCGTGACGTCCTGGTGGCCGATCGCGGGGTCGAAGCCGCGCAGCACCGCGCGCAGCTGGTCGTCGCGGAAGATCCGGGCGTTGCCGTAGTAGCGCTGCTCGAGCGACAGAGCCCCGCGGCGCAGCAGGTCCTTGCCGCGCAGCCCCTCCGGCAGCGTCTGGGACACCCGGCCGAGCACGCTGCGCAGCGCACCGGGCACCTTCTCGAACGGCGCAAGCGACAGCGGCTCCCGGTAGATCGTGTAGCCGCCGAACAGCTCGTCGGCGCCCTCGCCGGACAGCACGACCTTGACGTACTTGCGCGCCTCCCTGGCGATGAACCACAGCGGCACCAGCGCCGGGTCGGCGACCGGGTCGTCCAGGTACCAGATGATCAACGGCAGCGCATCGATCATCTCGTCGGGTTTGACCGTGCGCACCACGTGCCGCACGCCGATCGCCTCGGCCGACTCGGCGGCCACGTCCACCTCGGAGTAGCCCTCGCGCTCGAACCCGGTGGTGAACGTGATCAGGTTCGGGTTGTGCAGCCTGGCCAGCGCCGCGATCGCGGTCGAGTCGATGCCACCGGACAGGAACGCGCCGACCGTGACGTCGGCCCGCATGTGCTTGGCCACCGAGTCGTGCAGCACGTCGGCGATCTCGTCGTAGAGCCGCTGCGGCTCCGGCGCCGGCTCGGGGGCGAAGTTCGGAACGAAGTACCGCTCGACGTCAGGCTTGCCGCCTGGCCGGACGGTGAACGCGCAGCCGGACTCGATCCGCCTGATGCCCGTGTGCAGAGTCTCCGGCTCCGGCACGTACTGCAGCAGCAGGTAGTGCTGCAGGGCCGTGCGGTCCAGCCCGGTCGTCGACACGCCGAGCGTGCCGGCCAGTTCGAGCAGGCTCTTCTTCTCGCTGCCGAACGCCGCGCCGCCTGGGCCGTTGACGTAGAACAGCGGCTTGATGCCGAACGGGTCCCTGGCCCCGTACAGCACGCGCTCCTTGGTGTCCCACAGGACGAACGCGAACATGCCGCGCAGCCGCTCGACGGCGTCGGGGCCCCAGTGGTGGTAACCGGCGACGATCACCTCGCCGTCGCCCTCGGTGTTGAACTGGACGCCCTGCTCGGCGAGCTCGGCGCGCAGCTCGATGTAGTTGTAGATCTCGCCGTTGAACAGCAGCGCGTAGCGGTCGGGTTGGTCGGGTGGACCCCAGTGCAGCGGCTGGTGCGACCGGTCCAGGTCGATGATCGACAGCCGGTTGAACCCGAGCACCACGTCGTCGTCGTGCCAGGTGCCGCTCTCGTCGGGGCCGCGGTGGCGGGCACAGCGCAGGGCCGTCGCCATCTGGTCCACGCGGTCCGCCGCGTCAGCGTTCGCCGTCAACATTCCCAGCAGGCCGCACACGCGGCCCAGTATGCCCACCCTCGGGGGTGGCACCTGCCGGGCACCCCCCGCTGGTCTAGGCTCCGAACGTCAGCTGGAGATCGTTGTCCGTGGTCGGTCGGGTTCACTCGGGTCTAGGGAGGGCCTCTTGAGCTTCGGGGTGATGCGCGCTCGGTCAGCTCGCCTTGCCAAGGTTTCCGGGCTGGTCGGGCTGGTCGGATTCGCCGCGACCGGCTGCTCGACGGAAGAGGTCCTGCGGTTCGGCTGGCCAGAGGGCGTGACACCACAGGCCGAGCGGATGCGCGACCTGTGGACGTGGTCGACGGTCGCCGCGCTGGTCGTGGGCGTCATCGTGTGGGGACTGATCCTGTGGCCGGTGGTGTTCCACCGCAAGCGCTCCGAGGAGATCCCCAAGCAGACCCAGTACAACGTCCCGCTCGAGCTGATCTACACCGCGGCGCCGTTCGTGATCATCGCGGTGCTGTTCTACTTCACGGTCACCGCGCAGAACTTCGTGCAGCACAAGGAGGAGGACCCCGACCTGGTCGTCGAGGTGGTCAGCTTCCAGTGGAACTGGGAGTTCCGCTATGCCGACCACGACGCCGCCGACGGGGAGCCGATCAGCACCGTCGGCTCGGACACCGAGGTCCCGCTACTGGTCGTGCCGACGCAGCGGCTCGTGGAGTACCGGATCAGCTCGACCGACGTGCTGCACTCGTTCTTCGTGCCGGAGTTCCTGTTCAAGCGGGACACCTTCCCGCACCCGGACAAGAACAACTCCGACAACGAGTTCCAGAACGTGATCGAGCGCGAGGGTGCCTTCGTCGGCCGCTGCGCCGAGCTGTGCGGTACCTACCACTCGCAGATGAACTTCGAGGTCCGCGCCCTGTCACCCGAGCTGTTCGACCAGTACCTGGAGATCCGGGCCGACACCAACCCGGAGACCGCACAGCCCTACACCGCCGCCGAGGCTCTCGCCGAGCTCAACTGCGGCGAACTGTGTGTGCCCGAGGCGATCACCACCAAGCCGTTCGACACCGACCGGAGCTCGCGCAGCGTCACCGGCACCGGCAAGTAGGGGAGCCACCTCTCGTGAAGGTCGAAGCCCGCATCTTCCTCATCATCGCGGCGTTCTGCTTCGTCACCGCGGTGGTCTACGCCTGGTGGGCCAAGGAGGTCGTCGGGATCGTCGGCATCTCGCTCACCGGCGGCCTGTGCCTGATCATCGGCACCTACTTCCAGTTCATCGCCCGCCGAGTCGAGCAGCGCCCCGAGGACGACCCCAACGCCGAGGTCTCCGACGGCGCCGGTGAACTCGGCTTCTTCAGCCCCGGCAGCTACTGGCCCTTCGGCCTCGCGCTTGGCGCCGGCCTGGCCGGTGCCGCGCTCGCCTTCTTCTACGCCTGGCTGATCGTCCTCGCCGCCGTAGTCATCCTCATCATGGTCGCCGGCATGGTCTTCGAGTACCACGTCGGCCCCAACCACGAGTAACCTCCCCGCGCCGCACGTTAGCCTCCCCTGGCCCCCGGTGCCCATCGTCTGATTGCGCTGCGGCGGGCAAGCCCTGACCCTGGGCTGGTGGGATGGAGATCACCGTCTTGGTGGACTTCGGCCCGCTCAGAGGGCTCGACTCCACCAAGACGGCGATCTTGCTCTGGCCGGCACATAGCTGATCCCCCGCGGGTGGAATCTCGCGGGGGATCAGGTCAATGTCGCAACGTTGCTGAGAAGGGCTAGTCGGGGGGTTGCTGGGGGCGGCCGGCCAGCTGGCGGCGGGTGGGCTCGGCGGCTTCGGCCTCTGGCGCCACCTCGGCGGGCGCGGCCTGGGAGCGGAGCTCGGCGCGGGCGCGTTCCAGGGCAGCGACCTCCTCAGGTGGATCAGGCCGCAGCAGCGACCCTCGGACCGGGTGGCCTGCCGAACCGAGCTTGTTCATCCGCTTGGGCACCGAGGCGCCCTGGTACTCGAGCGGGATGGGGTGGCCGTGCTCGTCGACCGGGCCGAGCGGCTGGTGGACCTCGATGAACTCGCCGTGCGGCAGCCGCTTGATGATGCCGGTCTCGACGCCGTGCTCGAGCACGTGGCGGTCGCCGTACTGCAAGCCGAGGCAGATGCGGTAGGTGACCCAGTAGGTGATCGGTGGCAGCACCAGGATGCCGATCCGGCCGATCCAGGTCGTCGCGTTCAGCGAGATGTCGAACTGGTAGGCGATGATGTCGTTGAACCCGGAGAACATCAGCACCACGAAGAACATGATCGCCATCGCGCCGAGCGAGGTGCGGACGGGCACGTCTCGCGGCCGCTGCAGCAGGTTGTGCGGGGCGTTGTCCTTGGTGAGCCGGTGCTCGATCCACGGATAGACGCCGATGACGGTGAACACCAGGCCCATTCCGAGTACCAGCGGGAAGAACACCGCGGGGATCGTGTAGTTGCCGAGGTAGACCTCCCAGGCGGGCCACAGTCGGCCCATCCCGTCGGTCCAGGCCATGTACCAGTCGGGCTGCGAGCCGGCCGAGACGTGCGCCGGGTTGTATGGCCCGAAGTTCCAGATCGGGTTGACCTGGAACAGGCCGCCCATCAGCAGGGTCACGCCGGTGACGATGGCGAAGAAGCCGCCGCCCTTGGCCGCGAACAGCGGCAGGATCCGGATGCCGATCACGTTGTTCTCGGTGCGGCCCGGGCCGGGGAACTGGGTGTGCTTCTGGTACCAGACCAGCGCGACGTGGGCGGCGATCAGCGCCAGGATGATGCCGGGCAGCAGCAGGATGTGCACGGTGTAGAACCGGGGGATCATTACCGCGTTCGGGAACTCACCGCCGAAGACCAACCAGTGCAGCCAGGTGCCGACCACCGGGATCGACAGCGCGATGCCGGACCCGATCCGCAGGCCGGTGCCGGAGAGCAGGTCGTCGGGCAGCGAGTAGCCGGTGAAGCCCTCGAACATGCCGGTGAGGAACAGCAGGACGCCGATCACCCAGTTGCTCTCGCGCGGCTTGCGGAACGCTCCGGTGAAGAAGACCCGGAACATGTGCACGACCATCGCGGCCATGAACAGCAGCGCCGACCAGTGGTGCACCTGGCGGATGAACAACCCGCCGCGCACCTCGAAGCTGATCTCCAACGACGACTCGTAGGCGCGCGACATGTGCACGCCCTGCAGGTTGGTGAACACGCCGTCGTACACGACCTCCTGCATCGAGGGGTCGAAGAACAGCGCGAGGTAGGTACCCGACAGCAGCAGGACGATGAAGCTGTACAGCGCGATCTCGCCGAGCATGAACGACCAGTGCGTCGGGAACACCTTGTTGATCTGCCGGCGCAGGCCGGACGCCGCCCGGTACCGGACGTCGAACTCGTCGGCAGCCTGACCGACCCGCTGGCCGAGGCCCGTCGTCTTCGTCGGTGTCGTCGGACTCATGACTTCCGCTCCCAGTAGGCCGGCCCGATGGGCTCGTTGAAGTCGTGCAGGGCGTAGAAGAAGCCCTCTTCGTCGACGTCGATCGGCAGCTGCGGCAGCGCCCGGGTGGCCGGGCCGAAGATCGGCTTGGCGTACATCGTCGCGTCGAACTGGGACTGGTGGCACGGGCAGAGGATCCGGTTGGTCTGCGTCTCGTACAGCGAGGTCGGGCAGCCCAGGTGCGTGCACACCTTGGAGTAGGCCCAGTAGTCGCCGTAGTTGAAGCCCTCCTGGCCCTTGCGCTGCGTGACCTGGGTGCCTGGCCGCAACCGGAGCAGCATCACCGGTGAGTCGGCCCGGCGCAGGCCTTTGACCAGCGCCTCCTCGTCACCTTCCTCGGAGCGCCGGAACGGGAACACGGTCTCGATCGAGCCGGCGTCCAGGTCGTCCGGCCGGACCAGCACGACCTCGTGCGGGTCGCCGGTGTCGCGGCGCAGGTAGACGCGCTCGCCGTCGACCGAACGCCAGCCGGTGGTGACCAGCGCCGACTCGTTGCCCTCCGCCCACGGGTTCTTGACCAGGCCACCTAGCCCCACGACCGTGAGCCCGAGGCCCATCGCCCCTGCGCCGAAGCCGGCCGTCCTGGTGATCATCTTGCGGCGCGTGAGTCCCGAGGTCGCGCCGGCCTCGCTGACCAGGGCGGCGAACGTGCGCCGGTCGACCTCGTCGGACGGGCCGTCGTGGCGCGTCTGCACCGCGACCTCGGCCGGCAGGAACTTCTTGGCGTAGGCGATGACGCCCATCCCGAGCGAGAGCACGCACAGGCCGATGGTCAGCCCGACCAGCGGCGTGTAGAGCTGGTAGCTCAGGTGCTCGCCGGACCCTGGCGGCTGGTACTCCCAGGGCCACCAGATGAACAGGGCGGCCGAGGCCAGTGCGGACAGCCCGCAGACGAGGAACCACATGGCGACGCCGCGCTCGGCGCGTTTTTCCGCCCTGGTGCCCTTGACCGGCCACTGGTCGGCCAGGTGGACGATCTCGACGTCGTCCAGCTTGTTGCCCAGGCGCGCCATCTCCGACCGGCTGAGCTCGTCCAGCTCGGTCTCGGACGGCGCGTTGGGCGGGCGGTCGGTCATGCCTTGGCTCCGATCCACAGCGTGATCCCGATCAGGATCGCGATGCCGAACACGAAGACGGCCAGCCCTTCCGAGATCGGTCCGAACCCGCCGAGCGCGTAGCCACCAGGGCTGTTGTCCTGACCCTGCACCGTCTTGATGTAGGCGATGATGTCCTTCTTCTCCTCCGGGGTCAGCTGCCGGTCGGAGAACTTGGGCATGCTCTGCGGACCGCTGAGCATGGCCGTGTAGATCTGCTCCTCGTTGGCCAGATCCATGCCAGGGGCGTACTTGCCGGAGGAGAGCGCTCCGCCACGCCCGGTGAAGTTGTGGCACGAGGCGCAGTTGAGCCGGAACAGCTCACCGCCGCGGGCCGGGTTGTCGCCCTGCAGTGCCACACCTTGTTCGTCCGGCCTGGTCGGACCGCCGCCGTTGGCGCCGACGAACGCGGAGATCGCGTCGACCTCCTCCGGGGTGAACTGCACGGGCCGGCGCTCGGCCTGCGCCTCCTGCCTGGCCAGCGGCATCCGCCCGGTGGACACCTGGAAGTAGGCGGCCGCCTCGCCGACACCGATCAGGCTAGGGCCACGGTCGGGCACACCCTGCAGGTTCGCTCCGTGGCAGGAGATGCAGTGGTTGTTGTACAGCTGCTCGCCCTCGCGCACCAGCGCCGAGTCCTCCTGGGCCACCGCGGTCTGCTGGCGGGGCGCTGCCACCGTGTAGAGCACGCCGGCACCCAGCAGCGCCAGGCCGAGCGCGAGCGCGCCGGACAATCGCCGCTGCAGCTTGCCGCGACGGTAGAGCCTGCGTTGGCGCTTCGTGGTGGTCATCTGTGGTGGCAACCCTCGCAGTCGGCCGGTGTGTTTCCGGTCATGGCAGCAGGTAAATGCAGCTGAACAGGCCGACCCACACGATGTCTACGAAGTGCCAGTAGTACGACACCACGATCGCGGCGGTGGCCTGGGCGGGCGTGAACTTGCTGAGCTTGGTGCGCACGATCAGATAGACGAAGGCGACCAGTCCACCTGTGACATGCAGGCCGTGGAAGCCGGTTGTCAGGTAGAACACGGTGCCGTACGCGCTTGAGGAGATGGTGGTGCCCTCGTGCACCAGCTGCCGGTACTCGTTGACCTGCCCGAGCACGAAGATCGTGCCCATGATCAGCGTGATCAGATACCAGAGCCGCAGGCCGAACACGTTGCCCTTCTCGGCGGCGAACACGCCGTACTGGCAGGTGAACGACGAGGCGACCAGGATGATCGTCACGACCAGGGCGTACGGAACGTTCAGCTCGGTCGGCTCCGGCGGCCAATGGCCCTCGTTGTGCGCCTTCACCGTGAAGAACATCGCGAACAGCCCGGCGAAGAACATCAGCTCGCTGGACAGCCAGACGATCGTCCCGACGCTGACCATGTTGGGGCGGTTCAGCGAGTGAACGCGCTGGCTGATCGAGGGCATCGAGGTCCCAGGAGCAGTGGTCACGACGAGCATTATTGCCTGGCGATGTTCACGCGGAACCGGCGGGTGGACCGGCGCGCCGCCCCCGATAGCATCGACGTGCCGATGGCCAATTCGCTGGTGAGGACCCCTACACCGATGACCGCTGCCACAATCACCGTCCTGGTGTTCAGCCACCGACCCGAGGTCCGCGAGGCGATCATCACCGCGGTCGGCCGCCGGCCGGCCCCGGACCTGCCCAGGGTTCGCTACCTGGAGGCCGGGACGATCACCGAGGTGCTCGCCCAGACCGACGCGGGCGTGGTCGATCTGGCGATCCTCGACGGCGAGGCGCAGCCGACCGGCGGCATGGGGCTGTCCAGGCAGCTCAAGAACGAGATCGACAACTGTCCGCCGATCATCATCACGGTCCGTCGCAAGGACGACCGCTGGCTGGCCACCTGGTCACAGGCCGACGCGGTGCTCGTGCACCCGCTCGACCCGCTGGCTGCGGCGGAGACCGTCGCGCGGGTGATCCGCGACCAGACCGGAGCGGGGGTCTGATGACCATCAGCTGGCCCAGGGTGCTCGGCGCGCTGGTCGCGGGGGAGGACCTCGACTCCGCGCAGGCGCAGTGGGCGATGGAGCAGGTCATGTCGGGCTCGGCGACCGCCTCCCAGGTCGCGGCGTTCGCGGTGGGGCTTCGTACCAAGGGCGAGAGCGCCGCGGAGCTGTCCGGCCTGGTCACGGCCATGCTGGCGCGAGCGCTGCCAATCGAGGTGTCCGGCCGGACCGTCGACGTCGTCGGCACCGGCGGCGACGGTGCGCACACGGTCAACATCTCGACGATGGCGGCCGTCGTCGCGGCCGCGGCCGGGTCGCCGGTGGTCAAGCACGGCAACCGCGCGGCGAGCTCCAAGTGCGGCTCGGCCGACCTGCTCGAGGCGCTCGGGGTGGCCATCGACCTGCCACCGGAGGCTGTCGCCGACTGCGTGCGTGAGCTGGGCATCGGGTTCTGCTTCTCCAAGGTGTTCCACCCCGCGATGCGCTTCGCCGCCACGACGCGGCAGGAGATCGGCATCCCCACCACGTTCAACTTCCTCGGCCCGCTGACCAACCCCGCGCAGCCGGTCGCGGGCCTGATCGGCTGCTACGACAGCCGGATGGCGCCGCTGATGGCGCGGGTGCTGGCCGACCGCGGCGCGTGTGCGTTCGTCGTCCGCGGCGACGACGGGCTCGACGAGATCACCACGGCGACCACCACGACGGTCTGGGTCGTCGACGGCGGCCAGGTCCGGCAGACCTCGGTCGATCCGACCGCGCTGGGCGTGGCGCGCTCGGAGCCTGGTGACCTGCGCGGCGGTTCGCCGGAGGACAACGCCGACGCGGCCCGCCGGGTGCTGTCCGGCGAGCCGGGGCCGACCAGGGACGCCGTGCTGCTGAACGCGGCAGCGGCGATCGCCACCCACGCCGGGCTGTCCGGCGACCTGGACAGCGGCTTGGACGACGACCTGCGCGCCGGCCTCGCCGCGGCCACCGAGGCGCTCGACTCCGGCGCCGCCAAGGCGCTGCTCGACCGCTGGGCCGCGCACAGCACGGCGATCAGGGGCTGACGGACCCGGCGAGCGCGCGATCTCAATGGTGCGGCCGTTTCGACCCCTCGGGGCTAGCCTTGAGCAGTGGCGACGCCGCAGCTTTCCGTTCCCGACCCGGAGCCGGCCGACCCGGTCGTCGAGGACGCCGACGGGTCGGCCTCAGGCGTGGACTGGTCACAGCTGCCGGCCCCGGTCGCTAGCCGCCTGGTCGAGATCGCCTCGGACGCGCTGACCACCCTGCCCGCGGTGGACCTGCCGGCCCAGCTGCGGCCGGTGGCCAAGTTCGCGCCGGCCAAGCGGGCGAGGCTGGCGGCCGGTGCGCTGCTCTCGGCGTTGCGCGAGTACCCGTCGTTCCGGGCCGCGGTGCTGCAGTGGGCCAGGGAGCACAAGCCGCACGTGCTCGACGCCGACGCTCTTGACCCGGTGCGCGCGGCCGCGGCGGCCACGCTGCTCGGCAACGCCGACGCCGGCGAGCGCGTCGGCACGGTCGCCAGGCAGAGCGACGCCGAGCAGCTGCGCAGCGAGCGGGACACGGCGCTGGCCAAGGTCGAGCGGCTGGCCGTCGAGGTCGAGAAGCTGCGCGCCGAGTTGGCCGCCGCGGCCGTCGCCGCCGACAAGATCCGTGGTGAGCGGGACGCAGAGCTGGAGAAGCTCCGCAGCCGCCTGCGCGAGCAGGGCGTCCGCGTGCGGCGCGCGACCCAGGACAGCGCCGCCGCCACCGCCGCGATGGTCAGGACCAAGGACGACGCCGACGCCGCGCTGGCCGCGCTGCGCGGCGAGCGGGACCGCGAGCGGGACCGGGCCGAGGCCGAGCGCCGCCGGGCCGACCGGGCCGAGGCCGACGCCGAGGCCGCCAGGCAGGCCGCCCGGGAGGCCAGGGCGGCCGACGAGGTGCGGCTTTCGCTGCTGGTCGACACGCTCTCCGGCGCCGTGACCGGGCTACGCCGCGAGCTCGCGCTCGGCGACCGCGAGCAGGGCGGCGGGCCGGGCGGGCCACGTCCTGCCGACCTCGTGCGCGGCGCGACCAGGCCCGAAGGCAGCCCAGGACGGGTCGAGGACCCGGCCGCGCTGGACCGGCTGCTCGCGCTGCCCGCCGTGCACCTGGTGGTCGACGGCTACAACGTGACCAAGACCGGTTACCCCGAGCTGACCCTGTCCGACCAGCGCGACCGCCTCGTGACGCAGCTCAGCGCGCTGGCCGCCCGGACCAGTGCCGAGGTGACCGTCGTGTTCGACGGCGCCGGCGTGGTCGCCGTGCCGACGACGGCGCCGCGCGGGGTCCGCGTCCTGTTCTCCGACCCCGGCGTGCTCGCCGACGATGTGATCAGGGCGGTCGTGGCCGCCGAGCCGGAGGGCCGCCCGGTCGTCGTCGTCACCTCGGACCGGGCCGTCGCCGACTCGGTCCGCCGCCGCGGCGCGCACCCCGTCCCGTCGCCGGTGCTGCTGGCCCGCCTCGGCCGGGTCTAGCCGCCGCTGCCGTACGGCCTGGTCAGCGCCTCCAGGTTGTGGCCGGCCGGGTCGTCGAAGTAGAAGCCCCGGCCGCCGTCCCTCGTGTTGATCTCGTTCGGCCTGGTGTGGCTCGGATCCGCCCAGAACGTCAGCCCGCGCTCGCGCACCCGACCCAGGATCTGGTCGAACTCCTGCTCGCTCACCAGGAACGCGTAATGCTGCCCGGTGATCTCGCCGGCGCTGTCCGCGAAGTCCAGCGTGACGTCGTTGTCCGCCTGGACCGTCATGAAGGGTCCGAACGGCGCCGGCTCCGGCAGCCCGAAGATCTCCGCCAGGAACCTCGCCGACTCCACCTTGTCGCGTGCCGCCACGATCGTGTGGTTCAGCTGTACCGCCATGAGTCGACCGTAGGACCTCAGCCAAGGTCGAGGTCAAGACTGCTGCGTTCCGCGCTGAGGTCACGAAACTGTCGGTGGGGCTGCTTAGCGTCTGGTTGACGGCACGAGCTGTCGACGAGCTGAGGAGTCCGAGATGATCGTGGATTGCGACCGGTGCGAGGTGCGCGGGGACGCGTGCGGTGACTGCGTGATCACGGTGCTGCTGGGCTCGGCGCCCGGCGGCGTGCGCTTCGACGCCACCGAGCAACGGGCGATCGACGCCCTGGCCGGTGCCGGCCTGATACCCAAGCTCAGGCTGGTCGACGGCGAGGCAACCGAAACACCCTGTGACGTCGCCAGACGGCCTCGAGAACGCGCCGAGCGGTCCACACGGGAGGCGGGGTGATCGGGTCAACTGAACACGATCTGCATCCAAAACCACGCCGAACGTACCGGATGTGCGTCTTGACACGTTTTGTTCGGCGTGTTGTGGACGTGCCGTCTCGCCTTTCGTAACCTGTCCGAGACCTTGCGGCAGGCGGTCGGCGAACGAGCCGGCGACGCATGGTCACCGCCGAGTCGGCCTGTCGGGGAGCCGAGCCGGGGAACCATTACCGGGGTGAATCCGGGTTTGGTCGCTGTACTGCGACCGGCTTGGTAGGGCGACTTCCGGCCCGAACCCGTCAGCTAACCCGGTAGGCGGGCGAGTGGAAGAAGGAGACACGCGCGACGTGGCGTCGCACCGCATACGGCGCACCATGTTTGGTGCGCTGATAGCCACCTCGATGGTGGCGTTGCCATCCCTGATCCCTGCTCCAGCCGGAGCGGATCCAGTACTACCGAGCACCGCCTCAGAGGCGACTCGTCAACTTGCCGAGCTGAATCGGGAAGCCGAACGGCTGACCGAGGAGTACAAGCACGCCCAGGACGAACTGGTAGCCCGCCGTGGCGACCTGGACTCGGCTCGGGTGGATTACGAGGCCGCGAAGCGTCAGGCCGATGAGGCGCTGGCCAAGCAGGCGGAGTACCGCACCCAGGTCGACAAGCTGGCCGCGGCGTCGTTCCAGGGCGCCCGCTTCAACCAGCTGTCTGCCCTGCTGGTGAGCGACTCGCCGCAGGACTTCCTGGACCAGATGTCGGCCCTGGACATCCTGGCCTCGGACAACAAGCAGCAGATCGACTCGCTCAACGCGCTGATCGGCCAGGCGGCGAGGGCCCAGCGGACCGCGGAGGAAGCCCAGGTCAGGGCCACCACCGCGGAGCAGCAGGCAGCCCAGGTCGAGGCCGGGCTGAAGCAGCGCAAGGACGAGATGGACCGGCAGATCGCGCTGGTCCAGCAGCGTTACAACCAGTTGACCGGCCAGGACCGCACGGACCTCGTCGGCTCCGGGCGGACCGACTACCCGCCGGTGGCCGGCAGCACGATCGCGGTGAAGGCCCTGAACTCCGCACTGAGCAGGCAGGGCAAGCCCTACCAGTGGGCCGCGGAGGGACCGAACAGCTTCGACTGCTCGGGCCTGGTCTACTGGTCGTACCTGCAGCACGGCCGGACGCTGCCGCGGTCCAGCCGGTCGCAGGCCACCTCCGGGTCGCCGGTTTCGACCAGCGCGATGCAGCCGGGTGACCTGCTGTTCTTCTACAGCCCCGTCAGCCACGTCGGCATCTACGTCGGCGGCGGCGAGATGGTGCACGCACCACAGAGCGGCGATGTGGTGAAGGTGGCCCCCTTCAACAACATGCCGCTCACGGCGGTCCGCCGGATCCTCGACTGACCGAGCACGACGACCGGATGGGCGTTCCCGCCAGGCGATGAGCCTGATGGGAACGCCCATCCGTCGGTTACGGCCGGTTAGGGTCAAGGTGTGCATGCTCGGGTTCGCGGCTGGCTGGCCGTGGCAGTGGCGATCGCGCTGGCGGGCGCCTTCCTCGTGCTGGCCTACCGGCCGGCCCGCGGACCGGCCCGCGGGTCCCCAGGCAGGCCCTGTGCCCGCCGGGCGGCACCAGCCGAGACCAGCGCCGATCCCGAGGCGAAGGCCGGCGAGGTGCGCGAGCTGCTGGCCCGCCGCGCGGAGGCGGTGCTGCGCCGGTCCGAGGCCGAGTTCATGGCGACCGTCGACCCGCAGGCCGACCCGACCTTCGTCACCGCCCAGCAGGCGCTGATCCAGAGCCTGGGCGGGGTGACCTTCAGCCGCTGGGGCTACCAGGTGAACACGGGCGGCGCCCTTCCGGTGCCGGAGCCGCTGCGCGCCAGCGGCGACTACTGGGCGCCGCGCACGACCCTGCAGTACGCCCTGGCCGGCATCGACGCCGAGCCGACGGCACGCCAGCTGGCGTACCTGTACGTGCGCCGTGACGGCCGCTGGTACCTGACCTCGGACACGGCGCTCGAGGTGGCCGGCGAGAAGACCTGGCGAGGGCCGTGGGACTTCGGGCCGTGCAAGGCCGTCGAGGTGGCCGGCGGCGTCGTGATCGGCCACCCGGGCGACGACGCGGTCCTCGGCGAGTTCGCCGCCGAGCTCGACAGCGCGGTCGAGGCCGTGACCCAGGTGTGGGGTCCCGGCTGGTCGAAGCGGGTGGCCGTCCTGGTGCCGCGGACCGTCGACGAGATGCGCGAGCTGGTCGGACCCGGCTTCAACGTCGACGGCATCGCCGCGGCTGCGGTCGCCGACAAGGTCGACGTGGCCAACGGGCTCGCGGTCGGGCAGCGCATCGTGCTCAACCCGGAGCAGTCGAGCAAGCTGTCGGCGTCGGCCAGGCGGATCGTGCTGCGCCACGAGATCACCCACGTCGCGGCCAGGGCCTCGACCGTGGACGGCGCCCCGATGTGGCTGCTGGAGGGGTTCGCCGACTACGTCGGCTACCGCGACAGCGGCCTGCAGCCACGGGAGGCGGCGCCCGACCTGGTGCGCGAGCTGCGCGTCGGCGTACCGCCGACGCGGCTGCCGGAGGCGACGGACTTCGTCGGCGGCAGCGAGAACCTCGACCTGTCCTACCAGCTCGCCTGGTCGGCGGCCTTGCACGTGGTCGACCTGGTCGGGGAGGCCGGCCTGGTCAAGCTGTACGTGACGATCGCCTCGGACCGCTCTCAGGACGCCGCTACCGTGCCCGAGGCGGTGCTCGCCGTGCTGGGCGTGGACTACGACACGTTCGTCGCCGGCTGGCTTGCCGGCCTGCCGGCGCGGTTTGGCTAGGGTCCTGCGGGTGCCGACGACGCTCCTGGTGACCAACGACTTCCCGCCACGACCCGGTGGCATCCAGTCCTACCTGCACGCTCTCGCCAGCCGCCAACCCGCCTGCGATCTGGTGGTGTACGCGCCCGCCTGGTCGGGCGCCGCGCGGTTCGACGCGGAGCAGTCGTTCGAGGTGGTCCGGCACCCGGGGACGCTCATGCTGCCGGTGCCGTCGGTGCTGCGAACCGCCCGCGACGTGGCGAAGGCGCACCACTGCGACACGGTGTGGTTCGGCGCGGCGGCGCCGCTGGCGCTGCTGACGCCGTGGCTGCGCGATGCCGGCGTCGAGCGGGCGGTGGCCTGCACGCACGGCCACGAGGTCGGCTGGGCGATGTTGCCCGGTTCGCGGCAGGCGCTGCGGCGGATCGGGTCCACGGTCGACGTGGTGACGTTCGTCAGCCGGTACACGCGGTCCCGGTTCGCGGCGGCGTTCGGGCCGATGGCGGCGCTGGAACACCTGCCGCCTGGGGTCGACACCGACGTGTACCGCCCGGACCCGGCCGGCCGGTCGCAGGTGCGCGCCCGGTACGGCCTCTCCGACCGCCCGGTGGTCGTGTGCGTGTCGAGGCTGGTGCCGCGCAAGGGGCAGGACGTGCTGGTCAGAGCTCTGCCGGCGATCAGGCGGCGGGTGCCGGGGGCGGCGCTGCTGCTGGTCGGCGGCGGGCCGTACCGCGGCCGGCTGACGCGCCTGGCCGAACAGGCCGGGGTCGCCGAGCACGTCGTGTTCACCGGCTCGGTGCCGTGGGCCGACCTGCCGGCGCACTACGCCGCCGGTGACGTGTTCGCCATGCCGTGCCGCACGCACGGCCGGGGGCTGGACGTGGAGGCGCTGGGCATCGTGTTCCTGGAGGCAGCGGCGTGCGGGCTGCCGGTGGTGGCCGGGCGCTCCGGCGGCTCGCCAGAGACCGTGCGGGCGGGGGAGACCGGGACGCTGGTCGACGGGCGTGACGTCCAGGAGGTGGCCACCGCGGTCGCCGATCTGCTGGCCGACCCGGAGCAGGCCGCCAAGCTGGGCGCCGCCGGGCGGGACTGGATGCGCAGCAGCTGGCGGTGGGACCAGCGCGCCGACCGGCTCGCCGCGCTGCTGGCCGGTCAGCTCTGGTAGATCGCCTCGATCTCGGAGGAGTAGCGCTTCGCGATCGCGTCTCGCCGCAGCTTGAGCGTCGGGGTCAGCTCGCCGCCGTCCTCGGTGAACTCGCCGTCCAAGACCGCGAACTTGCGGATCGCCTCAGCCCTGGACACCGCCTCGTTGGCCCGGTCGACGGCGCCCTGGATCTCCTCGTGCAGCGCCTTGTCGCAGTCGTGCCCAGCGGAGCAGCCGTGATCGTCGCGCCAGGTCCGCAACGCCTCCTGGTCGAGCGTGACCAGCGCGGCCACGAACGGCTGGTCGTCGCCGACGACCATGGCCCGCGCGATCAGCGGGTGGGCGCCCAGCCGCTCCTCCAGTTCGGTCGGCAGCACGTTCTTGCCGCTCGCGGTGACGATCAGCTCCTTCTTCCGGCCGGTGATCCGCAGGTAGCCGTCGTGGTCCAGAGTTCCGAGGTCGCCGGTGCGCAGCCAGCCGTCGCCGGTGAGCACGCCGGCCGTGGCCTTGTCGTTGTTCCAGTAGCCGCGGAACACCACGTCGCCGCGCAGCAGCACCTCGCCGTCGTCGCCGATCCGCACGGTGACGCCTGGCAGCGACCGCCCGACCGTGCCGATCCGGCGCTGGCGTGGCATGTTGAGCGTGGCCGCGGCCGAGGTCTCGGTCAGCCCGTAGCCCTCGTACACCGGGATGCCGATCCCGGTGAAGAAGTGGCCCAGGCGCTCGCCGAGCGGGGCGCCGCCGGAGATGGCCGCACCGCAGCGACCGCCGAGCGCCGCTCGCAGCCGCTCGTAGAGCAGCCGGTCGAGCGACGCGTGCGCCAGCCGCAGGGCCGGCCCGGGGCGGCCACGCTGGCGGGCCTTGCTCCATGCGATCGCGGTCTTTTCTCCGAGCTCGAACAGCCGGCCGCGGCCACTGACCACCGCGCGCTGCTTGGCGCCGGTGTAGACCTTCTCGAACACCCTGGGCACCGACAGCACCAGCGTCGGGCGGAACTCGGCGAGGTCCGGGATCAGGTTGCGGATGTCGGCGGTGTGCCCGACGGTGACCCTGGCGTGCACGGCGCCGAACTGGATCAGCCGGGCGAACACGTGCGCCAGCGGCAGGAACAGCAGCACCGACGAGTTGGCGTTGAGCAGCTCGGGCGCCGCCGCGATAACCGTGCGGACCTCGGTCAGCATGTTGCGGTGGGTCAGCTGGCAGCCCTTCGGCCGCCCGGTCGTGCCAGAGGTGTAGACCAGCGACGCCAGGTCCTCGGCGCCGACCTGACTGCGGCGGGCGTGCACCTGCTCGTCCGGGACGGCTGTGACGTCCATGCCCAGCGCTGTGAGCTGGTCGGCGGCGTCCTCCAGGTGCCAGACGTTGGCCAACCGGCCGGCGGCGGCGCCGAGCCGGTCCCGGTCCTGAGCGGTCTCCACGAACGCCGCGCTGGCGCCGGAGTCGGACAGGATCCATTCGATCTGCTGCGGCGCCGAGGTGTCGTAGATCGGCACGGTGACGCCACCGACGGCGAGGATCGCGAAGTCGACCAGGGTCCACTCGTACCGGGTCCTGGACAGCAGCGCGACCCGGTCGCCGGGTTCGACGCCGGCCGCGATCAGTCCCTTGGCCACCGCGAGCACCTGGGCGGCGAACTCGCGCGCGGTGACGTCGACCCAGGTGTCGCGCACCTTCCGCCGGTAGAGCACGCTGCCGCCGAAGCGCTCGGCGGTCGCGAACACCATGTCGCTGAGGTTGTCCTCGCCGGACACCGTGACGGTGGCCGGCACGCTGTACTCGCGCACATGTCCTCCTACGTGCCTGTCCGCCGAACTTACCGAGCCTGCTTGCTTGGCACCTTTCGTGCCTAACCTCCGTGCCCACCTGGCAGGCTTCGCGGCGTGCCATCGGTCGACGTCCACGATGAGACCTTCCTCGCGGTGCCGCCGCCCGTGCTCGCCGAGGTGTTCGCCAGCGCCGAGCGCTGCCGGCGGTTCTGGCCGGACCTGCAGCTGAACGTCTACGCCGACCGCGGCGAGCAGGGCCTGCGCTGGACGGTGCACGGCGCGCTGGTCGGCACGATGGAGGTCTGGCTGGAACCGGTGCTCGACGGCACGGTGCTGCACTACTTCCTGCGCGCCGACCCGGCCGGGCCGGACGGCCGGGAGGTGGCGCTGTCCGGCCGGGCCGCGGTCGCCGAGATCGCGCGCCGGCAGCTCGCGGCGAAATCGCTCGCGTTCGGCCTCAAGGAGGAGTTGGAGGCCGGGCGACCGCCAGGCGAGCCGGTCACCCGTGCGCCCGCCAGTGCGGTGCCGGCCAATGAGAACGACTCCTCTTAGGGTTCGTACGTGCGCGTGCATGTGGTGTCCGACGTCCACGGCAACACCGAGGCGCTGGCCAGGGCCGGTGACGGCGCCGACGTTCTGCTCGTGCTCGGGGACCTGCTCGACTTCGTGGACTACCACGACCACACCGGCGGCATCCTCGGCCGGATCTTCGGGCCGGAGGTGGTGCGCCGGTTCGCCGAGCTGCGCTCGGGCACGCGCGACGAGCTACGCACGTTCGCCAGGTCGCTGTGGTCGCGATTCGACGATCCGGCTGCGGTGATCGAGCAGGAGGTGCGCTCGCAGTACGAGCGCGTGTTCGGCAGCTTCACGGCGCCGACCTACGCCACCCCCGGCAACGTCGACCTGCCGACCCTGTGGCCCGAGTACGCCAGCGACCTGGTGACGATCTGCGACGGCATGGTGGCGGAGATCGGCGGGGTGCGGGTCGGCTTCGTGGGCGGCGGGCTGCTGGCGCCCGGTGTGCGTCCGGCCGGCTCGGCGGTGTGGATGCCGTACCTGCGCACGCACGAGGACTACGCCGCAGCGGTGTCACGCCTGCACAAGGTCGACGTCGTGGCCAGCCACATCCCGCCGGCGGTGCCGGAGCTGTGCTACGACGTGGTGGCCCGCCACCCCGAGCGGGGCTCGCCGCAGCTGCTCGAGCTGATCGACAGCGAGCGGCCGGAGCTGGCCATTTTCGGCCACGTGCACCAGCCGCTCGCCGCCAGGACCCGGATCGGTCGCACCGAGTGCGTCAACGTCGGGCACTTCCAGCGCACCGAGCAGCCGTACGTCCTGCATTGGTGAGCATTCCGAAGGAACCGGCCGACAGGCGGGTAGCCTGCGCCGCATGGCCGATGCGTCCATCCAGACCATAGACATCGCGGCGAACGCGCAGACCGTGATGGCGGTGATCAAGGACCTGCCCTCGTACCCGGAGTGGGGGCAGGCGGGCAAGGCCGGCGAGGGGCTAGAGACCGGCGGGGAAAGGGGGGCCCGGGGGGGGCCCCGTCCGGG
>OBLK01000161.1_pt1 | contig 21475 bp, 20 predicted proteins | sample 1518871 | NCBI WGS metagenome assembly OBLK01 (sample SAMEA2464837, study PRJEB22497) | soil metagenome | biome: Grassland; feature: Farmland; material: Clay | place: Australia | collected 2013-02-01 | depth 0.8 m
CCCCCCGGCCCCTGGTGTGCGGGCGCCACCCGGGGGCCCCCGTCCAGGCGGTGCCCGGCCCCAGGCCGGCCGTTTACCCGGGGGGTGCCCACGACGGAGGCCGACCCGGTTCCGAGTGCCCCACAACGGCCGGGGGGGCGGTTGTTCGGGGCGCCCGGCGCCCGGCCCACCCGGGCCCCGCCGATGCCCAAGCCGTGACCACCGGCCCCGGAGCAGCGACCGGGCCGGTTGCGACCAGGCCCTCGTAGCAGCGCCGCGAGCCGGTCTGGTGGGATTGACGGCATGACCGACCCGACCACGATCACCGTCGCGGGCGAGCGGCCTTACGACGTCCTCATCGGCCGAGGCCTACGCCCCGCGCTGGTCGAGCGGCTCGCCGGGGCGAGCACCGTGGTCGTGGTCCACCAGCCCGCGCTTTCGTCGGCGGCGCAGGGCGTGCAGGCCGAGCTGACCGGTGCCGGCGTCGAGGCGCACCGGGTGGAGGTGCCCGACGCCGAGAACGGCAAGACGATGGCCGTGGCCGGCTACTGCTGGCAGGTCTTCGGCAAGATCGGCCTGACCCGCTCGGACGCCGTGGTCGGCCTCGGCGGGGGTGCGGTGACCGACCTGGCCGGCTTCGTCGCCGCGACGTGGATGCGGGGCATCCGGGTGGTCCAGGCGCCAACGACGCTGCTCGGCATGGTGGACGCCGCGGTAGGCGGCAAGACCGGGATCAACACCGAGGCCGGCAAGAACCTGGTCGGCGCGTTCCACGAGCCGGCGGCGGTGCTCGTCGACCTCGACGCGCTCACGACGTTGCCGCACGAGGAGTTGGTGGCCGGCATGGCCGAGGTGGTCAAGGCCGGCTTCATCGCCGACCCGGAGATCCTCGACCTGATCGAGCAGGACCCGGCGCGGGCCACCGACCCGGCCGGTGACGTGCTGCCGGAGCTGATCCGCCGGGCGATCAAGGTCAAGGCCGACGTGGTCGCGGCCGATCTGCGGGAGTCGCACCTTCGCGAGGTGCTCAACTACGGCCACACGCTCGGTCACGCCATCGAGCTCCGCGAGGACTACCGGTGGCGGCACGGCGCCGCGGTCTCGGTCGGCATGGTGTTCGCCGCCGAGCTGTCCAGGCTCGCCGGCCGGCTCGACGCGGACGCCGTCGAGCGGCACCGCCGGGTGCTCGCCGCGCTCGGCCTGCCGGTGTCGTACCAGGCCGGGGTGCTCGACGAGCTGCTCGCCGCGATGCGCAACGACAAGAAGGCCCGCGGCTCGACGCTGCGCTTCGTCGTGCTCGACGGGACCGGCAAGCCGGGAAGGCTCGAAGGCCCGGAGCCCGAGCTGCTGCAGTCTGCCTACGCGGCGATCAGCGAGTGACGATGAAGGTTCTGGTGCTCAACGGCCCCAACCTGGGGCGGCTCGGCATCCGTGAGCCGGAGATCTACGGCTCCACCACGCATGCCGAGCTGGCCGAGTGCTGCCGGGCGATTGGGCGCGAGCTCGGCCTCGACGTCGAAACGCGGCAGACCGAGCACGAGGGCCAGATGCTGGCGTGGCTGCACGATGCCGCCGACGACGGCACCCCTGTCGTGCTCAACGCCGGCGCCTGGACCCACTACTCGATCGCCATCGGCGACGCGTGCGCCCAGCTCACCGCGCCCCTGGTCGAGGTGCACATTTCCAACGTCCACAAGCGCGAGCCGTTCCGCCACCACTCCTACGTCAGCGCCCATGCGAGCGGTCTGATCGTCGGTCTCGGCGTTCGAGGCTACGAACTGGCCCTGCGCTGGATCGCCGGCGCTACGCCGCGGTGAGGTGACGGCAGAGGAACTCGGCGATGCCTGAGTAGGCGCGCAGCTCGTTGGTCCTGCTGGTGAAGCCGTGCCCCTCGTCGGCGAATACGTCGTATTGCACCTCGACCCCGCGTGAGCGGAGCTTGTCCACGATCTGGTCGCTCTCGGCCTGCGCCACCCTGGGGTCCTTGGCGCCCTGGACGATGTACAGCGGGGCGACGATCGCGTCGGCGTAGGTGATCGGCGAGCGCTCCATCAGGAAGTCCGCCTCGGTCTCCGGGTCGCCGACCCACTTGGCCATGAGCGGCTTCCACGTCGGCGGCACCGAGCGGGCGAACGTCACCAGGTTCGACGGCCCGACGATCGACACACCGGCGGCCCACAGCGAAGGCAGCCGCGATACGCACGACAGCGTGGCGAACCCGCCGAACGACCCGCCGTACACGGCGATGCGGTCCGGCCGCACCCAGTCGAGACCGTGCAGGAAGTGCACCGCGTGCTCGAAGTCGCGCAGCTCGTCGCCGCCGAAGTCGTGATGGATGAGCTTCTGGTAGCTCTTGCCGTAGCCGGTCGAGCCGCGCACGTTCGGCGCAAGCACGCCGACGCCGCGGCTGAGCAGGTACTGGTAGAGGCCCGAGTAGACGTAGGCCGGCCGCTCCTGTGCCTCCGGGCCGCCGTGGATCGACAGCACCACCGGCGCCTCGCCGCCGGCGCCCGCGGCCGTCGCGGTCGCCGGCCGGAACAGCCACGCCGGGATCTGCCTGCCGTCGTGGGTCGGGAACCGCACCAGTTCCGGCTGCACCGGCTCGAAGTCGGTCAGGCCGGCCGGGCGGCTGTCGGTCAGGTAGCGAAGCTCGCCCGACGCCAGATCGGCGATCATGACCTCGGTCGGCCGGGTCGCCGAGTCGAACAGGAACGCCGCGAGCGCGCCGTCGCCGGACAGCGCCAGCGAGGAGATCACGCCTGGCGGCAGTGCAGGCTCGACCACCGAACCGTCCGTGGAGACGTGCAGCCGCGACCTCCCGTCGACGTTGACCACCCAGGCGAGCGTCCGCCCGTCGGCCGAGAGGGCGACCTCCTCGACGTCCCAGTCCGGGGCCTGCACCGTGGTCATCCGGTCGGCCTCGAGCGCGTAGAACGCCAGCGAGGTGAACTCGGCACTTGCGTCGGTGCGCAGGTAGCAGCCGGCGGAGTCGGTGGCCCATGGCCCGGGGAAGAACACGGCCTCTTCGCCCTCCGGCGTGATCGCGCGGGGCTTGGCGTCCGGGTCTGCCAGGTCGACCAGGTAGCACGTCGTGTCGGTGTTGGACCGCGCAGCGACTGTCAGCAGCCAGCGGCCGTCGGGCGACACCGACCCCGCGAACATCATGCTGCCCGGTGTCGACTCGACTCGCCGCACCGCATCGGAGCCCAGGTCGTGCACGAGCACGTCCTGCACGATCGGGTCCCGGTCGTTGCCCGCGTACACGACGGCCGAGCCGTCCGGCGTGAACGGCTTGTCGCCGGGCACGTGCTGGCGGCCGGCCGCCGAGGTGAGCCGTCGCGGCTCGCCGCCGGCCGCGGGCACCGTGTAGATCTGGTACTGCTCGTCGCCGTGCTCGTCGGCCGCAAAGGCGATCGTCGAGCCGTCCGGTGACCAGGCGACCCACCGCACGGCGTTGTCGGTGAACTCGGTCAGCGTCCGGGCCGGTGCGGGTTCGCCGATCGGCTGAACGCAGAGGTTGAACTGGCCGGAGGCGTTGGACGAGTAGGCGATGGCGCTGCCGTCCGGGGCCAGCGCCAGCGTCGGGTAGAACCGCTGTGTCGGTATGAACGCGGTGAAGTCGGTCATCGGAACTCCTCTGGCTGGCGGCGCGGCAGTGCCGCCAGGTGGATGTCGATCGGTACGGAGCCGGGCGACCGCTCGCCCGGTCCGCGCCGCAGGTACGGGCCCAGCACCTCGTGCAGCGCCGCGGTCAGCTCGGTCAGCTCGGCGGCGGTCAGGTGGGCCACCATGAACGCCTCGCTGGCGGCCTCGCGCCACTCGGCCGGGAACTCCTCGCGGGTGCGCCGCCACTGGCCCACCCGCTGCCGCTGCCGCTCGTCCATCACCCCGACCAGGGCTCGCACGGCACTGCGGGCGGGCTCGTCCAGCTCGTCGTTCTCGAGGGAGATGTCCTGCTCGACGAGCTTCCAGGGCCGCTGGCGGCCGCTGCCGCCCGGCGCCTCGGTGACGAAGCCGTGCCTGGCGAGCAACCGGAGGTGGAACGAGCAGTTCGCCGGCGTGGCGCCCGCCGCGGCGGCCGCCTCGGTGGCGGTCATCGGTCCCTCGTCGAGCAGGTCGAGCAGGCGCAGCCGTAGCGGGTGGCTCAGCGCGCGGATGTCGCGCGGGTGACTGAGCCGGCGCGACTCGAAAGACATCTTTCGAAAGTACTGTTTCGAATCTGGCAAGGTCAACCGGACCGGTTAGGGTGCTGACCGTGCCGGAAACCCACAACAGGCGCCGCGCCGCGCTCCGGTCGAGGCTGCACGACGGCCAACTGGATGCCCTGCTGGTGACCAACCTGCTCAACGTCCGCTACCTGACCGGCTTCACCGGTTCCAACGCCGCCCTGCTGGTGGCCGCGGCGGACAGCGCCGATGACGAGAGCGGGACGCTGTTCTGCACCGACGGTCGCTACGACACGCAGTCCGACCAGCAGGTGCCCGACCTGCGGCGGCTGATCGACCGGCCGTGTGACATCGCGCTGGCCGGGGCGGCCGCCAGTGCCGGTCACCGCCGCCTTGGGTTCGAGAGCCACCACGTGACGGTCGACGGGCTGGTCGCGTTGACCGAGGCGGCTCCCGGCTGCGAGCTGGTCCGGGCGGGTCGCCTGGTCGAGCAGCTGCGGATGATCAAGGACGACGCCGAGGTCGAGGCGCTGCGGATGGCGTGCGCTGCGGCCGACGCTGCGCTGGCCGACCTGCTCGAACAGGGCGGGCTCTCGCCGGGACGCACCGAGCTCGACGTCGCCCGGGACCTGGAGGGCCGGATGCGCGACCACGGCGCCGCTGGCCCGGCGTTCGAGTCGATCGTGGCGACCGGCTCCCACTCGGCCGTGCCGCACCACCGGCCGACCCCGACCGTGCTGACGGCCGGCGACCTGGTCAAGCTCGACTTCGGCGCGCTCGTCGACGGCTACCACTCCGACATGACCCGCACCATGGTGATCGGCGAGCCGGCCGGCTGGCAGCGCGAGTTGTACGAGCTGGTCGCCACCGCCCAGGCCGCCGGCCGGGCGGCGCTTCGGCCCGGCGCCGAGGTGCACGACGTCGATGCGGCCGCCCGCACCGTGATCGAGGACGCCGGCTTCGGCGAACACTTCGTCCACGGCCTCGGACACGGCGTCGGCCTGGAGATCCACGAAGCGCCGATGCTGGCCGCAGTAGGCGAAGGTAAGCTCTCAGCCGGGATGACGGTCACCGTCGAGCCCGGCGTGTACCTCGCGGGCAGGGGCGGAGTCCGCATCGAGGACACCCTCGTCGTGCGGGACGAGGCGCCCGAGCTGCTCACCCTGACCACGAAACAGCTGATCGTGGTCTGAACATTCCAGGAGATCGCGTCAAAGTGGCCACCACCAACGACTTGAAGAACGGCCTCGTCCTGAACCTCGACGGCCAGCTCTGGTCCGTCGTGTCGTTCCAGCACGTCAAGCCGGGCAAGGGCGGCGCGTTCGTCCGCACCACGTTGAAGAACGTGCTGTCGGGCAAGGTGGTCGACAAGACGTTCAACGCCGGCGTGAAGGTCGACACGGCGACCGTCGACAAGCGCGAGATGACCTACCTGTACCCCGACGGCACCGACTTCGTGTTCATGGACAGCGAGACGTTCGACCAGATCCCGGTCGCCAGCGACGTCGTCGGCGAGTCGTCGAAGTACATGCTCGAGAACCAGACCGCGATCGTGGCAACCCACGAGGGCGTGCCGCTGTACGTGGAGCTGCCGGCGTCGGTCGAGCTACTCGTCTCGCACACCGACCCGGGTCTGCAGGGCGACCGGGCGACCGGCGGCACCAAGCCGGCCACCCTGGAGACCGGCGCCGAGATCAGCGTGCCGCTGTTCCTGAACACCGGAGACAAGGTCAAGGTCGACACCAGGGACGGCCGCTACCTGGGAAGGGTGTCCAGCTGACCGTGGGGGCTCGATCGAAGGCCCGCAAGCGCGCGATCGACCTGCTGTTCGAGGCCGAGGCGCGAGGCATCGACGCGGTCACGCTCGTCTCCGAGCGGCTCGGCTCACCCGATGTGCCACCGATCAACGACTACACGGTCGCCCTCGTCGAGGGCGTCACCGAGCACCGCGAACGCATCGACGAGCTGATCGCCGAGCACGCCGAGGGCTGGAGCCTGCAGCGGATGCCGGCGGTGGACCGGGCGGTGCTGCGGCTGGGCCTCTACGAGCTGCTCTACGTCGACGACGTGCCGGACGCGGTGGCCATCGACGAGGCGGTCGAGCTGGCCAAGACGCTGTCGACCGACGACTCGCCTCGGTTCGTCAACGGCGTCCTCGCGCGGCTCGTGACGGCCACGCCCTGACCGTCACCCTGGCCTTACTCTGGCCTTGCCGACCGGCCGTAGGCCGCCACTTGGGCGTCCTACCGTGCGGGTCACGCACAGTAGGACGCCCAAGTGGCGCGGGAGGGCACCGCGGGCGCGGTCGCGGTGCGAGGTCTTACTCGTCCTTGGCCGGGCGCGCCTCAGGGGGCAGCACCCCCCAGTCGATCAGCTGCTCGGTCAGCTCACCGGGGCTCATGTCGTAGATGATCGCAAGCGAGCGCAGGTCCTCGGTACGGATCGAAAGGACCTTGCCGTTGTAGTCGCCACGCTGGCTCTGGATGGTGGCCGCATACCTGGCGAGCGGGCCGACCTTCTCGGCCGGCAGCTGCTGCAGCCGCTCCAGATTGATGACGATCTTGGTCGCCGGTTCGGCGCCAGATGGCACCCGACCCTCCGGCAGCAGCTCCGGCACCGGGACGCCGTAGAAGTCGGCCAGTTCGGCGAGCTTCTGCACGGTGACAGCCCGGTCGCCGCGCTCGTATGAGCCGACCACGACTGCCTTCCACCGGCCCCCGGACTTCTGCTCGACTCCGTGCAGCGAGAGGCCTTGCTGCTGGCGGATGGCGCGGAGTTTGCCCCCCAGCGCCTTGGCGTAGTCGCCCATGTGGCGGTTCTCCGTTTCGTTCGCCCCGTCGGCCGCTACCTGGGTGCCGCGGGAAGCCTCGAGTATACGGAGAGTAATGCTGCGCTGAGTGATGGTCCCAGGTCAAGCTGACTCCGCTGCGTCAGGCGGGGGAGATTGAGGAACCACCCATACGGAGGATTCCAACCCGAGGATAGTTCGTGCCTCGTGACTGATAACGTCACGGCGTTCGTCGAGGGACACGCGCAGTCCCCAATCAGGCACGACATCCTTTAAGACCCGTCCGGCGAGGCGGGGAAGGAGGTCGACGTGACGGCTACGCAGGGCTCTGGCCTGCCGATACGTTCCGTGAGGCAACCGGACCGAGAGCTGGCCTCCGACGCTGACGTTGCACGCACGGTGGCCAGGATCGCCCATCAGATCATCGAGAAGACCGGCCTGCCCGGCGGCGCGGAGGCCGGCCCGGTCTTGCTCGGCATCCCGACCCGCGGAGCGGCGCTGGCCCGCCGGCTTGCGGGCCTGATCGCAGAGTTCTCCGGCGCCGCGCCGCCGGTCGGGGTGCTCGACGTGACGCTGTACCGCGACGACCTGCGCCGGCACCCGCCGCGGCCGCTCGTCCCGACCTCGATCCCTGCCACAGGTATCGAGGACCGGCTCGTCGTGCTCGTGGACGACGTGCTGTTCTCCGGCCGGACCGTGCGCGCCGCGCTCGACGCGCTTGCCGACCACGGCCGGCCGCGTGCGGTGCAGCTCGCGGTGCTGGTCGACCGCGGGCACCGGCAGTTGCCGATCCGCGCCGACTACGTCGGCAAGAACGTGCCGACCTCGGCCGGCGAGCAGGTCGGCGTGCTGCTGAGCGAGGTCGACGGCCGCGACGCCATCGTTCTGCGCGACACCTCGCCGGGTGTGTCGTGACCAGGCACCTGCTGTCCACCGCGGACCTCGACCTGCCGGCGGCCACCGAGCTGCTGGACACCGCGGCCAGGCTCAAGGAGGCGCTGCTCGGCCGCGAGGTCCGCAAGCTGCCGACGCTGCGCGGTCGCACGGTCGTCACGATGTTCTACGAGAACTCCACCCGGACCAGGGTGTCGTTCGAGATCGCCGCCAAGTGGATGAGCGCCGACGTCGTGAACGTGTCGGCGAGCGGCTCGTCGGTGGCCAAAGGGGAGTCGCTGCGCGACACGGCCGCCACCCTTGCCGCCGCCGGCGCCGACTGCGTGATCGTGCGGCACCCGGCATCGGGCGCCGCGCACCGGATGGCCTGCTGGCTGCCGGGCACCTCGGTGGTCAACGCCGGCGACGGCACCCACGAGCACCCGACACAGGCGCTGCTGGACGCGCTGACCCTGCGGGAGCGCCTCGGCGGGATCGAGGGCCGCCGGATCGGAATCGTCGGCGACGTGCTGCACAGCCGGGTCGCCCGGTCCAACCTGCACCTGTTGCGGCTGCTCGGTGCCGAGGTGGTGCTGGTGGCCCCGCCGACGTTGCTGCCGGCCGGGCGCATCGCCACCGAGGAGTGGAAGGTCGAGGTCTCCCACGACCTGGACGCCGAACTGCCGGCGCTCGACGCGGTGATGCTGCTGCGGGTGCAGGCCGAGCGCATGCACGGCACGTTCTTCCCGTCGGCGAGGGAGTACTCGATCGGGTACGGCCTCAACGAGGCCAGGCTCGCGCTGCTGCCGGAGCACGCCGTGGTGCTGCACCCGGGCCCGATGCTGCGCGGCATGGAGATCGCCGCCGCGGTCGCCGACTCGCCGCGGGCGGCGATCCTGGACCAGGTGACCAACGGGGTGCACGTGCGGATGGCCGTGCTCTACCACCTGCTCGGAGGAGGGCCTGGGGCATGACCGAACCGCTGCTGCTGCGCGGCGTGCTGCCCTACGGTGCGGGCCAGCCGGTCGACCTGCTGCTGCGCGACGGCGTGATCGCCGAGCTGGGGCCGCGGGTGGACGCGGGCGGTGCCCGGCTGGTCGACGCCGGCGGGCTGGTGGCGCTGCCTGGGCTGGTCGACCTGCACACGCACCTTCGCGAACCGGGGCGCGAGGACGCCGAGACGATCGCGACCGGCTCGGCCGCCGCGGCGCTCGGCGGCTTCACGGCGGTGTTCGCGATGCCCAACACCGACCCGGTGGCCGACACCGCCGTGATCGTCGAGCACGTCCGGCGGCGTGGCCAGGAGGTCGGGCTGGTCGACGTGCACCCGGTCGGGGCGGTCAGCGTCGGGCTGCGCGGCGAGCGGCTCGCCGAGCTCGGCGCGATGGCGGCAAGCGCGGCGCGGGTGCGGGTGTTCTCCGACGACGGCCACTGCGTCGCCGACCCGCTGCTGATGCGGCGGGCGCTGGAGTACTCGACCGCACTCGGCGCCTACGACGGTGTGATCGCCCAGCACGCCGAGGACCCGAGGCTGACCGAGGGGGCGCAGGCCCACGAGGACGAGGTCGCGGCCAGGCTCGGGCTGGCCGGCTGGCCGGCCGCCGCCGAGGAGTCGATCATCGCCAGGGACTGCGCGCTCGCGGCGGCCGCCGGGGCGAAGCTGCACGTCTGCCATGTGTCCACGGCCGGCAGCGTCCAGTTGCTGCACCACTTCAAGGCCCGCGGCGTGCGGGTCAGCGCCGAGGTGACCCCGCACCACCTCATGCTGGACCACTCGCGGATCGCCGGCTACGACCCGACGTTCAAGGTCAACCCGCCGCTTCGGGCCAGGTCCGATGTGGAGGCGCTTCGGTTCGCACTGGCCGACGGCGTGGTCGACTGCGTGGCGACCGACCACGCGCCGCACGCGCCGCAGGACAAGGACTGCGAGTGGGCGGCCGCCCGGCCCGGGATGCTCGGCCTGCAGACGGCGCTGTCGGTGGTCGTCGAGACGATGGTGCGCGGCGGGCTGCTGGACTGGCGTGGCGTGGCCAGGGTGCTCAGCGAGCGGCCGGCCGAGATCGCCGGGCTGCCTGACCAGGGACGGCCGCTGGCCGAGGGCGAGCCGGCCACGCTGGTGCTGGTCGATCCGGACGCATCCTGGACCGTGCACGGCGCCGAATTGGCCAGCATCGCCGCCAACACGCCGTTCGAGGGGATGAAGCTGCCCGCCAAGGTGGTAAGCACGATTTTGCGGGGCCGGATAACAGCTCACGACGGGGAGGTGCGCTGATGCGGACGTTGATGACCTTGCTGGCGATCGCGGTGATCGTCTGGCTCGCCGTGCAGCTCTGGCGCAGTTGGAACCGGCCGCGCCGGCTGGAGCTGGAGCCGTTTCCGTCGCCGCCTGGTGAGCTGTCCGGCCCGGCCGGTGCCGCCGTGCTGCCGGTCGCCGAGGGCGTCTACCTGGGCACGTCGATGGCCGGCGACTGGCGCGACCGCGTGACCGAAGGCGACATCGACCAGCGGTCGACGGCGGCGCTGCACCTGTCCGAATCAGGCCTGCTCATCGACCGGGTCAGCGCCAGCCCGCTGTGGATCCCGGCGAGCTCGGTCCGCGGGGCCCGCACCGGGCGGGTGCAGGTCGGCCGCCCGATCGGCGGGGCGGACCTGCTGGTCACCTGGCAGCTCGGCGGCCGGCTGCTGGACTGTGCGTTTAGGGCCGACGACGATGGTGTGTACCCGCAGTGGCTGGCCGCGCTGCGTGCGATGGGTGGCCGCCGGGGCAGCAGCAACAACGGCGCGGCGGTATGATCGCCTCGAAGCCGGCCGTGCTGGTGTGCGAGGACGGCCGCATGTTTCGCGGCGAGGCGTTCGGCGCGGTCGGCGTGTCGTTCGGCGAGGCGGTGTTCGCCACCGGCATGACCGGCTACCAGGAGACCCTCACCGACCCGTCGTACCACCGGCAGATCGTCGTGCAGGCAGCACCGCACATCGGCAACACCGGCTGGAACGACGAGGACGACGAGTCCGGCCGGATCTGGGTCGCCGGCTACGTCGTGCGCGACCCGGCGCGCCGGCCGTCGTCCTGGCGGGCCACGCGTTCGCTGGACGACGAGCTCACCGGGCAGGGCGTCGTCGGTGTCGCCGGCGTCGACACCAGGGCGCTGACGATCCACCTGCGCTCGGCCGGCGCGATGCGCGCCGGCGTGTTCTCCGGCGACGCGGTGGACTCGCCGCAGCGCATGCTGGCGGCCGTTCGGGCGGGCCCGCCGATGGCCGGCGCCGACCTGACCGCCGACGTAAGCACCGCCGAGCCGTACCTGGTCCCGGCGCGTGGCGAGCGGCGGTTCACCGTCGCCGCGCTCGACCTGGGGATCAAGTCGAACACCCCGCGGATGCTGGCCGCCCGTGGCATCGACACCCACGTGCTGCCGGCGTCGTCCACCGTCGACGACGTGCTCGCCGTGCGGCCGGACGGTGTGTTCCTGTCCAACGGTCCCGGCGACCCGGCCACAGCCGACAAGGTCGTCGCGCTCACCGCCGAACTGCTGCTCCGGCGGCAGCCGGTGTTCGGCATCTGCTTCGGCAACCAGATCCTCGGCCGCGCGCTCGGCTTCGGCACCTACAAGCTGCGGTTCGGCCACCGCGGCATCAACCAGCCCGTGCTGGACCGGGCCACCGGCAAGGTCGAGATCACCGCGCACAACCACGGTTTCGCCGTGGACGCCCCGGCCGCTGGCGCGGACACCCCGTTCGGCCGGGTCGAGGTGTCCCACGTGTGCCTCAACGACGACGTGGTCGAGGGGCTGCGCTGCCTGGACGTGCCGGCGTTCTCGGTGCAGTACCACCCGGAGGCGGCCGCCGGACCGCACGACGCCGGTCACCTGTTCGACCGGTTCTGCGAGCTGATGGCGGCCACAGCGCCAGCCACGATGCCGAAGCCGGCAGGGCGGCCCCGCGATGCCTAAACGCACCGACATCGAACACGTGCTGGTGATCGGCTCGGGGCCGATCGTGATCGGCCAGGCGTGCGAGTTCGACTACTCCGGAACCCAGGCCTGCCGGGTGCTGCGGGCCGAGGGCCTGCGGGTGAGCCTGATCAACTCCAATCCCGCGACGATCATGACCGACCCGGAGTTCGCCGACGCCACCTACGTCGAGCCGATCACCCCGGACTTCGTCGAGAAGGTGATCGCCGCCGAGCGCCCGGACGCGCTGCTGGCGACGCTCGGCGGGCAGACCGCGCTGAACACCGCGGTCGCCCTGCACGAGCGCGGCGTGCTCGCCCGCTACGGCGTCGAGCTGATCGGCGCCGACATCGAGGCCATCCGGCGCGGCGAGGACCGACAGCGGTTCAAGGACATCGTGCGCTCGGTCGGTGGTGACGTGCCCCTGTCGGCGGTGTGCCGGTCGATGGCGCAGGTCCACGACGCCGTCGCCGAGCTCGGCCTGCCGGTCGTGGTCCGGCCGAGCTTCACGATGGGCGGGCTCGGTTCCGGCCTGGCCCACACCGCCGAGGACCTCGAGCGGATCGCGGGCGCGGGCCTGGCCGCCTCGCCCGTGCACGAGGTGCTCATCGAGGAGAGCGTGCTCGGCTGGAAGGAGTTCGAGCTCGAGCTCATGCGCGACCGCGACGACAACGTCGTCGTGGTGTGCTCGATCGAGAACGTCGACCCGATGGGCGTGCACACCGGCGACAGCGTCACCGTGGCCCCGGCGCTGACCCTGACCGACCGGGAGTACCAGCGGATGCGGGACCTCGGCATCGCCGTGCTACGCGCGGTCGGCGTCGACACCGGCGGCTGCAACATCCAGTTCGCCGTCCACCCCGGCACCGGCCGCCTGGTGGTGATCGAGATGAACCCACGGGTCTCGCGGTCCAGCGCGCTGGCCTCCAAGGCGACCGGTTTCCCGATCGCCAAGATCGCCGCGAAGCTCGCCATCGGCTACCGGCTCGACGAGATCCGCAACGACATCACCGGTGAGACCCCGGCGAGCTTCGAGCCGGCGCTCGACTACGTCGTGGTCAAGGTGCCGCGGTTCGCCTTCGAGAAGTTCCCCGGCGCCGACCCGACGCTGACCACGACGATGAAGTCGGTCGGCGAGGCGATGGCGCTCGGCCGCAACTTCACCGAGGCGCTGGGCAAGGCGCTGCGCTCGATGGAGACCAAGGCCGCCGGGTTCTGGACCGTGCCCGACCCGGCCGGCGCCACCGCGCAGTCCGAGCTGGACGCCGTTCGAGTGCCGCACGACGGCCGGCTCTACGGCGTCGAGCGGGCGCTGCGCCTCGGCGCGACGGTCGAGCAGGTCAGCGAGGCCAGCGGGATCGACCCGTGGTTCGTCGACCAGATCGCCTCGCTGGTCGAGCTGCGCACGGAGCTCGTCGACCCCCCGGTGCTCGACGAGCCGCTGCTGCGCCGGGGCAAGCGCGCGGGCCTGTCCGACCGGCAGATCGCGGCGCTGCGCCCGGAACTGGCCGGCGAGGACGGCGTGCGCATCCTGCGGCACCGGCTCGGCGTGCGACCGGTGTTCAAGACCGTCGACACGTGCGCCGCCGAGTTCGCCGCGCGCACCCCGTACCACTACTCCGCCTACGAGTCGGACCCGGCGGCCGAGTCCGAGGTGCTGCCCCAGCGCGAACGGCCCAAGGTGCTGATCCTGGGCTCCGGCCCGAACCGGATCGGTCAGGGCATCGAGTTCGACTACTCGTGCGTTCACGCGGCGATGGCGCTGCGGCTCACCGAGCACGAGACCGTGATGATCAACTGCAACCCCGAGACGGTCTCCACCGACTACGACACCTCGGACCGGCTGTACTTCGAGCCCCTCACGTTCGAGGACGTGCTCGAGGTCGTGCACGCAGAGGCGGGCTCCGGCCAGGTCGCCGGGGTGATCGTCCAGCTCGGTGGGCAGACCCCGCTCGGCCTGGCCCAGCGGCTCGCCGACGCCGGCGTGCCGATCGTGGGGACCAGCCCGGAGGCGATCCACCTGGCCGAGGAGCGCGGCCTGTTCGGCGAGCTGCTGGCCGCGGCCGGGCTGCCGGCGCCCCGGCACGGCACCGCGACGTCCTTCGCCGCAGCCAAGCGGATCGCCGACGAGATCGGCTACCCGGTGCTGGTCAGGCCGTCCTACGTGCTCGGCGGCCGCGGCATGGAGATCGTCTACGACGAGCAGTCGCTGGCCGCCTACATCGAGCGCGCCACCGAGATCACTCCGGAGCATCCGGTGCTGGTCGATCGGTTCCTCGACGACGCCATCGAGATCGACGTCGACGCGCTGTGCGACGGCGACGAGCTGTACCTGGGCGGCGTCATGGAGCACATCGAGGAGGCCGGCATCCACTCCGGCGACTCCTCGTGCGTGCTGCCACCGATCACGCTCGGCCGCTCCGACATCGACGCCGTCCGCCGCTCCACCGTGGCGATCGCGCACGGCATCGGCGTGCGCGGCCTGCTCAACGTGCAGTACGCGCTCAAGGACGACGTGCTGTACGTGCTCGAGGCCAACCCCAGAGCGAGCCGTACTGTGCCCTTTGTCTCCAAGGCGACCGGCGTGCCGCTGGCCAAGGCGGCGGCCCGCGTCATGCTCGGCGCCAAGATCTCCGAGCTGCGCGCCGAGGGCCTGCTGCCGGCGACCGGCGACGGCGGCGACGTGCCGGCCACGGCACCGGTCGCGGTCAAGGAGGCGGTGCTGCCGTTCCACCGCTTCCGCACCAGGGAGGGCCACGGCGTCGACTCGCTGCTCGGCCCCGAGATGCGCTCCACCGGCGAGGTGATGGGCATCGACGTCGCATTCGGGCCGGCGTTCGCCAAGTCGCAGACTGCCTCCTACGGTTCGCTGCCCACGTCGGGCCGGATCTTCGTGTCGGTGGCCAACCGGGACAAGCGCTCGATGGTCTTCCCGGTCAAGCGGCTGGCCGATCTCGGGTTCGAGGTGCTGGCCACGTCCGGCACCGCGGAAACCCTTCGCCGCAACGGAATCCCGTGCACTGTGGTGCGCAAGCATTTCGAGGGCGAGCCGAACATCATCGACATGATCAAGGCCGGGGAGGTCCAGCTGGTGATCAACACACCCTACGGCAACTCCGGCCCGCGCATCGACGGGTATGAGATCCGCACCGCCGCGGTCGGCGCGGACATCCCGTGCGTGACCACGGTGCAGGGCGCCGCCGCGGCCGTGCAGGGCGTCGAGGCGCTCATCCGCGACGACATCGGGGTGCAGTCGCTGCAGGCCCTGCACGCCACGCTGCGATGAGGGCGCCGTTCGGGTCGAGGCTGACCGAGGCGATGTCGCGGCGCGGGCCGCTGTGCGTCGGCATCGATCCGCACCCCGGACTGCTCGCCGAGTGGGGCCTGCCGCAGACGGCGCAGGGCCTGCAGCGGTTCGCGCTCACCGCGGTCGAGGCGGTCGCCGGCGAGGTCGCCGCGGGCAAGCCGCAGTCGGCGTTCTTCGAACTTCACGGCGCCCCAGGCATCGCGGTCCTGGAGGAGACGATCGCGGCGGCCACGGCCGCCGGTGCGCTCGTGATCGCCGACGTCAAGCGCGGCGACATCGGCTCGACCATGTCGGCGTACGCCCAGGCGTACCTGGCCGACGGCGCCGCGCTCGCCGCGGACGCGGTCACGCTGTCGCCGTACCCGGGGCTGCACGCACTGGAGCCGGCGTTCGACCAGGCCGGGCGGACAGGGCGCGGCGCGTTCGTGCTGGCCAGGACGTCCTCGGAGGACGGCGACGCGCTGCAACGGGCGACCCTCGGCGACGGCCGAACGGTGGGCCAGTCGATCGTCGACGGCGTCGCCGATCGCAACCTGGGCAGCGGCCCGGTCGGAGGCATCGGCGCCTTCGGGGTGGTGATCGGCGCAACCCAACGCCGGCACGGGCTGGACCTGACCAAGCTCAACGGGCCGATCCTGGCGCCCGGGCTGGGCGCACAGGGCGCCACTGCGGGCGACCTGCGGGGCGTGTTCGGCGACGCGCTGCGCCACGTGCTGCCGTCCGCGTCTCGCGACGTGCTGCGCCACGGCCCCGACCCGCTGGCGCTGCGCACCGCCGCGTGCCGGCTGCGCGATCAGCTGGTCGTCGCGGCCCGCGTCGGCTGATCTAGTAATCCGACGATTCGAATCAGCGATTTTCCTGTTGTCCGGAGCAAAGCTCGCATTTGAGGCCCACAGACACGCCGGGTTTGACCGGCTGGCGACACGCCGGGACCCCCGCGTTGTAAGGGCTCCCAAAAGGTCGGTACCGTCGCCGCACCAAACACCACTCAATCCCTGAACTGACGGAGGAGACCGTGGCCCTTCCGGAGCTGACCGAGGAGCAGCGGGCCGCTGCGCTGGAGAAGGCGGCCGCCGCCCGCCGCGCCCGGGCCGAGCTCAAGGACCGGCTCAAGCGTGGTGGTACCACGCTGGCCGAGGTGCTCAAGGATGCCGACAACAACGACGTCCTCGGCAAGATGAAGGTCTCCGCGCTGCTCGAGGCGCTGCCTGGTGTCGGCAAGGTCCGAGCCCAGCAGGCGATGGAGCGGCTGGAGATCGCGTCGAGCCGCCGGCTGCGCGGCCTTGGAGAGCGCCAGCGCAAGGCACTACTCGCCGAGTTCGGCGGCGAGTGATCTCTGGTCACGGCGAGCGAGCTGCCCGGCAACCGCGGAGCTCGCCCGAGGTGACCGACGAGCAGAACGAAACGACTGACTTGCGAGTCAGTGACCAGCCGGGGCCGGCTGAAGAGGTTGGTCGGCCCCGGCTCGTCGTGTTGTGCGGCCCGTCCGGAGTCGGCAAGACCAGCGTCGTCACGCAGTGCCGGGAGCTGCTTCCGGAGCTGTACGTCAGCATCTCGGTGACCACCCGCCGGCCGCGTCCCGGTGAGCGGGACGGCGAGCACTACCAGTTTCTCGACGAGGGAGCGTTCGACGAGCTGCTCGCCGCCGGCCAGTTGCTCGAACACGCCGAGTACGCCGGCAACCGCTACGGCACGCCACGCGGCCCGGTCGAGGAGGCCCTGCGCACCGGCCGGCCGGCCCTGCTCGAGATCGAGTTGCAGGGGGCTCGGCAGGTCAAGGCCACGATCCCGGACGCGAGGCTCGTCCTGCTGGCACCGCCGAGCTGGTCGGAGCTGGTCGAGCGGCTCACCTCGCGCGGCACCGAACCCGACGACGTGCTGGCCCGCCGGCTACAGGTGGCGCGCGAGGAGTTGGGCGCGGCCGGTGAGTTCGACGAGACCATCGTGAACGACAATGTGCGGGAGGCCGCCGCGAGGTTGGTAGCCTTGCTGATTGGCCAGTGCTGACGACCCCAGGAGCTATGCCAGTGACGATTAATACCGAGCCGATCTTCAACGAGCTCGGCGCCCTCGGCGCGCCACCCACCTCGGCCCCGGAGGGCATCACCTACCCGCCGATCGACGACCTGCTCGAAAGGGTCAGCTCGAAGTACGCGTTGGTGATCTTCGCGGCGAAGCGCGCACGCCAGATCAACGACTACTACGCCCAGCTCGGCGAGGGTCTGCTCGAGTACGTCGGACCGCTGGTCGAGCCCGGTCCACGCGAGAAGCCGCTCTCGATCGCGCTTCGCGAGATCCACAGCGGCCTGCTGGAGCACACCGAGGGCGAGTGAGCGGCCGGCCCCGGGTCGTACTCGGAGTCGCCGGCGGGATCGCCGCCTACAAGGCGTGCGAGGTGTTGCGCCGGCTGACCGAGTCCGGGCACGACGTGCGTGTCGTGCCGACCGAGAGCGCGCTGCGGTTCGTCGGCGCGGCCACGTTCGAGGCGCTGTCCGGGCAGCCGGTGCGCAGCGCCGTCTTCGAGGACGTGCCGGCGGTGCCGCACGTGCGGCTCGGCCGTGAGGCCGACCTCGTGCTGGTCGCGCCGGCCACCGCGGACCTGCTGGCCAAGGCGGCCCACGGCATCGCCGACGACCTTCTGACCAACACCCTGCTCACCGCGCGCTGCCCGGTGCTGTTCGTCCCCGCGATGCACACCGAGATGTGGGAGCACCCGGCGACCAGAGCCAACGTCGAGCTACTTCGCGCAAGGGGCGCGGTCGTCGCCGAACCGGCGGTCGGCCGGCTCACCGGCGCCGACACCGGCAAGGGCAGGCTGCCCGAGCCGGAGGAGATCGTCGACCTGGCCCGGTTGCTGCTGGCCAGGCACGACGCCCTGCCCAGGGACCTCACGGGTCTGCGCGTCGTGATCTCCGCCGGCGGCACCCGGGAGCCGCTGGACCCGGTGCGGTTCATCGGCAACCGCTCGTCCGGGCGGCAGGGCTACGCGCTGGCCAGGGTCGCGGCACAGCGCGGGGCGTCGGTCACGCTCGTCGCGGCGAACACCACGGCGCTCGGCGATCCGGCCGGGGTGGAGATCGTCCGGGTTGGCACCGCGCTGGAACTTCGCGACGCCGTGCACGCCGCGGCCAAGGACGCCGAGGTGGTCGTGATGGCGGCCGCGGTCGCCGACTTCCGCCCGTCGAACCAGGCCCTTCACAAGATCAAGAAGGCCGAGTCCGGCGCGCCGCCGGTCGAGCTGGTGCAGAACCCCGACGTGCTCGCCGAACTGGTGGCTCAGCGGCGCACCGGCCAGGTGATTGTCGGCTTCGCCGCCGAGACCGGTGACGACGCCGGGGACGTGCTGGCCCACGCCCGCGCCAAACTCGCCCGAAAGGGCTGTGACCTGCTGGTTGTCAACGCCGTCGGTGAAGGCGTCGCGTTCGACATGGAGGACAACGCTGGTTGGTTGCTGTCAGCCGATGGCACCGAGCAACCGCTCGAACACGCTCCGAAAGCTTTCCTCGCGTCACGCCTGTGGGACGCTGTAACGGTTTTCCTAGGCAGAATGAACTCCATCAAAGACAAGTAGCCTAGGCTTCGCACCCCGTCCCTAGCAGCCCGTGCCCGCTAGGCCGCCACGAGGGTCGTCAGCCAGCTCGAAAATTGCGAAGGAGCCCGCGCGTGAGTCGTCGCCTGTTTACCAGTGAGTCCGTGACCGAGGGTCACCCGGACAAGATCTGCGACGCGATCAGTGACTCGATCCTCGACGCGCTGCTGGCCGCGGACCCGAGCAGCCGGGTCGCCGTCGAGACCCTGGTCACGACCGGCCAGGTGCACGTGGCCGGCGAGGTGACCACCAACGGCTATGCCGACATCCCGACGATCGTCCGCGAGGTGATCCTCGGGATCGGCTACGACTCCTCGGCCAAGGGCTTCGACGGCAACTCGTGTGGCGTCAACGTCGCTATCGGCTCGCAGTCGCCCGACATCGCGCAGGGCGTCGACCAGGCGTTCGAGTCCAGGATCGAGGGTGCCGCCGACGACATCGACCAGCAGGGCGCCGGTGACCAGGGCCTGATGTTCGGCTACGCCTGCACCGACACACCCGAGCTGATGCCGTTGCCGATCGCGCTGGCGCACCGGCTGGCGCGACGGCTGACCACGAGCCGCAAGACCGGCGTGCTGCCCTACTTGCGGCCGGACGGCAAGACCCAGGTCACCATCGAGTACGCCGGCGACCAGCCGGTGCGCCTGGACACCGTGGTCGTCTCCACCCAGCACGCCGCCGACATCGACCTGGAGCAGATGCTCGCCGTCGACATCCGCGAGCACGTCGTGCGGCCCGAGGTCGAGGCCGTCGGCCTGGACACCTCCGACCTGCGGCTGCTGGTCAACCCGACCGGACGGTTCGTGATCGGCGGCCCGATGGGCGACGCCGGCCTGACCGGCCGCAAGATCATCGTCGACACCTACGGCGGCATGGCCCGCCACGGCGGCGGCGCGTTCTCCGGCAAGGACCCGTCGAAGGTCGACCGCTCGGCCGCCTACGCCATGCGCTGGGTCGCCAAGAACGCCGTCGCGGCCGGCCTGGCCCAGCGCCTCGAGGTGCAGGTGGCCTACGCGATCGGAAAGGCCGCCCCGGTCGGCCTGTTCGTCGAGACGTTCGGCACCGAGACCGTCGACCCGGCGAAGATCCAGCTCGCCATCACCGAGGTGTTCGACCTGCGGCCGGCGGCGATCATCCGCGACCTGGACCTGCTGCGGCCGATCTACGCGCAGACGGCCGCCTACGGCCACTTCGGGCGCACCGACGTCGACCTGCCCTGGGAGCGCACCGACCGGGTGGACGCCCTGGGCGCCGTTGCCGGGGTCTAGCCGGCGCCCGACAACGACCTGGTAGCGCTCTGGTAGACCCTGCGTGGTGAGCGGTCGGTCGGCGGTGCGGCGGGGGGTGCGGCAGACCGCAGACGTGCTGCCGGTCGCCAGGGTCTGCGTCGACGTGCCGCTGGCGCACCTGGACCGCCCGTTCGACTACCTGGTGCCGGCCGACGCCGACGCCGACGCGGTACCCGGCTGCCGGGTGCGCGTGCGGTTCGCCGGGCAGCAGGTCGCCGGGCTGCTACTGGAGCGCGTGGCGGAATCCGACCACGTCGGCCGGCTCGACCACCTGGTCCGGGTGGTGTCGCCGGAACCGGTGCTCACGCCGTCGATCGCCGAGTTGGGCAGGGTCGTTGCCGACCGGTACGCCGGCACGCTGACCGACGTGCTGCGGCTGGCGATCCCGCCGCGGCACGCCCGCGTCGAGGCCGAGCCGCCGGTGCCACCGCCCGAGCCGCCGCCCACGCCCGACGCCGGCGGCTGGCGCCGGTACCCGCGCGGCCAGGCGTTCCTCGACGCGCTGTCCTCGGGTCGGCCGGCGCACGCGGTCTGGCAGGCGATGCCGGGCGAGGACTGGCCGGCCCGGCTGGCCGACGCCGCCGTGACCGTGGCCGCCGCCGGCCGGGGGGTCGTCATCGTGGTGCCCGACCACCGCGATGTCGCGAGGGTCGTCGCGGCGTGCTCGGCGCTGGCCGAAGGTGTGGTGTCGCTGACCGCGGACCTGGGTCCGGCGCGCCGCTACCGGCGGTTCCTGGCCGCACTGCGCGGTTCGGCGCGGATCGTGGTCGGCACCAGGGCGGCCGCCTTCGCGCCGGTCCACGACCCGGGCCTGCTGGTCATCTGGGACGACGGGGACGACCTGCACGCCGAGCCGCGCGCGCCGTACCCGCACGCGCGCGAGGTGCTCAGTCACCGCGCGCACCTGTCCGGGGCGGCGTTGCTGTGCGCCGGGTTCGCCCGGACCGCGGAGGCGCAGCTGCTCGTGGACACCGGCTGGGCGCCAGAGATCATTGCGGGCCGCGACGCCGTGCGGGCCGCGGCGCCCCGGGTCACCGCTATCGACGACGACCCACGGTCGCTGGCCAGGGACCCGGCCGCGCGCGCCGCCCGGCTGCCGCTGGTGGCGTTCGAGGCCGCCCGCGGCGCGCTGGCGGCCGGGGCGCCGGTGCTGGTGCAAGTGCCGCGCCGCGGCTACGTGCCCGCGCTGGCGTGTGCCCAGTGCCGCAGCCCGGCCCGCTGCCGCCGTTGCGCCGGTCCGCTGGCGATCCCCAGCGGGCCCGGTCCGACCTCGGGAACTGCCGCCTCGAGGGCTGCTTCGTCGGCGGCGCCGCCGGCCTGCAGATGGTGCGGGGTGGTCGAGGCGACGTTCGCGTGCCAGGCGTGCGGATCGCGGCGGCTGCGCGCGGTCCTGGCCGGCGCCAAGCGCACCGCCGAGGCGCTCGGCCGGGGCTTCCCCGGCACCCCCCCGGCCACCTCAGGCCCAGGCAGCGCGGGGCGCGACCCCGTCGCCGGCCGCCCGGGCCTCCTGGCTCCCGCGCCCGCCGCCGCCCCC
>OBLK01000162.1_pt1 | contig 21395 bp, 15 predicted proteins | sample 1518871 | NCBI WGS metagenome assembly OBLK01 (sample SAMEA2464837, study PRJEB22497) | soil metagenome | biome: Grassland; feature: Farmland; material: Clay | place: Australia | collected 2013-02-01 | depth 0.8 m
TCGGCGGCGGATATGACCCCTGCGAAGACGAGAATACGGCGACCCCCGACTGCACTGCCAATGGCAGGGTGGAGAAGGGCGCCGGCGTATTCGTCCTGGACGCCCAGACCGGCAACGAGCTCGCCTTTTTCCCGACTGCCCGCAGTGTCGCAGCCGATGTCTCGCTGATTTCCGTGGCCCAGGTCGGGGTGGTCGATCATGCCTACGCGGCCGATACCGGAGGCGATATCTACCGCATCGACTTCAATGCCGCGGGCCCAAGCAGCTGGGCCATTCACGAGATCGCCTATACCCACGGTGGAGGTCGCAAATTCCTCTACGGACCCGCGCTCCTCGTCGCTCCCAACAACCAGGTCTACGTGGCGCTCGGCTCGGGCGATCGGGCGCACCCTCTGGCGACAGAATATCCTTACGTCACGGAGGTCGAAGACCGCTTTTACGTCTTCAAGGACGAACTCGATTCGACGACTCCGCTCAATCTGGACGACACGACCTACATGGATAATTTCACCTCGCCAACGTCGTGCAGCACACAGGGTGTGCTGCCCACATCGGACACCCGCGGCTGGTTCCTGACCCTTGACGAGAACAATGACGCCAGCGACGAGGGGGAGCAGACGGTGACCTCTGCGGTCATCGCAGCCGGAATGGTAGCCTTCAGCACCCATCGCCCGGTACCGGCGAGCCAGGGCTCCTGCTCCACGTCGCTCGGGATAGCGCAGGGCTACTGGCTGAACCTGTTCAACGCGTCCGGCGGAATCTCGACCTCCGGTGCCGCCTGTGGCGGCACACGATACGTTCCATTCGTCGGCGGGGGACTCCCACCCTCGCCGGTGCTGGCGACCGTGCCGATCGGCAACACCGTCGATCAGGTCATCATCGGCGCGGCTCAGCGCAGCGGCGGGGCCAGCACGGCGATTTCTCCGCAGGAAATCGGGCCAGCCATCACCCCGACGCGCAAGCTGATCTACTGGAAGTCCTCGGGCACTGACTGATGATTCGACCGGCCGGGATCTGGTGCGTTAGGGGATGCTGGCGCCCCGGACGAGGATTAGGGGACTGCTGGGCTTATGCCAATGCTGTATCCCACTGCTTCTTTAGCGACCAGCGGCTCCACCTGCGAGGCCCGAACTTGAACTGGCGCTTCCGGATTCGATGTGCGAGCTCGATGCCCGCCGCCGTCACGGCCGCGGTCCGATAGGACTTGAAGCCCAACATGGGACGGCAGCGACTCTTGATCGCCCGGTGGTCCTGCTCGACGATATTGTTCAGGTACTGGCAGGTACGCACGTGGACATATTTCCAGCGTGGATCTTCTCGACGAAGCTGGCGCAGTCCCGAATGACTCTGCTTATGACCATCCAGCGTGATCTTGCACGGCCAACGTGGTGCGCAAGAAGCAACCGCCTTGCGGAAAAAGGCCATTGCCGCCGCGGTGCCGCGGCCAGTCTGGAATAGCGACTCGACCGTTCTTCCCTTCTTGTCGACGGCACGGTAGAGATAGCCCATCTACGGCCTAGTCCGAATGATCGTCTCGTCCACGCGCCACGACGAGTCGACCGGCTTCACCCGGCGGTTCCACCGTCTCTCGTATTCCGGGACGTATCGAAAGACCCATCGCATGATCGTCGTGTGGCTCACGTGCACGTCCGATTCAGCCATCAGGGCCACAAGATCGCGATAGCTGAGGCGGTAGGTAAGGTACCAGCGAACGCACACCTCGATGGTCTCGCGGGGGAATCGCCGACGCCGGTAGATGGCATCGCGCTCAATGGGTTGCGTCACGGCAAGCTCCGGGCAAAGGTTCCCGGATATCACGATCCGCCCGCTAATGCACCAGAACCCAGTATTCATGTCCCTGACCGGGATAGGGCGCTTTCGCCTTCGTGCGTGCTTCAGCAACCCTGCAAGTTCCAAGATTGAGCGCCGCTTCGCCCGAAACACGATCGTCCTGTCGTCGAGCTGCGTGAGGATCACCCGCTCGTGCGCGGAGAGCCCCATGGCTTTTCGGATATCAGCGGGAATAGTGGCGTGCACCTTGCTGGCGACGGTGGCCTCGGACATGCGCGTCCTCCGTACAAGAAAGCACTTTGGAAGGCATCACGCCCGTCAGGGCAAATCGCCCGCATCCGCGCCGACATCGGCACCGTTCGCCCCGGTCCCCAACATCGCGTCCGCCACGCCCACCGCCCGACCTCTGGCTCGGTACCAGGTCGTGACGCCTCCGAGCACTCCGAGTACGACGAACAGGCCTGCGAGCTGCGGATTGTAATAGACGATCGAAATCAGCGAAATGATCGCCAGCAGCAGCGCGATCAGCGGAAACACGGGAAAGAACGGCGTGCGGAATGGGCGCTCGAGATGCGGCTCGCGTGAGCGCAACCGCATCAGGCTCACGAGGCTGATGATGTACATGACGATTGCGCCGAGCGCCGACAGTGTCACAATGCTGGCGGTCAGCGGCTGGCCGGCGATGCGGATGATGCGGTCGGAATAGATCGCCGCGATCCCCACCGCGCCGCCTGCCAGCACCGCCACATGGGGTGTCCGCCAGCGCCGGTGTACGCGGCTGAGGCATGCCGGCAGGAAGCCGGCGCGGGCCAGGGCGAAGATCTGCCGCGAGTAGCCCATGATGATGCCGTGGAAGGAGGCGATCAGTCCCAGCAGTCCGATCCACACCAGCAGATGCAACCAGCCGCTTCTCGCCCCCACGACGATCTTCATGGCCTGCGGCAGGGGATCGTTGATGTTGGCCAAGCTTCGCCAGTCACCGGCCCCTCCGGCGAAAATCATGGTGCCGAACGCCAGGGCCAGGAGTGTAAGGATGCCGCCGATGTACGCCGGCGGTATGGTGCGCGAGGGATGCTTGACCTCCTCGGCCGCCATGGCCGCCCCCTCGATGGCGAGAAAGAACCAGATGGCGAACGGAATGGCCGCGAAGATGCCCCCCAGCAGGCTCTGATCGGGGTGCGCCTGCCCGGCCCAGCCGGCGTGCGTGAAATGCGCCCAGCTGAACCCTCCCCACACCACCGCCATGAAGACCAAGAGCTCGGCGATGGCGAGCAACGTGATGACCAGTTCGAAGGTCGCGGCAATCATCACCCCGACGATGTTGAGCGTCATGAACACCGCGTAGGCGCCTACCGCGGCCGCACGCATGTTCAGGGACGGAAACTGCACGTGCAGATAGGCGCCGATGGCGAGCGCGATCGCCGGCGGGGCGAACACGAATTCCACGAGGGTTGCGAAACCCGCCAAGTATCCCCCCACGGGACCGAACGCCCGGTAGCTGTAGGCGAAAGGTCCGCCCGCGTGCGGGATGGCGGTGGTGAGCTCCGTGTAGCTGAAGATGAACGTCGTATACATGACCGCGATGAGGGTCGTGGTCACCAGAAAGCCGAGGGTGCCGGCCCGGGCCCAGCCGTAACTCCAGCCGAAGTATTCCCCGGAGATCACCAGGCCCACGGCGATGCCCCAGAGATGGATGCCCCTCAGAGAGCGGGAAAGATGCGGTTCGCTCTGCGCCATGCCAAAGCCTTCGTTATAGTGGGCGTCACAGTACCGGGGGACACCGCCTGTCAGGGCTCATCTGGACCGTGCGCGCGGCAGGACTTGCGCGGAAAGCCAGTTGGAGAGCTCCGCCAGACGCGCCGTTTCGTCGTGCATCCCCGCGCCCAGGCCGTATTTCCACAGCAGCGCGCTGCTGCGCGGCTCGGCGTGCCGGGCTTCCATGTCGCGCGCAAATCCGTCGAGCGCCGCCAGGTCGGCGAAAATTCCCGCCTCGACCAGCGTCGCGCCGTATCGTCGGGCGACCACAGCCAAGTCCACGTAGTCATACTCCGGGTGGTACTGGACCCCCCAGCAAGTCCCCCGGCGGTACGAGAAAGCCGCCGCCTGCAGGCCCATCTCATTGGTCGCCAGCGTCACCGCGCCATCCGGCAGCGTCTCGACGTAGTCCCGATGTACCGTGGGCGCTTCGAACGCCGGGGGTTTTTTCCTGAACAGCGGATGCTCGCGGCCGGTGTCGGTCAGCCGGATGCGGCGCGCGAACCCGAACTCGCGGCCGCGCGGATTGGGCATGACAGCGCCGCCGGCCGCCGCGACCGCCACCTGCAGACCCCAACAGCTCCCGAACAGAGGTACCCCGGCCTCGAACACGGCAGTGGCGAACTCGACCTGCCGCAGGACGGCCGGTCCGCCGTCTGCCATGCAAAGCGCGGAGCCGGTGATGGCCACGCCGTCGTAGAGGCCCAGCCTGCCCGCCAGCTCCGCTGGCGTGTCGATGTCCGCCGGGTACGCGACGTCGCATTCAATCGCGGGTTGAACCCGGCGCAGCGCGTTCGCATAGCCGGTGCCGGTGTCATAACCCACGGCGGCGATCTGTCTGCGACGCACGTGCGTAACGTTGCCGTCGGCCACGAGCACCCGGGGCCCGCTCACGAGCTCAGCCCACCGCGTCCAGGTCGCCGGCCACGGCCGCTCGAAAGATGCGCTCGAGCGCCGCAGCATCCACCGGGATCGGATTCCCGCCGGCCGACGGATCCGCCGCGGCCTCGGCGCCGATGACGGCGGCGTTGCGCACATCGACGCCGATCTCGCCGAGCGAGTGCTGGATCCCGAGTGTCCGGCGGAACGCCAAGACCCAGGTCAGCAGGCTCTCGAACCCGGGGTCGGGCAATCCGAGCAGCCGCGCGACCGTCACCGCTTTCTCCGCGATGGCGCTGCGGTTGTACCGCATGACGTACGGCAGGATCACGGCATTGGTCAGGCCGTGATGCGTGTCGAACCAGGAGCCCACGGGGTGCGCGATCGCATGGACCGCGCCCAGGCCCTTCTGAAAGGCCGCCGCGCCCATCGAGGCGACGGCCAGCATGTTGGAGCGCGCCTCAAGATCCGCACCATGCGTGTACGCCCGCGGCAGATACAGGGCGCTCAGGCGCATCCCCTCGAGAGCAAGCCCGTCGGCCAGCGGATGAAACGTCGGCGCGGAATACGCTTCGAAGCAGTGCACGAACGCGTCCATCCCGGTCGCCGCAGTGACGTGCGCCGGCAGTCCCGTCGTCAGCTCCGGGTCGCTGATCACGATGCCAGGGAGCATGCGGGGATGGAAGATGATCTTCTTCTGGTGCGTGCGCTCGTTGACGATGACGCCGGCGCGTCCGACCTCCGAGCCCGTGCCGGCCGTGGTGGGCACGGCCACGACGCGCGCGATGCCGTCTGGATCGGCGCGCGTCCACCAGTCGCCGACGTCCTCGAAGTCCCACATCGGACGCGTCTGACCGCTCATGAAGGCGACGACTTTGCCGGCATCGAGCGCCGAACCGCCGCCGAAGGCCACCACCCCGTCATGCCCTCCCGCGCGATAGGCCGCCAGTCCGGCCTCGACGTTGCTTCCAGTCGGATTGCCCTTGACCTGCCCGAACACGGCGGCACCGGACAGCGATTCGAGCGCGGTCTCGATCATCGGGTGGCGCAGCAAGCCCTGGTCCGTAACGAGCAGCGGCCGGCGGATCGCGAGCTCCGCGCACGCCCGGGGCAGCTCGGCAATGCGTCCGGGGCCGGCCCAGATCCGGGTCGGGTAGTTCCAATCGGCATGCCAGCGGCTCGTCATACGCTCACCCGCAGATGGTAGGACTTGGGCCGGGTCAAGTGCTCGAAGCCAAGGCGCGAGAGCGTGCAGCCCCGGCCGGAGTGCTTCACGCCCGTCCAGGCGAGCGCCGGGTCGAGATAGTCACAGCGGTTGAGAAAGACTGTGCCGGTCGACAGCCGGTCGCCCAGCGCCTCGGCCCGCTCCGGGTCGGCGGAGTAGATCGCCGCGGTCAGGCCGAACGCACTGTCGTTCATCAGCTCGAGCGCCTCGTCGTCGCCGGACACTTTCATGATGCCGACCGCGGGCCCAAAGGTCTCCTCGCGCATGAGGGCGTGCGAGTGATCGACGTTCACCAACACCGCGGGCGCCATATAGGGCGTTCCCTCCTCGTCCCGCCCGAAGCACCTGCGGTCGATGAGCTGGCGCGCGCCTCGCGCGATCGCCGCCTCCACCTGGGCTCGCACGGCCTGCGCGGCGGCGGTGCGAACCACGGGCCCCAGAGTGGTCTCGGGATCGAGCGGCGAGCCCAGCCGGTACCGGTGCGTCAACTCCACCACCCCGTCCACGAAACGCTCGTAGACCGGCGCGGCGACGTATATGCGCTTGATGCCGCAGCAGGACTGGCCGGCATTGAAGAACGCGCCATCGGTCAGCGAGTCGATGGCATGCTGGAGATCGGCGTCCGCGCGCACGTAAGCGGAATCCTTACCACCGAGCTCCAGCCCCGAGGTCGCGAAACCCGCCGCGGTGGCCGCCACCACGGCCCGGCCGCCGGCCACCGAGCCGGTGAAGCAAACCGTGTCGACGCGGCGATCGCCCATGAGCCGGCCCGTGTCCTCGTGCGAGAGATGCACGAACTGAAACACCCCGGGAGGCAGTCCCGCGGCGGCGAACGCCTCGGCGAAGCGCTCCGCGCACAGCGGTGTCTGATGAGAGTGTTTGAGCACCACCGCGTTGCCGGCGGCCAGCGCCGGGATCACGGCATTCACCGCGGTCAGGTACGGATAGTTCCAGGGCGCGATCACCGCGGCCACGCCGAGCGGTACGCGCTTGATGCGCCGCACGAAGCCTTTTTTCGGGCCCGGATCGATCGGCGCCAGCGCCTCTTCCGCGATGCTCAGCATGTAGCGCGCGCGCTCCTCGAAGCCGCGAATCTCACTCGGCGCGTGCGCTATGGGACGGCCCATCTGCCAGGCGATCTCCTCGGCGATGACCCCCCCCTTGGCCACGAACGCATCCACGGCGCGGCCGAGCATCCCGACGCGGGCTGCGGGCGAGGTGACGGCCCAGGAGCGTTGCGCCTGGCATGCCGCCTCCAGCGCAGTGTCGATTGCCTTCGCGTCGGCGAGCGGACGTTCGACGTAGACGCGGCCGTCGACGGGACTGATGGTCTTCAATTCTGCCCTCACGATGATGCTCAGATGATCTCGAAATACCGGGCCAGCTCCCAGTCGGTGATCGCCTTGCGAAATTCCCGTTCCTCCCACTGACGGGTCGCCGCGAAATGCTCGACGAATGCCTCTCCGAACAGTGCACGCGCGGCCTCTGAAGCCAGCAGGCGTTCGGATGCCTCGTACAACGTTGCGGGCAGACGGCGGGTCGCGGGATACTCCCGGCCGTAGGCGTTTCCCTCGACCGGATCGTCCGGCTCGATGCGGTGCTCGATCCCCCACAGGCCCGTACCGATCGCCGCGGCGAGCGCAATGTAGGGATTGAGGTCAGCCGCAGCGACGCGGTATTCGACTCGCTGACTGGACGCGTCGCCGCGAATGACACGCAGCGCCGTCGTGCGATTCTCCACGCCCCAGGTGGCCGAAGTCGGCGCCCAATAGCCGGGTACGAGGCGGGAGTAGCTGTTCACCGTCGGGGCCACCATCGCCAGACATTCGGGCATCAGCGCCTGCTGGCCGCCGAGGAACCAACGCATTTCGTCGGACATCCCGTGAGACCGGCCCGGATCGTGAAAGACATTGCCGCCTGATCGGCTCAACGACAGGTGCAGGTGGCCGCTCTGGCCGGGATAGCGGTTCGACCACTTGGCCATGAAGGTCGCCATGAGGCCCTGGCGTTGCGCGAGCACCTTGGTGAACGTCTTGAACAGCGCCGCGCGATCCGCCGCCTCGAGCGCCTCGCAATGGGCCAGCGCCGCCTCCACCACGCCGGGCCCGGTCTCGGTGTGCAGGCTCTCGATGGGCATGCGCATGGCCGCGGCCAGCTCGAGCAGCGCCTGATAGAACTCCGCATGCACGGAGTTGCGCAGCACCGAGTAGCCGAAATTGCCCGGCGTAAACGTCTGCAGATCCCGGTAGCCCTTCGCCCGCAGCGACTCCGGAGTCTCCTTGAAGAGAAAGAACTCGTATTCCACCGCCGCGTGCGCCGCGTAACCGAGGCGCGCGGCGCGATCGAGCACGCGGCGCAGCACGCCGCGCGGGCAGACCGCCTCCGCGGCGCCGGAGAACTCCGCGAGAAACAACGGAGTGTTCGGCTCGAATGGAATGTCGCGGCACGTCGCGGACAGCACGCGCGCGGTGGCATCCGGGAAAGCCGTGTGCCAGCCTGTCACGCGCACATTGTCGTAGAGCTGATCGTTGGAATCCCAGCCCAGCACGACGTCGCAGAACCCGAATCCCTTCTCCAGGGCCGAGCAGAACTTCGCGCGGCTCATGTACTTGCCGCGCAGAATGCCGTCTGTATCGAACAAGCCGATCTTGACGCGCTCGATCTGCCTCTCCTCGAGCATCCTGCGCAGCGAGGCGTTATCGACTGGGGTCGAGGTTTGCATGCCGTGCTACTCCCCCGGCTTAGTGATATCGAAGTGACATACGCGCGCAGCCCAGCGGGCGCGGCGCAACTCCGCGACGTCATCGCCCGGCAGAGTCCACCGCACCGCCCCGGTGACGGACTGCGCCCAGAATGCGAACACCATGACCGATCCCCTCTGTTGACTCGGTTACTCGACCCAGCCCAGCGAGCGCTCCAGGGTCTTCTTCCAGGCGCGGCACAAGGCCTCGCGCCGCTCGGCGCTCATCGCCGGCTCCCAGCGCCGGTCCGCCTGCCAATTCGCGGCCAGGTCCTCGCGGTTGCGCCAATAGCCCGTGGCGAGACCGGCGGCGTACGCGGCGCCGAGCGCGGTGGTCTCGGTGACCCGCGGACGCACGACGCTGACATCGAGAATGTCGGCCTGAAACTGCATCAGCAGCTCGTTCACCACCATGCCGCCGTCGACGCGAAGCTCGGTCAGTGCCGCGCCCGAGTCCCGCTCCATCGCCTCGAGCACGTCGCGCGTCTGGTAGGCGGTGGCCTCCAACGCCGCGCGCGCCAGGTGCGCACGACTCGCGTAGCCGGTCAACCCGGCGATGACACCACGGGCGCCCGACTGCCAGTGGGGGGCGAACAGCCCGGAAAAGGCCGGCACGAAATACACATCGCCGTTGTCCTCGACCTCCCGCGCGAGCGGCTCGATGTCGGCGCTCGCCTGGATCAGTCCGAGGCGGTCACGCAGCCACTGCACCAGGGCGCCCGCCACCGCGATGGAGCCCTCGAGCGCATAACAAGGCTTCTCCCGCCCGAACCGGTAGGCAACGGTCGTGATCAGACCCGCCTCGGAGGCCACCGGCTCTTCGCCGGTGTTCATCAACAGGAAGCAGCCCGTGCCGTAGGTGTTTTTCGCGTCCCCCCGGCGCAGGCAGGTCTGTCCGACAAGCGCGGCCTGTTGATCGCCCAGGTCGCCGGCGAGGGGCACGCCGCGCAACGCCGTCAACTGCGCCTCGGCGTAGACTTCGCTCGAGGAGACGATGCGCGGCAGGCATGCGGGCGGAATATCGAACGCCGAGAGCAGTTCCTCATCCCAGGTCAGGGTGGCGAGGTTCATCAGCTGGGTGCGGCTGGCGTTGGTGACGTCCGTGACGTGCGCGCCGCCTTCGGCGCCCCCGGTGAGATTCCACAACAGCCACGAGTCCATGGTCCCGAACAATGCATCGCCCGCTTCGGCGAGCCGGCGCGCCCGCGGCACCTCATCGAGCAGCCACTTGAGCTTCAGCGCGCTGAAATAGGTCGCGAGCGGCAGGCCCGTCTTGGCGCGGAAGCGGTCCTGACCGCCCTTTCTCGACATGGCGGCGACGCTTCCGGCGACACGGGTGTCCTGCCAGACGAGGGCGTGGTGCAGCGGCTGGCCGCTGCGCCGGTCCCACAGGACGGTGGTCTCGCGCTGGTTGGTCATGCCGACCGCGGCCAGTTCCCGCGCGCTGACGGCGGCCTGCTCCAGCGCCGCCGCAATGACCCGTTGGGTGTTCGTCCAGATCTCCAGGGCATCGTGCTCCACCCAGCCCGGCCGCGGGTAGATCTGGCGGTGCTCGAGCTGCGCGCTGGAGAGAATCTGCCCCTGCCGCCCGAACACGATGAATCGCGTGCTCGTCGTGCCCTGATCGATCGCGCCGATGTATCGTGTCATGGTCATGCCGTCCTACGAGGAGCGTGGCTGACGCCCAGGTACCGGTCGAGCCGTTCGACGTCGGCGGGCTGCAGCCGCAGGCCGAGTTTCGTACGGCGCCAGAGGATGTCGTCCGCCGACGCCGCCCATTCGTGCGCCCTGAGATAGTCCACCTCGGCCGCGGTGAGATCCGCGCCGAAGGTCTCGCCGAGGTCCGCGCCGGTGCCCGCGCCCCCCAGCACCTGTTCCATACGCGTCCCGTAGGCGCACGCGAGCCGCCGCACGTGCCTGGGCGTCAGAAACGGCCAGCGGCGCACCGCCTCCCGGTTGAATTCCGCGAGGCTCCCGTGCGGCAGGTCGCCGCCGGGCAGCGTGGCCGCCGCGCTCCAGGGCGCCGCCGATCCGCCGATCGCCGGCCGCAGCATCGCGAGCGCGGTCTCGGCCAACGCGCGGTAGGTGGTGATCTTGCCGCCGAGTACGGACAACAACGGTGCGCCGTCCGCCGCCCGCTCCAACGACAACTCGTAGTCGCGGGTCACGGCGGCCGCGTCCGCGGCCCCGTCGTCGCGCAGCGCTCTCACGCCCGAGTAGCTCCAAAGCACGTCGCGCGGGCGGATCGGCCGCTCGAAGTAGCGGTTGACGCTCTCGCAGAGGTAGGCGGTCTCCTCGGGCGTGATCGTCACGCTCTCGAGCGCGCCGGTGTGCGGCACATCGGTCGTGCCGACGAGTGTGAAGCGCTCGTGGAACGGGATGGCGAACACGATGCGCTGATCGGGGTTTTGCAGGATGTACGCGTGCTCCCCGTCAAACAGGCGTGGCAGGACGATGTGACTGCCCCGCACCAGGCGCACCGGCTCGGCGCTGCGCAGGCCGAGCAGGTCACGGACCCGGTTGATCCAGGGGCCCGCGGCGTTGACGACGGCCGCGGCCCGGATCCGCTTGGCTTCCCCGGTCGCGAGATGCTCGCAGTCCGCCGACCAACCGTCGGTACTCGCGCGTGCGCCCGTCAGGCGGGTCCGCGTGAGGATGACGGCCCCGCGCTCCGCCGCGTCGCGGGCATTGAGCACGACCAGGCGGCTGTCATCGACCCGGCAGTCGGAATAGGCGAAGCCTCTGCGGTAGCCGGCCTTGAGCGCGTTGCCGACCGTCGCGCGGCGCGGATCCACCGAACGCGAGCCCGGCAGGCTCCGCCGGCCGCCGAGGTGATCGTACAGAAACAGCCCCGCGCGGATCTGCCAGCGCGGCCGCAGTGTCGGCGCGTGCGGCAGGACGAAGCGAAGCGGATGGACCAAGTGCGGTGCGATGCGCATCAGCCGTTCGCGCTCGGCCAGCGCTTCGCGCACCAGCCGGAACGCGCCGTACTGCAGATAGCGCAAGCCGCCGTGGATGAGCTTGGTGCTCGCCGAGGACGTGGCGCCCGCCAGATCCGCCTGCTCAATGAGACAGACCCGCAGTCCCCGGCCGGCCGCATCCCGCGCGATCCCCGTCCCGTTGATCCCGCCGCCGATGATCAGCAGATCGAAATGTCGCCCCGGAGTCGCCTCCTGGACGGCGCCGACCGGCGCGGCAGCGGGCAGACTGACTGGCACGGTCTACTGCCCGGTTCCAATCGCCGCCGCGGAATCGCGGTAAACGGCCAGCGCGTCCCCGAGGGCCGAGCGCAGAGGCTCCAGCCAGCGCTCGTAGTGGCGCCAGTGGTCGAGCCCCTCGCGGTAGATCGGCCGGCGGACCTGCTCGGAGCTGGCAGTGCGCACGCTGCGGACGGTCTCGTGAAACGCCAGGCAGGCCGGCTCGAACGGCAGGCCGCAGAAGTCCAGCAGGCGCCTGACGCTGCCCTCGAGGTCGTCAACGACGTCCTCGTGATGAACCCGCAGGATCCGTCCCGGCAGCACCTCGTCCCAGTGCCGCATGAGCTCGAGGTACGTGCGGTAGTAGCGCGCGATGTCGTCGATGCTGTACGTGAATTCCTGACCGGACGCGAACAGCTGCTTGAGGTTGCTGAAGCAGCAGGCCATGGGCTCCCGGCGCGCGTCGATGATCCGCGCGTTCGGCAGCATGAGATGGATCAGGCCGACGTGCCGGAAGTTGTTCGGCATCTTGTCGATGAAGTGTGCCCGGCCGCGGCGGTAGATCCGGGTCTCGGCGAGATAGCGCTCGCCGAGACGCCGCAACTCCTCCCCGGAGAGCGGCTCCAGCACGCCCGGATAGCGCGGGTGGTCGAGATCCGGATCGCGTCCCTGCAGCTCCTGCACGATGCGCGGCACTTCTGCCAGCTCCTGCGTGCCCTCGACCTGGGAATGCGAGGCCAGGATCTGCTCGAGGAGCGTCGAGCCGGAGCGCGGCAGTCCCACGATGAAGATCGGCTCCGCGCTCGGCGCGCCCGCGCCGGCGCGCGCGGCAAAGAAGCCGCGCGTGCAGATCTGCTTTTGCAGGCGCGTGTTGTGTTCGATGATTTCGGGGCGGTAGCGGCTCTCGGCGCGCTTCAGCGCATTGCCTCGCGCGTAATACGTGAAGGACTCCTCGTACTGCGTCCCGTCCTCCAGGGCCTTGCCGAGGGCGAAACACAGATGATAACGGTCGACGGCGCCGGCGCCCGGGGCCGCCTCCTGCGCGCGCATCCGGTCGATTTCCTCGTCCGTGAAACGGTAGGTCTTGAGATTGGCGAGGCTCCAGTAGGCATCGCCGTAGCCGGCGCGCGCGCGCGCCGCGTCGCGATAGCTGTCGATCGCCTCCCCGGTGCGTCCCAGGGTCTTCAGTGCATGGGCGAGCGACAGATGCAGCTCGGGCGCGTCCGGCGTCTCGGCGAGCACCGCCCGGTACAGCCCGGCCGCCTGCTCTTGCCGGCCGAGGCCGGCGCAGGCGGTCGCGTACAACACGCGGTATTCCCGATTGTCAGGCTCCAGCTCGAGCAGCCGCTCGAGCTGCTCGGCGGCGAGCGCATAGTTGTGTCGCTCCACCAATACCCGTGCGTAATCGAGCCGAGCGGCCCGATAGTCCGGCGCGAGATCGAGCACCGCCTCGAGCAGAACCTCGGCGTCATCGAGCACTTCCCGGGCCATCCCGATCCGGGCCAGCAGGCGCATTGCCTCGACGTCGTCACGATGCGCGAGCAGGTAGCCGCGGATCATCTGCTCGGCGGGCGTGAAATCTCCCTCGGAAAACAGCGAAGTGGCCTGCACGACGGGCGCTGCGAGCGTCTTGAGCTTCGCCACGTGCTCGGCGGCCGTGCGGGCGTTGTCTTCCTGGCCCGTCATGCGGTACAGCCCCTCGAGCATGCCCCAGCTGCTCGGCAGCGCCGGATTGATGTTGACGGCGCGCAGAAACGCATCGATCGCCTGCGGCGCCTCGCGCCGGGCCACGAAACACAGGCCGCGTTCCTGGTGGAGGCGGCTGAAGCGCGGGTACAGCTCCTCGAGACGCGCAAGCGTACCGAGCGCTTCCTCCAACCGCTGCAGGTGCCGCTGGGCGAGCGCCAGCAGATACAGCGCGTCGCGGTTCTCCGGAACGCGCTCGCTCAGCGCCGAGGCGGCCGCGAGCGCCGCTTCCAATTGCCGCTGATTGAGCAGCCGGCGAATCCGGCCCACTTCCGCCTCGATGGCGGACGGGGGTTGCGCGGTAATGCTGTTCAAATGACCTCGATGCACGGGGTGGGCGGGCCTCACGGCCCGCCTTCCATTGTATCCTCTTGATACCCGCGCAGGCGGCGCCGGCGCCGTACCCATCGTCTCCGCTCAGAAGTCGTAGCCGATGGTCACGCTGACCACCCGCGGCCGCAGCGGCACCTCCGTCTTGATGAACTGCGCCGAGCTGGTGAACACACTGGCATCCGAATTGTTCAGGTTTGTACCGTGCAGATCCACGTGCCAGTTGTCCTTGTACACCCCCATGCCCGCAAAGAACGTGTGATAGGCCGGTTGGTAGTACCGGCAACGCGTTCCGGTCGGGACCGGGTCGCATTGCGGTGAGGTGGCGCCCGGATACGTGGACGGCTCGCTCCACATTCCGCCCACGTAGTTGCCGCCGACCATCACGTACACGTTGTAATTGCCGATCATCCGGTCGTAACGCAACCGCAGACTCCCCTGCCCTCGCGGTGAGAACGCCGGGACGCTGCCGCGTCCGCCGAACGGATTGCTGAACGGCGAGCCGCCGACCGACGTGATGCAGTGACCGTAGTTCGACAGCGCCGGGTTGTTGGCCATCAGGCACGGCGAGTTCGTCTGATAGGCGTGATTGAATGTGCCCGATCCCCAAAGGGTCAGGCCGTGGCCGAGCCGGGCCTCGAGCTGCATCTCCGCGCCGTTGATGGTGTAATCCGGGCCGTTGGTGGCGAACGCCGTGTTACCGAGCGCCAACGGATCGTAGAAGATCATCTGCGCGTTGTTCCAGGTCATGTTGTATAAAGACCCGTTGAACAGCACCCGGTGATTGAAAAACTCTCCCTTCCATCCGATCTCGTTGTTGATGAGCGTATCCGGAGAATAATTGATCGGTTTGTTGAACTGCCAGATGCCGTTTATATCCTTGGCCACGTGACCCGCGCCGCGGTTGAAACCGCCCGGCCGGAAGCCCTGCGAGTAAGTGTAGTACACCATCAGGTGCGGGTTGATGTGCCAGGTGATGTTCGCGCTGCTGCGAAACCCATGATAGCCCTTGCGGAGGTTTTCGGCGTCGATATTGATGCCATCGCCGCTGGTGACGTCGCACTGGCCATTCGGGATGTTCACGCAGTTGGCCGACGTCCAGTACTCGGAACCCACCTCGAACTCGGTGTAGTGGTAGAAGCGGGTGCCCGCGCTGACGGTCAGCACTTTCGGCAGGATGTCGTAGCTCACCGTGCCGTAGAAAGCGACCTGCTTGTAACCGCGCTGCGTATCCATTCCGAAAGACGTGTTGTCGCCGCGCTGACCCGGACTGTTGCTCGTCGTGTTCGGGACGTTCGACGTATTTGCGACGCACGGCGCGCCGCCGGCGAGCGCGGCCGCCAGATTGGCCGACGTACAAGACGGTATGGTCTTGTAATTGTAGTTCATCACGTCATAGATCTTGAAATCCTCGTAGTAGGCGCCGGCGATGCCGCGCAGGCGCCAGGTGTCCGGCGTGCTGACGCGAAATTCCTGGCTCATGTGCGTGTTGCGCGCATGATCGCGCCAGGAGCTGATCGGCGAGTAGCACGTCGGCGGCCCGCTCCCGGGCCCGGTCATGCCGCCCTGCACGCCGGTGCACTGATAGTAGTAGCCACCGCCGCTGCGCGAGTAGTTCGAGTAGTCGTCCTGATTGTCGATGTGCCGGTCGAGGTAGCTGCCGGTGTAGATCACATCGAGGGCGCTGAGCTTGCCTTTGAGCGTCCACGCGGTGTTCTCGAAGCGGTCCTTGTTGAACGCAGGCACGAACACGGAGTCCTGCCAGGGTCCGAGCGGCTTGCCGTCCGAACTGAGCGGAAATTGCGTGAAATCGCCCTCGCTCTCCATGGTCTGCTGGCTTTGGGTGACCAGCAGGCTCCAGTCGTCGTTGATCTTGCCGAGCACCTCGAATCTCAAACCGGTATAGGTGAGCGGATTCGAGGCGTTTTTCGCGATGGCGCCGTTGTTGGCCCGCAGCGGGGCGGGCGGCGCGAACAGCGTGGCGGAGGTGCCGCTCGGACAGATGCCGCCGACCGCGCTAACCCCGCCAGTGCACTGGATCGGGATGCCGGCATGGGTGTTGTCCTTGCGCGTGAAGGTGCTCAGGACGTTGTCGATGTAGCCGCCGCGCCGGTCATTGAATACGACCAGGCGCGCGGCCAACCGGTCCCGCAGGATCGGCACGTTCAATACTCCCTGGACGGCGGTGTTCGGATCGCCGTGCGTCGTGATGCCGTAGGTGGCCTGCGCGCTGCCTTCCGTCCGATCGAGCACGGGCTTGTTGGTGATGTAGCGGATCGCGCCCGCTTCCGCCCCACCGCCGAACAGGGTTCCCTGAGGCCCCTCGAGCACCTCGATGCGGTTCATGTCGACGACATAGACGTCCACGTTGCGTCCCGGGAACTGCATCGACTGATCGTCCAGGTAAACCGCGACGTTCGGGAAGGGATTGATGGTGGCGCTCGACTGGCTGCCGCCCATGTCGGCCGCGAGACCGCGGATGTAGATCTGACCCTGACCGGGGCCGTTTTCCGACACTGTGACGCCGGGCGTCAGCTTCAGCAGGTCGTCGAGATTCGCGATGCCCAGCTGTTTCAACTGCGTGCCGCTGATCGCCTGAATGGTGATCGGCACATCCTGAATGTTCTCCTTGCGGCGCTGGGCGGTTACGAGGATCGTCTGCAGACGGCCGGAGGTGGGCTGCGCGGACGGGTTGGCTGCAAGTGCGGAGTGAACCTGGGCTGCGCCGAGAATGGTGGCGATGGCACAGGTCAGTTTGTAATTCGGTTTCAAGACGCCTCTCCCCCTGGAAGTTATGTTGTAATACATTTGACATCCCGCCTGGAGCGGTCAGCGGACCGCCCCCCGGATCGGGTGTGGACCTTCACGCCTTGCTCGTTTGCGCCCGAAACCATGGACGGCCGGCTCCTGATGCCGCACCGGTGATCCCGGCGCGACCGCCCCCTCGATGTGAACCGGCGGCGAGCTGTTACTTGAGCAGTGTGCCTCGGACCCGAGCTTGGTTCGGGCTACTCGCCCGGTCTATCCGATTTTGGCAACCGACGGCGAGGCACCGCGCCGGGGTCCGTCGCGCCCGGTTGCGCGCAGAAGTCGCGAAGTTGCGCGGCTCGCATGGCTCACGCATTGAGAGAGGGTCGCGAACCGGCAAGCCTCGGTGGAGGCGTGGCGTCCGCGTAAATCCGCTTGATGGCCTCGCCCGACCCGGGCGATTTCTTCCAATGGTCCGGCATGGCGTTTTAGGCTCGCAACTCATTGATTCTTCTGGGGAAGGGATGACTTTTGCCAAAATCGGATAGTCTAGGCCGCGCGCGGCGGACCATCCTCGGCCACGGCGGGTCACATAGAGTTCACGGGTGCCCAGACCCACGTGGACCGCATTCTCATTGAAGACATTCCCGCGCCTGAAAGGGGACGACACTGTTATCGTCGCTGACAGGGTGACGGCAGGACTGACGCTCAATGACCACGGTAAGAATGCCCATTGGTGTCCGGATAGACGCTTCCCTCGAGCCGCGAGTCCATCAACCGACGATCGAGATCACCACCCCATGCTCAAGCACATTCCGGAACCTGCCCGCTCGGTCGAAGTCATCCACGAGACCGAAGTTCTGGTGGTCGGCAGCGGTCCCGGCGGGCTGTCCGCGGCGCTGGCCGCCGCGCGCGCCGGTGCGCGCACGGCGCTGATCGACCGCTACGGTTGCTTCGGAGGCAACATCACCCAGGTCGGGGTCGAGGGTTTCGCCTGGTACCGCCATGAGGACACGGTCGACTGCGAAGGCATCGGCATCGAGCTCGAGCGGCGCGCCAAGGCGATGGGCGCGGCCAGCCCCGAGCCCCAGTCCGACAGTCACGCGCTCGATGCCGAGATGTTCAAGTACGTCGCGGACGTGCTGGTGCAGGAGGCCGGCATCACCCCGTTTCTGCACCGGCTGTGCGTGGCGCCCATCATCGAGAACGGTCGGATCCGCGGTGTAATCACCGAAAGCAAGTCCGGGCGCGAGGCGCTGCTGGCCGAGCGTGTGATCGACGCCACGGGGGATGCGGATATCGCCGCGCGCGCCGGTGCGCCGGTGCACAAGGCGCCGCGCGAGCAGCTCATGGCCGCTTCGGTCATGTTCTCCATGACGGGCGTCAACAAGACACGCTTCCTCGAGCAGGTCAAGGCCGACCCGCAGACCTACCGCGACTGGGCCGGGAACAGCGAATGGGACATCGAGACGAGCGGCAAGGAGGACGAGATGTTCTCCCCGTTCCTGCGCAAGCCCTTCAAGCGAGCCGTCGCGGCCGGGATCATTCCCGCGAACCTCAGCACGCTTGCCGGAACATGGGGCAGCGTCACCGACCAGGGCGACCTCACGTATCTCAACATCATCCATCTGCCGAACGTCGACGGCACGAATGCCAACGATCTGACCACCGCGGAGATCGAGGGGCGCCGCGACGCGATCCACGCAATCGAGGCGCTGAAGCGGTTCATGCCGGGCTGCGAGCAAGCCAAACTGCGCAATTTCGGCATGACCCTCGGGGTGCGCGATACGCGCAAGATCGATGCGCTGTACAACATGACCGGCGAGGATGTGCGCGGCGAGGCCCGTTTCGAGGACGCGATCGGCATCTTCCCGGAGTTCATCGACGGCTACGGCGTGCTGATCCTGCCGACCACCGGCCGGTATTTTCATGTACCGTACCGCTCGCTTGTGCCCAAGGGCATCGGCAACCTTCTGGTGGCCGGCCGCGCGATCGGCGGCGACCGGATCTCGCATGCCGCGGTGCGCAACATGATGTGCTGCACGGTGAGCGGACAGGGAGCGGGCGTCGCGGCCGCCGTGTCGGTACGCTCGGGGCAACCCTTTGACCGACTCGATCCCGGCGCGGTGCAGCAGGAGCTGATCAAACAAGGGGCCCGCATCCGATGAGCGACGCGACCGCGGAAACGGCCGGTCGTTTCGCCGAGGGCCCCCTGGCGCGCTGGGGGGTGCTGGCTCTGATCAGCCTGGCGATCGCCGGCTGCTACTACGAGTACGACGCGATCGCGCCGATCGCCGGCCTGCTGCACACCCAGCGCGGCTTCAGCCAGTCGCAAATCGGTTTCCTCAACGCGGTTTTCAGCCTGCCGAACACCGTCATGGTGCTGCTCGGCGGCATACTGATCGACCGCTTCGGACCGGCCCGGATCGCGGCGTGGACCGCGACGATTTGCCTGGGCGGAGCGGCGCTGACGGCCGTCGGCTCACCGTACGCCGTCATGGTGATCGGCCGGATGATATTCGGGATCGCCGAGGAAACCCTGTTCATCGCCCTGCTCGCGGGCGTGGCGCAGTGGTTCTCAGGGCAACGGGCGGCTCTGGCGATGGCGCTGTTCTTCAGCTGCGCACGCATCGGCTCGTATGCGGCCGATACGTCGCCGGACTGGGCGCACGCGGTTTACCGGCATGGATGGCAATCACCGCTGTGGCTGGCGACGGCGCTGACGGTGGTCAGTTTCGTCGCGGCGCATGGGTACCGGCTGCTCGACCGGACCGCCCGCAAGACCGGGCGGCTTCCTCCGGTGGCGCCCGCCAAACGGTTTCATTGGTCGGATCTGCTGAGCTTCGACCTGTCCTTCTGGTACATCCTGGGGCTCAACGTCCTGTTTGCCGCGGTCTTCTTCCCTTTCCGCAGCACCTTCGCCATCGAGTACTTCCAGGACGCCAAGGGACTGACGCTGCAACAGGCGGGGCTGGCCAACAGCTGGGTGTTCATGGCCGCGATTTTCGCCACCCCCGTGTTTGGCTATCTGGCCGACCGGTTCGGGCGCCGTTCGTTCATGCTGGTGATCGGCGCGCTGTTGATGCCCATGGTCTTCTTGATCCTCGGCACCACGGATTGGAGCCTGTGGATCTCCACGGCCCTCATGGGCATCAGCTTCTCGGTGGTGCCGGCGGTCATCTGGCCCGCTACCGCCATGCTGGTGGAGCCGAGCCGGCTCGGGACCGCCTTCGGGTTCACCGACATGCTGCTGAACTTCTGTATGGCGATGAGCAACATCGCGGCGGGCTCGATCGCCGACCGGGCGCACGCCGGACCGGCGCATCCGGGCGGCTACACTGCGATGCTGTGGTACTTCGGGATCCTCAGTTCACTCGCATTCGTCTCGGTGCTGTTTCTCTGGCGCCGCGAATCCGGCCGCCACGGTCACGGCCTCGAAACGGTTCATTTGCAGCAGCTCGCCCTCTCAGACGCGGCGAGCGGGGAGTCGCCCAGTGCAGATCCCTGCCGGTAGCCCGGAGATCGCGTCAGTGCCCGCCTGGACATCGCGGAGGGGGAACGCGCACGCCGTGCCATATCCACCAGCGGTCGCCGATCGCATTTGGACACGGTCCACGTCGAGCCGCGCCTCTCCTCCCTTGGCGATGCTGGCCGGCGGCTGCTTGATCTCGCTCCGCGGATACCACACACTCAAAAAGGCCTGCACGGCTTCACATCCGGAGGCGCCTGTATTCCATGAACGGCGTTTTTCCAAATGACACCGTCTCAAGCGCTGACCCGTGAGTTTACGGTGCGGACCGCGAACAGCAGCGACGTCGACGAGCAGGCGGCACTGCTGACCGGTTGGAACCAGAATTACCTGCAGCTCTCTCCCGGCCGGTTTGCCGGCTCTTTGATGGAGAACTGCGTCGACGGCGTTCGTGTGTTCATCGAGTCCACCAGCCGCTCTCTCCTGCAGGGCGGGATGCTGGACGATGACGTGATTGCGGTCGGTGTGCCGCTGAGGATGACCGGACCCGCCATGTTCTGCGGTACGAAGGTGCCCCAGGCGGGGGTATTCGTGTTTTCCGGCCGCGACGGTTTCGAGTTCCGTTCCCCACCGGGGCTGGTGATGAGCGGGATCGCCATTCCATCCGATGCTCTGCGCGATCTGCTCACCGCCGAGGAGCGTGAGCAACTCGTGCCGACGCTCTCCAGGGCGCACGTGGCCAAGGTGGGTGAGACGACCCATGATGCGATGCGGCAGTTCGCCGTATCAGTCGCGGACTTGGCGGCGCGGTCCGCGCGCTTGGCGGACGATCCGTCGCTGCGCGGTACGCTCCGCAAGAGCATCCTGTCGAACGTTGCGCAGCTGCTGCTCGGCTGCCGTTTCGATCAGGATCCGGCCGTGCGCGAACGCCGCCGCTGGCAGATCGTCGCGCAGGTCCGCGAGCTGGTCCACGCCCGCGCGTGCGAGCCGTTGTCGATCGCCGACGTCTGCAAGGCGGTAGGGGTCAGCCGCAGAACGCTGCAGTATTGTTTCGAGAATACTTTGGGAGCGAGTCCGCACGAGTTCCTGCGCGCGGTGCGGCTCAACGGGGCGCGCCGCATGCTGCGCACGGCCCCCTCAGTCACGGATGCCGCCATGCAGTTCGGCTTCTGGCACCTGGGATATTTCTCCCAGGATTACCGAGAGCTTTTCGGCGAACTGCCCTCGCAGACTCGCCGTCGGTATCAAGGATCGGCATCGGGCGCATCGCGGTAATTGCGGCTCCCGTCCGCCCTTCGAGGCTGCGGGAGCCGTTGGCTCGGCTCTCCGGTCAATGCGCCGCTCGGGAATCCCGCCTCGTTATTCTGACGAACGCTCGCGGCGGCCGCTCAGAGGAAAGTCCCCACAACCAACGGTTCTTCGGGGAGCCGAGCGCTCAGAAAGTCTTGCGATATCAGTGATGCCCATTCGGGCTGATGGGTAGCATTTTATTCCGGACACATGGGTGACACTTTC
>OBLK01000163.1_pt1 | contig 21377 bp, 13 predicted proteins | sample 1518871 | NCBI WGS metagenome assembly OBLK01 (sample SAMEA2464837, study PRJEB22497) | soil metagenome | biome: Grassland; feature: Farmland; material: Clay | place: Australia | collected 2013-02-01 | depth 0.8 m
CGCCTGGAGGATACCGACGGCGCAGTTCGCCGGCCCCCGGGACGAGGTGTGGGGGCGGGTGTGCGCTCGCCACGGGGGGCGCGGCGGGAGGCATCTGAGGCGCGCCCGGCCCTGCCAGGCGAGCCACGAGGGGTTCACCGGCCTGATCAACCGCCGCGAGTTCGACAGCCGCCTGCGCGCGGCGGTGCCCGCCGCCCAGCGCGGCGAGGCCACTCATGCCCTCCTTTACGTCGATCTCGATCAGTTCAAGGTCGTCAACGACACCTGCGGGCACCCGGCCGGCGACCGGCTGCTGCGCGACATCACCGGGCTGCTCCAGTCGCGGGTGCGCGCCTCCGACACCATCGCCCGCTTGGGCGGGGACGAGTTCGGCGTATTGCTGGAGACCTGCACGGTGGAGCAGGCGACCCGCATCGCCGACGGGATCCGCCAGGCGATCCGCGATTATCGCTTCACATGGGGCGCCGTCACGCTGTCGATCGGCGCGAGCGTCGGCGTGGTGCAGATCAGGCCCGATACCGAGAGTGTCGCCAATCTGATGAGCGCCGCCGACATTGCCTGTTACGCGGCCAAGGACGAGGGTCGCAACCGCATCCACCTGTACGAGTCCGAGGGCTCGAGCCACCCGCGGCACCGCGAGATGCACTGGGTGGCGCGGGTGACGCGCGCGGTGGAGGAAAATCGCCTGGAGCTGTACTTCCAGCCGATCCGCCCGATCGCCCACGGCCGGCGCGCCTTCTACGAGCTGCTGGTGCGCCTGCGCGACGATGACGGGGAGCTGGTGCCGCCCGGGGAGTTCATCCCCGCCGCCGAGCGCTACAACATCATGTCGGTGATCGACCGCTGGGTGGTGCGCCGGGCGATCGAGTTCCTCGCCGCCTCGCGCTCCGCTGAGCGCGCTCTGCCGCTGCTGGCGGTCAATCTATCCGGCACCTCCCTCAACGAGCAGTCGTTCATCGACTTCGTGATGCAGCAAGTGGAGGAGTCGGGGCTCGCCGAGGCGCTGTGTTTCGAGATCACCGAGACCGCCGCGGTGACCAACCTGTCGAACGTCGCGTTCGTCATGCAGGAGCTGAAGAGGCGCGGCTGCCGCTTCTCGCTCGATGACTTCGGGACGGGGCTGTCCTCGTTCAGTTACCTCAAGACTCTGCCGGTGGATTTCGTGAAGATCGACGGACAGTTCGTGCGCCGCGTCGCAGAGGATCCCGTGGACCGCAGCATGGTCGAGGCGATCTGCAAGGTGGGGCACACGCTAGGCATCGAGACGGTGGCCGAATGCGTCGAGGTGCAGCCAGTGCTCGACGAGCTCGAGCGCATTGGCGTCGACTATGCGCAAGGGTTCTTTCTCGCCAATCCGCTGCCCATCGACCAGTTGATGCTGTAGCCGGACGCACGCGCGCGACGCCGCACCCTTCCTGACACGCCCGCGCCTGGTGAAATCGCTCCTGACTGCGCGGGCACGCCCGCTTGGGTCGCCTCGCTCGATCAGTATCGGACTGCATCAGGCTTGCCTCTTCAGCCACAGGGGCCGCGATTTGCTCGGCACGTTCAGAGCAAGAGACATGCCAGGTAAAAAAACGTGAACCCATTCAGCAGGTTGTTTGGAAAAGGGCCGGCTGCGCGGCGGAATATGTAAGAAAGACCGACAGCCGGTCGAAAGCCCCCGGGGCTACGCGGCCGGGTGGCCTGCGGGACGAGCCGGCGCATCCGCGCCCGTGCGCATACGTATGCTCCGCCTGCGACGCCGCAATTCGTCGGACTTTTGGTGATCGAGCGGGCATACTCCGGCGGCACCGCCTCGACCGGTACTCCCTGGCCTCGAGCCTGCGGCTCGCGGGCGCGCGCGCCCCGCGCAAGCCGGGCTGCCTCCTGCACAGGCGCCTCGATCGGCCACGGCGGGCTGATTAACCAAGTGAGCGGGGGATCCTGAATGAACAAGGGCAATACGGGGCTCGTGATCGCGCTGACTTTCGTGGCCACGCTCGGCGGGCTGCTGTTCGGCTACGACACGGCGGTGATTTCCGGGGCGGTGGGGGCGATCGATCACTACTTCATCGATCCTCAGCATCTCTCCCAGACCGCCGCGAGCAGCCTTTCGGGCTGGACCATCTCGAGCGCGCTGTTCGGCTGCGTGCTGGGATCGGTGGTGGCGGGTTGGATCTCGTCCCGGCTCGGACGCAAGCGGGGCCTCATGGTCGCGGCGCTGATGTTCCTGCTGGGCTCGATCGGCTCCGCCGTGCCGGAGCTCGGGCTCGGGGTCGTCGGCCACATGGGTCCGGCGGCACTCACCCCGTTCATCTGCTACCGCATCCTCGGGGGCATGGGCGTCGGCATCGCCTCGATGATCTCCCCGCTGTACATCGCGGAGATCGCTCCCAGCGAGATCCGCGGGCGCCTGATCTCGTTCAACCAGCTCGCCATCGTCGTAGGCATCCTGCTGGTGTATTTCGTCAATTGGTTCATCCAGTCGCTCGGCACCCATGCCTGGTACCTGTCGACGGCCTGGCGGCTGATGCTCGCCTCGGAGGCGGTGCCGGCGCTGCTGTTTCTGGCGTTGTTGTTTTTCGTGCCGGACACGCCGCGCTGGTTCGTGATGCGCGGCCGGAGCGATGAGGCCCTGAGGCAGTTGACCCGCGTCAACGGCGAGAGCGCCGCGGCCGGGATCCTGGCCGACATCGAGCGCACGCTGGCGGTGCGTAGCGAGCGTCTGCTCGCCTTCGGGCTGCCGGTGCTCGTGATCGGCATCCTGCTGTCGGTGTTCCAGCAGCTCGTCGGCATCAACGCGGTGCTCTACTACGCGCCGCTGATGTTCAAGAACATGGGCGCGTCGACCAACTCGGCGTTCCTGCAGACCGTGGTGGTCGGGGCCGCCAACCTGGTGTTCACGTTCGTGGCGATCGCCACCGTGGACCGGCTCGGGCGCAAGCCTCTGCTGCTGGTCGGCTCGGTCGCCATGGCGGTGGCGATGTTCGCGCTCGGCGGCCTGTTCGATGCCCGTGCGGTCGGCGCGTGGGCGCTGGTGGCGGTCGTGGCCTACATCGCCGGCTTCGCGCTCTCCTGGGGTCCGGTCGTCTGGGTGCTGCTCGCCGAGATGTTTCCCAACTCGGTCAAGAGCAAGGCGATGGCGATAGCGGTGGCCGCCCAGTGGTCGGTCAACCTGTTCGTCTCCTGGTCGTTCAAGGTACTCGATGGCGACGGCTGGCTGAATGCGCATTTCCACCACGCCTTCGCCTACTGGATCTACGGAGCGATGAGCGTGCTGTCGGCGATCTTCGTCCTGCGCTTCGTGCCCGAGACCAAGGGGCGCTCGCTCGAGTCCATCCAGGAGCTGTGGCACCAACACCGCCGGGACGGCGGACTCGCTTCGGCTCAAGCCAGCGACTGACCGGACGCTCCGGCGCGCGGGGAACGCGCCGGAGCGGGCCGCGAAAGCCCCGATGCGCGCCGGGCGCGGCGGCGCGTGCTCCCCGGCGTGTTTGGCTTGCGGGCGACCGCCCCGTTGAGTGCGTTGATTCTTACGGGCAAATCCTGTTGCCGCAGGGCAACGCCGGCGGGTGTCTGGGGCGGTAACAACCCGTGTGGCAGTTGGAGTATAGTGCGGGCCCGGTGAGAGTCACTTGGGGGTAACTGCCATGACTGTCAAGCTCAATAGCATGGAAAACCGCTGTGTCACCACCTCAACGGTCGGCTACATGTGCCTGGCGTTGACGATCTGGATGGTGTCGATGACCAATGCCGGGTGGTATGGGAAGGAATACGCGCTGGGGGCGTCCCTGATGATCCCGATGGCCGTCGTGCTGGGCGTGATGGGCATACTGGCCCATCTGCGCGCGCGCAGCCTGGACTCGGTCGTGTTCTTCGGCAGCGCAATACTGTTCTGGAGCTATCATTCGGCCGCGATGGGCGAGCCGGCCGCGCAGGGACCGGCGAGCTACATCGGCTGGTACATGGCGATGTGGGCGGTGTTTTTCGGCTATGTCTGGCTGGGGTCTTTCCGATCCGCCGTGCCCCGGCAGCTGTTTCTGCTGGGAGCGGCACTGACGATGCTGTCGTTTGCCCTGGAGCACTGGACGGGCTTCGCGTTCTTCCGTTACCTCGGCGGCTACATCGGGCTGATCGTGGCCCTGCTCGCCGGGTTCGTGTCGGCGAGCGGCTTCATCAGCTTCGGCAGCGAGAAGACTCACAGCCCCAACGACGAGCACATCGGTCACGCTCATCCGGCCTGATCCCCGACCGGCCGGTCGGGCGCTGAGTCGGGAGCGGGAGGGAGACTGACCGCTTTGGGATGCGGGACGAGGGCGCCGCCCGCGCGGCGCGCTCGTCCCGCTCAACGCCGCTGGGCCTGCCTCTGGCGCCGCAGATCGATCCGGTCCACGCCGATGTCGATCACCTGGCGCATGGCTTCGGCGGCCGCCGATTCGTCGCCGGCCTCGACGGCATCGACGACGGCGGCGTGGGCGGCCACCGTGGTCTGGTAGTCGAGCGGATCGTCGACGGGCGAGCTGTACATGAAAGAGGCGACCAGCGCGGTATCGATCACGCCCGCCACGGAGCGCATCATGGGGTTGCCGGTGGCGCCGCCGATCACCAGGTGAAAATCCAGATCCGCCTCGGCGAAGCTCTGGCGGCTGTGCCCGCCGCGGCCCATGCGCTCGAGGCAGTCGCGAAGTTGAGCGACGTCCTCGGCGGTGCGCCGCTGCGCCGCGAGGGCCGCCGCCGCCGGCTCCAGAGCCCGGCGGACCTCCACCAGCCTGTGCATGAACTCGTCATCGAACCCCAGACGCACGCGCCACGCCAGGACGTCGGCATCGAAGTAGTTCCAGTACACCCGCTCGCGCACGCGGGTGCCGACGCGCGTCTTGGAAATCACGAAGCCCTTGGCGGAGAGGGTTTTCATGACTTCCCGGATCACCGTGCGCGAGACGTGAAAGCGCCCGATGAGCTCGGGCTCGGGCGGCATGTTGGTTCCCGGAGGATACAGGCCCTTGAGCAGCTCCATGCCGAGCAGCGCCGCGATCTGGTCGTGACTGGACTTCGCCCGCTCCGGGGCGAGCCGGCTCAGGCGTGGAAGTAGTTGCGACATCGCACAGCGTCCCTAGGTACTTTCCGCCGCACGTTCGAGTAGCAGAGGGATTCTCGCTATCATGAGACGAAGGGCTCTGTAATTAAGTAATATCATATACTATTTCTTATCGAGGCAAGCCTGAGGCCGGAGGCGCCATGAGCCAGCCAGTCATCGTGACACATCGGGATGCGGTGTGCGAGGTCCGTTTGAACCGGCCCGAGAAGCGCAATGCATTGACGTTGGATATGTATCGCGCGTTGGCCGAGGCCATCGCGGCGGCCGAGGCCGATGAGCGGGTGCGCGTCGTCCTGCTGAGCGGCGAGGGCGCCTGTTTCACCGCGGGCAACGACCTGAAGGATTTCCTGAGCGGGCCGCCGATCGACGATCCGGCGCACCCGACGGGCCGCTTCGTGCGCGCCGTGGCCGCGATGAGCAAGGTGTTGATTGCCGCGGTGCACGGTCCCACGGTGGGACTCGGTGTCACCCTGCTGCTGCACTGCGATCTGGTGGTCGCGGCCGAGCGCAGCACGAAGCTGGTCGCGCCGTTCGTGCGGCTGGGCCTGGTGCCGGAGGCGGCGAGCACGCTGCTGTTGCCGCGACTGATGGGTCATCAGCGCGCCGCGGAGCTGCTGCTGCTCGGGGAGCCGCTGGATGCGCCGGCCGCCAGGGCGTGCGGCCTCGTCAACCGGGTGGTGGACGATGAGGGACTGATGGAGGAGGCGAGGACGCTCGCCAAGGCCGTGGCCTGCCAGCCGGCGCAGGCCGTGCGCGCCACCAAGCGCCTGCTGCGCTTCGGGCGCACCGACGATGTGGCCGGCCGGATGGAGGAGGAGCTGCGCGAGTTCGCCGAGCGACTGAAATCCGAGGAGTTCGCGTCGGCCGTGCAGGCATTTTTCGCCAGGCGCTGACTTGCGCGACGCGCTCTGGAGGGGCGGCGTTGCCGCCCGGGGTCACCCCCTGGCCCACATCAGGGTCGCCATGCCGGCAAAGGTCGCCAGGAGCGAGGCGATGATGTGAGCGCCCACCTCGGTGAGCGCCCAGCCGGCCTGTCCGCTCTGAAGCGCCGTCGCCACCTCGGCCGAGAAGGTCGAGAACGTGGTCAATGCCCCGCAGAAGCCGGTGATGATGAACAACCGCCACTCGGCCGGAAGCGCCGGGTTGCGCGCGAAGAAGGCGATCGCCGCGCCGATCACGTAGGCACCCAGGATGTTGGCCGCGAGCGTCCCGGGGGGAAGGGAGGGGAAGAGGCCATTCAGCCGGTTGCCGAGCCACCAGCGCAGCAGTGCCCCGAGCGCGGCCCCAAACCCGATCGCCACAATGGACTTCCACATGCCAGGTGCTCTCCGCGGCGCCAGCCCGATCGTGCCGGCCAAAGCGTCAATGCTGGGGCTTCCGGTGCAGTCGTGGCAAGACCTTCCGGTCCACCGGGCGGGCTTTGGGGGGGCGGCGCAGCCGGCTCGGCCGGTACGGGCGCGTCCTGTCCCCGGATGCCGCCAGGCGTCGCCGCGCTCCTAAGGCTGGAAATAATAGCTCGCCTTCAGGAAGAAGGTGCGCTGCCGGGGCAGCAGGCCGGCGGTGCCGCGCCCCCGGTAGCCCTCGGAGCTGCCGGCATAGAATACCGTCCAGGGATTGACCTGGTAGCCGATCAGCCACTGCGTGCCCAGAGTGCGGCTGCGGCCGGGCGTTCCCGCCGGATACAGCGCCGCATCGTTGCGCACGAGCTGGCCTTGCGCGATCGTGTTCACGAACAGGTGCGGCGTGAAGTACCAGGCGAGGCGCAGATCGTAGAGGTTCGCGGTAAACAGCCGCCGGCCGCCGAGATCGAGCCGCTCGATATCGTCCACGAGGTCGACCTTGAGGTGTTTGCCGGGCGCGAAATCGAGCGTGGTCGAGACCGACAGCAGGCTGCCCTTGCGCACGCCGATATAGTCGATGCCGTCGCCTGCGACGACATCGACCTGCGCCTCCACCCAGTCCGCCGGTTGCACGGTGGCGTCCATCTCGTACTGCTGCACCGAGAAAGTCCTGCCGTGGTAGTACTGCCGGTCGCGCGTCGCGAAAAGGATGATGTGGGTCTGGTAGTCGGCGTGAACGAACGTGTACAGCCTGACCTTGCGATCCAGCACCGGACCGTTGCCGGTGGTGTCGGCCCAATTCGCGATGCCGCCGAAGCCGCCGTTCTGCCACCAGTGCGTGTCCGGCGCATAGAAGTCGTATTCCCCGGAGACGGTGACCTGGTCGTAGCCGACCTGGGGCAGATACCCCAGGTCCGCCCGGTAGCCGCGTGCGACGTGCAGGGCGTCGAGGTCGAAGTTGTAGTTGTGGCGCTGGCGGGCGAAGTCGACGTTCCAGGTCTGTCCCTTCACGGTGCCGGCGGCGATTCCGAGGGCGTTCGCGACCCTGTCGGGGTAGGTGGTGGTGGAGGAGCTGACAAGAGCGGTCAGGGTGTCGCTGGGATCGATCCGCCAGGCGCCGTCGACGGCGTACAGGCCATTGTGATAGCCGCCACCGTCGCGATCGGAGGCGAACACGCCGAATGAGGAGGAGCCGACGTCGCGCCGGTAGCGCACCAGGGCGTCGTTCGTGCCGAAGTCGAATGAGCGGACGGTCGAGCCCTGGGGGCCCGGCAGCACGATGTTGGTGGTCAGATCGCGGCTCGCGAGCACACCGATGGCATTGGCGCCCACCTGTCCCACGAGCTTCGTCGCCCAGCGCGGATCGTCGATCGCGAGGGTGTCGGCGAGGGCCCCGGAGGGGGTGTAGGTGTCCGAGGTCAGGCGCAGATTCGGCGTATTGAACACCTGGGTGCCCTGCTGGAAGAACGGCCGGTTCTCCTGGTAGAACAGCGCGAATTGGCGGTTGACGCTCAACTGCAGCACATCGGGTGTGACCTCGGAGAAATTCGGGTCCACCGTCGCGGCCCACTCGAGGTCCGGGCGCAGGATCCAGCGGGCATCGAGGCTGGCCTTGAGCGCGAGCGAATGGTGCGCAAGCGCCGTGTTGGCGCCGGCCGGCCTGTCGGTGCGCATGAGCGTCACCGCCGGAATGAGCTGGAAGTTGGCGCGCCGGGCCTTGACCGCCGTGGCGGTGCGCACCAGCTCCTGCGAGCACAGCATGCAGTTGCTGTCGAGGTTCAGGGGCCGGCTGAGCAGCTGGTGACGAACGCTGCGCGGCCAGTTGCGAAAGAATATGAATCCCCAATTCTGCGGCCTGTCGCTGTGGGGAAATTTGATCGAGGCGAACGGGATCCGCATGACCACCTGGTAGCCGGTGGGTGTGCGGGCGGCTTTGCAGCTCCACACGGCATCCCAGGAGGTGTATTCGTTGCCCTGAAGCCGGAATGCGTCCCATTCGACGCCGCTCGCGGTGCACATGAACTCATATGCCCACTGCGTATCGGCGAAGGGGCTGAGCATCACCCCGACATAGTCGTCGGCGCTGCCGGTCAGGTCGTCATGTGCGCGGTAGGGCGCATGGATGTCGCCGGGATGCGGGTCGTGCGCCAGGAAACGCAGCCAAAGCGCCCCGGCCGTATAGCCGGCCTCGACCCGCGTCGCCACCGGCGCCCGGCCGTTCTGTTCCGGGTTGACCTCGTAGCGAATGGAAAAGCGCGCCGCATGGCGCCACGCCTTGCCTCCGGGCTCGCCGCTCTTGCCGAGCCACGGTGTCAGATCGGGGATAACGGGCCGGTGGGCGGCGGAGCCGGACACGGCCGCGCCCGCGGCCAACGCGGGCTGGCGGAGCCCTGCGAGCGTGAAGCAAATGCCGAGGAGTGCGAAGCCGAGGATGCGGCGCATGGTGACCAGTCACGTGTGGAGTCCCGAAAGAACACGGCCGTGCAGCCGAAGTTGCACGCCGCTCCCCCTCTGCGTCGCGATTCAATCGCGGCCCGTTCCGGCAATCTTGCGGGGGATCGACCTGCCCAAGGCCTCCGCCGCCGGGTGGCGACGCAGCGTGTTGCGCGGGTCGGAGCGAAATATACCGGGTCCGCGGCGCAAGTGGGTGCCCGCTCGCCGCGCATGCGGTGAGCCGCTCTGCGGACGAGACGAGTGGGCGGTCAGTCCGGGGGAGTGTAGTTCTGGTAGCCCACCCTGGTCGTCGGGCACTCTTTCACCCGGGGAGGGTTCAAGCTCAGCGGGCGGCCTGAGCCGCCGCTCATCAGCCAGCACTGGTTGAGCACCGAGCAATAGCAGTAGCGCACGCTGATGTTCTTCGACGGGCCCGCCGCGAACTGGGAGGCGAAAGCTTTCCAGCTCGCTGCATTGGCGGGGGTTTCCTTGAACGTCAGCAAGTCGATCGCCGCGCCGGCACGCAGCACCATGCCCGCATCGGAGCTGGAGCTGATGCCGCTCTGCGCCGCCGGCGGCGGTGCCATGCCGCAGCAGGTGTGCAGCAGCTCCCAGGGCGAGCGCTGCGGCTTGCCTTTCCAGAACAGCTCGAATGTTTCGATCTTCGCCGGCCCGATGCCCGAATTCGTCAGCATGAGCTTGATGAGCGGCGGCGAGACGGAACTGCTTTCCATCAGCTGCACGAACGGCCAGGAGGCCGCCGCCACCAGCTGGTGGTTCGTGCGCTCGCTGTCGACCGCGACCCACAGGGAGAACGCCGCGATGACGACGGCACCGATGGCTAGCGCGCTCTCGGCCCAATGGCGCTCGAACAGGGAGGGCAGAGATTTTTTGGACATGATGAGGGCTCTCCGGGCAAATCCCTCAAAGGATCCCGCGCGCTGCGCCGACGGCGGCCCTCAAGCGCTTCTCGCTGGCGGTCGCCTTGCCATCGAGCTCATCGAACACCGACTGCTCGGCCGAGGTCGGCTCCCGGTAGGCGAGGCCGGCTTCCGCGGCGAGATAGGCCAGGCGGCTGTGCAGCAGCGGCTCGGTCACGCAATCCCCCTCGCTCGAGTGGATGGCGAGCTGCACCGTGCCGCCGATCGCCGCATCGAGGGCGGCAAGCGCCGGATGCGCCTGCTTCGCGCTCAGTTTGCCCTGCTCGACGGCGCCCCTGAGGCGCTTGCGTACCGAGATCGCCCGGTTCAGGGTGCGGTCGAGGGTTTCGAGCGCTCCATGGATGCGCAGCTCGAGCGCGAGGCGCTCGGCCAGGGCGCCCGGCGCCGGATGCAGCCCCGGGTCGAGCGAGACCTGGAAGGATCGTTGGGCCTTGCGGCCGTTGTAATCGAGCACGACGGTGTAGCGGCCCGGGACCACCCGCGGGCCCTTGACGCTGTCATCCAGTCCGCCGGCGGCCGCCGGCTCGTAGAAGCCGCTCACCTGCGTGGCGTCCGGGTAGCGCAGGTTCCACTGGAAGCGGTCGTAGCCGGGCGTGATGCCCGTGAGCTTGCGTTCGGCCGCGGCCTCGAGCTGCCGCGGAGTGCGGTTGTCGCGCTCGGCCGGCGTGAGCTTCGGGGAGCTGGTTTTCAGGTGCAGCGCGAAGGTGCGGATCGGGCGCCCCTGCGCGTCTAGGAAGCTCAGGCTCACCGGCACGTTGCCGTGGTAGTCGGCCGGGACGTGGAAGAACACCGTGGCGCCGAACGGCGGATTGGTGCCCGCCGCGGGAATGCGCTTGGCATCGGGGCTCACGCCATAGGCATGAGTCAGCCACGCTCTCTGCGGCGCGTAGACCCGCACGGCGTCAGGGCCGGGGGCGCTGTGGCGCGAGAGCTGCTCGAGCAGCCCGAGGTCGCCGAGCACCCAGAACGAGCGGCCGTGAGTGGCGATGGCGACCTCGCCCTCGCGTACGTTGACGGCGATGTCGCGCACCTGCACGTGGGGCAGGTTCAGCGTCAGCGGCTGCCAGCGCGCGCCGCCATCCAGGCTGACGTACACGGTGTTCTTGGTGCCGGCAAACAGCAGCCGCGGGTCTTGCGGATCCTGGCGGACTACGAACACATACTCGCGATCGCCCAATCCCGTGGTGATCTTCGTCCAGTGCCGCCCGTAATCCGTGGTCTCGAACACGTAGGGGTGGAAATCGTCCCACATGTAGCGCGAGGCGCTGAGGTAGGCGGTTCCGGCCGCCGTGTGCGAGGGCTGGATCGAGCTGATCTCGGCCCACTGCGGCAGACCCTTCGGCGTCACGGTCAGCCAGTGCTTGCCGCCATCGCGCGTCACGTGCACCAGCCCGTCCTGGGAGCCGGCCCAGATCACTTTGGCGTCGAGCGGTGAGAGCGCAAGCGCCGAGATGTCGGGGAAGAGCTCCGCGCCGGTCTGATCGAGATCGATCGGTCCGCCGGTGGGGCCCTCGGTGGCGGGATCGTTGCGCGTCAGGTCGGGGCTGAGGCGCCGCCACGTGTCTCCGCCGTCGGTACTGATCATGACGTACTGCGAAGTGATGTAGAGCGCCTTGGGATTGGCGGCGGAGAAGAAGATCGGATGCGTCCAGCCGAAGCGGTACCTGTTCTCGGCCGAGAAGGAGCCGTCCCGGTAATCCGGCCAGGGGCTCACGTCCCGGAACTGGCCGGTGGACCGGTCGTAGCTCAGAAAGATGCTGTAGTAGCCGGCGCCGTAAGTGACGTTGGGGTGGCCCGGTTGTGGAGCGACGAAGGTGCTCTCGCCGTAGGCGACCGCGTGCCACGCGCGCAGCGGAATCAGCCCATTGGGTGTGGCGCTCGGGCCCTCGTACGATCCCTCGTCCTGCTGCGCGCCGTAGATGTGGAACGGAAACCGCCCGTCGAGCGCGATGTGATAGAACTGGCCCGTGGGCTGGTTGTGCTCGGTGCTCCAGGTCTTGCCGCCATCGGTGGACACCGTCGCGCCGCCGTCATTGCCCTCCAGCAGAATCTTCGGATGGGCCGGGTTGATCCACACGATGTGGTTGTCGCCGTGAGGGGTGTGCAGCTTGGAGAAGGATTTCCCGCCATCGTGCGATACCCACAGCGCATCCACCTGCGGGACGTACACCGTGTCGGGGTCGGTCGGGTCGGCGTAGATCGTCATGTAATAGAACGCCCGCTGCCGCAGGCTCCAGCCGGCGTTCACCCGCTTCCAGGTGAGCCCGCCGTTGTCCGAGCGGAACACCCCGCCGTCCTTGGCCTGCACGATGGCGTAGAGCACCTGCGAGTCGCCGGCGGCGACCGTGATTCCGATGCGCCCGAGCAGGCCGTGCGCAAAGCCGGGGTTGCGCGAGATCTCGCTCCAATGCGCTCCGCCGTCGACGCTCTTGTACAGGCCGCTGCCCGGACCGCCGTCATCGAGCTTCCAGGCCGTGCGGTAGGCCTGCCACATCGCCGCGTAGAGCACCCGCGGGTGGGTCGGGTCCATCACCAGGTCGATGGCGCCGGTCTTGGCGTCGACGTAGAGGATCTTGTGCCAATGCCTGCCGCCGTCGGTGGACTTGAACACTCCCCGCTCGCGGTTGGGCTTGAACACATGGCCCATGGAGGCGGCGTAGAGCACGTCCGGGTCGTGCGGATCGACGACCAGGCCGCTGATGGTATGGGTGGCGGCGAGTCCGGCCGCCTTCCAGGTCTTGCCCGCATCCTCGGAGCGGAACACTCCGTCGCCGGTGATCATGTCGCCGCGGATGTCGCTCTCGCCGGTGCCGACGTACAGGATGTCGGGGTTCGAAGGAGCGACGGCGATCGCCCCGATGCTGTCGCTCGAGCCCGGCAGGGTATGGTCGGTGATGTTGACCCACTTGACGCCGTAGTCCGAGCTGCGCCACACGCCGCCGTCGACCGCCCCCATGTAAAAGAGATCGCGGTTCCGCGGCACGCCCGCCACGGCGACGACCCGGCCGCCGATATAGGGGCCGACACTGCGCCACTCGAGCAGCTTGAGCGCGCCGGCGGGCCCGGCGGCGGGCGTGGGGCCCGCGGCCCAGGCGAGGGACACGCCCAGCGCGGCGGTGAGCAGCGCGAGCGACAGCCTGCGCGGCAGGGTGGAACGGGCGGCGTTCGGCATAACCTCTCCCAAGGGGACGGCGGTGCGCCCCTCTCATGATCTCGGCATTGGGCCCTGAAGACGTACAAGGATAGTTGAATTGGCGCATCGGCGCCGGGCTGAGCGCGGCGCCCGACGCGGTGAGCCGAAATCCTGGCGCGGTGAGCCGCGATCCCGGCCCCGCGGCGGCGCTCGAGGCGCTCGGGCGCCGCCGCGGAGCCCACGGTTGCGGACCCGGCACCGAGCCGTGCTAGATTTAGCTGCCCTGGACTGGAGAGACCCGCCTTGAACGCCAGCAACGAGAGCCTGACCTCCCCACCCAAAGCCCGCACCCAGCCGCAGAGCGCGGCGCAGCCTCACAAGGGGGGCGGATCCGTAGAGAGCCGGTTTCTGCGCGGGCTCCTCGAGCGGCTGGGGTCTCCGCCGATCGAGTTCACTCTGTGGAACGGCGAGCAGGTCCTGCCGCCGGCCGAGCCGGTCTGCCGGGTGCAGATCCGCGACCGCGCGACGCTCTGGGCGATCGTGGCCGATCCCCAGATGCGTTTTCCCGACGCCTACAGCGAGGGCAGGCTCGATATCGACGGCGATCTGGTGCGCCTGCTCGAGGAGGTCTATCTCGCCTCCGAGCGGGGCAAGGCCTCCGGGCTCGGGCGCCTGCTCGAGCGTGTGCGCCGCCCCCGCGTCAATACGCTCTCGGGCTCGCGCGAGAACATTCACCGCCACTACGACATCGGCAACGAGTTCTACACGCTGTGGCTCGGGTCCACCATGGCCTACACCTGCGCCTACTATCCGGTGCCCGATGCGACGCTGGATGCGGCCCAGGTCGCCAAGATGGACCACGTGTGCCGCAAGCTGCGTCTGCGGGCGGGGGAGAGCGTGGTCGAGGCGGGCTGCGGCTGGGGCACGCTGGCGCTGCACATGGCGCGCCACTACGGTGTCAAGGTACGTGCATTCAACATTTCGCGCGAGCAGGTCGCCTATGCTCGCGAGCGCGCCGCCCGTGAGGGCCTCGGCTCGCGGGTCGAGTACGTGCTCGACGACTACCGTAACATCTCCGGACGCCATGACGCCTTCGTCTCGGTCGGGATGCTCGAGCACGTCGGCGTGGACAACTACCGCTCGCTCGGTGGCGTGATTTCCCGATGTCTGGGGCGGGACGGCCGGGGCCTCATCCACTCCATCGGCCGCAACTATCCCGAGCCGCTGCATCCGTGGATCGAGAAGCGCATCTTCCCCGGCGCCTGTCCGCCCTCGCTCGGCCAGATGATGGGCATCTTCGAGCCCTGGGACTTTTCCATCCTCGACGTCGAGAACCTGCGATTGCACTACGCGCAGACGCTGCGCCAGTGGCTGGGGCAGTTCGAGGCGCACAGCGAGCGCGTGCGCCAGATGTTCGACGAGAAGTTCGTGCGCATGTGGCGGATGTACCTGGCCGGCTCCGTGGCGGGGTTCACGACCGGGGCGCTGCAGTTGTTCCAGGTGGTGTTCGCCCCGCGGGGCAACAACGGCGTTCCGTGGACGCGCGCGCACCTTTACACCTGAGCGGGCCGTGCGCAACTGCGAGGTATTGATCGTCGGCGGAGGGCCCGCCGGATCGAGCGCCGCCTGGAAGCTGCGCCGCGCCGGGTGCGATGTGCTGGTGCTCGACCAGGCGCGCTTCCCGCGCCTGAAGCTGTGCGCCGGCTGGATCACGCCCGAGGTGGTGCGCGATCTCGAGATGGACATCGCTTCCTACCCGCATCGCCTGCTGACCTTCGAGCGCATGCACCTGCACTTCAAGGGACTGCATCTTCCCGTGCGGTGCGTGCAGCACTCCATCCGCCGAGTGGAGTTCGACGCGTGGCTGTTGGAGCGCTCGGGCGCGCCGGTGATCGAGCATTCCGTGCGACGCATCCACGAGGACGGCGGCGCCTACGTGATCGACGACGAGTTCCGCGCCCGCTATGTCGTTGGAGCGGGCGGCACGCGCTGCCCGGTATACCGCACGCTGTTTCGAGAGTTGAACCCGCGCGCCACCGGGCTGCAGACCGTTACGCTCGAGCACGAGATCCAGTACGACTGGCGAGATCCGGACTGCCACCTGTGGTTCTTCGAGCACGGCCTGCCGGGCTACGCCTGGTATGTGCCGAAGCGAAACGGTTGGCTCAACATCGGCATAGGCGGCATGGCCGAGCGCATCAAGCGAAGCGGCCGCTCGATTCATGAGCACTGGGCATTGCTGACGGCCAAGCTCGAGCGTGGTCTCGCCCGCGGTGCGCACTACGACCCGGCCGGCTACAGCTACTATCTGCGCGGTCCGGTGGAGGTGGTCAGGCGGGGCAACGCGTTCATTGCCGGCGATGCCGCGGGGCTGGCCACGCGCGACATGGCCGAAGGCATAGGCCCGGCGGTGCGCAGCGGTCTCGCGGCCGCCGAGGCCATCCTGACCGGTGCGGAGTATCGGCTGGACACCGTGACGGGCGCGAGCTTCGGGGGAGGCGTGGCCAGCCGCCTGCTCGATTGGGCGATGACGCGGGGCGCAGGCCGCGAAGCGGCTTGAGACCCGGCAGGCTCCGGCCCGAGCTCTAACTCGAGCTCTAACTCCCGCCCTGACTCGAGCCCTAACTCCAGCTCCAGTTCCAGTTCCAACTCGAGCTCTAACTCGAGTGTTGTGCCGACACACCGGCAGCGTGGCCGCCAGCGGAGCGGTCTCGGTGTTCCCCTAATCGCCTGCGGAATCTACTGGGGCTGTAATTCCGCATCGCCGGGGCTATGCTCAGGTTTCCCTAGGTGCCGACCTGCAAGGAGTCTGCTTTGTCCGGCGAGCTTTCGGAGAACCGCGCCCCGCACTCGCTCCTGGGCCAGTGGATCTTCGGACTAGACCGCTGGCTGTGTCGCCGGTTTGGAATCTACGAGTACTCGGCGCGTCCGGACTGTCTGTTTCGCATCGAGCGTGGCCGGGCCGACGAGCGGGTGTGGCTCTGCGACGGCCTGCGGGTGGAAGTCGGCGACCCGCTGCTGGAGCTGCACCTGTGGAACGAGCACGTTCCGCCCATGGGACGGCGGCCGAGCGTCGCCTGGGGCCGGCGCACGGCGCGCGTCATGGACGCTTCCCTGCGCGAGCTTGCCGGTCATGTGGCCGAGTCCGCCGAATGCCGGGCCGTGGTTGCGCTGCGTGCGCAGATGCGCCTGCGCACGGGCAGGCAGAGCGCCCAGCTCGCGAGCATCTTCCGCCGGTTCGGCTTCGAGGCGGTCCCGCACTCCAGGGCCGAGCGGCCGGGCCCGCTGCGCCTGCTCGGCGAGAACATCCTGGTGGCGCTGCTGATGCTGGCGGCCAATCCCGTGTCGCTGCGCTCGGGGCTGCTTCGCCGCAATTGCACGCGAGTGATCATCTCGCGCGAGGCGTTCCTGCGCCGCTACGGCCGGTCGCGGGCGCCGCTCGTCGCCAACAGGGAGAGCGCCGTCGCCGCGCGAGCCGCGCCGGTTGCGCTATCCGCGGCCGTTTCCGCGACACTCAGGTCCCGGCCGCATCGCCCGGGCGCGGCGCCGCGCCCGGGCGGCTCGCCGGTCGCGAGGCTGCGCCGTCCGGGCCATTGCGCAGGGACCGATCGGATCGCCGCGCCCGCCAGGGCGCGCGAGGCAACAGCAAAACCGGACAATCAGCACTGACTCGGCGCGCCGGCGCCCCGCCGCTTCCGCACTGACACAACAGGCCGGAGGCCGGCAGCGGCTGCCCCGGGCGCGTATACTGCGCGCTTTTTATGGGGGATTCCCATCATGGCGATGACACGGATTCTCGCTCGGTCGCGGCCGCTCGCCGCGCTGTGCGCGCTCGCCGCCCTGCCGGCGGCGGCGCTCGGGGCGGCCCATCCCAACCCGTTCTTGCGACCCAGCCCGCTGCCCTTTCATGCGCCGCGGTTCAACCTGATCAAGGACACGGACTTCGCGCCGGCGATCGAGCAGGGCATGCGCCGCCAGCAGGCCGAGGTCGAGCGCATCGCCGACAACCGCGCGCCGCCGACCTTCGCGAACACCGTCGTGGCGCTTGAGAAATCCGGACGGATGCTCGATAGGGTGATGTCGGTGTTCGACGCGCTGACCTCGGCCAACACCGATGCGCTGCTGCAGAAGGTGCAGGCCGAGGAGGCTCCGAAGCTCGCGGCCAACGCGGATGCGATCTATCTCAACGGCGCCCTGTTCGCGCGCGTCGAGGCCGTCTACCGGCACCGGGCGCGGCTTGCCCGCCTGCCCGAGGCCGGGCAGCTGGTCGAGGTGTACTACCGCCGGTTCGTCAAGGCCGGCGCGCTGCTCGCCCCGGCCAGGAAGCAACGTCTCGCGGCCATCAACGAGCGCCTCGCGACGCTTCAGACCACATTCGTGCGCCAGCTCCTTGCCGCCACCAACGCAGGGGCGCTGGTGCTCGACCGGCGCAGCGAGCTGAAGGGTCTGACTCCGGGGATGATCGCCGACGCGCGTCAGGCGGCCGCCAGGCGTGGACTTACGGGCAAGTGGGTGATCCCTCTTCAGAACACCACCCAGCAGCCCGCGCTCGCCTATCTGGCGGATCGAGCGGTGCGGCGCGAGCTGTACGAGCATTCCTGGAACCGCGCCGAGCGGGGCGGGCCGAACGACACCCGTCACACCATCGAGGAGATGGCGAAGCTGCGCGCCGAGAAGGCCCGGCTGATCGGCTTTCCCGACTACGCCGCCTACGAGCTTCAGGACCAGATGGCCAAAACTCCGGCGGCGGTGAACCGCTTTCTCGCGCAGCTGGTGCCGCCCACGGCGACCAGAGCCCGCGCGGAGGCGAAGATCCTCCAGGCGCGGATCGACAGCGACGGGCATCACTTCAAGCTCGAGCCCTGGGACTGGGAGTACTACGCGCGCAGGGCCCGAGCGGCGCGCTATCACCTCGATGAAAACCGGGTGCGCCAGTACCTCGTGCTGAGCAATGTGCTCACGCGCGGGCTGTTCTACGCCGCCCACCGGCTCTACGGCATCACCTTCAAGGAGCGCAGCGATCTGCCGGTCTATCGGCCCGATGTGCGCGTGTTCGAGGTGTACGACCACACGGGCAGGCCGCTCGGGCTCATCTACTTCGATTATTTCAAGCGCCCCAACAAGCAGGGCGGCGCCTGGATGGACACCTTCGTCACCCAGTCGAAGCTGTTCGGCGACCTGCCGGTGGTCTACAACGTCGCCAACTTCACCAAGCCCGCACCGGGCCGCCCGGCGCTGCTGTCGATCGACGACGTGATCACGATGTTCCACGAATTCGGCCACGGCCTGAACGCGCTGTTCGCCGACGAGGTGTATCCGAGCCTCTCCGGTACCAACACGGCGCGCGATTTCGTGGAATTTCCCTCGCAGTTCGACGAGCGCTGGGCGCTCAACCGCCAGGTGATCGAGCACTATGCGCTCAACTGGCGCACGGGCAGGCCGATCCCGCCGTCGCTGGTGGCGAAGATCCTGCATGCGCGCAACTTCAACTCCGGCTACTCGGTCGGCGAGGAGCTCGCCGCCTCCGAGCTCGACATGCAGTGGCACATGCTGCCCGCCGGCGCACCGCTTCAGAACGCCGACACCTTCCAGCGCGCGGCGCTCGAGCGCACCCACATGGCGCTCGCCGACGTTCCACCGCGCTACCGGTCCAGCTACTTCATGCACATCTGGGCGTCCGGCTACGCCGCCGGCTATTACTCGTACCTGTGGACGGAGATGCTGGCCGATGACGCCTACCAGTGGTGCCTCGACCATGGGGGGCTGACCCGGGCCAATGGCCGGCGCTTCCGCGATCGGGTCCTCGCCCGCGGGCACTCCGAGGGGTACCTCGAGATGTTCCGCAGCTTCTACGGCCGCAATCCGCGGATCGGCCCGCTGCTGCGCTACCGGGGTCTGGTGCGGGCGCAGGCCGGGTGAGGCATGAGCTCCGGTCCCAGTCTGCGGAGCTCACAAATGTTGTAGATTGGCAACAAAAAGCGGCGGACCGAAGGCCGTCCGGTCCGCCGCACCAGGCCTAGGCGCTTAACAAGACCTGTTTCGTCAACGCTGGGGGTACCCGCAACGCTTAGGACCCTGTAAGCTGCGCGACACAGCGACTCGCTAAACGAACGCTCGTTTTAATTTGGGATCCAGGCGGCGAGTGCGAGGAGGGGGTATGTTGAAGAAGAAGGTCGGAACACTTCTGTGCGCCGGGCTGGCGGTATTGGGTCTGGCCGGCTGCGGCCACGACAGCAAGACCAGCACCGTGGCGAGCACTCATCAACGGGGCACGCTGGTGCAGGATCCGGCGTTCCGCACGGCGTCGCTCACGTCGACGGCGCTTACCACTCAGCTCAATGCCAGCGCCTCGGCGAAATCCCTGCTGCAGCTCGCCGGTACGCCCGTATGCGGCGTGGACGTCTACTATTTCAAATACTGGACCGTGGGACCGGACAACTCGCCGCAGATGGCCTCGGGGGCGCTGATGGTGCCCACCGGCGCGGCGGCCCCCTGCACGGGCCCGCGGCCCATCGTGCTGTACGCGCACGGCACGGCCGAATCCTCCACGTACAACATCGCCGACATCGCCGATGCCTCGAATGCCGCCTGGGACGAGTCGGCGATGGTCGCCGCGGTGTTCGCGGCCCAGGGGGACATCGTGGTGGCGCCGAACTACCTGGGCTACGACATCTCGACGCTCGGCTATCACCCTTACGTTGACGGGGCGGCGAACGCCGATGTCATGATGGATGCGCTGACGGCGGCCCGCAAAGCGCTGCTCAGCACCTTCACGCCCAATACCAGCGATGATGGCAGGCTGTACGTCACCGGGTACTCCGAGGGCGGCTACGTCGCGATGGCGACGGTCAAGGCGATGCAGGCGGCCGGCGATACGGTCACCGCGTCCGCGCCGTCTTCAGGGCCGTACGCGCTGGAGGCGTTCGGCGACGCAATACTGTTCGGGCAGGTCAACATCGGCTCGACGGTGTTTACGCCGCTCGTCACGACCAGCTACCAGCATGCCTACAGTAACGTCTACAGCCAGACGTCCGATGTCTATTCCTCGACGTACGCGACGGGCATCGACACGCTGCTGCCGAGCTCGATGTCGCTCACCAGCCTGTTCCAAGGCGGCAAGCTGCCCGAATCGGCGCTGTTCAACAGCACGACGCCGACCTCCTCGACGGGTATCGCCGCGGTGGATGCGGCGGCCGACCAGCTGCTCGCCCTCCCGGCCAGTCCGCCCTACAGCGCCTCGCAGGCGGCGCTGTTCGATGCGGGCTTCGGCAGCCCCTACCTGGTGAACAACTCTTACCGCGTGGGCTACGTGGACGATGCGGTGATCAATCCGGACCAGGCGGAGATGACGCTGATCGGCGGGGGGACGCTGACCTCGAGCGACATCGCGCTGGCCGCTTCGCCCGCGGTCGGTCTGCGCCAGGACCTGAAGCTGAACGACATGCGCAACGGCGGCTGGGCCCCCAAGGAGCCGATGCTGCTGTGCGGCGGCGACCAGGACCCGGAGGTGTTCTTCCTGAACACGCAGATCATGGAGGCGCAGTGGAGCGCGTACCTGGGGACGCTCGTGAACGTGCTCGACCTCAACGCCCCGGCGAGCGGTCCCTATGCGGCGCTGCAGGCGGGCTTCCAGTCGACCTACAACGCGCTGGTTCAGGCGCAGGGGCCCACGGCCATCGAGTCCTACCACACGACCGAAGCGCCGTTCTGTATGGTCGCGGCCCGCGACTTCTTCGCGCAAGTCCCGTAAGCACAGGGAGACGATCATGCAGAAAAAGATCATCACACTCGCGCTCGGCACGGCTCTCGCGCTGGCCGCTTCCGGGGCTTACGCGGATAACGGCAAGCCGAACGACCTGCGCATCGGCGCGTACTTCGTGCACTACGATGTCGTCGCGACCGACATCACGGGGCCGTACACGGTTCCCGGATTGAAAACTTCCGTCGATAACGTCACGACGCTTTATCTGGCCTATGTGCGCACGCTCTCGAGCCACTTCCAGCTCGAGCTCGCCGTTGGGATTCCGCCGGTCACCCATGCCAAGGGCAAGGGGCCGGCGGCGGTGGGCTCGGTGCCCTTCAACGGCAAGGAGATCGCCAGCATCCGCTGGATCTCCCCGACGCTGCTGCTGGAGTACGACTTCCTCAGCCCCCAATCGAAGTGGCGGCCGTTCGTCGGCATCGGAGTGAACTACACGAAGTTCATCGACCGGCAGATCACCCCGGCCGGCGCGGCGGTGAGCGGCGGGCCCCCCCCGATCTCCCCTGCGCGATCTGCGGGGCCGGCGGGCCCCCCCGGGGGCCCGCGTCGCCCTGCCCGGCGGCGGGCCCCCAACGCGCGCGCACCGGCTGCCCCCGGGAACACACGCGCCCCCCCCCACACCCCCCGCACCGCGCGCTCCCCCGCGGGGCACTCCTTTCCACACGGACTGGCGGGGTCTGGTCGCTCA
>OBLK01000165.1_pt1 | contig 21183 bp, 21 predicted proteins | sample 1518871 | NCBI WGS metagenome assembly OBLK01 (sample SAMEA2464837, study PRJEB22497) | soil metagenome | biome: Grassland; feature: Farmland; material: Clay | place: Australia | collected 2013-02-01 | depth 0.8 m
CCGGCGTGACACTGCCGACGCGCTCCTCGAGCACCACGAACGCGGTGTTCGGTGACGTCGCCAGCGCATCCTGCATGGTCATCTGGCCGGGGTAGTCGGCCGCGTTCTTCAGGCAGTACCAGCGCTCGCCGCGGCCGGCCGACGGGCAGTCGTCGCCGCCGCCCTTGAAGATTTCCGACACGTGGGTCTTCGGGACGTCGATGACGTTGTTGATGCCCATGCCCTTCTCGAGGGCGGCACCAGCAGTGAAGATCTTGTAGATGGAGCCGGCACCGAACTTGGTCGTGGTGCTCGGCAGGTCGTACGAGCTCTGCCCGGCGGCCAGGTCGGTGCCGTAGTCGCGGTTGGCCACCAGCGCCGTCACCCGGTGCTTATCGGCCCCGGGCTGGACGATCGCCATGACGTTGGCGATGCCGTCGGCGGTCTTGGGCACCTCGGCCTCGGCGGCGGCCTTGGCGGCGGCCGTGGCCCCGGAGTCCATCGTGGTCTTGATCGTGTAGCCGCCGCGCTTGAGCTGCTCCTCGGTGATACCCAGCTTGGCCAGGTAGTTGATGACGTAGGAGCAGAAGAACCCGGCAGCCGGCCCGGCGCCGACGCAGCCGTTCGGCGGCGCGTTGAGCGGGTTGACCACGCCGAGCGGCTCGGCCTTGGCCGCCGCGGCGGCGTCCGGCGAGATCGACTTGATGTCGGCCATGGCGTCGATCACCAGGTTGCGGCGCTTGAGCGCCTCCTCCGGTTTGCGCACCGGGTCGTAGGCGGTCGTGCTCTTGACGATGCCGGCCAGCAGCGCGGCCTGGGCGATCGTCAGCTTGTCCGGGGTGGTCCCGAAGTACGTGCTCGCCCCGGCCGCGACCCCGTACGAGCGGTTGCCGAAGTTCACGATGTTCAGGTAGCGGGTGAGGATCTCCTCCTTGGTCAGCTCGCGTTCGAGCTGCAGGGCGATCCGGATCTCCCTGGCCTTGCGGGCGGGGGTCTGCTCGATGACCCGGGCCTGCGCGGCCTCGTCTTCACCGGCGACCACGTACAGCAGGTAGTTCTTGACGTACTGCATGGTGAGCGTCGAGCCGCCCTGCACGACGTCGTTGCTGAGCTGGTTGGTGATCAGCGCTCGGGTGGTGCCGCGCCAGTCCACGCCGTCGTGCTCGTAGAACCGCCGGTCCTCGATCGAGATGATCGCCGCCTTCATGGCCATCGCGATCTGCTCGGCCGGCGTGATCGTGCGGTTCTGGTCGTACAGCCACGCGATCGGCTTGCCTGTGATGTCGGTCATCGTCGTGACCAGCGGAAGCTCGCCCTCGACCAGATCGGTCGAGACGCTGTCGACGGTGTCGGTCGCCTGGTTGGACGCCAGCCCCAGGCCGCCGGCGATCGGGAACAGCATTCCCGCCACCAGCACCCCCGCGAGCAGGCACAATCCGACCAGCTTGAGCAGGCCCTTTGTCACTCGCACGGAGCCAGGGTACGCGTCACCCACAACGGGGACATGGTGGATCCGCGAACGGGTGGCTGACGGTTACTGCCGGGATACAGAGATGGAACCCGGCGTTCAGGTGGGAACCATGCCCCTCTACAGTCCGTCAACAGTCTCACGACGAGGGTCGACGGGTCAGCCCAACCTCTCACTGGAACGGGCTCCCGGGGCCGACAGGAGCGGGACCGTGGTGGGAGACAAGGGGGATATGAATTCTCAAACGGGGGACTGGAGGCGACGGGCCGCCTGCCGTGACGGGGATCCGGACCGGCTGTTCGTGCGTGGCGCCGCCCAGCGAGAGGTCAAGGGCGTGTGCTTCGGCTGCCCGGTTCGCACCGAGTGCCTGGCCGAGGCCCTGGACAACCGCATCGAATTCGGCGTGTGGGGCGGCATGACCGAGCGCGAACGCAGGGCGCTGCTGCGCCGCCGGCCGGACGTCGAGTCCTGGCATAGCCTGCTCGACGCGGCGCGTTCCGACCTGGCCAACGACCGGGCCGGCTGAACCTCGACTATTCGGTGAGCCGCTGGCCCATCTCCTGCAGGCCGTCGAGATCGTTGACGTCGTGTGCCAGGGTCGGCACGCCGATCACCGCGACCTGCGGGTGCGCGCCGGTGAACCTGGCCAGCAGCCGGCGCTCGCGTTCGGCGATCGCCATCCGGTCGGCGTGCAGCCGCAGCACCGCCGACGCCAGCGGCGCCACCCCGTTCTGGTCGAGCGACTCCGCCGCCTCGAGCGCCCTGTTCGCCGGCAGGTCGGCCAGCACAGGGTGGGTCCGGTTGAGCACCAGCCCCGCCAGCGGCATCCCCTCTGTCGACAACCGGTCGACGAAGTAGGCCGCCTCGCGCAGCGCGTCCGGCTCCGGCGAGGCGACCACGACGAACGCGGTGCCCGGTGCGCGGAGCAGCTCGTAGGTGGCCCTGGCCCGCTCCCGGAACCCGCCGAACATGGTGTCGAAGGACTGCACGAACGCCGACGCGTCTGCCAGCAACTGGCCGCCGACGATCGTCGAGACGGTCTTGGCGAACAGCGAGAAGCCCGCGGTGGCGATCCGGCGAAGCCCGCGGCCGCCCGCCCTGGCCGGGGCCGACAGCAGCCGGATCATCCGACCGTCCAGGAACGACGCCATGCGCTGCGGTGCGTCCAGGAAGTCCAGCGCCGAGCGCGACGGCGGCGTGTCCACGACGATCAGGTCCCACTCGCCGGCCGCCACCAGCTGACCGAGCTTCTCCATCGCCATGTACTCCTGCGTGCCGGAGAACGACGAGGAGATCGTCTGGTAGAAGGGGTTGGCGATGATCTGGCTGGCCCGCTCCGGGGTGGAGTGCGCCTGCACCATCTCGTCGAAGGTGCGGCGCATGTCGAGCATCATGGCGTGCAGCTCGCCGGAGCCGCGCTTGGTTCCTGGCACCGGGTGCGGGTGGTTCGACAGCTCGCGCAGACCAAGGGCCTGGGCGAGCCGGCGCGCCGGGTCGATCGTCAGCACGACCGTGCACCGGCCGTGCTCGGCGGCCCGCAGCGCGAGTGCGGCCGCGGTGGTCGTCTTGCCGACCCCGCCCGAGCCGCAGCACACCACGACCCTGGTCTCCGGATCCGTGATCAGCGCGTCGAGATCGAGCTTGGGGCTTCTTCTCATTTGACGCCCTGCTCGGTCAGGACGTCGACCAGCTCGTACAGGCCGGCCAGATCGACGCCGTCGGTCAGGTCAGGCAGCTCGATCGAGGGCAGCGCCACCTCACCGAGCCGCTTGATCGCGCTCTCCTGCACCTGGGTGCGCAGCGCGTGCTGCACGGTCTCGGCGACCAGGCCCTCGACGACGTCTGGCGGCAGCTTCAGGCCCGCCTCGACCAGGCCGTTGCGCACCCTGGTGGCGTCCACCCGGCCCGCTGCCGCCGCGGTGACCGAGCGGCTCGGCAGCCGCGACGGGCGCACCCGGTTGCGGATCACCACGCCGGGCCGCAGATCGGCGCTGTCCAGCTCGGCGACCGCGTCCAGGGTCTCCTGCACGGGCAGGTCCTCCAGCAACGTCACCAGGTGCACCGCCGTCTGCTCCGAGTGCAGCAGCCGCACGACCGCGTCGCTCTGGCTGCGGATCGGACCGACCTTGGCCAGGTCGGCCATCGCCTTGGTGACGTCGAGGAACTTGACGACCCGGCCGGTCGGCGGGGCGTCCAGCACGACCGCGTCGTAGACGTGCCGTCCGCCGACGTCGGTGCGGCCCACGCACTCCTTGACCTTGCCGGTGATCAGCACGTCGCGCAGCCCTGGCGCGAGCGTGGTGGCGAACTCGATCGCGCCCATCCGGCGCAGCGTCCGCCCGGCGAAGCCGAGGTTGTAGAACATCGCCAGGTACTCCAGCAGCGCCGCCTCCGGGTCGATGGCCAGCGCCCGCAGCTCGCCGCCACCAGGCGCGACAGCGATCTTCGTCTCCTCGTACGGCAACGGCGGTGTGTCGAACAGCTGCGCGATGCCCTGCCGGCCCTCGGCCTCTATCAACAAGGTGCGGCGGCCGCCGGAGGCCAAGGTGAGCGCGAGCGCCCCGGCCGCGGTCGTCTTGCCGGTGCCGCCCTTGCCGGACACGACGTGCAGCCGGGTTCGCGCGAGCTCGTCCGGCCATCCGCGCGAATTCACGGCATCGAGCGTACGTGTGCTCCTGGCGGCGCTCAGTCCGCGAGGATCAGCACGGCGACGACCAACCAGATCAGTGCGCTCAGTGTCCACACCACGAACTGCGGGAAGACAGTGAGCACTCCGATGATCACCACCGCGACCAGCGACAGGCCCAGCAAGGATGCCCGCAGCACCGCCGGGCCGGCTGGTCCCCGCCCACCGCGCCTTGTCCGAAGCGCGGCGCCGTCTCGTGCTTGTGCGACGGCCGCCATGACCAGCACCAGGCCGCCAACCCCGACGATGACGGCGCCGGCCACCCGCCACAGCTCCACGCGCCGACATTAGCCGGACCGGGCGCCGCTGCGGAGTATGTCGGGCCGAATAGGCTGCGCGGCATGACCAAGTGGGAATACGCGACGGTCCCGCTGCTGATCCACGCGACCAAGCAGATCCTCGACCAGTGGGGCGAGGACGGCTGGGAGCTGGTGACCGTGACCCCAGGGCCGACCGGCGAGCAGATGGTTGCCTACATGAAGCGTCCGAAGGAGTAGCCATGGCATGGACTCAGCGGCTGGCCGAGCTGGGTATCGAGCTGCCGGCCGTTGTGCCTCCGGTCGCCGCCTACGTTCCGGCCAAGCGCTCCGGCTCGCTCGTGTACACCGCAGGGCAGCTACCGATGGTCGAGGGCAAGCTCGCCGCCGTCGGCAAGGTCGGCGCCGACGTCAACCCCGAGCAGGCCAGGCGGCTGGCCCGAACCTGCGCCCTCAACGCGTTGGCCGCCGTGCACGCGCTGGTCGGACTCGACGCCGTGACGCAGGTCGTCAAGGTCGTCGGCTTCGTGGCGTCCGCCCCGGGGTTCACCGGCCAGCCGGCCGTGGTCAACGGCGCGTCCGAGCTGTTCGGTGAGGTGTTCGGGGAGGCCGGCGCGCACGCGCGCTCCGCGGTCGGGGTCGCCGAGCTGCCGCTCAACGCCCCCGTCGAGGTCGAGCTGATCGTCGAGGTGAGCTGACCGGCTTGACCTTGCCCTTGGGGCCGGCCACAGGGTGGTGGACGTGGACGAGCTGATGACCTTGGGGCAGTTCTCGGCGCGGACCCGACTGAGCCGAAAGGCCCTTCGGATCTACGAGGCGCAGGAGCTGTTGCTGCCGGTGCACGTCGACCCGCACAGCGGTTATCGCTTCTACTCGCCGGACCAGGTGCACCGGCCCAGGCTGATTGGCCTGCTGCGCCGGGTCGACATGCCGCTGGAGCGCATCGCCGTGATGCTCGACCTGCCGCCGGACAGCGCGGTCAAGGCGATTCGATCGCACTGGGTGGAGCTCGACGAGCGCCACGTAGGGCGGCGCGAGCTCGTCCGCTATCTGCAGGATCTGCTATCCGAGAGGCAGGACGAGATGTTCGAGGTCAAGACCAGGGACATGCCGCGGCAGAAGGTGATCAGCACCCACCGGCACCTGACCGCCGACCAGCTGCCGGCGTTCATCGACGAGGCGCACGGCAAGCTTTCCAAGCACCTCACCGGCAGCGGCGCGACCGCCGAGGGGCGGTGGTTCGTGATCTACCACGGTGTCGTCGACGAGACGTCGGACGGCCCGGTCGAGGTGGCGCTGCCGTTCAGCGGAGCGGTCGAGCCGCACGAGGACCTCGGGGTGCGGCTGGAGCCGGCGCGGACCGAGGCCTACACCACGCTCCCCAAGTCGCTCGTCCGGTTCCCGGACATCCTGCGCGGCTACGACGCGGTGGAGCGCTGGCTGAACGAGCGTCAGTTGACGGTGGTGCTGTCGCCGCGCGAGGTGTACTTCGCCGCCGACTGGGACCTGCTCGGCGACGACGAACCGGCGTGCGACATCGCCTTCCCGTTCACCCTCGCGGCTGAGCTGGAGAACGCCGGACGGCCCTAGACGGGCAGGGCGCGCAGCGCCCGCACGAGGTCGGCCCGGCCGTCCGGGGTGAGACTCCGGTACGGCCGGGCGGCGACCTGGTCGGTGGCGGCCTCGATGCGCCGCCGCCGCGGGGCGCCCTCGTCCAGCGCGCGGACGCCGTCGACCGTCAGGCCGTACGCCTGCCAGGCGGCGGCGTGGGCGTCACCGCGGTGGTGGCGCAGGGCGCACAGCGCCGCGAACAGCCGCCCGGCGGTGCTGGTCTCGCCGGCTGGGCTGGCTGGGCCGGCTGTGCTGGTCTCGCGGGCTTTGCTGGCGGTGAACGCGTCTGCGAGGGCGTCGAACGCATCGCCCTCCGAGCTGCCGCGGCCGGCGACGATCAGCTCGCCGGCCGTACCCAGCAGGTCGTCCGGTGATCCCCACAGGCCGGTGAACACGCCGTCCATGTGCGCCAGCACCGACGCCAGCAGCTCCCGGCAGCGCGGTGTCGCCGTGATCGTGTCCGGTTCCAAGAACAGCCACCCGCGCGCCGCCAGATCGGCGAGCGCCCCGTCGAGCTCGTCGGCGAGGTACCGGTGGATCGCCCGGACCGCGGGTAGCGGCGCAGGTCCGGGCAGCAGCAGGTCGCAGCAGTTGACCAGGACGTACGCCCCGGGCTGGGCCGATGCCACGAGCGCGGCGCCGCCCGGCCGCAGCGCCGCGTGGCCGCCGGCCACGAGCCGGTGCAGCTCGGCGCCGACCGCGGCGGCCGTGGCGCAGGCGTCGGTGGCCTCGACCGCGAGCCGGCTCGACTCGATCAGCTCGGGGTCGCCGAGCGCCTCCCTTGCTCGTAACGCCTCCCCGAAATGGGCGGCCGCGGCGGACCAGTCACCGAAGTCATAGGCGCACTTGCCGGCGTGCTGGTGCACGAAGTGCGCCCGATCGCCGGCCGCGTCGAGCTCGGCCAGGCACTGCTCGAAGACGGCGTTCGCCTCGTCCAACCGTTCCTGCCACTGCAGCACGTGCGCGTACCGGACCCGGGCCAGCACGGCCTGCTGCGGCGTGCCGTGGGCCACGGCAAGGTCGAGGGCCCTGGACAGCTGCGCCTCGGCGACGTCGAGCCGGCGCAGCATCCTGGCCCGGACCCCGATCTCGGTCCGGTGCCGCCGCTCCGCCTCCGGGTCGCCCGGCACCGGGGCCGTGAGCTGGGCGTCGAGCCAGCCGGTCAGCTCGTCGGCGTCGTTCACGGCGTCACGCAGCGTTTCCGGGTCGACGCGATAACGGGCGGTGTTGGTCATGTCTTCGATCCTGCCGCTACCACTGGGTAATGTGCTGCTCTACGGTTTGGCCAGCGCATCCGATGTTCGGCACGGGAGACGGCGATGTCATCCAACCTCACCAGCCAGGCCGCCAGCGAGCTCGAGGTCATCGAGGGCAGGGCGCCAAACGTTGCCCGGATGTTCCTCGACAGGGTCGAGGCCAGCCCGGACGGCGAGTCGTTCCGCTTCCTACGGGACGGTGAATGGGCCTCGGTGACCTGGGCCGAGACGGCCGACGTGGTGCGGCGGATGGCGGCCGGGCTGATCGCGCTCGGCGTCCAGCCCGAGCAGCGGGTCGCGATCGCGGCGCCGACCGGCTACGCGTGGATCCTCGCCGACCTGGCGATCATGTGCGCCGGGGCGGCGACGACCACGGTGTACCCGACCTCGACCGCGGACGACGTCGCCTACATCCTCGGCGACTCGGACAGCCGTGTCGTGTTCGCCGACGGTGCCGACCAGGTCGCGAAGCTGCGGGAGCGCCGGGCCGACCTGCCGGCCGTCACGAAGGTGGTGGTGTTCCACGCCACTCCTGACGCCGATTGGGAGATCGGGCGGCCCGACCTGGAGAAGCTCGGCGAGCAGCTCCTGGCCGAGAATCCGAACGCCGTGCAGGAGCGCATCGACGGGATCTCCCCCGACTCGCTGGCGACGCTGATCTACACGTCGGGGACGACCGGCCGGCCCAAGGGCGTGCGGCTGCGCCACTCGTCCTGGACCTACGAGGGCGCCGTCGTCGCCGCGCAGGGCATCCTGACCGAGGAGGACCTGCAGTACCTGTGGCTGCCGCTGGCGCACTCGTTCGGCAAGGTGCTGCTCACCGCCCAGCTGCAGATCGGGTTCGCGACCGCGATCGACGGCCGGGTCGACAAGATCGTCGAGAACCTCGCCGTGGTGCGCCCGACGTTCATGGGCGCGGCGCCGCGGATCTTCGAAAAGGCGCACAGCCGCATCGTCACGATGGCCGAGGGCGAGGGCGGCCTCAAGGCCAAGATCTTCAACTGGGCGTTCGACGTGGGTCTGAAGGTGTCGCGGATGCGGCGCGAGGGCAAGGAGCCGGGCCCACTGCTCGCGGCCCAGCACAAGCTCGCCGACCGGCTCGTGTTCTCCAAGATCCGCGAGCGGTTCGGCGGCAGGGTGCGGTTCTTCATCTCCGGCGCCGCAGCGCTCAACCGCGACATCGCCGAGTGGTTCCACGCCGCCGGCATCCTGATCCTCGAGGGCTACGGGCTCACCGAGACCAGCGCCGGCTCCTTCGTCAACCGGCCGGACGAGTACCGGTTCGGCACCGTCGGAAGGGTCTTCCCCGGGACCGAGGTGAAGATCGCCGAGGAGGACGGCGAGATCCTGCTGCGGGGTCCTGGCGTGATGGACGGTTACCACAACCAGTCGGAGCTGACCGCCGAGGCGCTCGACGCCGACGGCTGGTTCCACACCGGCGACATCGGTGAGCTGGACTCCGACGGCCTGCTGCGGATCACGGACCGGAAGAAGGACCTGTTCAAGACCTCCGGTGGTAAGTACGTCGCGCCGTCCGCGGTCGAGTCCAAGTTCAAGGTCGTCTGCCCGTACGTGAGCGAGATGGTCGTGCACGGCGAGGGCCGCAATTACTGCACCGCGATCATCACGCTTGACCCGGACGCGATGGCCCAGTGGGCCGAGCAGAACGAACAGGGCGGCAAGTCCTACCAGGAGGTGGTCTCGTCCGAGCCGGTGCACGCGCTGGTCACCGAGTACGTCGAGACGCTCAACGGCCGGCTCAACCGGTGGGAGACGATCAAGAAGTTCGTCATCCTCGACCACGACCTGTCGATCGAGGGTGGCGAGATGACGCCGAGCATGAAGGTCCGGCGCAAGGCCGTCGAGCAGAAGTACCGCGACCAGCTGGACGCCCTCTACGCCTGACCGTCACCCCTGCGGTCAGAACCCGGCGAGGCTGCGAGCACGCTGCAGCACTCGCTGCAGGTGAAGGCCGCGGTGCACGTCGAGCGGGTGCGCGGTCCGGCCACCGCGCACCACCTCGGTCAACTCGTCGAGCAGCACCGCGTAGCTGTCCAGCGCCGACGTAGAGCGGCCGCCGAACTGGCTGTGGCCGCGGTCGCCGTAGACGTCCAGTGAGATCACGGTCGGGATGACCGCGAGCTTGAGCGACATCGACGCGGTGCTGGTCGCGCCGCCGGCGTGGCCGAGGATCAGGTGCCACAGGTCCGGGTCGCTGCGGTGCGAGGCGTAGACCTCGGTCACCTCGCCGAGCGCGGCGTCGAGCAGGTCGACCACGTGCGGACCGAGGTCGGCGAGCGCGCCGTCGGCGTGCCGCCATGGCGAGTTGGCGAAGTCGCCGCCGAGCAGCACGCCCGACAGCCAGCGCGCCGTGCCGCCGCGCCAGCCGCCCAGCTCGGACACCTCGGCCAACCACGACCTGGTCTCCGGTGCGAACCGCAGGGTTAGCACGACGATGCTCGCGACGCCGGCGTGGTCCACGGCCTCGGCCAGCCGAGCGGCGCCGTCGAGCGTCGCGGCGATCGGCTTCTCCAGGATGAGGTGCCGGCCGGCCTTGGCAGCGGTCACCGCGTGCTCGGCCTGCACCGCCGGCGGCACGGCGAAGCTGATCGCGTCGCTCGCCGCGATCAGCTCGTCGATCTCGCCGAACGGCTCGACCTGGTGCGCGCCGGCCAGCTCGGCCGCCGCGGCCGGCCGCCGCGCCCACACGCCGGCTAGCTCGGTACCGGGATGGGCGACGATCGCGGGCGCGTGCACGGCCCTGGCCCACGGCCCGGCACCCACGACGCCGATCCGTAGTCGCTGCGTCATGGCCCGAGCGTACGGTGATCGCGTGCCGGACTTCCCCACCCACCTCGTGCTACCACCCGATTTCGTGCCTGACCCGCTGCCGCCGCCGGTCGAGCCGAAGGACGCGGCGACGGTCATGCTGCTGCGCGACGGCGCGAGCGGCCTCGAGGTGTTCCTGCTGCGCCGGGTCGCCCAGATGGCCTTCGCCGGGGGGATGACCGTCTACCCGGGTGGAGGCGTGGACCGGCGCGACGCCGACGCCTCGGTCGCGTGGGCCGGCCCCGAGCCGGGCTGGTGGGCGCGGCGGTTCGGCTGCGACGTGCCGCTGGCCAGGGCGCTGGTGTGCGCGGCGGTGCGGGAGACGTTCGAGGAGTCCGGCGTGCTGCTGGCCGGGCCGGACGGCGGCAGCGTGGTGGCCGACGCCGCCCAGTTCGCCGACGCCAGGGCGGCGCTGGTGGACCGCGAGCTGTCGCTGGCCCGGTTCCTGGCCGATGCGGGCCTGGTGCTGCGCGCCGACCTGCTGCGGCCGTGGGCGAACTGGGTGACCCCGGCCGGTGAGCAGCGCCGCTACGACGCCCGGTTCATGCTCGCCGCGCTGCCGGCCGGGCAGCAGGCCGACGGCCACACGACGGAGGCGGTCGAGGCGGCCTGGTGCCGCCCGGCCGACGCGCTCGCCGACCGGGCCGCCGGGCGGCGCTGGCTGATGCCGCCGACCTGGTACACGCTCGGCGAGCTGGCCGAGCTCGACTCGGTGGCGCGGGCTCTCGCCGCCTCGGAGCGCCAGCGCATCGAGAAGATCACGCCGCAGCTCGTGCGCACCGGCGGCGAGCTGCACCTGACCTTCCCCGGCGACCCTCGCTACCAGCCGGCGGCCAGCCAGTGAGCGGCGGGCACCCGGCCTACGGCATCCGCCGGCGGGTGACCGACGGGGCGGCAGTACTGCTCGCGGCGAACCCCTCGCCGATGACGCTCGACGGCACCAACACGTGGTTGCTCGGCGATCGCGGTTCGGTCGTGGTCGACCCCGGGCCGGACGACGAGACGCACGTCCGCTCGGTAGCGGAGGCGGCGCCGGGCCTGCGGCTCGTGCTGATCACGCATCACCATCCCGACCACACCGGCGGCGCCCGGCTGCTGCACGAGCTGACCGGCGCGGCCGTGCGCGCGTCGGACCCGGCGCATTGCGTGGGCGCCGAGCCGCCGCTCGTCGACGGCGAGACGGTCGACGTCGACGACGTCCGCCTGCGGGCCCTGGCCACGCCCGGCCACACGGCCGACTCGGTGTGCTTCGAGTTGGCCGGCGGGGGCGGCGTGCTGACCGGCGACACCGTGCTCGGCCGGGGCACGACGGTGATCATGGCGGGCGACGGCGACCTCGGCGACTACCTTGCATCGCTGCGACGGCTCGGATCACTGCCGGCCGGGGCGCCGGTGCTGCCCGGCCACGGGCCCGAGCTGCCGGACCTGGCGGTCACCGCGCGCCAGTACCTGGCCCACCGCGAACAGCGGCTCGACCAGGTGCGCGATGCGCTTGGCCGGCTCGGCGCAGAGGCCTCCGCCCGCCAGGTCGTCGAGCTGGTCTACGCCGATGTCGACCGGGCGCTCTGGCCGGCCGCCGAGATGTCGGTCCGCGCACAGCTCGACTACCTGCGCCGCTGACCGCTCGGCGTGCCCAGCCGACCGGCGACCGGTTGCGCGGGGAAACTTGCGGATTAGACCATTCGAGCTTGGCCTCGAGCCCTCGCGAGCGCTCCTGCCAGCGATAACGCGGCCGGACCCGGCACCTCGGTCGGTCGCGGGCTCACTTGCTGGCGGCTGACCTAGATCAGCCTACGACGCCTTGACCTGCGCAAACTGCCATTCGGACTGGTGGGTGGCAGGTGCCGTCCGCTGGCCGGTCCAAGGTCACTGTTGGTGATGTTGCAGGTGGTCGCCGCTGTAACGCGTTTTGGCCGCTCGGCGCCATTTGGGGGCTCCCGGGCGCACCTGATGGTGTCTCGCTTGATCACCGTGCGTGCACGCCCACAAAATCGTCTCGTCCGGCCGCCACAGCGTTTGGGGGGTCAACCGCGGACCGCCGGACCGGCCATCCGGCCTACATCGAGAGCGGAGAGAAGGGAGTCGCACCATGGTCGAAAGTCGAGGCCGTAGCAACCCAACTCGCCACGGCCTGGGCGCGTGCCAGTGACCAGGCCGGAGAGCGCGGTCGAGCAGTTCGCCCGTGAGCTGCGGGAGCTTCGGCGGGAGGCGGGAAGTCCCAGCTACCGCAGCATGCAGGACCGCGGGTACGTGTCCTACTCGTCACTGTGCCGGGCGGCGCTGGGCTACCGGTTGCCGACCTGGCCGGTCGTCCACGGGTTCGTGACCGCGTGCGGCGGTGACCTGGGCGAGTGGAAGGCCCGCTGGCAGGCGGCCCGCGCGGCAACCCGGAGTCTGCCCGACGCCGCCGGGGTGGAGACGGTCCCGCAGCTGAGGTGCGCGGTGCACGACATCCTCAGCCAGCACGACGTCGGCGTGGTGAGCACGATGATGCGCGAGCCACTGTCCACGGTGCGCAAGCTGGGCAGGCGGCCGGACGTTGCCGACCCGGTGCTGTTCGAGCGGTTCCTGAAGGCGTGCGGTGCCACCGACGACGAGGTGCGGGAGTGGACGCAGGCCTGGCGCCAGATCGTGGCCAACGAGGCCGAGCGGGCCGGCGCCGCGCCGGTCGGCATCGCGCCGCCCGACGTCGCGCCTGCCAACGTCGCGCCTGCCGACGTCGGGCAGGCTAGCGCCGAGCTTGCCGACGCCGAAGAGGTCGACCGGGACCAGCCGGCCCCGGATGGCCTCGGCGATGTCGCCGATTACGACACGCTGCTGGCGAAGCTGCGGGACCTGTGCGCGGCCCGCGGTGTCAGCTGCGGCGACATCGAGCTCAGCACCGGCGGCCGGCTGACGGCGGACGACGCGGGGGCCATCCTCGGCGGTGCGCGGCCGGCGTCCGGTGAGGAGTTCGTCCTGCTGCTGCGCGCGCTCGGCGTGCGGGCCGGCGTCGACCGCTGGGTTGACTCGTGGGCCCGGGTCAGCGGCTCGGTAGCCGGCCGGCAACAGCAGCCCGGCGGCGTGCGGTTGCGACTGCGGCGGATGGTCCACGCGCTGATGGTCGTCGGGCTGTCGTGATCGTGATCTCCACGCTGCGGCCCCGGCCGCGCCGGCGGCGCCGGCGGCCGCGCAGACCGGCTCCTGATGGTGTGCGTCTGCATCGCTCGCGGGCGGCGCAGACAGCAACGTCCGCCGGCGCAGCCACACCAGCCCGGCGAGCAGGACGCCCGCGGCGCAGGCGGCCAGGAACGCCATCGGCGGTCCGGCGACCTCCACGATCACGCCGCTCGCCGACTGGCCGACCGCCAGCCCGAGCGGCACCGCCGTGATCAGCCAGCCGAACGCCCCCGCCGACGCGCCCCGCGGCGCGGCCGAGGCGATCACGGTCGAGGGCGTGGGGGCCTGGGGCGGGGTCAGGGAGCCGACCACGAGGATCGCGGCGGCCAACCCGCCGAGCCCGCTCGACAGCGCAAGCAGCGGCAGCAGCAGCGAGAACACCAGCAGCAGCGCCGCCGGCCGGCGATGCAGACCGCGTGGCCACGGCCGCAGGCCGTACAGCAGGCCGGCCGCCACCGAGCTGACCGAGGCGAGGCTCAGCAGCAGCCCGCCGAACTCGGGCCGGCCGGCCGCCGTCGCCGCGGCCGGCACAGCGACCTCCACGAAGCCGATCGTCACCCCGAACCCGAGCGCCGCGATCACGAGCGTCTGCATGCCCGGCATCCGGATCGCCCCGAGCAGCCCGAGCGAACGCCCGCCCGGCCGGGAGCCGCGCCAGGCTCGCACCGCAGGCGTCATGGCGAACGCCACCGCGCCGGCGACCAGCATGGCCGCGCTCACGACGACGCCGGTACCGGCCCACCACGACGTGGCCGCCAGCAACCCGGCCAGGCCCGGACCCAGGATGAAGAACACCTCGAGGGAGATCGCGTCGTAGGCGTAGGCGGCGTTGCGCACCGGGCCGGGCGCCAGCAGTTGCGCCCACAGTGCCCGGGAGGCCGAGCTGACCATCGGCTGGCACGAGCCGACGCCGTAGGCGGCGGCCACAAGCAGCGCCGGGTGTGCCCCGGACTGCACCGCGGCGATCTCCAGGGCCACCAGGACCATGAACACCGCGCTGAACGCCAGCAGCGGGCGGGTCGGCCCGATCCTGTCGACGATTCGTCCCTGCGCAACCGAACCCGTCGCGACCCCGACCAGGGCGCCGGCGGTCACCGCCCCGGCGATCGCGAACGAGCCGGTCGCGCGCTGCACGTAGAACAGCAGGGCCAGCCCGACCATCGCGATCGGCAGCCGGGCCAGCGCAGACGCGATAGCCGGGGTCAGCGCGCCCGGCGCGGTCAGGGCGGCCCGGTAGTGGCCGATCGAGGCGGACTGGGACATGAGTACCACGCTAGCAATTACTGGTACCGACGTACCACTAATTTCCGAGGCGTAGGATGGAGGTCACGGAAAGGTCACGTTTCGCCCGGGACGAAGCAACCACCTAGGGGCCTGCCTCGTCCTCAAAGGTGAAGCCCGAGGCGCGGCCGGGAAACGCGCCAGGGGCCGACAGGTCCGGGCACTTCGGATTCGGGGCCGAGGTACCGGGCGGGGGAGCGCGATCCGTCGGGGTTCGGGATCGCGCGACGGGGAAGGGCCGGAGCGCCGCGTCGGGGGCGGCGCACCGGCCCTTCCTCCTTTTCGACTGCCAGAAGCCCTGACGCAGGTCAGCGGGCGCGGCGGGCCAGCCGCTCCGGCTCGAGGATCAGCACGCTCTTGCCCTCCAGCCGCAGCCAACCGCGGTGCGCGAAGTCGGCCAGTGCCTTGTTGACCGTCTCCCTCGACGCCCCCACCAGCTGGGCGATCTCCTCCTGGGTGAGGTCGTGGGTCACCCGCAGCAGCCCGCCGTCCTGCGTGCCGAACCGCTGGGCCAGCCGCAACAGTTCCTTGGCCACCCGGCCCGGCACGTCGGTGAAGATCAGGTCGGCGAGCATGTTGTTGGTCCGGCGCAGCCTTCTGGCCAGCACGCGAAGCAGCTGTTCGGCGATCTCGGGTCGCTTGGCGATCCATTCGCGCAGCGCCGGCCGGTCGAGGCTGACCGCGCGCACGTCGGTCACCGCGGTCACCGACGACGTGCGCGGGCCCGGGTCGAAGATCGACAGCTCGCCGAACATGTCCGACGGGCCCATCACGGCCAGCAGGTTCTCCCGGCCGTCCGGCGCCCGGCGGCCGATCTTCACCTTCCCGGACAGGATGATGTACAGCCGGTCACCCGGCTGGCCCTCGGCGAAGATCTCATGGCCGCGGGCGAACTCGACCGACTCGAGCGACCCGGCTAGAGCCTCGGCGGCCGCCGGGTCGACGCCCTGGAAGATGCCGGCTCTGGCAAGCGTCTCGTCCACTCTGCCCTCCTGCTAACGACCGGCCCGCGATGCGCTCACGATCGGCTCAGGACGGCACCGCCCGCACGCCGACAGCGTCAGGTCCGCTGCCGATCACTTGCGGCAGCTTAGAGGCTCTGCACCGGCGCCCGCACGACCGTCACGCCACCGGGCCTGGCCCAACGGCGGCGAAATCGTCTGGAAACCCGGTCAGGACGCACGCCGACGCGGCGGCCGCGTCTGAGCCGGTGGCAGCTTCGGCAGCGGCACCGTGGCGGCCATCGGGTCCGGCTCGTGGGCCCGCACCTGAGCGATCGGCATCGTCCGAGCGGCGGGCTCGCGCTTGCGCTTGCGCCGCCGGAACAGCTCCAAGGCGCGGCCGATGCCCTGCCGGAACAGTGCACGGACCTCGTCCGGCCTGGCTTGGTCGAGGAACTCCTCGACGTCCTTCTCGGCGACGGCCACCTGGCGCAGTCGAGCTTCAACGCGCTCCATCGCCAACGCGAAGAACATGATCAACAGCGGTATCGCGGCTACCAACCATGCAGTCATGACGGGGGAATCCTCGCGCACTACCGGTACGGGTATGCAACCGGGTCGGGTTTTATCGGCGTGTCGCGCAACGGCGCAGGTCCGGCGGGGCAGATCGGCCGCCGGTACGCCTGCGGGTGCGCAGCAGAGGGGCCCGCCAACATCCGTACGCTGTTGGGGTGCCCGTTGCTCCGCCCACTCGCCGCCGCAGCCGCTCCTTCGCCGCAGAAACCAGGCTCGGGCTCGTCCGGCGGGCTCGACGGATGGTGCGGCACCTGGCGATCGCCTACCCCGACGCTCATTGCGAGCTGGACTTCACCACGCCGCTGGAACTGACGGTCGCGACGATTCTGTCCGCGCAGACGACCGACGTCCGGGTCAACGAGACGACCCCGGCGTTGTTCGCGAAGTACCGGACGGCCGCCGACTACGCCAGGGCCGATCGGGCCGAGCTGGAGGCGATCATCCGCCCGACCGGCTTCTACCGGAACAAGGCCACGTCGCTGATAGGACTGGGCGCGGCGCTTGTCGAGCGCTTTCACAGTGAAGTCCCCACCAAGTTGGATGATTTGGTCACCTTACCGGGCATCGGGCGGAAAACGGCCAATGTCATCCTGGGCAACGCTTTCGGGGTACCTGGCATAACGGTGGATACCCATTTCGGTCGCCTGGTACGCCGGTGGGGATGGACCCAGGAGGAGGACCCGGTCAAGGTCGAGCGCGCGATCGGTGAGCTGGTGCCGAAGCGGGACTGGACGATGCTGTCGCACTGGGTGATCTTCCACGGGCGCCGGGTCTGCCACGCCCGGCGGCCGGCCTGCGGGGTGTGCACGCTGGCCAGCGACTGCCCGTCGTACGGGTTGGGGCCGACCTCGCCCGACGAGGCGGCCAAGCTGGTCAAGGGCCCGGAGATCGAGCACCTGCTGGCGCTGGCCGGGCTGTCGCCGGTGGACGATCCGACGGGTGCCGGCCGGTGAGCTTGACCGGGCGCCGCGCGATGGCGCTTCGCTGGACCCTGGTGGTGGCCTTGCTGGTCGCGGCCAGCGCGGTCGCCCTGTGGCCGCGTGGCGACGCCGGTCTCGGCGGCCAGGTCCAACAGTCCGGTTCGACGTCAGGTCCCGGCGCCGGGCTGCGGTCGGCGCCCGACGTGGCAAAGCTGCGGCAGCAGGCCGCACTCGAGCCGTGTCCGACGGCCGCTGTTCCGGCCGGCACCGCCAGCGCCACAGGCGGGGCTGCCGCGGTCTCGCCGCTGGCCGGCGTCCAGGTGCCGTGCCTTGGCGACGGCTCGACGGTGGAGCTTGCGCCCGCCCTGGCCGGGCGTCCGGTGCTGCTCAACGTGTGGTCGCACACGTGCGAGCCGTGTCGCGAGGAGCTGCCCGTGTTGCAGCGGTACGCCGCCGAGCCGGGTGCCGTCGAGGTGCTCGGCGTGCAGGTCGACGGGTCGCCGCAGGCCGGCCTGGCCTTGCTGACGGCGCTGGGGGTGCGGATGCCCTCGGTGTCCGACCCGGACGGCGAGCTTCGCGCCGCGCTCGGCGCGCCGCAGGTGCTGCCGCTGACGTACCTGGTGGACCCGTCGGGCGAGGCTCGGATGGTGAATCCACCGGTGGTCTTCCGCTCGACGGCCGAGGTCGGCGACGCCGTGCGCCGGCTGACCGAAGCGGCGCAGCGGTGAGGCGGTCGGTGGGCCCGCTGGTCGAGCCGTCCAGCGTGCCGGACTGGCTGCGTCCGCTGGTGACGGTGAGCGCCGAGCTGCCGTCCTCCGCGCTGACGCGGGTCCCGACCCCGCCGGCTGGCGTCGGCAGGCCGGCCGCCGTGCTGATCCTTCTGGGCGAGGACGCCCACGGCGCCGCCACCGGGCCGGACGTGCTGCTGCTGCGGCGAAGCGACGGCCTGCCCTCGCACCCCGGCCAGGTGGCGTTCCCCGGCGGTGCGATCGACGAGGGCGACGACGGGCCGGTGGCCACGGCGCTGCGCGAGGCCACCGAGGAGGTGGGCCTGGACCCGGGCGGCGTGCAACCGATCGCGCTGTGGCCCGAGCTCTACATCCCGCCGTCACAGTTCGTCGTCACGCCGGTGCTCGCGCACTGGCCGCGGCCAAGCGCCGTCGCCGCGGTCGACCCCGGCGAGACCGCGGCCGTGGCCAGGGTGTCGATCACCGACCTGGCCGACCCGGTGAACCGGTTCAACGTGCGGCACCCGTCGGGCTGGGTTGGCCCGGCGTTCGCGCTGCCCGGCATGATCGTCTGGGGCTTCACCGGCGGGCTGCTGGCCGCGCTGCTCGCGCTGGCAGGCTGGGCCAAACCGTGGGACGAGACCGACGTGCGTGATCTCGACGAGGCCTGGCGTCAGGTCGAGCGGACCGGCCGGAGGTGGGACTGAGTGAACTGGGTCGACGTCCTGGTGATCGTGCTCGCGCTCATCGCCGGGATCTCCGGCGCCAGGCAGGGCATGGTGACCGCGCTGGCCTCGCTGTCCGGTGTGCTGCTCGGCGCGATCGTCGGCGTGCAGATCGCGCCGTCACTGGTCGAGCGGTTCCCCAGCACCACGACCAGGGTGGCGTTCACCGTGGCCATCCTGGTGCTGCTGGTCGCACTCGGCGAGACGCTCGGCGTGTGGGCCGGGCGGGCGGTCCGCCAACGCATGCACGTCGAACCGGTCCGGCGGGTCGACAGCGCCCTCGGCACCGTGGTGCTCGCGCTCGCCGTGCTGGTCGTCGCCTGGCTGGTGGCAGTTCCGCTCACCTCGGCGAGCTCGGCCGGCGTCGCCTCCGCGGTCAACCACTCGGTGATCCTGGGCGCCGTCGACAAGATCATGCCCGACCCGGCCAGGCAGCTTCCGGCCGATCTGCGCCGGTTGCTGCGGCAGTCGGGCTTCCCAGATGTGCTCGGCCCGTTCGCCGAGACGCCCCAGGCCGAGGTCGCGGCGCCGGACCCGGCCTTGCAGGCCAGCCCGGTCGTCCAGCAGCTACGCCCGAGCGTGCTCAAGGTCCGCGGTCGGGCACCGTCGTGCGGCCGCGCCCTGGAGGGCACCGGGTTCGTCATCGCGCCCGAGCGGGTCATGACCAACGCGCACGTCGTCGCCGGCACCGAGGAGGTCGGCGTCGAGACGGCCCGCGGCCTGGCCGCCGGCCGGGTCGTCCTCTACGACCCGGAGTCCGACCTCGCCGTGCTCGCCATCCCTGGCCTGGAGGCGCCGCCGATCCAGTTCTCCCCGACCGACGCCGAGTCCGGCGCCTCCGCGATCGTGCTCGGCTACCCCCTCGACGGGCCCTACCAGGCCTCCGAGGCCAGGGTCCGCCAGCGCATCGAGCTGCGCGGGCCGGACATCTACGAGTCCCAGACCGTGGTGCGCGACGTCTACACCGTCCGCGCCGTCGTCCGAAGCGGAAACTCCGGCGGCCCGATGGTCGACCCGACCGGCCAGGTCCTCGGCGTCGTGTTCGGCGCGGCGGTCGACGACGACGACACCGGCTTCGTCCTCACCGCGGACGAGGTCGCCGACGAGGTCGCCCAGGCGCCGACGCTCGACACCGAGGTCTCCACCCGGGCCTGCGCCGCCTGACCGGCCTACAGGAAGTTGACCAAGGCCCTGGTCGTGGTCAGTGGGGCTTCCTGGTGGACGAAGTGCCCGACGTCGGGCAGCAGCCGGTACCGGTAGCCGGGGCCGGCCCAGGCCGCCGACGCGCGCGCCGTCGGTTCGAGGACGCATGGGTCGAGGTCGCCGTGCAGCTGCAGGACGGGCACCGTGACGCGGTGGTCGAGCGCGGCGGCGAACCGCCGGCCTTCGCTGCGCAGCTGGGACCGTGCCGCCCACCGGTAGTACTCCATGGCGCTGTGCGCGACACCCGGGATCAGCATCGCCTCGCGGTTGCGCCGCACCACCTCGTCGAACTCGGGGGCGACGGCCCACTTCGGGCCGGCCCAGGTGCGCATCAGCCGTTCGACGTGGGCGGCGCCATCGGTGCGCAGCCGCCGCTCCGGCAACCGCGGCAGCTGGAAGCCGAGGATGTAGCGGGACGCGGCGCCCTGCCCGCGGGGCTCGCGACGGATCGCCCGGCGCATCGCGAGCGGGTGCGGCGCCGACAGCGCGGCGACCGACCGGACGAGCCTCGGGTGCAAGGTGGCGACCGTCCAGGCCAGCATCGCGCCCCAGTCGTGCCCGACGACCGAGGCGGAGCGCTCACCGAGCGCACGGATCAGCCCGGCGACGTCGCCGGCCAGCGTCCAGCTGTCGTAGCCGCGCGGCGGCTTGTCGGAGTCGCCGTAGCCGCGAAGGTCGACCGCAACGGCGCGAAAGCCCGCGTCGGCGAGTCCGATCAGCTGGTGCCGCCACGTCCACCAGAACTCGGGAAAGCCGTGCAACAGCAGCACCAGCGGACCGCTGCCCAGCTCGGCGACGTGCAGCCGGATGCCGTTGGCCGAGATGTCGCGGTGCGTCCAGGGGCCCGCGATCCGTACGGTCGACGGGTCCGGCATCCGCACGGCGGTCGGCTCAGGCCCTCGGGCCGAAGCCGGCCGGACCGACTTGATCATGGCTGTCGTCATCCGACTGCTCGGGCCGCCGGATCAGCGCCGCGGTGTCGCGCACGGCGTTGATCGTCCGTTCCGGCTTCTGGATGCTGCGCACCCGCCGGGCGCCAAGCTGCACCAGCAGCGCCGCGGCCAGCACCATCATCAGGAAGACGATCGTGTACGCCGCCCAGCGCGGCACGAAGAGGGCGATCACCTCGGCGATCGCGAAGAACAGGAAGAACAGCGAGAACAGCACGATGGTCAGCGCGGCGATGAAGTAGATGCTTCCCTGCAGGCCCTTGCGGACCTCGCCGACTACCTCCGATTTGGCCAGCTCGACCTCGGACCTGATCAGCGTCGAAAGGTGCGTGGTCGCGTCCTTGACCAGGTCGCCGATTGACTGGTCGCCGAGGGCTGGTGGCAGGTCGGGCGACAGCGGGATCGACGGGACCTCGCGGCCGAGTCCACCTCCGTGCTGGGTGCTGGTCACGGCGGTCATCGTGCCACGCCGGAACGCGTGCGGCCGTTCGGGCCAGCGCTCCGGCGGCTGACCCGCCCCAAGCGGCGGCCGGGGCGCACGCCTATGGTCGGCGGGTGGGCGGGCGAACCCGACAGGGCACGCCCCCAGGAGTGGGGGGCACGCTCTGTGGGGG
>OBLK01000166.1_pt1 | contig 21170 bp, 14 predicted proteins | sample 1518871 | NCBI WGS metagenome assembly OBLK01 (sample SAMEA2464837, study PRJEB22497) | soil metagenome | biome: Grassland; feature: Farmland; material: Clay | place: Australia | collected 2013-02-01 | depth 0.8 m
TCCTACAGCGAGGCGATGGAGCTGGCGTATTTCGGCGCCAAGGTCATCCACCCGCAGACCATGGCGCCGGCGGTCGGCGATGCCATCCCGATCTGGATCCGCAACACCTTCGCGCCGGAGAAGCCCGGCACGCTCATCTGCGCGAAGCCCGTCTCGCAGCTCCCGGTCAAGGGCATCGCCAGCATCGAGCAGGTGGCGCTGGTGAACCTGGAGGGCGCCGGCATGATCGGCGTGCCGGGCACCGCGCACCGGCTGTTCGGCGCGCTGCGCGAGGAGGGCATCTCGGTCATCCTGATCTCCCAGGGCAGCTCCGAGCACTCGATCTGCTGCGCCATCCCGCAGGAGGAGGGCGACCGCGCCGCGGCGGTGATCCGCCGCGCGTTCGAGCGGGAGCTCGCGGAAGGGCAAATTCAAAGTGTGGAGATCGATCCCGAGCTGGCGATCCTGGCCATCGTCGGCGACGGTATGGCGGGCCACCCGGGTGTGGCCGGCAAGGTGTTCAACGCCCTCGGCACCGCCAGCGTCAATGTGCGCGCCATCGCGCAAGGCGCCTCGGAGCGCAACATCTCGGTGGTCGTCGACGGCCGTTCCGCCACGCGCGCGCTGCGGGCGGCGCATGCGGGACTGTATCTGTCGCCGCACACCATTTCCGTCGGTGTGATCGGACCGGGCACCGTCGGCCGCGTGCTGCTCGATCAGATCGCCTCGCAGAGCGAGCGGCTGCGCGGGCAGTGCAAGCTCGACCTGCGGGTGCGGGGTCTGCTCGGCACCAGGCGCATGCTGCTGTCCGAGACCGGCGTCGCCCTCGATGCCTGGCAGGAGCAGTACGAGCGCAGCGAGGCGGCGGCCAGTCTGGAGCGGTTCATCGAGCACGTGCGCGTCGATTACCTGCCCCACACCGTGATCATCGATTGCACGGCGAGCAGCGAGATCGCGGCGCGCTATGCCGACTGGCTGCGCGCCGGCATGCACGTGATCACGCCCAACAAGAAGGCCAACAGCGCCGCCCTGTCCTACTATCGGGCGGTGCACGAGGCCCGCCGCGCCGGCTCGGCGCACTATCTGTACGAGGCGACCGTGGGGGCGGGGCTGCCCGTGGTGCACACCCTGCGCGACCTGCGCGAGACCGGCGATGAGATCACCAGCATCGAGGGCATCTTCTCCGGCACGCTCGCCTACCTGTTCAACGTCTACGACGGCGGCTCGAAGTTCTCCGACATCGTGCGCGACGCGCGCCGGCGCGGCTACACCGAGCCCGATCCGCGCGACGATCTGTCGGGCATGGACGTGGCGCGCAAGCTCATCATCCTCGCCCGCGAGATGGGTCTGGAGCTCGAGCTCGCCGATGTCCGGCTCGAGAGCCTGGTGCCGCCGGGACTGGAGCACGGCTCGATCGACGAGTTCATGGCGCGCCTGCCGCGCCACGATGCGGCCATGCACGAGCGGCTCGAGGCCGCGCGCTCGCGCGGCAAGGTGCTGCGCTACCTCGGACGGATCACCGCGGACGGACAGGCGACCGTCGGGCTGGTCGAGCTCGATGCCAAACACGCCTTCGCCAACATCGCGCTCACCGACAACGTGGTGCGCTTCGCCACGCGCCGCTACTGCGACAATCCGCTCATCGTGCAGGGCCCCGGCGCGGGACCCGAGGTGACCGCCGGCGGGGTGTTCGCGGACCTGCTGCGCCTGTCGGCCTATCTGGGGGCACGCCTATGAGCACCGAGCTCGCCTGGGCCACCGCGTTCGCGCCGGCCTCCAGCGCCAACGTCGCCATCGGCTTCGACATCCTCGGCTTCGCCGTCGATGCCCTGGGCGATCGGGTGACGGTGCGCCGTACGGCGAAGCCCGGTGTCACCATCTCGGGCATCACCGGCGTGGCGGGGGAGCTGCCGAGCGACCCGGAGCAGAACACCGCGGGGCGCTCCCTGCTCGCCATGGAGGCGGCGCTTCAGCCCGGGTTCGGATTCGACATGAGCATCGAGAAGGGCATTCCGCTCGGCTCCGGCCTGGGCGGCTCGGCGGCTTCGGCGGTCGGGGCGGTGATGGCGGCCAACGCGCTGCTTGGCGCGCCGTGCGAGAAGCTCGAGCTGTTGAAGTTCGCCATGCAGGGTGAGGCGGTGGCGAGCGGCTCGCTGCACGTGGACAACATCGCCCCGTCGCTGTTCGGCGGCCTGGTGCTCACGGTCGGGATAGATCACCCGCGGATCAAGCGCATTCCGGTGCCGTCCGTGATCCGCGCCGTCATCGTTCATCCGCACATGTTCCTCGCGACCCGCCAGGCGCGCGCCATCCTGAGCCGCAGCGTGGAGCTGTCGGATTTCGTCTGGCAGACGGCCAACCTCGCCGGGTTCATCTCCGGCTGCTATACGGACGATCTGGACATGATCCGCGAGTCCTTCCAGGACGTGGTGATCGAGCCGCAGCGCCAGGCGCTCATTCCGGGGGTCCAGGAGGTGCGCGCGGCGGCGATGCGCGCGGGCGCGCTCGGCTGCTCGATCTCGGGGGCGGGACCGGCGATGTTCGCCTGGGCGCTCGAGCCGGACGCGGCGGCCGTGCTCGCGGCGATGCGCGGACAGTTCGACGCGCGCTCCATCCATATCGACGAGTGGGTGATCGAGCTGGACTCGCCGGGCGCGCGCGTGGTGGACAGCGGCTGAAACAATCGGGAGACCCTGGAGCGATGCGTTTCAAGAGTACTCGCGATGCCGCGGTCACGGCGGGCTTCTCCGAGGCGCTGTCGCAGGGGCTGGCGCCCGACGGCGGACTGTACGTGCCCGAGGTCTGGCCGCGTGTGCCGCCGGAAGCGTTCGGCACTGCCGAGGGACTGGCGACGGTCGGCGCGCGGCTGCTCGCGCCTTTTGCCGAGGGCGATGTGCTCGCCCCGTCGCTCGCGGACATCCTCACCGAGGCGTTCGATTTCCCGGCCCCGGTGGTGGAGCTGCCGCGCGAGCGGCTTTCGATCCTCGAGCTGTTCCACGGTCCGACCGCGGCGTTCAAGGATTTCGGCGCGCGATTCCTGGCGGCCTCGCTCGGCCGGTTGCGCCGCGGCGGCTCACGGCCGCTCACCATCCTGGTGGCCACGTCCGGCGATACCGGCGGGGCGGTGGCGGCGGCGTTTCATGGCCGTCCCGGCATCGAAGTGGGGGTGTTGTTTCCCAAGGGGCTGGTCTCGCCCACGCAGCAGCGGCAGCTCACCTGCTGGGGCGGCAACATCCGCTCGTTCGCCGTGCGGGGCACGTTCGATGACTGCCAGCGCCTGGTCAAGCAGGCGTTTCTGGACCCCGGGCTGCGTGCCGAGCGCGAGCTCTCCTCGGCCAACAGCATCAACCTCGGGCGCCTGCTGCCGCAGGCGGTGTATTACGCCGCGGCGAGCCTCGCGATCTGGCGCCGCCACGGCGAGCCGGCCTCGTTCATCATCCCCAGCGGCAACCTCGGCAACTCCGTGGCCTGCATCTGGGCGCGCAAGGCGGGGCTGCCGATCGGCGAGGTGGTTCTGGCGCACAACGCCAACCGCACCGTGCCCGACTATCTCGAGACGGGCGAGTGGCATCCCCGGCCGAGCATCGCCACGCTGGCCTCGGCGATGGACGTGGGCAATCCGAGCAACATGGAGCGGCTGCGCGCGCTTTTCCCGCAGCTCGACGAGATGCGCTCGGCGGTGAGCGCCTGCGCGGTGGACGATGAGGCGATCCGCGGGCGCATCCGCGCCGGCTACCGGCAGATGGGTCAGATCTGGTGCCCGCACACGGCCACGGCCGCGGAAGCCTACGAGCGGCTGCCCGAGGCGCGCCGCGCGAGTGGGCGCTGGGTGCTGGTCTCGACGGCCCATCCGGCCAAGTTCCGCGAGATCATCGAGCCGCTGATCGGCCGAGAAGTGGCGGTGCCGGACTCGCTCGCCCGGCTGTTCGCCCGTCCCAGCGCGTACCAGGAAATCGAAGCCGACCTCGCTTCGCTGACGCGTGCGCTGCGGGACGGACAGACTTAGGGTGAGGAGGGCAACGTGCGCGACATCATGAGCCAGCCGCAGATGAGGTGGGTGATAATCGCCGCGGCGGTGGCCGCGGGCTTCGGCCTCTCGTGGCTGTGGCGCTGGTATCGCGTACGGCACGCCCGCAAGGTGTTGCGCTCGGCGGTGATTTCCATCGGCGCCGATCACCTGGTGGACGTGCTGGTGCCCGACGGCATGGGCGACGGCTACCACGTCGACTTTCTGCTGCTCACGGTGCACGGCATCGTGGTGATCGATATGCGCCAGGTGCGCGGCAACATCTTCGGCGGCGACCAGATGGCCGAGTGGACCGTCATGGACGGTCCGCGGCGCTTCACGTTCATCAACCCGCAGAACGGCCTCTATGACCGCGTGGCGGCGGTCAAGGCGATCACCGGGGATGTCCCGGTCGAGGGCCGGGTGGTGTTCGCCAAGGGCAGCCGCTTCCCCAAGGGGCTGCCGAAGTGGACGGTGTTGATCGACTCGCTGCGCGCGCAGTTCCCGAGCCTGGATGCCGATTCCGAGGACGGTACGCTCTCGGGCTACCGCGAGGCCTGGGCGCGGCTGAAATCGGCGGTCACGCCCAGCACCATGGTGCACATGCGTTAGGTTTTCCGCGTCCGGGCGTGATCGGCCAGGACGAGCGCGACGCACGCGGTCAGTTTCTGCGCGTACTCCAGGTGCAGGAACTCGTTGGGACCGTGCGCGTTGGCATGGGGGCCGAGGACGCCGGTGATGAAGAACTGCGTGTCGGGGAAGCGCTCCCCGAGCATGCCCATGAAGGGGATGGTACCGCCGCAGCCGGCATGCACGGCATCGTGGTCGAAGATCCGCCGGGACGCGCTCTGGATCGACTCCTCCAGCCACGGCGCGAAGGAGGGCGCGTTCCAGCCGCCCGACGGAGCGCCGGGCTGGAAGCTCACCCGCGCGCCGTACGGCGGGTCGTGCTCGAGGCACTTCTTCACAGCGTGCGCGGCGCCGTCCGGGTCGCAGGTCGGCGGCAGGCGCAGCGAGATCTTGAAAGTGAGCTCGGGCAGCAGGACGTTGCCGGCCGACACCGTCGGCGGCAGGCCGTCGGCGCCGGTGACCGCGAGGGTCGCCTTCCAGGTGCTGTTGATCAGCAGCTCCACCGGGTCGTCGCACACGGCCCGCACGCCCTTCACCCAGGGAAGCCTGTCGGCGACGGAATCGCCGAGCACGCGCGCGGCCGCGCGCGCCTGCGCGAGGCGGTCCCGGGGAATCGGCACCGACAGCTCATCGAGCAGCAGCGCGCCGCTGACGGGGTTTTCCAGCCTCGAGAGCAACTGCTCGGCGATGCGAAACGGCGTCGGGGCGATGCCGGTGGCCATGCCGGAGTGCACGCCTTCCTCGAGGACCTGCACGCGCAGCTCGCCGACCAGGTTGCCGCGCAGGGACGTGGTGCACCATAGCTGATCGTAGTTGCCGCACTCCGCATCGAGACACACGACCAGCGAGGGCTCGCCGATCGCGCCGTCGAGCGCGGCGAGGTGCGCCGGCAAATCGACGCTGCCGCTCTCCTCGCAGGCCTCGATCAACACCACGCAGCGGGCCAGCGGGACCTGCTGCGCCTTGAGCGCCGCGATTGCGGTCAGGGCGCTGAACACCGCGTAGCCGTCGTCCGCGGCGCCACGGCCGTAGAGCTTGCCTTCGCGCTGCACGGGCTCCCAGGGGCCGAGGCCTTCCTGCCAGCCGGTGAACTCCGGCTGCTTGTCCATGTGGCCGTAGAGCAGCACGCAGCCGGGAAGCTCCCCGGGCACCTCCACCAGCAGCACCGGCGTGCGCCCGGGAAGGCGGCTCACCTCGACCTTCATGCCCGCGATGGGCTGGGCGCGGCACCACTCGGCCATCAGGGTGACGGCCGCCTCCATGTGTCCGTTCTCCTCCCAATCGGGATCGAACATCGGCGACTTGTTGGGGATGCGCACGTAGGCGCTCAGGCGATCGATGACGGACTCGCGCCAGGACTCGGCAATGGCGGCGCGCAGCTTTGCGATGTCCATGGAAGGCTCCCCGGGGAATTTCACGGAATGGTAGGCGCTGCCGGCCGCCGCGCCAAGTCGTGCGCCGGCAATCTGCAAAAGTCAATACCGTAGCTGATATGACAGACCGATGCTGCTGCCGGGATCGTTTTGCGGGGTGGTCCCCTGAGTGCTCGCCGTGCCGTTGCCCAGGCGTGTCTCGAGCTTCAGGTGCCGGGTCAGGGCGACGTCGACACGGACCTGGCTGGCGCCTCTGGTCGATTGTGTCGCGGCGACGTACACCCTGTTGGAGAGGTACTTGCCGGCGGTAACGCTCGCGCCGGCGCTGCGCGTGCCGGTGCCTGCGCGGCGGCTTTCGCCCGCCGCGCTCGCGACCGACAACGTGTTGAGGCCCAGCGAGCGCCTGATCCACACGAGGGGATTGTAGCTGCCGGCGCCCGCGCCACCGAAGCCGCCCAGGCTCGCCAGCGCGGCGCCGGTCTCGGCGAGCTCGTAAGGGGTGAGCCGGGAAGCGGGCTTGCCGAACAGCAGCAGCGCGAGCAGATCGTCCTGCGGCAGCGGCGGACTGCTCGACAGCGAGATCTTCGGGGCATCCGCGAAGCCCGTGACCCGCAGCCTCACGGTCGTCGGGGAAAGGTACACGACGCTGGTCTGCGCGAGGAAATCGAGTGTGGGGTCGATCCCGCCGCGCAGGCCCTCGCCGTTGAAGCCGACCCGGCCGCGGGTGAAGCTGAGGCTCGTTCCCGCCAGAGTGAACGTGCCGCGGGTCATCGAGAAGCCGCCGCTCACTCGAGGCTCGGCGGTGGTGCCCGCGATCGTGAGCCGGCCTCCGAGTTGGGCGTTGAGTCCTCTTCCCCGCACGAATATGGACTGCGGAGCCGCAACGGTAAGGCCGAGACCGATGACGAGCCGCCGTGCCGTGCGCACCGGGACCGCTTGGCCCGGGCGGATCACCTCGAGCGTGGCCACGTTCGGCGGGAACGCGTTCGGGATGCTGATCGAGGCTCGGTGGATGCGCATTGTGCCGGTGACGTCCAGGCGCTGGCGCAGTGTTCCCGCCACCCGCAGGTCGGCATCGAGATTGGCGGTCAGGATGTCGTTGGTGATCGGCTGGATCGAGCGGGCGCTCACCGAGACATCGACCGGCATGCGCGGCTGCAGCACGCCGACCGTGCCGGTCGCGGAAATGCGCCCCGGTCCCGCCCGCGCCGTCAGGCTCGCGATGCGCAGCACTCCCTGATCGCCGACGAGCCGCGCGTTGATGTCTTCGATGTGCACGCCCTGGGCGTAATCACGCAGGTCCCCGTTCGTGATCCGCACGGCGCCCTGGATCCGTGGGGCCTGCACGCGGCCGCTCACCCCGGCGTCGACCGTGAGAGTCCCGGCGGCGCGCGCTCCCCTGGCCTCGAGGAAGGCGTTCATCAACGCGGCGTCCATTTTGCCGGCAAGCTTGAGGGACAGCGGTCCGGTCGAGGCGAGGGGCGCGCGCCCGCTCAGTGTGAGCCCTGATTTCGGGCCCGCATCGAGCGTGGCGGATACGTCGGCTACGTTGCCCCGCAAGCGCGCGTGGCCGCGCAGGTTCACTGACGGCAGCCCCTGCGCGGCCGCGTTGGCGAGCTTCAGGCCGGCAATCTCCAGCGACACCTGACCGATCGGCGTCCCGCGGCTGCCTCGCAGGCGCGCCTCGGCGTCGAGCGTCCCTCGAGCCAGGAGCTTCGGCGCGAATGCGTCGACGAGCGCGGCGTCGAGGTGATGAATGGACGCGCGGACATTGAGCGCCGGTGAGATCTCCCCGTCGAGCGCGAGAACAGCGCGCTGCGCGCCGAGGCGCAGATTGCGCACACTGATACCGCCTGTGAACGTGACACGGGACGGCGAGAGCAGCCGCAGCGTCTGCCCGCGATAGCGTGCGTCGAAGTCAACGAGATCGAGCGATCGCGCCGGCCCGTTCAGGCGCGCGGTGGCCGTGAGACCCGCCGGGGCGCCGCGGACGTCGGGCGAGTCGGCCGTGAGCCGGGCGCGCAGCGCGTCGATCGGACCGGTGGCGGAAAAACTGACATTTCCCCCGAGGCCGCCCGCCTCGAAGTTGCGGGCGGTGAGCTCGATGCGGGCGCTCGCGCGGCCGGCGGCCGGCGCCAGCGTGACGCTGCCGTCGATGCGGCCCGCCAGAGCCGTCCCGGTCAGGGGGCGCAGATCCGCCAATCGGCCGATGCTCAGGAGCAGGCGGCCGTGTGCGGCCGCCAGGCGCGGGCCGGCAGTCAGATCCCCGTCGGCGTGCAGGCTTTTCCATGCCGCCTGCCGAACGTCGAGGTGATATGTGTTGGCCGCGGTCCGTCCGAGAGAGGCGTCGAGCGTCAGCGGCGAGCCGTCAAACGTGCCCGTTGCCCGCAGCACGGCGGTCGGAGCAGTGGGCAGCCCGTGGGCCTGCAAGGTGGCCTCGAGCGTTCCAGGCGGCGATCCGCGCAGGGACACCTTCGATCGCGCCGTCACCTCGAGCGCCAGGGCGCGCGGCGGCCCGTCGGCCGTCCCGGTGATCTCGAGCGACCCGGCGGCCGTAGGGGAAACGCGCGTCAGGTCCGACAGGGAAATCCTCCAGCGCGCACGCAGCGCGCGCAACGCGCCGGCCCCGGCGCCTCGCGGGTTGCGCTCCGCGCTGCCCGTCGCGGAAACCGACATCGCGCCTGCGGAAAGCGTAAGACGCTCGATGTCAGCGGTCGTGGACGTCATGCTCGCCTCGAGCCGAAGTTGCGGTCCGGACCCGAGCAGACGCGCGGCAATGCCGGCGCCGCTCAGACCCCCCGTGCCTGCGACATGGAGCCGGGTCGTTGCGCCCCTCTGCGCAATCGTGCCGGACACTCGCACAGTGCCGCTGATGTCCTCGTGGTAGAGCCTCGCAAGGGAGGCGACATCGGGTAAGCGCAGATCGAACGTGGCGCTGCGCGCTCCCGCCGTCAGGGCCCGGGCTCTGAGCTCGAACAGGCGATTCGTCACGAGCAGCTCCAACGGGCGGTGCGCCGCACGCAGTTGGAGCGTTGCGAGCAGGTTGAGCGGCGAGCCCCGCAGAAGCCGCGGCTGCGAGCCCGGCAGCCGGATGTCGCTGGCGGTCGCCCGCACCGTGAGTGTCCGGCCGTCGGCCGTGAGGCTGGCCTCGAGGGCACCGAGCCGCGCGCCATCGGCCAGTTGCAGGTCCGTCAGGTCGAGCTCCACGCCCGCCTGCGCCGACGCCAGCGGCCCGTGCCAGTGCCCCTGAAGCGCAATGCGCCGCCAGCCGAGCCCCGGCCGGGGCGTCATGGCCGGCGAGGTGACCGCGAAGGACAGATCGGCCGCCTGGCGCGTAAGGTCGATCGTTCCGCCCGCCCTGGCATGAAGTCCGCCCGCGTGCGCGGTGAGCCGAAGCTTCTCCGCGTTGCGCGGTCCTTCCAGGCGCGCATCGAGCGCCAGTGCGCCGAGCCCGGGGAGGTTGAGCCAATGCTCCAGGGGACCACCGGCGGGCTCCTCGAGCTTCAGGCTCGCGTCCACTGCCGAGGGAGCGGCCCTCAGGCTCAGCGCGTAAAGCCCTGGGCCATTGGTTCGCCGCACGAGCAGGTCCGCCCGCGCATTGCGCATCGAGCGGTAATGGACGGATCCCTGAACGGTCAGGCGTGCCCGCGTGCCGGCGGCGGCCGGCTCGAGCTCGAGCGTGTGGATGCTCAAGCGGTCGACATCGATGACCGGAAGATGCGCCCTGCCGCCGCGGCTGCCCGAGCGGTTGCCGACCGGCCGTCGGACGACGTCCGCCCGGCCGACCTCGAAGCGTTCGACGTGCAGATCCCATGCGAGGAGGGCGAGGGGCGACCAGTGCAGCGAGATGTGCTCGGCGCTCATCCACTGCCCGCTCGAGTCGCTCAGACTGAGCGTTCCGATATCGATGCGGGAGGGGAAGCGGCCCCCGAGACCCGCGATGCGCACGCGTCCGGCGGTGAAGCGAGCCGTCTCGCGCTCGAGCAGGCGGCGTCCGCCGCGGGTGTTGCCTGCGACGATCACAGCCCCGGCGCAAAGCAACACGAGCAGCAGCAGGCCGGCGAGGCACACGCCTGCGATGCGCAGCGCCCGGCGCATCAGAACGCCTGCCCGAGGCCGATGTAGACCTCGAAGCGATCGCCATTGCGCAGGCGGCCCGTCGGCACGGCGAAATCGAGCCGGACCGGGCCGATGGAGGTGTAGTAGCGCAGGCCCATTCCCACGCCGACACGGTATACGCTCGTGGATGGGCTCGCGACACCACCCCCGTCGGCGAAGACCACGAAGCCGAACTTCTCGCCGACGCGCTGGCGCAGCTCGAGGTTGACAGCCTGCATGCTGGTGCCGCCCTGCGGAGTGCCGTCCGCGAACTGCGGACCGACCGATTGATAGCGGTAGCCGCGCACCGTGCCGCTGCCGCCCGCGTAGAAGCGCTGATCGGGCGGAAGGCTGAACCGGCTCGCGCCCTCGGCCATACCGCCGATCAACCGGGTGGCGATGACCGTGCGTCCGGGCGGATCGGCGCCGAAGAGTCTGTGAAGGTCGAAGTAGGTGGCCAGGCTCGCCTGCGCGATCACGAATACCTGGCCGCCCGAAGCCCCGGAGGAGACGGTGGGCGAGACCGAGACCGACAACCTCACGCCGCGGGTCGGATCGAGCAGGGGCGAGGACAGGCCGGTGGAGTCCAGTCGCGCGGACAGCGGCAGCGAGAGCAGATTGTAGCGATAGTGAGTGCTCTCCTGCACGATGAGCTCGTGCTCGTAGGAGACGCCGGCGCTCGCGGTCCAGTGGCGCGAGAGCCGCCGGGTCAGGGTCGTGCCCGCCATCCCGCCGTTCTGCGTGTAGGCCTCCAGCGTCTGCCGGAGGGCGGCCACCGAGAAGTCGAGCGTCTGCGCGCGGCGGCGGAAATCCGGGATCGAGTAATCGATCCTCGCATCGTAGCCCACGCCCGTGCTGGCCGTGCCGCCCAGGTCGATGGCCGTCGCGGAGGCACTGAGGCGCTCCCCGTGGCCGAACACATCGCTGTCGCTCCAGTGCAGGCCGCCACTGCCGCCGAGATCGCTGGAGTAGGCGGCGCGAACGCCGACGGCGTAGCGCTTGCTCTCCCGGACGCGGAACGTGAGCGGCACTCGCCGCCGGGCCTCGGGCGCGCCCATCCGGACACTGACGCTCGAGAATATCCCGAGCCCGAGCAGGTCCTGGCGCGCCTTCTCGACGGCGGCCGCATCGTAGAGCTCTCCGGAGTGCAACAGCAGGTGCCGTCTGACGAGCGATTCGTGAACGTGGCTCAGTCCCTCGATCCGGATGTCCCCGATCCTGACGCGCGGGCCGCTCGTGACGTGAAAGGTCAGATTGAGCACGCGCCGGGCCGGGTCTTCGTAGGCGACGGGCTTGTCCACTTTCGCGAGCGCATAGCCGGCATCCTGCAGCTTCGCCTGCAATTGCGCGCCCGCCGCCAGTACATTGGATGCGACGGCCGCATCGCCGGAGGAAAGGCCGAGCAGCGCATGCGGCAGGCCGAGCGCCCGTTCCATGCCCTGGGGAAGCGCCCCTTCGATCTGGATGCGGCCGACGTGGTACAGCGGTCCGGGCGCCGGAGCGATCTTCACGTGCGCATCGGTGCCCTTCGGCACGGTGGCCAGGGTCTCGCCGAGTGCGCCGTCGCCCAAGCCCATGCCGTTGATCGTGATCGTGACCGTGCCCTGGTAGTACCCGAAGCTCTCGAGCACCGTGCGCAATCGCTTCACGTCGGCGCGCGCGCGCGCAATCAGCCCATACGGGCCGACCGGCGCGCCGGTGCGCAGCGCCTCGAGCTGCGAGCTCAGCTTCAGGGTCGAGTCGATCGCGCCGTTGCCGGTGGATACCCAGTCGATCCTGTAGGTCTGGGGGTTCGCCGCGTCGGCGAGGCGCATCGCGAGCGCCGAGCACATGAGCAGCGCGAGCAGGCAGGCGGCTCTCGGTCCGTTCCACATGGCCTCATGGTAAACACTCGGCCCGCTCGCGGCTTGCCACGCTCTGCTGTACGTCGCTCCCGGAGGCAATGGGTCAGCCGCGCCTCGGTGACGCTGCCGCTCCGCGGTTCAGGCGCCGCCTTCGGGCAGTCCGAACAGCCTGCGCGCCGCCGCCGTGCTCGAGCGGGCCAGCGTCTGCACCGGCTCGCCGCGGGCGCGGGCGATCACGGCGGCGATGTGCGGCAGGTAAGCCGGCTCGTTGCGCCGCGAGGCGGGCTTGGGATCGAGGTCGCGCGGCAGCAGATACGGACCGTCCGTCTCCAGGAGCAGCCGATCGGCCGGGATCCGCGGCACCAGCTCCAGCAGGTGCCTGCCCCGGCGCTCGTCGCAGATCCAGCCGGTGATGCCGATCGCGAGGCCGAGATCGAGATAACTGTCCAGCTCGGCGTCGCCGCCCGTGAAGCAGTGGGCCACGCCGCCGGCGAGGGCGCCCCAGTGCTCGCGAAGGATGGCGAAGAAGTCATCGTGGGCGTCACGTTGGTGCAGGAACACGGGCTTGCCCACGCGCGTGGCCAGCTCCAGTTGGTCGTGGAAGGCCCGGCGCTGCGCTTCGTGCGGCGAGTAGTTGCGAAAGTAGTCGAGTCCACACTCGCCTACGGCAACCACCTCCGGCGCGCGCGCCAGGTGATCGAGCTCGGCGAGCAGCTCCGGGGTCAGGTCGGTGGCGTGATGCGGATGGACTCCGGCCGTTGCGAACAGCGTGGCGGGGTGCGCCTTGGAGAGCTCGATGGCCCGGCGTGTGCTCGGGCCGCATGAGCCCGTGACCACCATCTGTACGACTCCCACGTCTCGCGCGCGTGCCATGACAGCGTCACGGTCGGCGTCGTAGCTGTCATGGGCGAGGTTGATGCCGATGTCGATGAGAGTGGACGAAGAGGGTGGATGCGGCACGGTGGTCTGGACGGGGCTCGAGCGACTCGACCTGCGTACGCGCGGATCTCACGCCCAGTCGGGCGCGTTGCCCGCCTTCCATTTGATGCTGCAGCCGATGCTCGCGACCTGGTGCTCCACGCGCCTGTCGGCGAGCAGCGCATCCACCGCGGTGCGCAGCTCGATCCCCGTCACGGGCTTGTCGTTTCCCGGCGTGCTGGCGTCGAACCGGCCTCGATAAACGAGCTTCCGTGCGTCATCGAACAGGAAGAAGTCCGGTGTGCAGATCGCCTCGTACGCGAGCGCGGTGCGCTGGCTCTCATCGTACAGGTAGGGGAAGGTGAAACCCCTGGCGGCGGCGATCCTCGCCATGTTCTGCGGGCTGTCGTCCGGGTAGGCGGTGACATCGTTGGCATTGATCGCCACGATGTCCAGTCCCTTCGGACCGTACTCGCGCGCGAAGGCGACGAAGCCATCCAGGATGTGCTTCACATAAGGGCAGTGGTTGGAGAGGAAGGCGACCAGCAGCCCGCGGGGGGCGGTGAAGTCCTTCAGGCTCCAGAGTTTGCCGGCGGTGTCAGGCAGTGAGAAGTCCGGAGCGGACGTGCCGAGCGGCAGCATGCGTGATTGTCTTGCGGCCATGGTAGGCTCCTCGATGTCCTCGGTGATTCAGGCGCCCGGCAGCTCGCCGAGCGCCGCGCACAGCGCCTCGGTCTCGTCCTCGCTCTGATCCCAGGAGGCGACCAGGCGCGCGAGTCCCGAGGCGGGCGCTCCCCAATCATAGAACTCGAAGCCGGCCGAGCGCAGCGCCTGCTTGCCGGCCTCGCCGAGGCGCACGAACACCTCGTTGGCCTCGACCGGATGCAGCGCTCGTGCGCCGGCGGCCTCGCCGATGCGGCGCGCCAGGCGATTGGCGTGCTCGGCGTTGCGCCGCCAGAGTCCCGTTTCCACGTAAGCCAGGAGCTGCGCCGAGACGAACCGGGACTTCGAGAGCAGGTGACCCGCGCGCTTGCGCCGCAGCTCGAAGTCGCGCACCAGCGAGCGGTCGAAGAACACCACCGCCTCGGCCGCCAGCGCCCCGTTCTTGGTCGCTCCGAAGGACAGCACGTCGATGCCGGCGCGCCAGGTCACATCGCCCGGGTGGCAGCCGAGGAACGCGACCGCATTGGCGAAACGCGCGCCGTCCATGTGGACCGTGAGGCCGCGCGCATGGGCCGCCTGGCAGAGCGCGGCGATCTCGTGCGGGCGGTATGCGCCGCCGAGCTCGCTCGCCTGGCTCACCGACACCGCCGCCGGTTGCACGTTGTGCACCGAGACCGGGTGCTGCTCGAGCGCCCGCGACAGCGTGGCGGCCGAGAGCTTGCCCTGCTCGCCCTCGAGCAGCACGAGCTGCGCCCCGCCGGTGAAGAATCCCGGCGCGCCGCACTCGTCGCAGGCGATGTGGGCCTCGTGGTGGGCGAACACCGCCCCATAGGGCGGTGTCATCGTCGCCAGCGCCAGGGCGTTGGCCGCCGTCCCCGTGGCGACGGGGAAGGCGCGCACCTCGGTGCCGAAGAACTCGCCCAGCGCACCGTCGAGGCGCTGCGTCCAGGGATCGTCGCCGTAGGCGACCGCGAGGCCGCTATTGGCCTCGGCGAGCGCCGAGAGAATCTCCGGGCAGACGGTCGCCGTGTTGTCGCTGAAGAATCGCATGGGCCGGGAGTGTGTCATGGACCGCCTACCTCTCTATACGCGCCACTTGAACGACCACGCCCCGAAGGCGAGGAACACCAGGGTGACCGCGCCCAGGTAGATGAGGTTGGGGGCGATCTGTCCGATCCCCGCGCCGTAGAGCATGACCGCACGGGCGGCGTGCAGGAGCTGCGTCAGCGGCAGCGTGTCGGCGACCTGTCGGACCCATTGCGGCGAGCCGGCGAGCGAGAACCACACGCCCGAGAGCAGCATCATGGGCCAGGTGAGCAGGTTCAGCAGACCGTTGACCAGCTCCTCGCTCGAGAAGCGCGCCGCCACGGTCAGCCCCAGGGCGATCATCGACAGGCAGCCGAGCACGGTGAGCAGCAGCAGCAGCAGCACGCTGCCGCTGTTGTGGAAGCCGATCAGCGTGCCGACCCCGATGTACAGCGCCACGGTGATGAACACGGTGATGCTCAGGCGCGAGAGCACCTGGGCGGTAAGAAACTCGAATGCGGTGAGCGGCGTGGCGTGCAGGCGCTTCAGGAAACCGCTCTGGCGGTACCGCAGCACGATGTAGCCGACACCGAACAGGCAACTGAACATCAGGTTCATGGCCAGGATGCCGGGGAAGAGCCAGTCGACATAGCGCACCGCCTTGCCGGTGACCGGCACGCGATGCGCCCGCGGGTCGGCCGCCAGCAGCAGCTTCTGCACGATGTAGCCCTTGGGCGAGTCGGTGTTCACCCAGTAGCGCGGCGGGTCGCCGGGGGCGAACAGCAGGTCGATGCGCTGGCGCCTGACTTCGGTGAGACCCTCGCGCGGGGTGGCGACGGAAACGAACTGCACGTAGCGCTCGTGCAGGAACCGGTCTTGAAGAGTGTGGATGTGTGCGCTCAGGACGCCCACCTTGAACAGCGGGCGCGGCGGGCCGCCGAAAATGAACCCCATGCCGACGATGATCGACAGCGGCAGGAACAGGGTGAAGATCATCGCGCCCCGGTCGCGCAGGAACTCGAGGTTGCGCGCATGCCAGATCGCGAGCAGCCGGCGCATCACGAGCGCAGCTCCCGTCCGGTGAGCTCGATGAACAGATCCTCCAGGTTGGCCGGCCGGATGCGCAGGTTCTTCAGCGGCACGTGCGCGGCGATCAGCGTGCGCAGCGTCCCGTCCAGATCGTCCGTGGTGATCTCCACACGGTCGGTCGACTCGATGAGCTGCATCGGCAGGTGGCGGGCGGCCGGGGGGAATTCCTGGCGGGGGAGCTCGAGCAGCACCTCGGCGAAGTGCTCCTTGAGCAGCCGCTGCGGAGTCCCCTGGGCGATGATGCGGCCGCGGTCCATGATGGCGATTTCATCGCAGAGCACCTCGGCCTCCTCCATGTAATGCGTGGTGAGCAGGATCGTCTTGTGCTGGGCCTTGATGGATTGCACCAGCTCCCAGAAGTTGCGCCGCGCCTGCGGGTCGAGCCCGGTCGTGGGCTCATCCAGAAACAGCACCGCGGGGTCGTTCACCAGCGCGATGGCCAGCAGCAGCCGCTGCCGCTGGCCGCCCGAGAGCTTGCGGTTGTCGCGGTGGGCGAGCTTGTCCAGGGAGCACAGCTCGAGCACGGCGTCGACGTCCAGGCCGCGGTCGTAGAGCCCGCGGAACATCGCCACGCTCTGACGCACGGTCAGGAAGTTCTGCAGGGCGGTCGCCTGGAAGAGGATGCCGGCCTCCTCGCGAAAGCGGGCGCCGAGCGGCTCGCCGCGATACAGCGCCTCGCCGGCGGTCGGCGCCAGGATCCCTTCCATGATCTCGATGGTGGTGGTCTTGCCGGCCCCGTTGGGGCCGAGCAGGCCGAAGCAGCTTCCCTCGGGCACGGCGAACGAGACGCCGTCCACGGCGGTCACGGCGGGGTACTGTTTGACGAGATCGCGGACTTCGAGAATCGGTGTGCTCACGGCGGACCCGGTCGCTCCATGAGCGCGCATCCTAGCCGATTACGCCCGCACCGTCTGCCACCGTTGCCGGTGCGCCGCGCGGCACCCCTGGTATGATGAGCGGGCAGGCGAGAGCGCCTGCGATCGACACGGCGGTTTGCTTGATTCCCGAGAGTGTGGCGTTCCAGTTGCCGTTGTGGTCTGAGCAAGACGCCGGCTGGAGTGTGCGTGAGAGCCAACGCGCGCGGCGTATGCTGGTGCGCGTCTTTCACACGGGGCGCGTGGAGGTCGTGGTTCCCGCCAGAACTCCGCCGCGGGCGATCGAGAGCTTCCTGGCGAGGCATCGCCTGTGGATCGAGCGCAAGCGCGAGGAGGCCCGCCTCAAGGCGGTTCCGCCCGCGCCCTTTCCGCCGCAGCGGATCGAGTTGGCGGCCTGCGGGGAGCTGTGGCGGGTGCACCTCGCCGGCGGCCGGGGACGGCCGGGCATCGAGCCGGGGAGCGAGGGGCTGCTGGTGCTCCTGGGCGATGCCGGCGACCGCCAGGCGGTGCGCGATGCGCTCAGGCACTGGCTCATGGAGCGGGCGCGGCAGGTGCTGGTGCCCTGGCTCGCCGAGTGCGCGCGCGAGCTGGGCTTCGAGTACGGGCAGGCGGTGATCCGCCGGCAGCGCACCCGCTGGGGAAGCTGCTCGACGCGCGGCACCATCAGCCTGAACTGCTGTCTGCTGTTCCAGCCGGCCTCCGTGGTGCGCTACCTCATGATCCACGAGCTCGCGCACACCCGCCACATGAATCACTCTCGACATTTCTGGCAGTGCGTGGCGGGGCACTGTCCGCGCTATCGGCACCTCGACCGCCAGCTCCTCGAGGGCTGGCGGGTCGTTCCGCCGTGGGTGTTCGGAGACCACAAGTCATGAGCAAGCGGCCCTACCAGGACTCCGAGCGCGTCGATCTGACCGACGAGGCGATCCATTGGGACCTCGGCCGCTCGCTCTCCTACGGCGAGTATCTGCAGCTCGAGAAGGTGCTCGATGCGCAGAGACCCTTGTCCCTCGAGCATGACGAGATGATGTTCATCATCGTGCACCAGGCGTCGGAGCTTTGGATGCGCCTGATGCTGCACGAGCTCGAGGGTGTCCTCGAGTGCGTGCGGCGGGACGATCTCGATCCCTCGTTCAAGCGGTTGACGCGCATCTCGCGGGTGCAGTCGCAGCTGCTGTCGACCTGGGAAGTGCTCTCCACCATGACGCCGTTCGATTACTCGGCGTTTCGCAACGCGCTCGGGCGCTCCTCGGGCTTCCAGTCCTATCAGTACCGGCTGCTGGAGTTCATGCTCGGCAACAAGAACGCCGAGATGATCGAGGTGCACCGGCGCGATGCGCGGATCTACGAGCGCCTCGAGCGCGCGCTCGAGGCCCCGTCGCTGTACGACGAGTCGCTGCGGCTGCTCAGCCGGCGCGGCTACGGGATTCCCGAGGAGTATGTGACGCGGGACTTTCGCGAGCCGTACCGGCCCAGCAAACGGGTCGCGGGCGCGTGGCTCGGGGTCTATCACAACGCGGAGAAGGACTGGGATCTGTACGAGCTCGCCGAGCGCCTGATCGACCTCGATTACAAGTTCCAGCTCTGGCGCTTCCACCACATGAAGACCGTGGAGCGCATCATCGGCTACAAGCCCGGCACGGGCGGTACGGGCGGGGTGTCGTATCTGGCGAAGGCGCTGGAGCTGAAGTTCTTCCCCGAGCTGTGGCAGGTCCGCACGTCGATGTAACGCGCCGGATCCGTTCCGGCCGGGGCGCGGGCCGCCAGGCCATGGGTCGAATGCGTGTCCGCAGGGCTAACGCCAGGTCGTGCAGGCAACCCCGGCCCGCGAAGCCTCGCGCCGCGCGTGCGCCGAGCCGTTGACGAGCACGCCGTGCTCGACGAGCTTCAGGTGAGCGAGGTCGCTCGCGGCATTGCCGTAGGCGGCGGCCTCGCCGGGCCGTTGCTCTCTGAGCGCGCGCAGACAGCGCGCTTTCTCCTCGCCGCGCCGGTTGGGCGTGCTCAAGCGGCCGTCCAGCCGATCGTCGCGCCACCTTACGCCGGTGCAGATCGCCTCGTGAAACCCGAGTGCGCGCGCGATGGCCGGCACGTACAGGTCGACGCTCGCGCTCATGAGCACCAGATGGTCGCCTTCGCGTGTGTGTCTGGCGATCGTCTCGCGTGCGTCCGCGAACGTGCCGTTCGCGAGCAGGCGCGGCACGAACTCATCCGTCCAGCGCTCGATCCGCGCGCGGGACACGCCGCCGAGCGTGGCGCGCAGCAGCGCCGATTTCAGTCTGCCGCGGCCGATCAGCCGCAGGCCGAAGGCCGCCGCCGCCGGCAGCACGAGCAGCGCCAACGGCAGCCGCCAGGGCCGTCTCAGCAGAAAACCGAACACGTACCACACCAGGGTGTCGTGCCGCGTGATGGTTCCGTCGAGATCGAAGATGGCGAGCCGCTTCGGTGACATTTTGTAAAGTGACTCGATCGGTAAGGAGTTTTCCCGGGGGTTTCCTCAGACGTCCGTGCTCTCAAAGTCGGGTCTCACGGGGCTCCTGGAGACAGGGATGTCGGAACAGCGACTCCAGGGACCAGGTGAGCTGCGCGGACTCGCGCAGCGCAAGCCGGATTTACGGCGTCCCCGGGAAAACCCTGGCGATCGAGTCGCCTCTCAAGCGCGGCCGGAAGCGGCGAGCTGGCGCAGCACGAACTGCAGGATGCCGCCGTGCCGGTAGTACTCGCGCTCCTTCGGCGTGTCCAGGCGCACGCGCGCCTTGAAGGTGATCGCCTTGCCGCCGCCTTCGGCCGGTGTCGCTTTCACCGTGACTTCCTTCGCCTCGTCGGCGGCGAGCCCCGAGATCTCGAACGCCTCGCGGCCGGTGAGTCCGAGCGACTTCGCGCTCTCGCCCGCCGGGAACTGCAGCGGCGCCACGCCCATGCCGATGAGGTTGGAGCGGTGGATGCGCTCGAAGCTCTCGGCGAGCACCGCGCGCACCCCGAGCAGCATCGTGCCCTTGGCGGCCCAGTCGCGCGAGGATCCCGTGCCGTATTCCTTGCCGGCGAGGATGATGAGCGGCGTGCCCGCGCCCTTGTAGCGCATGGCCGCATCGTAGATCGAGGTCTGCTCGCCGCTCGGCAGGTGCACGGTCATGCCGCCCTCGACGCCGGGGACGAGCTGGTTGCGCAGCCGGATGTTGGCGAAGGTGCCGCGCATCATCACTTCGTGGTTGCCGCGGCGCGAGCCGTAGGAGTTGAAATCCTTCGGCTGCACGCCGTGCTCGCGCAGGTAGGCGGCGGCGGGACCGTCCTTGGCGATGTTGCCGGCCGGGGAGATGTGATCGGTGGTGACCGAGTCGCCGAGCACCGCGAGGGCGCGCGCGCCGTGGATGTCCTCGAGCGGCGGCGCGGTCCGGGTCATGCCCTCGAAGAACGGCGGATTGCGCACGTAGGTCGATTTCTCGTCCCAGGTGTAGAGCTTGCCGGCCGGAATCTCGATGGACCGCCAATGCTCATCGCCCTCGAAGACTTTGGCGTAGCTCGTCTGGAACATCTTCGAGTCGATCGAGTGCGCAAGCGCCTCGCGCACCTCCTGGTCGCTCGGCCAGATGTCGGCGAGGTGGACGGGCTTGCCGTCGCTGCCCGTGCCGAGCGGCTCGCTCGTCAGGTCGATGTCGAGCGTGCCGGCGAGCGCATAGGCCACGACCAGCGGCGGGGAGGCGAGGAAGTTCATGCGCACTTCCGGGTGCACTCGCCCCTCGAAGTTGCGGTTGCCCGAGAGCACCGAGCAGGCGGTGATATCGCCCGCCTTGACGCCGGCGGAGATCTGCGGCTTCAGGGGCCCGGAGTTGCCGATGCAGGTGGTGCAGCCGTAGCCGACCAGCTCGAAGCCCACCGCGGCGAGGTCGGCCAGCACGTTGGCCTTGCGGAAGTAGTCGGTCACGACGCGCGAGCCGGGGGCGAGGCTGGTCTTGACCCAGGGTTTGGCGGCGAGCCCGCGCTGGCGCGCCTTGCGGGCGAGCAGGCCCGCGCCCATCATGACGGAGGGATTGGAGGTGTTGGTGCAGCTCGTGATGGCGGCGATCAGCACCGCCCCGTCCTTGAGCTCGAAGCTCTCGCCCTCGAGCGTCACCTGCGCCGAGCCCTTGGCCGCCGGATTGCGCGCGGCGCGCTCCTCGGCGGACTTGGCCGCGTTGGTCTCGTAGATTCTCTTGGCGGACGCGAGCGGCACGCGGTCCTGGGGACGGCGGGGACCGGCGAGGCTCGGCTCGACGGTGCCCAGATCGAGCTCGAGCACGTCGGTGTAGCGCGCGGCCGTCTCGCCCGGAGCCCGCCACAGGCCCTGATGCCTGGCATAGGCGCTCACGAGCTCGATGCGCTCGCGCGGACGGCCGGAGAGCTCGAGGTAGCGCATGGTCTCCTCGTCTATGGGGAAGATGCCGCAGGTGCTGCCGTACTCGGGCGCCATGTTGGCGATGGTCGCGCGGTCGGCGAGCGGCAGGTTGGCGAGGCCGTCGCCGAAGTACTCGACGAACTTGTCGACGACGCCGCGCTTGCGCAGCAACTCGGTGAGGGTGAGCACCAGGTCGGTGGCGGTGGCGCCCGGGCGCAGCCTGCCGGTGAGGCGTACGCCGATCACCTGCGGGATCAGCATGGTTATGGGCTGGCCGAGCATCGCGGCCTCGGCCTCGAT